>Ga0315331_10002489_pt1 | contig 13989 bp, 14 predicted proteins | sample M160m34915metaG_FD_203456 | JGI IMG/M metagenome (GOLD analysis project Ga0315331, IMG submission 203456) | Ammonia-oxidizing marine archaeal communities from Monterey Bay, California, United States - M1 60m 34915 | ecosystem: Environmental > Aquatic > Marine > Intertidal zone | place: USA...
TCTTGCCATTCAATCATGATAATTTATGCATTGGGATCAAGACCCCATAAAGCATAACGATCGGGATCTTCCATCCAGTTTTCTCTAACTTTGACAAAGAGAAAAAGATGAACCGTCCGATTTAATACAACTTGAAGCTCATGTCGAGATGCCTTTCCTATCGCCTTTATCATGCTACCATGACGTCCCAACGCGATCTTCTTATGTCCAGGGCGCTGGACATAGATGATTTGATTTATAACAATTGCACCATCGTCTCTTTCGGTCCACTCCTCCGTCTCGACTGTAGCTCCATAGGGCAACTCCTGATGTAATTTGAGGAGCACTTGTTCTCGGGTTATTTCAGCGGCTAACAGTCGTTGAGGCAGATCCGAAACTTCATCTTCTGGATACAACCAAGGACTGTCCGGCATTCTTACGGATAAATATCGTAACAATGTTTCACAACCACTACCATTTTCAGCGGAGATCATGAAAGTATCAGAAAAAATATTCTCTTTTTGAAAGCGTTTAGTAATTGAAAGAAGTAATTCTGGCTTCACTAAGTCGATTTTATTTAGAACTAAAATTGCTTCCTTATTATTGTTTTTTAGGCCACTTATAATACGACTTGTATCGCTGTCTACTTCCCTTCGGGTCACATCATATAAAAAAACGATCAAATCTGCGTCATCCGCGCCTAGCCAGGCTGCGTCAACCATCGCTCGGTCTAATTTTCTTTTGGGCTCAAATATTCCAGGTGTATCGACAAATATAATCTGCGATGCACCATGCATACAAACCCCTCTAATTCTGGTTCTGGTTGTTTGCACCTTATGAGTAACTATTGAAACCTTAAATCCCACGAGGTGGTTAACTAAAGTTGACTTACCCGCGTTAGGCGCTCCAATAACTGCAACAAAACCAGCTTTAGTTACCTCATTGTCCATTACTTATTTACCTAATTTCAGGTCTTCTAATAATAATTCAGCAGCTTTTTGTTCAGCCCGCCGTTTTGATCGCCCAACGCCCTGTCTTGGTTTATGGTTTTTCAAGGAAACCTCTATTGTAAACTCTGGTGAATGGGCCGGTCCGGCAAGAGACACTACAGTATACTCTGGAAGTTCATACCGTTTCATTTGAGCCCATTCCTGTAAAGCCGTTTTGGCATCTAAAGGAGGCTTTATCTCGCGTTCTATTAATGGCTCCCAGTATTTATGTATAAATTTACTTGCTGCCTCCACTCCACCATCTAAGTATAACGCTCCTATAGCGGCTTCGAGAGCATCAGATAAAATTGTGTGACTTTCTCGCGCTCCAGATGCTTCTTCTCCATCAGAGACTAACAGGTAATCCCCAAACGTTATTTCTTTAGCAATATTTGCCAAAGCCTCACGCCGAACTAACTGCACGTACCGACGCGCTATGTCTCCTTCGCGTTCCTGAGGAAACCGCTCTAATAACTTGTGCGCTATAACTAAGCCCAGAACTCTATCGCCTAAAAACTCAAGTCGCTCATAAACATTCCAAGATGATCTTTCGAGACTGGCATGCGTTACGGCTTGACGAAGTAACTCGGGATCCTTGAACTTATAACCCAGTTTACTCTCAAGTGCATCCCGGTAGAATACCTTCTCCGTCATTGAATTAAATCAAAAATACGGCTAAAACGTATAGCCTTTGGCCAGTTCCAGATTTCCCACCAGGACCATCGTGGATTCCAAGCCCAGAACAAAATCTCTGCCCGTCCAACCAAATTTTCGAACGGTACAGTCCCGACATTGTTATCTCTGCTATCTACAGAATTATCTCGATTATCACCCATCATGAAATAGTGCCCCTTGGGCACTGTAAAGATACCTGTATTGTCTGCAGGTCCTTTATCCCCAAGCAATTCAATTACTCTATGCTTTACACCATTAGGTAGCGTCACTAGATACTGGGGCACACTGATTTTCCGCCCAAACGCATCCATTTTCTCAAGGCCTGGTATCTTTTTTCTAACAACCGGTTTACCATCGATGTGGACCAGACCATTTACTATTTGGATTGTCTCGCCTGGCATACCTATCAATCTCTTGATGTAGTCTATTTTAGTGTTGGTTGGTTTTTTAAAAACAAAAACATCCCCTCTTCGAGGTTTACTATCTAAAATTCGCCCTGAAAATAGTGGGGGCGAGAATGGAAGTGAAAACTTGCTATACCCATAGGAGAACTTCGAAACAAAAAGATAATCGCCAACTAAAAGAGTTGGGATCATAGAGCCAGATGGAATATTAAATGGCTCATATGCGAAGGTTCTTATAATAACTGCTATAAAAACTGCAGAGATAATGGTTTTGAAAAATTCCCAAATACCAGTAGTTTTTTCAGAAGGAGATGGTTTCATTTTGGGCAGTAAATCCGTTTCTTTCAAATATTGTTATTCGCCACATTTTTAAGATTACAAAGTAACACTTATCGCTCAAATCGCTTGCATCTTGAAAGTTGAAGCAGATGATATCCGCATTCGAGAGTGACCAATCTTTTTTCTACTACTGTATAGTTACAAAATTCTATTTTCTTTGTGGCTCCGCTGAAATTACCACCAACGCGTGAGCGATAGGTGGTTCGTCCGATAAACTTAAATCAATTTTGGGTATCATACCGGATGGGGTCAAACCATCCAGTATACTTGCAGCACTACCTGAAAGGGATAATATTGGCTTACCATATTCATTATTAATCACCGCAAGTTCTTTCCATTTTATCCCCCCTCGGTAACCATCTCCTAATGCTTTCCACGCAGCTTCTTTCGCTGCAAAACGTTTAGCATAAATCGCTATCCGGTTACCGCTGCTATCTGCTTTCAAACGCTCTTCACCTGTGAAAATACGGTTTATGAACCTATTTCCAAAACGGTCAACAGAATTTTTGATCCTGTTAATATCTACAACATCGCTTCCAATACCTATTATCATCTCAACCTACATAGCATGTTTATTATAGGGAAGAATCACTATTTGAGACTTCAACTTTTCTGGCCTCGGCCATAATACGTTTCATTTTGTCTATAGCGTTTGTTAATCCTATAAAAACAGCTTCCCCAATTAAAAAATGACCTATATTCAACTCAGTTATCTTCTTAATAGATGCTATCGGGCCAACATTTTCATAATTCAAACCGTGTCCAGCATGACACTCTATCCCTAGCTCGTTAGCATAATTGGCGGCTCTTTGTATTCTTTTCAATTCATTTTCTTTATCATCAGCTCTCAATTCACTATATCTTCCAGTATGCAACTCAATAACGGGCACTTCTAATTTCAGAGCTGTCTCTATTTGCCTCAAGTCAGGTTCAATAAAAAGTGATATACGTAAGCCATTGTCATTTAATTGATGGCATACTGATTTTAATCGATCAAATTGACTTATTAAATCAAGTCCACCCTCTGTAGTTATTTCCATTCTTTTTTCAGGGACTATGCAGACAGCATTTGGCTTTAATCTTAAAGCTATATCTGCCATTTCCTTAGTTGCCGCCATTTCAAAATTGAGAGGCAATTCTATTTCCGCCATTAATCGCTCTATATCCTCATCTTTTATATGTCTACGATCTTCTCTCAAATGCGCAGTTATACCGTCAGCACCAGCATTTTGAGCTATGAGTGCAGCCTTAATAGGATCCGGGGACCCACCACCTCTTGCATTCCGCACGGTTGCAACATGATCGATATTAACCCCAAGTCTTAGATAACTCATATTCTATGCCCTAAACGCACAAGGTTTTTTGTTCAATATTTTACCAATTAACGTAATCGTCATTTTTATACCAGTCATAGTAATACTCGATTTTCATTCTCTATATTTTTTAGTTATCGTCTAACTAATTTGAGTTTATGGCCTCATTAACCTCTTGCCCGCTCGACAGAACTTATCACCGGTGTTGCTCTCAGTGCTGCTATTATATTTTTAAGATGCTTAACATGATTTACTTCCACGTCTATTTGCATCTCAAAAAAATCTACCGATCTACTTATAATTTTAAAATTAATAATGTTACCAAGATTTTTGCCAATAGTGGAGGTTACACTACCTAAACTGCCGGGTTCATTCTCCAAGACAATCCCAAGTCTGCCAATATGATGGGAATGCTCTACATCTACATCCCAAGATACGTCAAGCCAACGTTCTGGCATTGATTGAAAGCCCTCAAGGGTTTCACAATCTATCGTATGCACCGTCACACCTTTTCCTGTTGTTACAATACCTACTATCCTCTCCCCCGGGAGTGGGTGGCAACACCGAGCATAATGAAATGCCATACCTGGGATTAATCCTTTAAGCGGGATGGTATCACTCTTTCGCGTTCTACTAATTGGTACAACATTATCATTAGTTGACGGAATTATATAATTTCCATCTGGTAAAATGGCATGTAATACATCACTAGAAGAAATTACTCCCTCACCTATAGCTGCCAAAACATCCTCTATTGTTTCAAAATTCAAAACTGTAGCTGCCTGAAGTAATAACTTTTGGGAGTAACGTGTACCGGTTCTACGCAGTTGTTTTTGCAAAATGGCTTTTCCAAGATCGCAAAACTGCTCATAGCGTTCATTCCTAACAAATTTTCGTATCGCAGCCTTCGCTTTGCCCGTGACTACAAATTGCTCCCATAGTGGAGAGGGTTTTGCAGTTTCAGAAATGTCGATGGATACCTGGTCTCCATTTTGAAGTTGTGTGGTGAGAGGCCGAGATTTTCCATTTATTCTGGCAGCGACGCAGCCATCGCCAACCTCTGAGTGAACGGCATATGCAAAATCAACCAAGGTAGCACCTCGAGGAAGGGCTATTAGATCCCCTTTAGGAGTGAATGAGAAGACTTGATCTTGATACATCTCTAGTTTTGTATGCTCTAAGAACTCTTCTGGATTTGATGCCTGCTCTAGTATCTCTAGTAACTCCCTCATCCATCTATACTGTCGTCCCTCACGCGTTGCTGTCCCTCCTTGCTTATAATTCCAGTGCGCCGCCACGCCTAATTCGGCGACATCGTGCATCTCCAAAGTGCGCATTTGGATCTCAACGCGTTGCCTTTTAGGACCGATAATACCGGTGTGCAGTGATTGATAACCATTTGGCTTCGGTGTACTTATAAAATCTTTAAAGCGGCCTGGTAGAACCGGGTATGCACTATGAATTATTCCTAGCGCTTTATAGCAATCCATCACAGTGGGCACCACCAAACGAAACGCGACAATATCCGAAAGTTGCTCAACATTAACACTCTTCCGTTGCATTTTCTGCCACACGGAATACGGTGTCTTTTTTCTGCCGGTTATACTCACTTGCAGACCTGCGGCTGCGCAGGTAGCTGATAATTCATTCTCAATTTCAGAAATGATATTGCCGCCCTGAGAGATTAAAAACTCTAATCTACTAAGAACCGTATCAAATGCGTCTGGATTAAGTTCTCTGAATGCCAGATGCTCTAATTCATCTTTGAACTCTTGGATCCCTATACGTTCAGCTAATGGGGCATAGATATCCATAGTTTCAACGGCTATACGTCTCCTTTTTTCCTCTTCTTTTATATATCCAAGGGTCCGCATATTGTGTAGTCTATCTGCCAGTTTTATAAGTAGAACTCGAATGTCTTCTGACATCGCGATCACCAACTTGCGGAAATTTTCAGCTTGTTTTGCGCTATCCGATTGTAAATCAATACGATTTAATTTAGTAACGCCATCAACTAACCGACCCACTTCTTTGCCAAAAAGATTTTCAATATCTCTAACGGTTGCTTTCGTGTCTTCTACAGTATCATGCAATAGAGCTGTGATTATGGTTCCATGATCTAAACGCATATCCGTCAAAATTCCGGCGACCTCCAGCGGGTGAGAGAAATAGGGATCACCAGATGCCCGAATCTGCGACCCATGCGCCCTCATCGCAAAAACATAAGCGCGGTTAACAGCATCCTCATCCGTAGAGGGATCATAGGCTTTAACACGCTCAACTAGCTCGTACTGCCGTATCACACATTACACCCCGATTTTTCAGATCGCTAATGTCACCATTAGAAACCCTATTAGAACGAAATTTTACAATCAGTTCTCGTCTGAAAGCACTTCCGAATCAACATCTTCAAAAATATTTTTATCGGCTGCCTCGCCATCGCGAATTTGCATGCCCATTTCGTCGGCAGCGTTGCCAAATTCAAGACCACCTGCTTGCCTTTGGCTACTATGTCCAGACAAATCGTCAATAAGATCGATACTTCCAATTTCCACATCGTCAATATCTTCTTCTGGTTCATCAATCTCAACATGTCGTTGAAGGCTATGTATCAAAGATTCGCTTATCTCATCCACTGGAATCATTTCTTCTGCTATCTCTCTAAGCGCAACGACCGGATTTTTATCGTTATCTCGTTCTATATTTATTTCAGCGCCCGAAGAAACATCTCGTGAGCGGCGAGCGGCGACCATCACCAAATCAAAACGATTTGGTATTTTTTCTATACAATCTTCAACTGTTACGCGAGCCATAACAAATTCCAATCCCAAATATAGTCGAGAGCTATTTTACACTACCACGCCCCTTGGTAATCTAAGGGCCAGCGAATTCCTCTGCACCCTAATTCATACAAGCATTTAATTCAACGGTTTAATTGTATCATCAATCGACAACTTGTTTATAAGATCTTCGATTTTACTCCCATCCAAAGGCGACACCCAATTTGAGCAAATGTCAGACAAAGGAAAGAGGACGAATGCTCTCTCATTAATCCTAGGGTGAGGTAATCTTAACATACTCTGATTTCCAATTACTAAACCATTGTAGTCCAACAAATCTAGATCCAGTGTCCTTGATGCATTTGGAACGCTTCTCACTCGTTGAAAAGCATATTCTAAGCGATGAAGGTTAGCCATACATTCAAAAGGCGACAGAAAAGTTTCTATTTGAGCCACACAATTAACGAACCAGGGTTGATTAGATGCGGGAACAGGGCTCGTTAAATAAAACCTTGATAATCTTACCAACGTTATACCAAAATCATCGAATAGATCTATCGCTGCCCGTATCGTGGCTTCTGGAGATACAAAACCCATCGCAGCTATATTCGAACCTATTCCGATAAAAATCATTAATATTCTCTAGAAATTATCGACCTAGAAATTTTAATACACCAACTGCAAATGAATAACAAAACTTATCATAAGTCATGGGTTTTTCCAAATCATAGAGAAATACTTCCTCATTGAAAAACATTACAAAAAGCACTTATAAACCTATACAAAGATAACGTCTTTTACGAATAAAATGTGTTTGGGGAGTTACCTGAAATTTATGCAACCAAAAATAAATTGCAATCTATGCCCGCGGCTCTACAGGTTTCGCGAACAAAATCAAAAACAGTATGCAGGTTGGCATAACGCCCCAGTCGAATCATTTGGGGATATCAACGGAGAACTCTTAATAGTTGGTCTCGCTCCCGGCTTACGAGGCGCTAATAGAACTGGCCGTCCATTTACTGGTGATTGGGCTGGAGACTTACTCTATCAGACATTAGATACATTTGGTTTCAGTCATGGAAAATACGCAGGAGAATCTGATGATGGCCTCAAACTAAATAATTGCCGAATCACAAATGCTGTACGCTGCCTCCCACCAGAAAACAAGCCTATCGGGGCGGAGATTGCTGCTTGCAATGTTTTCTTAAAGCAAGAAATTTTGAGCATGCCTAATATAAAAGCAATAATGGTCCTTGGACTAATTGCACACAATGCAACCTTGACTGCATTGGGCTTAACAAGAACAAAATATAAATTTTTCCACGGCGCTAATTTCGAAATAAGACCAAATCTTAGGCTTTTCAGTTCTTATCATTGTTCGAGGTATAATACTAACACCAAGCGATTGACCAATGAGATGTTTTTTGACGTTTTTCGCAAAATCAGCAAGAATCTGGTGACAAAAAACTGATTTACCCCTTGTCGCGCAATAGCCTTGATTTTTCCCTATTCCAATCACGTGTTTTCTGGTCCTGTCTTTTGTCGGCTTTCCTCTTACCTCTAGCAACGCCCAACTCTAATTTAGCTATTCCTCTGTCATTAAAGTATAATTTAACGGGTACGAGGGTGCACCCTTCTCTTCTAACCAGACCCAAAAGCCGATCCCTCTCCCGAGTTTTTACTAACAAAACTCGCATTCTCCGTGGCTCATGATTGAAGCGATTGGCTGCTGTGTACTCAGGGATATGCGAATTGAAGAGCGTAAGATTCCCGTCCGATTCGCCGGCATAGGATTCGTTTATGCTCGCTCGGCCTTGTCGCAGACTCTTAACTTCTGTTCCTAATAATATAAGGCCAACCTCTAACGTCTCATCGATAAAATAATCATGTCGTGCCCTCCTGTTTTGGGCCACCGGACGACCATATCCTCCCCCCACCAATTGGCTCCTCTTTATTTTATATGAGTCGAGAGATATCGATTAATTTATTAAACCTGCGTGCCTCATCGCAGCCTGAACCTTACTTTTACTCTCTTCCGCTATCTCACAAATTGGGAGGCGAGCGTCGGCACTACACATTCCAAGTAAATGGGCCGCATACTTAACAGGGCCCGGGCTTGTTTCACAGAATAGTGCATTGTGGAGAGGCAATAAGCGATCATTGATTTCTCGGACCGTATCAAGGTCTCCGGATTGCCAAGCTTTGTGTAAATTTGCTAGAGGTCCTGGTGCTACATTACACGTTACTGAAATGCATCCATGCCCCCCTTGAGAAAGATAGGGTACGATAGTTGCATCTTCGCCCGAAAGCTGGCAAAAATCCGCTCCTATTTCCAAACGGGTAGCTAATGGCCGCACTAAATCCTGAGTAGCATCCTTCACTCCTACAATATTTTTATGTTTTGCTAATCGCCCCATTGTCTCCAAAGACATATCGACGACGCTTCTAGGCGGAATATTATAGATTATTATCGGTAAATCCACGGAGTCAGCTATCGTAGAGAAATGTCGATACATTCCCTCTTGTGTTGGCTTGTTGTAATAGGGCGTCACATGAAGAGCAGCCGAGGCTCCCGCTTCTTTTGCATGAGCAGTAAATTCAACTGCTTCTGCAGTAGAGTTTGAACCGGCTCCCGCTATGACGGGCACGCGACCGTTTGCTTCGTCTACACACAACTCAACCACCTGTTTATGTTCTTCGTGGCTTAAGGTTGGAGACTCACCGGTAGTACCGACCGGTATTAATCCATCCGTTCCTTCGTCAATCTGCCAGCTCACTAGTTTTCTAAAAGCATTTTCATCTACTTTTCCCTCTAGAAACGGCGTAATTAAGGCCACTAAGGAACCTTTAAACATGGGATTTCCGACATTATAAGCCATGATGCACCTTTGTTTTATCTTTGTTGTGAAATGAACAATACGATGAAGCATTGAAACCCGCAAGGATTTGCATTCTCCGTATTCAAATTTAATTAGCATTATTGGTATTAAGAGAATAACTTTGCTATGCTTGTCTGTAGTTTCTAAACTACGATGAAGAAAAAAATTTGCCTTTCAAAAGCCTTTTATACAATTTTGTGTCCATAGTTGTTATATCTGCGGCTTTTTCTGGCACTGCACTTGGAGAATTCAAGTCCGCCATTCAGGTTTCCAAAATACCAATACCAATACCAAATCCAAATACCGCCATTAGCAAGGAAAGTAGTCCAAGTGCCTATCACGAATACGAGTTGGCTATCACTCTAGCAGAGAAAGGAGAGTGGAAGCAGCTTTCAAAATTCAACCTAAGGCCGAAACATAAAGGATTAGAAGACGTATTATTTTGGTTGCGCCTTGCGAACAATGGCCCCGCATATAAATTCTCGGAAATAAAAAATTTCCTGGCCCGCCGACCAATTTGGCCGGAACGAAACAAAATTATGCTAATGGCTGAATCCCTCGTTGACGATACTGTCCCACCTATCGAGCGGGATAAATGGTTCTTGAAACATCACCCCCATACGCCGAATGGAAAACTCGAGTGGATAAATACGCTGGAAATTTTGAATGCAACAGAACGAAGAGATTCGTTAATTCTTAAAACATGGTTAAATACGCGGCTTACACGTCAAAGCCAATCGAGGCTGCGAAGAGTTTACCCTAATATAATCAACAAAAACGCTAATTGGGCCAGGTTAGATAATTTTTTGTGGCAAGGAAGAACAAGGTCAGCTCAAAAAATGTACTCTTTGGTGAGTAAAGACCAAATACTGCTCGCCGAGGCAAGACTTCGGTTGCGACATATGACCGGGGGTGTAGATGCGGCAATAAACAGAGTCCCATTGCACCTGCGAGATAACCAGGGTTTAGTTTATGAGAGGCTTCGTTGGAGAAATAGAAAAGGCATGGATAAAAAAGCCAGGGAATTATTAGTAAATGTTCAAAGAAATCAGACATTCCCAAAATTATGGTGGCGAGAGCGCTCGCGGCAGATCCGGTCAGCATTAGGTACCGGAGAATACAACGAGGCATATAAACTTGCCTCGGGCCACATACAAACCAATCACTACACCAAAGCAGAGGCGGACTGGACAGCCGGTTGGATCGCGCTCCGATACGCGAAAAAACCCATTGAGGCAGCTAGATATTTTACAGTTATGTATGACCGTGTAAAAACTCCATTAAGTAAAAGTCGCGCAGCCTATTGGGCGGGGAGAGCTTTCCAAGCTGCTTTCAAAACCGGGGTTTCAAACAGCTGGTACAATTTGGCATCAAATTACCAAACTACTTTTTATGGACAACTTGCCAAAAAATCTCTCTTGTTCGAACCGAGTAATTCACCTTCTCCTCCAATATCAAAAACACAATACGATGACGGAATTGATATTAATTTTTATATGGAGACGATTACCGCTCTTCATTCGATCAATAAAAAAAAATTAGCGCGCAAATTTCTCAAAGCATTGGCTCTATCCAATATTTCCAAAGAAAATTTCATTCGAGTAGCAACCCTTGCCAATCAAATAGGATATAGGGACATGTCAGTTTACATCGCCCGAAAAGCGGCAAGAAAGGGAATTTTTCTTATGGATCTTGGCTATCCAATTATAAAACTCCCTTATAAATCTGTAGTAGAACCAGCTCTTATTTTATCGGTTATTCGACAAGAGAGTAATTTTGATGAGAAAGCAAAAAGTCGCAGAGGAGCTATGGGGTATATGCAATTGATGCCTCAAACTGCTGAGGAAATTGGCAAAATCCTGAAAATTAATTTCACGTTAGACCAGTTACAAGAAAACCCAACACTAAATATTATTCTTGGGTCAGAGTATTTGAGGAGGCTCATAGAAAAATTCGATGGGAGTTACGTCCTCGCTCTTGCCGCCTATAATGCCGGACCCTTAAATGTAAAACGTTGGATGAAAAATGCAGGAGACCCAAGAACAATTGAAGTGGACGTTATAGATTGGGTAGAACGCATACCTTTTCGTGAAACCCGAAATTATGTGCAACGGGTTTTAGAAAATGTTACCGTCTACCGAAGATTACATAAAACCCATGTTAAGAAAACCGCGCGACCAGAATCCTACTGGCGTCCTTTAGGGCAACACATGAGCCCCTAACCCTAACAAAGCGCGTCTGCGCAACCAAGGGCTCGGCCGGTAACGGTCATCACCAGTTATTTCCTGCATAATGGACATTATTTTATGGGCCACGTCTGTTCCAAAATCATCAATGATTTCTAATGGTCCCATCGGGTAGTTCAATCCGAGTCTCATTGCCAGATCTATATCGTCAGGTGTGGCCAATTCTATTTGCGCCATTTCACAACCTAGATTTCCAATCATGGCTCTGATTCTTTGAGAGATAAATCCAGGTGAGTCTTTGATTACTGTCACAGCTCTACCATTTTCATTAATAAGCGCGACAACAGAATCGATTACAGATCTAGCAGCGCCGGGCGCGGTCATTAAAGTAACCCTTTTGGATAGATCGCCAGTAGTGTCTATGGCAACTATTCTGCGATAATCGAGACCAGTCCTGTGGGCGAACGTAGAACAGTCTTCGCCATATAATGCCGCAACGATCGGACTCTCCCCATCATCGGTTACAGCCATACCAGAACCAGCTAAAATATCGGAAAAAATTTCTGCATCCTCACCGATGATAACCTTAGTCGCCTTCTGTGATGACGTTTGATAATCAGGGCTTTCTACATCGATCATATTTCCCTTGGCGTCGTATTTATAATTGCCATGGCCCGTTTTACGACCAAATCGTCCTGCATCATAAAGGGATTTATGGAAAGGAACTGTTCTGATACGCGGGTCATACGAATTCTGTTCATGCATTATTAAGGAGGCAGGGTAGTTCACATCCACGCCTGTTAAATCCATAAGTTCAAAAGGCCCCATCCTAAAATGTGCACAATCCCGCATAACCGCATCAACCTGAGATTGTATCGCGACACCCTCGTGCAATATGTGCAAAGCTTCCGTTGTAAATGCTCGGCCACCAGTATTCACTAAAAAGCCGGGTGCGTCACGAACAACAACCGGAGTGCGCCCCATTCGTTCGCCTAATTTCACTAATCCATCGATTACCCAGTCATCAGTTGAAGGCCCTCTAATTACTTCAACCAAACGCATTAATGGAACTGGATTGAAGAAGTGTAAGCCTGCAAATCTCTCTTGTCTTTCGCATGACCGCCCCAAAGAACTGATGGGTAAGGATGATGTGTTTGAAGCAATAATACAGTCAGAACTAACATGTTGTTCTAATTCCTCATAAACAGCATGTTTGATCTTCAAGTCTTCAAAAACTGCTTCTACAACGACGTTACAACTTTTAAACGCTGCGATTGAATCAGCCAATATTAAATTATTTTTCATCTGGTTTACAGCGTCTAACTCTAACCGTCCCTTATCTACCGATCGATCTAGCCGCTGAAATATTAAATCCCTTCCCGCCGATGCCCCTTCTTTGTTTGCGTCAAAGAGCAAAACTTGCATTCCACCTTGAAGTGAGACCTGGACAATTCCCTGGCCCATTGCCCCTGCGCCAATTACGCCAATGGTAAAATCATCAGCATTTGCATCAAAATTCATAACACACCACGTTTTTTAATGTTTTAGACCCGTTCAATGATTGTGGCCATACCCTGACCAACACCTATACACATTGTGCAGAGCGCATATTTACCGCCGGTTTCCTCAAGTTCTTGTGCAGCTGTCAATATAAGGCGCGCACCACTTGCGCCCAGAGGGTGACCAAGAGCTATTGCACCACCATTTGGGTTCACTCGAGGGTCGTCATCAGCCACGCCTAATTCTCTCATAGTTGCGAGAGCCTGACTGGCAAAGGCTTCATTAAGTTCGATCACATCCATATCCGCGATAGTCAGTCCCGCACGGGCAAGCACCTTTTGCGACGCCGGGGCCGGACCGATACCCATAATTCTAGGCTCAACGCCAGCTGTAGCGCCAGCAACCACTCTGGCACGGATTTTCAAACCATTTTTAGCAGCCGCCTCTTCACTCGCTATAATCATTGCAGCCGACCCATCATTTACACCACTTGCATTACCGGCTGTAACACTGCCACCCTCTTTACGAAACGGGGTTGCTAATTTAGCCAAGCCTTCCATGGTAGTTTCAGGGCGAGGGTGCTCATCTGTATCAACAACAGTTACTGCGCCGCGCCGGCCTGGTATTTCTACAGCAATGAGTTCCTTAGCAAGACGTCCATTTTCCATGGCTATCCCGGCTTTACGTTGACTATTAAACGCAAATTTATCTTGATCTTCCCGACGAATTTGAAATTTCTCTGCTACGTTCTCTCCGGTAACTGGCATAGAATCCGATCCGTACTGGCTCTCCATTTTCGGGTTAACAAAACGCCATCCTATGGTGGTATCAAAAATTTCGGCGGTGCGAGCAAATGCTGTTTCCGACTTCGCCATGACAAAAGGCGCGCGGCTCATGCTCTCACTACCTCCAGCTATGAAAAAGCTTCCCTCGTCTGACCGGACA
>Ga0315331_10002495_pt1 | contig 13975 bp, 10 predicted proteins | sample M160m34915metaG_FD_203456 | JGI IMG/M metagenome (GOLD analysis project Ga0315331, IMG submission 203456) | Ammonia-oxidizing marine archaeal communities from Monterey Bay, California, United States - M1 60m 34915 | ecosystem: Environmental > Aquatic > Marine > Intertidal zone | place: USA...
CAGTGCGATGCAACCGCAGGCATTAGGTGATGCCATTGACGTGCCGTTCATCTGCATACTGGCCTGCTGTGTCCACCGAGGAACGGGCGCGATCGCGCCGCCGGGAGCGAAGATATCCACTCCCATGTCACCATCAAACGTGGGTCCTCGTGATGTCCACGAGTATGCGTTTTGTGGAATTCGTTTTCGCAGTGTGTACTCGACTTCCATCATCGAGGGCGACACGTACGCCCCCACGCCGAGCAGGGCCGACGTCGTTCCGCCAGGCGCACCAACAGTCGAAAGGGCTGGTCCGCTGTTGCCCGCGCTGCCAACAAAAATAACGTTATGTTCACGAACCAGCTCGGCCAGTAATTCGACAAGCCGGCCTCGATTCGGAGTGCTGGTGGGTTCACCGAAACTCATATTGACCAGATCGCACCGGTTACGCAGCACAGCCTGAATGCCGCGTTCGATCCCAAGTGCCGTTTCCATCCCTCCCAGTCGACCGTCACCGATCTTTACCGACACAATCTGAGCACCGGGAGCCACACCGTTGAGTTCCGGATGTTCAGCGAAATGCCCTGCTGTGATTCCGGCAACATGCGTGCCATGAGCGCCGGAGGTCGTAACGATGGACAGAGTGCGACCTTCATCGTAGACGTTCACGGAAAAGTGCATCAGTGAGCCATGACGCAAAATGGCCGTCTGGCGATACCGTCGATAGTCCGTCAGGATGCTCTCGTCACGCAGGTCCCCGTCCTCATCGGTATCCACAACCGCTTGCCACACACTGCCGTCGTGAAACACGACGCAGTCGTAAACCGGCCCGACGTCGTTGTAGGTTTTTGCGGAAGTCTCCAATTGCGCCAACTGCAGCTCGAGTTCTGCGAGGGAAGTCGTCTGCGACTTCGAATCGGAGTCCCAGTCCTGAATTCGTCGACGCAGGCTGGATTCGAGGACGCTATGAGCCGTATCAAATTTACGGCGTCTGCCAGCCTTAATTCGAGACGTCACCTGCGTTGGAAGCAAATCAAAGGCAAACTTGTAACCTACTCGAAACGTGCCCGTTGGATTGTTCCACTTCGGACTAATTGACAATGCACGACCAGTCGCACCGGTTAACATGCCATCCACAGACTTTCGTTCTAAAGTCATGTCGACGTCACCGTCCCCCGTACCATCAATGATGTCGACGATCTTCGGTTTACCGTCGGACGTAAACTGCAGACCGGAAACCGAAGGGTCCACACCGGTATCGAAAACGGCAACGACAATGCCTCGGCCATCGAATTCCGGAAACTGCTGTAGAAATTCTGCCGCGCCCGTTTCTTCTTTTGGCTGCAACCCCTTGTCCGGAAATGCAACCGGTGCAGTATGTGACTGCCGATTCTGTGCAGTAACCTCATTCGTCACGGGCGCAGCGAAACACGCCGTCACCACGAGCACAACATAACAACGAGATGCGATTCCACACGGAACCATCTGGCAATTGAGCATGGAGCTATCCGTCCGGACTGCAAAAGAACCGAAGCCGTTACCGGGAAACGCGTGGCCACGGGAGAAATATCCTGTGTGGTCACGGCTCAGACTACGCCGCAAAACGGGGCATGTAAAGTAGTTCCTTCAATGGGATTAGTCTTCAAATGCGTTCAAGGTCTACTGTGTCTCAGAGGACGAATGCCATACTGTTGTGACTTTACCGCTTGCAGTTCTGATATTCCGTGGCCACTGGCCTCCGTAGGGGGGCATGTGAACAGATTGACAACGTCATCCTGCAGTGTCGAAGTATGGTGAATGTATATCGCATATCATGACTCACGTGTTCCTGAGACAAACAAAACTCTTTTGCGCGATCACATCTGCTTGAAAGTCAGAGTCTCATTCACGATCCACTGGAAGTGTTGTTTGGCGTTGTTCGTAAATCCGCTCCCAGAGAAGAATGCGCTGCGGCTGTCATCGCCATTCCCGACATTGCAATGAAAAACGATGCAAGATCGCTGGCGCCACGTATCCATACAGGCGGTCTCCATGTCATGCCCAGAATCCTGACCTGCACGATTGGGGCGTTGCTCAAGCCAAGGCGGAGATGTGGCCCTTCGGCAGACCGTAAGCTGACCCAGGATGCAGTCAGGCTGACAACACGTACCACGGCAGGTATTCCCGCCAGGACAATCCTGTCTGTTGCTCGAACTACCTACGCTGAAGGCCATGCGATCACCAAAACTCTACTCATCCGGAATACTCTGCAAATCCCGGACATCAGGACTCGGTTGTCGTCAGATTCGATGATCGGGCGTGGTGGAAAGCAGCTCCCTTCTTCCACACGGAGTTGCTCACCCCGTTTGTCCAACCGGCAAGCGGACCAGATCATGGAAACGTATTACAGGACCGCCATTCCTGGTATCGTCTGCGAACGAGCCCGGAAGAACTCCAAAGACGAATGCCACCAGTTGGATGCGAAAGCAGTCACCGCAAATGCCATGCGACCGCAGCGAGGTGAGCGTTGGAATGCTGGAAAAGCAGTCGTTCCTGTGACCAGCGAATCTCATCATCGGACGTCCCGTGGCCCCGGCGAATGACGGCCAGTTGCAGCAGCAGATACTGAAAAACCACCCCGAACCAGTTCCCGAAAGAGCGGCCGCTCCGCTTTTCGCAATGCCTGCGGCACTTGATTACTGGACAGTTGCAGTCACCGTTGACATTCCTGCCGTCGTTGCAGTTTCCGACATCAGCCCCGACACAACAGCAGCCGTGAATAGTTTGGAGATCGGCAGCGTCATTTCCACGGCTGCGGCCAGAAGTTGTTGCAGCATCCGGCAGCCGAGCGATTAACGCAGCATAGCCGCATCCTTGATCACCGCGAGTGCCTCTGGAGCACCGACAACTAACCACTCTTCGCGTTAGAACAGCATCATCAGATCGCGACATGAGCCTGAAATTGCTGCAGTTCCCGCCAAATCAGGGTCTTTTTTTCCTCCGATATGATCCATTGAACGAGCGACGACTTCGCCAACTCGCGCAACTTCCAGAGCATAATCGGAATGCACGAAATCCGTACCAGATGTCGCCTTTGCGACATCGCAAACATTCCTCAGGTGACAGGCGTTGGCCTTTGTGAAACGATTTCCAAACATCTTTTTTTCCGTGCAGACGATGGCGGTGAAACGGCACCAGTCGAGGCATCGTCACCGACGTGACATCTGACGTCTGTAAAAAATCGCGGAATTCCTGACCAGTTGACGATGCGACTGAGCTCCTACAACAACACGTGCACGTCCGCCACAGGTGCGACAAATCGCAGAACGACGCGGCATTAAGGGAATTGATTGCGAATTCCTGTTTAACAACTCAGGAAAGTACTGAGTCCGTATACCAGAATCCCGGAATAGAAGACGGGCGACTATTGATACAGGACGTCCTCAACGGTCACACCGATCAGTATCGATGCTTCGTAGAAAGGTATAGGCCTGTGATTTCACGTTTTATCAGAATTCTATGCGGTGACGCGCATGACGCTGAAAACATTGTCCGGGACGTATTTTCACGGCCCACAACAAGCCCGCAACAAACCGCGCCTGACCAACTCCACTCGCTCGCGTCGACGGAATGACATCCTCCAGGATGTCGACTGAGTGACACTGGTGTAATCACACGGAATATTCATCAACTGAAAACCGTGGCGCCTACTGCTCTGTCAGAACATTCCTGGTTTCCGAAAGCAACAGCAGCCTCACAAGACCCAGCCACATGCTGTGTTTGCTTGTGACCACGCAGCAATTTCAGACAAGTACAATACACCGCGCGACGTGACCGATCCAGACGTGGCAGCCTCATCAATGGTGATCGAAGACAGCTGTGTGGACCTTTGGCTCGATACCCATACGGAGAGCTGAAAGAAGCGTTCCACTATCCGAACCACAGCATGTGGTATCTCACTTTTGCACAGCTGCGTAAGTAGTCGAGTCCTATCCCCAACTGCAACGCGAGAGCCACGTTTGCGGTGTCCCTACCTGGACAGAAACGTGTTGCTGGTTGCCACAAGTCTGATGAGATCACGCAGCCCACCACTTTCTTCCTGCAGTCGGTCGACAATCGCGTCAATTTCCGAGCGATCGGAAACGCTCATCGTACGTCCCGTAGCGTAGGTCATCAGCTTTGTCGTGAGATTTCGTGAGAACTGCGTGAGATCTCGTGTCATGATCTGCTTCAGGCCCGCGACATCTTTGAACGACTCACCGCCGGGCATCTGACCGGACGGGTCGACCTTCCGGCCCGATTGGTACTCAGTTCGCCATGAGCCGATGGCGTCAAAACTTTCCAGTGAAAAACCGAGCGGATCGATCTTCTTGTGGCAGTCACTGCAGGATTCGAGGGTGCGGTGCTTTGCGTACAGTTGGCGGATCGTCAGATCACCGCGCGCATCCGGCTCGGAAACTTCAACGTCCGGCGGTGGCGGTGAGGGCGGCGTACCCAACAGGTTTTCGAGAATCCAGATGCCACGCACGACCGGCGATGTATCGACTCCGTTGGCCGATGCGGTCAGCACCGACGCCTGCCCGAGCAATCCGCCTCGATGCTCCGCACCGGTAAGCGCAACCCGCTGGAAATGCGCCGTTGTGTTGACGAGTCCGGGCATTCCGTAGTGCCGCCCGAGATCGGCATTGATGATGGCAAAATCAGATTCGATGAACTGTGAGACCGGCAGGTTCTCAGTCAGAAGATACCGGAAAAAGGCATTTGTCTCATGCACCATGGCGTCACCAAGTCTGTTCCGGTGGTACTGGTAGAACTTCGTCGGATCGGGAGCCATCTCAACGGTATTCTCAAGCTTCAGCCATGCCCAGACGAACGACTTAACGAATTCGCCTGACCGCGAATCGGACAGCATTCGTTCGACGTGCCGTTCCAGAACGTCGGCGTCACGAAGCTTTCCGTTTGAAGCATCCCTGAGCAGTGCGACGTCCGGCATGGTGTTCCACAGAAAATACGAGAGCCGTGATGCGATCGCGTAGTCGTCAAGAATCCCGGTCACTTCCTTGAAATAGACGAACCGAGGCGAACAGAGGATACCTTCGATGGCAGTCCGGACGCCTTCAGGGCTTTGTTTTGCGAGTCGCAGATATGGAGCGATCTGTTCGCGACTGACCGGGCGTCGAAAGGCTCGAGTCGCAAAACCGATCAGATGATCTTCGATGCTCTGGCCCGGCCTGCCGTAGACAGCTACATGACTCGCCGGGGGCCACTGATCATAGTGCGGCCCGGTTTCGGTGACGCTGTAGACATTAATTCTAGGGGCATCCCTCAGTTCAAATCGATCGATAACAAGTTTCCCGTATCTTGAATTCTGATCACGCTTTGGCAGTTGTCTGAACTCGTCCAGATCGAAATCGGGATCGACCAGTAAGATTGGATCGACGACCCCCCAGTATCCGTTTCCGAATGCAAATTCGACACGCCAGCCCCGGGGCACCCATATTCTCCGCCTGATTGTCTGTCGCCTGTTGTCCGGCAAATCAACAGCATGCACCAGAAGCCGTGGCCGTGTTTGAATAGCGGACGACTTAGCGGGAGCCGTCATATAGATTTCAAATCTATGCAGGTCTTCCGGGCGATAGACGGGATAGTCGTTTCGACGTTGCTGCCTGAATTCCTTCGCGAGATTACCGCGCCCTCTGGATTCCACTTCTAATACAAATTCGTACCAGCCGTCGTGCGTTGCTCCTTCGCGTGAATTGATGAACTGCTGACCACGCGGGTCGCCAGGCGCTCGTTCGTCGTTCCTGTAAAGCACGCGGTAATCGCGATCGGCATCGTTTCCGGGTGTCTTGTAATTAAGTGCGCGAGCTCTGCTGGTTTCGAGCGTGTAGGTCTGTGCTTCAGGGCGTTCACCTTCAAATGTTGCCCGATCAACGGAGGTTCGCGCTACCTTCAGATACTGTCGCAGCAGGAAATCTGACATCTGAAGCATCTCGCCGAGATTGTCGAACCCGTCATCCTTCTCGTCGGCAGGAAATGCGTCAGTCGGATCCTCAACATCAACATCAACAAACAACAGATCACGCAGCGAGTTTCGAAATTGCGGCCGATTCAATCGACGCAGAACAACCTGTTTCGGGGTTTGCTTCACAGCTGATGCAATGCGTTCTCGAATTAATCCAAGAAATGCATTACGTTCGCCGGCAGACGGTTGTGAGCGTTTTCCAGGTGGCATTTCGCCGGCATCCACACGATCGATGATCGCCTGCCACATCTCCGCATCTACCGAAGCAGCCGACGAAACGCTCACCACATCAAGTCGCAGGTTGCCCTTTGGCATGCGGATTCCGTGACAATTGACGCAGTGCGTCTTCAAGAATACTGACGCGTCGTCTGCTTCAAGTCGCCCACCGATTGTGAGCATTAGGACAGTAATCAGAATCAGGTGTTTCATGAAATTCCCCCGCAGGACGAACCAGATGCGGCGCCGCCCATCACATTGACAGTACACGGTGTGCCTTACCGAGGCTGCGTCATTGCGTTCCTTGATCCGGCCGACCTTCAGCGTGGTTCGCTCACGTACTGAGCCCCGTAAATGTGCTCAGGCTGCGGTTGAAGCGGTCCTGTTCGGTCCCCATTCGTTGCAGCATACTGAGGTAGAGATTGCAGAGCGGCTGCCCACGCTGAGCATCGATGTGCATACCGTGTTTCCAGCCACCACCTGCAAGGATCAGCGGCAGGTTGTCGTTGCTGTGCCGGCTCCCGCTTCCGAGGCCGGATCCGAACAGCACCTGCGTCGTGTCGAGCAGTGACGCGCCACCCGGCTGGATTGTCGACTTCAACCGGCCGATAAAACGGCCCAGGTTGGCGATAAGATGCCGTTCAATAATCGCCAGCTGGCTCAGAGCGTCTTTTCGCTGGCCGTGGTGTGACAAGGTGTGGTAACTGTCCGTCACGCCGTCGAGTCCCCAGCTACCATTCTCGACAGCCATCGAGACGACACGCGTAGAATCGGTCTGCAATGCGAGGAACATGAGATCAAGCCAGACTTCAACGAGGTTGTCTCCAATCTTTGTGTCACACGATCCGTTCTCAACCTTCTTCATTTCGGGATCGGCGACACGCGGCTTGGGCTTGTCGATCCAGTCTTCAGCCAGCGCAAGTTTCTTTTCCGTTTCTCGAATGGACGAAAAGTACTCTTCGAGCTTCTGTTGATCTGTCTTCCCCAGTTCGCGTTTCAACCCGCGGGCATCTTCAAGAATGGCGTCCAGGATACTGCCACTTGACTCAACCGACGCCCGGTTGAACTTTTTTCGCTCGTCGCTGTCGTCGACGAACATCAGCTCAAACGCATCACTCGGCTTCGCGATGGCGGGAACTCTCACCCCCGTACGTGTAAAGTTCATGCCATCTTTCCAGAACACCAGCGACGGGAACCGCGTGTTATGTCCAACCAGTTCCGCAGCTCGCTGGTCCACCGTGACGTTGCCGTCGGGATACTCGGCTCGTTCCGTGCTCTTCACTCCACTAAGCAGCGTGTGATTCGCCGCGTGCCCCCCGCGAACATCATGATCAAGGTTGGAGAAAACTGTGAAGTCGTTCCTGAGTTCCCTGAGCGACTGAAGTGTCTCCGGAAATTCGTATCCCACTCCACTCACAGCAGGATGAAACTTGTCAACCACCATTCCGAACGGAACAGTCACAATTGCCATGCGTTTTGCCGAAGCATGTCCCGGCCCTGCAACGGCGTTTCGCGGCATCAACGACTCGAGAAGCGGCAACGTGAGACTTATGCCAGCAGCTTTGAGTACGCCGCGGCGATTACGAGTTGCGTTCATTGGGCTGACTCCGGTTGGTTGTTAAGCAGACTCGGGTTCGAGGGTCATCGCGAGAATATTGAATGCCCGTGCACGACCTGAATGATTCGAGTAGTATTTCTTCACAGGTCGTTTTAAAACCGCTGGTAACACCGTTCATTGACGATCAATCTATATTCGATTGTAACCGTCAGGTTGCAGATTGTCGCCAAATTCGGATCTGACAAGGCAGAGTCTGTGCTGAAATCGCGCCGCAAGACAGGCTGTGAGCCATCGGGCGGTGAAGAGTTTCGGTCACCGGCCGAATGCGTTGAATAATGGCGAGGCAGCGAGATCGGAACTCCAATCCGATACATCCTGAGGACACAAGTCGCCAGTCACGAGTTGTCCGTCCGAGGTTACAATCGGCCTGTTGTCTGCTTATCGTTCACATTTGCTCAGGTTTGAAAGTCGATTTCCGTCGTTTGTTATCTCGATACTCCTCAAAGCACCTAAAGGCGTGTTAACTCACTTCCAGTTTAAGTCTTTTACGATTCAGCAGCATTTATGCGCGATGAAAGTAGGGACGGACGCAATTCTGCTGGGAGCGTGGGCGACCGCGGCGAACCCCGCGGCAATTCTCGACATCGGTACGGGAACAGGCATCGTTGCATTGATGTTGGCGCAGCGATTCCCGAAGACCGTCGTGGAAGCTGTTGAGATTGATGAGCCAGCAAGTCGCCAGGCGGCGGCAAACTTTGCGAACAGCCCCTGGAGCGATCGATTGTCGCTAACGCATGCTGCGGTCCAAGATTTTCCATTCGCTCGACATTACAGCCTCATCGTCTGCAATCCGCCTTACTTTCAGAACAGCCTGAAACCGATCAACCACGCTCGACGGAAAGCTCGACATGATGATTCGCTGTCGTCTGCTGAACTCGCCGGTGCTGCGAATCGACTGCTGTCGCAGGACGGACGATTGTGCGTAATCCTTCCGGCAGATCAGCGCGACGCATTTGTCGTCCAGGCTGGTTCGGAAGACCTTCACTGTGCTCGACAGCGTCTGGTGCATCCAACACCGCAACATCCTCCAAAAAGAATCCTCCTTGAGTTCTCGAAAGATTCATGCTCTCAAGTTGTGGAAGAGGGTTCGATGAGCATCGAACTCATACGACACCAGTATTCACCTGAATACTTAGATCTGGCGGGAGATTTCCTTTTGAGGATGCACGAACAGTCATAGTCCGGACGCAGCGCCGCTCCGTCAACACTGATCAAATGCATCGATGTCTCGGATCGACTCATTTGACTCCGCTTCGTGGCAAACCAACACTCGATAATGCCTCTACGCCAATCACGAAGGTGAAATCCGGAGATCGGTCTGGCGTACATGATTGTAACAGCACCGCAAATCGGTTCTCGCGGCCGAACGGAGCCTTGCAGGGTCCCGATATCATCGGGACCGGCATCACGTGCGTTTCGTGAACAGTACAACATCTGTTCCTAAAACCGTCAACGTTGCCTGCCACACATCCGCCAGCCAGCGAAACGTCTCAATCGAGAAGAAGCTGACGTGGGTCGGGTCGTGCTTATAATGCCAACGCGAAAACTCCTGCTGCCCGATCACACGTTTAGTCATGACACCAAGCAATCCGTTCGGTTTAACACAAGCCCACAGCCGAGCCAACTCCCGTCGCGGATGATGTAAGTGTTCGACCACTTCCGAGGCGGTGATGAAGTCATACTCTTGTTGTAGTGCCTTGATTTCCGGTGCATAGAACGGGTCGTAGAGCTCCATCGAATGCCCCGCCTCTTCGAACATGAGAGACAGTGTCGGTCCTGGTCCCGAACCGAAGTCAAGGCCCTGACTGTGAGGCTCCAGACACTCCGACACCGGCTCAAAGAGCCGGGCCAAGAAGCGTCGATAGCCTGGGTCGTCGGCCGAATTCTCATGACGATCATACTCGGCTCTCTCCTCGGCCCGCGACAGAAAATAATGTGGCGGCACAAAAACCAGATGGCATCTTGAACAACGAAAATACTCACGATGATCGCGGTCGAATAACATCACATCGGAGTTTCGGCATAACGGGCAGATCGGTTCAGCGTGGTCTCGAGTCATATTCTTATGATAGCAGACGTGCGGATCTGTCCATCGCCGAACTACATCGAGCGGAGAACTGCATGAATCCAGCCCGATCCTGCGGAATGGGGCGTAGCAAAACGGCTGTCGACAACCACGGAGCACGAAAACAAGAGCACCCATCGCTTGCACGTTTCTTTCAATCATGATCACCGTAGTCTTGCTGACACCAGCGTTCAGCCTGGGGGTGTCGAAAAGCAGGATTCGGAAACAAGAACCACTGGCATGGCGGAGGTTTTCAGCCAGACGACAGTCAATGTTTCTCCATTTCCCTTCGCTGATGATCTCCCCTGCACAAAGCAGGACATTCGCACGAAACCAGACATATCAGTGACGCTCGCCTGACCTGGGCCATTGGGCTGAATCTGTTACTGAGCGTCGTTGAGGTGGTGGCTGGCCCTCTGTCCGGCGGTTTGTCGTTAATCGCTGACGCCGTTCATAACTTCAATGACGCATGTCGCTGGTGATCACATTGGTGGCTCGAATGGTTTCCCAAATGAGGCCGATCACCGACAAGCATTCGGATATCGCAGGGCGGAAGTGACTGGAGCGTTTGTCAATCTGCTGCTGCGGACGTTCGTGGGGCTTTACCTGATGTACAAAGCCGATGCCCGACACCTCGACCCACAGGAGTTGATGGGATGGCTGACGGTCTTCTTTCTCTATGACATGGCTGGTGGTGCCGTCAATCTGCGGGCCGGACTCCTGCACAAATCGGCAGATGCACCGGCTTCTGTCCGCGTAATCCCCGGTGGCGTGGCCATTCTCCTGAACGGTGGCATTTCGTTCACTTGCTGATCACTATGACACTGGTAGCCTTCATACTTTGGCAATCGCTGTCACTGTTCAAACCAACTGTCTCGCCCCTCATGGAGAGCGTTCCCGCGGAGCTCAACATTCGTGAGCTGGTAATCTACCTGTCGGCAATTGAGGGCGTTATTGATCTGCATCACGTCCATGTCCGGGAACCGGACGAAGAACATCGGGCTCAGGAAGGCCACGTAACCAACGCAAAGGCTGACATGAATCAGATAAAGCGAGCGATCAGGCAGTGGTTGTGCCAGCAGTATTCGATCGAGCATTGCACACTGAAATTTGAATTAAACGACGAAGCATGTACATACCCTGCACACAACGGACATGATGATCCCGCTGACAATCGACAGTGAATGCACCGTGTAACTGCCTGTGTTTCGGCAGCCGATAAGTCAACGACATGCCGAATCCGGGAAATCGGTGGTTTTACTTTACTGTCCCGGATTTGACGAGATTCGCAGGCAAATTGCTCAGTTCGTCCCGTCAAAGTCAATCTCGCAGTTCTTGCCCTGAGACTAGCCTCGGACTCGGTACGGAAGGATCCTCCGCAGCGTTGACGTGACTACGCGGTATGCCGCGCTGCACGACACGAAGCACGGACGTTCCAGCCACCAGATGTACCAGCCCAACCCTGCGACGGAGCAGGCATTGAAACGCTCCGTTTTGCATCGGCACACACCGTGCGGGCGTGAAGCCGTCACGGCGGTTTGATTCGACAATGGTGGACGCTGTATTATGACACACCTTAGGGGGCACACGAAGACCGTAGTGCACCGGCACAGATAAGAACTCAGGCCCGCCAGGTGCGTTAAGGCAGGTCGGTCGTGCCCATCAGGTGGCGGTCCACTTCGCGAGCACAGCCTCGGCCTTCGTTGATCGCCCACACAATCAGACTTTGACCTCGACGACAGTCGCCGGCCACGAATACGTTGTCTACGTTGGTCGTGTACTTCTCGTGTTCCGCCTTGAACCACGTCATACCACCCCGACCTTCAGTGATGTCGACACCAAGCTGCTCCGCCGGACCACCTTCAGGCCCCAGGAAGCCCATGGCCAGCAACACCAGATCGGCCGGGTATTCTTTTTCCGTTCCGGGGATCGGTGTGAACGGCGGACCGCCTTCGGTGATCTTCTGCCAGTCCACTTCACAGGACTTCACAGATTTGATGTTGCCGTTGCCATCGTCCACAAATTCGATGGTCGACGCGCAAAACTCACGAGGGTCCCGCCCGAACTTTGCAGCGGCTTCTTCGTGACCGTAATCAATGCGGAACACGCGAGGCCATTGTGGCCACGGATTGTTGGATGGGCGTTCGGTCGGTGGACGTTCGACAATTTCAAAATTGACGATGCTCCTGCAACCGTGCCGAACGGACGTGCCAAGGCAGTCAGTGCCCGTATCACCTCCACCAATCACCACGACATGCTTATCTTTAGCGCTGATGTAGTTTCCGTCTTCGTGGCCGGAATCCAACAGACTGCGAGTATTGGGACGCAGGAAGTCCATGGCGAAATGGATCCCCTTGACGTCTCGGCCCGGCAACGGCAGGTCACGTGGTCGAGTTGCTCCCACGGCCAGCACGACAGCATCGAAGCCTTCCTTCAACTTGGCTGCTGCGAGGTCCCGACCCACGGCAGTATTGGTTACGAAGGTAATCCCTTCTTCCTTCAGCAGCTGCACACGCCGTTCAACGACAGCCTTCTTATCCAGCTTCATGTTCGGAATGCCGTACATCAGCAGTCCACCGACCCTGTCGTCTTTTTCGTAGACCGTCACAGTGTGACCCGCCTTGTTCAACTGAGCCGCACAAGCCAAACCTGCCGGGCCGGAACCGACAACAGCGATCGTTTTTCCGGTACGAACAGCAGGAGGTTCAGGAACCACCCACCCCTGTTCAAAACCGTAATCAATGATGGAACATTCAATATTCTTGATTGTTACCGGAGGTTCGTTAACGCCCAGGCAGCATGAACCCTCGCACGGCGCCGGACAGACTCGCCCGGTAAATTCCGGAAAGTTGTTGGTCCGGTGCAGACGATCCAGCGCGTCCTTCCAGCGACCGTTGTAAACCAGGTTATTCCATTCTGGAATCAGATTATTAACCGGGCAGCCGGACGCCATATTGGCCATCATTTCGCCGGTGTGACAGAACGGTACGCCACAATCCATGCAGCGCGCTCCCTGAGACTGCAGGTCGTCGACCGGCATATCCTCGTGAAACTCATTCCAGTCCAGAATCCGCAGTAAAGGGTCTCGATCGTGAGGGATCTGTCGTGCGAATTCCTTAAAGCCGGTAGGCTTACCCATTTCTCAGTCCTTCGTCTCTTCGTTTACCAGGTCTGACTTTGGAGGTCAGATGTATTGTGTTCCGTTGATATCGTCGAACGCATTCGCGAGTGCCACCAAAGTTGGCAGCCGGTCAGGCGCGACCCGGGCCAGCGCTCTGTGCCGGGTTTCACCCCGACTGACAGAAATGTGAAACTAGCTCGCCGCCGCCTCTTCTTCAGCGATTTCCTTCAACGCACGCTTGTAATCCACCGGCATGACCTTCACGAAGTTCGTGAAGGCCATGTCCCAGTCGCTCAGGATCTTACGGGCCGTTTCGGAACCGGTGTGCTGTTGATGATTTTCGATCATGGTCTTCAGCTCGGCAGCGTCTTCTGCCGTTTCTACTTTCTCCAGAGCAACTGTCTCCAGATTGCAGTTCACCAGGAACTTATCATCAGGGTCCAGCACATAGGCAACGCCACCGGACATCCCAGCCGCAAAGTTACGTCCGGTCGGGCCCAGAATTACCGCTCGACCGCCGGTCATGTACTCGCAGCCATGATCACCGACACCTTCGATCACCGCATGAGCTCCGGAGTTACGCACACAGAACCGTTCTGCGGCGACGCCGCGAAAATACGCTTCACCGCTGGTCGCGCCGTACAGAGCGACGTTGCCGATGACAATATTTTCTGCCGGGGTAAACGTACTGTCCTTGTGCGGATAGATAATCAGACGGCCGCCGGACAGGCCCTTACCGGCGTAGTCGTTGGCATCACCTTCGATTTCAATCGTCACACCCTTTGTGCTCCAGGCGCCGACACTTTGCCCCGCCGAACCGTTGGCCTTGATGTGAATCGTGCCATCGGGCAGTCCATCCGGTCCGTGTGCTCTGCTGACCTCGTTGCTCAGGATCGTGCCGAAAGCACGGTCGATGTTCTGAATGTGCGTATCGACTCGAACGCGTTGTTTCTTTTCTATAGCCGCTTTGCA
>Ga0315331_10002496_pt1 | contig 13975 bp, 12 predicted proteins | sample M160m34915metaG_FD_203456 | JGI IMG/M metagenome (GOLD analysis project Ga0315331, IMG submission 203456) | Ammonia-oxidizing marine archaeal communities from Monterey Bay, California, United States - M1 60m 34915 | ecosystem: Environmental > Aquatic > Marine > Intertidal zone | place: USA...
GGTCCAGTGTCGACCGACGCCGGGGGCATCGATCCGCGGCTCGATGCTGCGTGCGCGCAGACCCTCTGCGGGACCGATTCCCGATCGCCAGAGCAAGAGCGGCGTGTGTAGGACGCCCGCCGAGAGAACGACCCGGCCGGCTTCGAGGCGCTCGCCCTCGGCGAGCTCCACCCCCCGCGCCTGTCCGCCCTCGAAATGGACGCGACTCGTGAGCGCGTCGCCGCGGATCTCGAGGTTCGCCCGTTCCAGGGCAGGGAAGAGGTGGGTGATCCCGGCGGAGAGCCGTCGTTTGCCCTCGCGGTTCATCGGGATGGCGCCGACGCCCGTCGTGTCGGGCGCGTTGTGGTCGGGGCACTCCTCGAGTCCGTTTTTTGCGCAGCCCGCAGCAAAGGCACGGTAGATCGGGTCCCACTCGGCCTCGGACCAGCGTTGAATAGGGATCGGCCCGGCGTCGCCGTGATAGGGCGCCGCCCCGAAATCCGCGTCGTTCTCGACCCGGCAGAACCAGGGCAGCATCTCGTCCCACTGCCAGCCCGTGGGCCAGACCGCGAGGTCGGCGGGCTCGGCGCGCATCGCGACCCCCCCGTTGATGCTGGAGGAGCCGCCGACGCCGCGGCCTCGCAGATAAGGGAGTCGACGACCGTCGCTGGCCACGACCTCTTCGCCCCACTCGATCGGCCAGGCGTAGCCCCGCCCGAGATATTCGACCTGTTCGGGCAGGGCGCTCGGGTCGTGGGTCGGTCCAGCCTCGAGGAGCAGTACGCGGTGGCCGGGATCTTCGGATAGGCGTGCAGCGAGCACACAGCCCGCAGAGCCGGCTCCGACGATGATGGTGTCCCAGCTCATTTTCGACTCCTCGGCCCGACTCTTCGGGCTTCTGCGAGCTCCGATCTGCGACGCTCCAGCATACCCCGAAGCACTCTCAAGCTCCCCCGTCCTGCTCGAAGAGGCGCTCGCGCAGATCGGCGTCTTCGACGAAGACGGGCAGGCCGTCGTCTCCCAGATAGGCGGGCTTGACGGAGACGCCGCCGTCGACGGCGAGGACCTGCCCGGTGACCCACTCGGCAAGGTCCGAGAGCAGGAAAAGGACACCGCCCGCGATGTCGCGGGGCGTGCCGCGGCGTCCGAGAGGGAGCACGCGGCGGTCCCGCTCGTCGTCGGAGGAGGTCGCCCGGGGCGTGCGGATCGTCCCCGCGGCGACGGTATTCACGCGGATCCCGTGCGGGCCCCACTCGAGCGCCTGGGTGCGCGCCAGGGAGATCAGGGCCGCCTTGGCGAGGGCGTAGGGCGCGCCGAAGGGCATCCCCTGCAGCGCCGCGATCGACGCGAGCTGAACCAGGCTACCCGGTCGTCCGGAGGCGATGCACGCTCCGGCCCAGAGCTGGGAGCTGAGCCAAGCCGGGCGCAAATTCAGGCGGAGCACGGCGTCGAAGGTCTCGTCCGGGGTCGTTTGGATCGATCCGAACTGATCCCGTCCGAGTCCGCCGACGATGTTGACGAGTCCGCTCGCGAGTTTCCCCTCCGCACGGCGCGCGGAGACGAAGGACTCCATCGCCGCGCGGTCGGTCGCGTCGAGAACCTGGCCTTCGAAGCGTCCAGTGGCCCCCGTGCAGGCCGCCTCCGTCGCTTCGAGGGCCTCGGGATCCCGGTCGAGGCCCACGACGTGGGCGCCCGCGCCGACCAGCTCTGCGGCGACCGCGGTCCCGATCCCGCCTCCGCCCGCGCCGACGACCCAGACCGTCCGGTCTGTGAGCCCGATTCGGGCCTCGAGAGGAGGCGCGCTCATGAGGACTCCCGCGTTTGGAGGTCGTCGACCCGACTACCGAGGCGGTCTCCCATATATTCGATCAGCTCGACGATCAGGCCGTCCGGGTCACGACAGCAGACGACCGACTCGACGCCCGTGACCGGATCGGGGTCGCGCGGTTCGGCGATGAACTCGACGCCCTCGGCCCGCAGAGCACGGTAGGCTGCGCGCAGGTTCCGCGTCCGCAGGGCCATCACGCGCGGCACGCGGCTGGGAGAGGGCGGCGCGTCGGGGTTCTCCCATCGCGGTTCCAGCCACTCGATCAGGTCGAGGCGGGTATGGTGTTCGCTGTCCCCCAACGCGAGCAATGCGCCGCGGCCTTGGGCAGCGTGCATGCCAAAGTTCTCTCCTACGTATTCTGGCCACACCACGTCCCGATTGTCTCGTAGGACCCGAAAGCCGAGGCGGGTATAGAAGGCGAGGGAACGCTCGAAATTTGTTGCATTCACCACGAAATGGAAGAGGGATTGCACCTCCCAGGTCTCGGAATCCGGCTTTGATTCGGTCATATGCGGGGCCTCCTCGGTAGGCCTCGATCTTCGCGCGAACGGGAGGCGCGCGCGAGGGGGGAGGGCGGTAGAGTCGCAAGGGGAGGCCCGATCTTGATCCTCGACATCTTTTCTGAACTTCAGAGAGCGCTGCCGCCGGGCGGCCGGAGTGATGCGGCCTTCGAGGGCCGCGTGCTGCAGGACGCGATCGAGCAGGCGAAGCTGGCCGACGAGCTGGGCTTTGGCTGTTGGTGGACGGTCGAGCATCACGGCGCGACCGAGTTTTCCTACAGCTCGGCCCCCGAGATGATGCTCGCGGTCCTGGCTCAGCACACGGATCGGCTTCGTCTGGGCCACTCCGGTGTGCTCGCGCCCTTCAACATCAATCACCCGCTGCGGGTGGCGGAACGGGCGGCCTTCCTGGATCAGGTCAGCAACGGCCGACTCGAGCTGGGCCTGGCGCGATCTGGCGGGACGGAATGGGAGGCCTTCGAGGTCGACCCCGACTCCTCGCGGGCGCAGCTTCGCGAGGCGCTGCAGATGATTCCCCGGATGTGGACGGAGGACGCCTTCGAGTGGAAGAGCGAGTTCGCGACGATTCCTCCGCGAAACGTCGTGCCCAAGCCGCTGCAGAAGCCCCATCCGCCGCTCTGGCAGACCTCGACGAGTCCCGAGTCATTCCATATGGCGGGGGCGCTCGGCGTGGGGGTCCTCGCGACGACCCTCGTCTCGCCCCTGGACACGCTCTCCGCGATGCTTGCGGAGTACGACCGCGGCCTCGCCGAGGCCGCGGGAACGTCGGTGGGCGCCTTCGTGAACGCGCAGCGCTCGGTCTTCACGTTCATGCATTGTGCGGAGACCCGGGATCAGGCGATCGCGTCTGGGGCTGCGGAGGCCGTGCTCTGGTTCATCAACGCGGCGCCCGCCGTCTTCCACGTGCCGAGAAATACCTGGATCGACGCGATTCGCGGCGACCTCAAGGACTCGGCGCCCTCGAGCGATGCGGCGCTCACCGCGCCCGAGGCCCACGACGATCTCGATCTGAACGATCCCATCCCGGTGATTGCGCTGCTGAACCGACAGCTCGTGGGAGAGAAGCTCGACCCGGTCGAGGTCTTCGAAGTGATGGAGCCCATCGCCTCCGTGATCATCGGCGACGTCGAGGCCTGTGAGGCGAAGCTCCGCGGCTACGCCGAGATCGGGTGCGATCGACTAATGTGTTTGATGCAGATGGGGGCACTCTCTCAGGAGGCGGTCCTGTCGAGTATCCGGCTGACCGGAGAGGCCTTGATCCCGCGATTGGCGGACGCCAAAAACTAGGGGACCTATGACGAGTCGAACCTGTGGACCGCGAGCGCTCTGCCTGATCCTGACTTCGATCTACGGGCTCGGCTGCGCGTCGCTCGGTTCCGACCGATCCGAGCGAGCGCCGCGGGTCGATCCCGAGAGCCCGGAATACGCCGCCATCGAGGTCTTGAAAGACGTCGATGAGCGGGCTCGCGATCTGATGGAGCTGCCGATCGAGCTCGTCCAGATCAACGACTTCGTGTTCATGGCGAGTGGCGTCGGCAATGTCTTCCTGATCCGGACCGACGAGGGCAACGTCATCTACGACACGGGGGTGACCTGGCAATCCGAGCAGCAGCGTGACCTGCTGCTCTCCGTGGGGCATCCCGAGACGACGCACGTGGTCGTCTCGCATGCGCATGGGGATCACAACGGCGGGCTCGAGGCCTGGCGCGGGGCGCTCGAAGGCGGGGCGGAGCTCCTGGCCCACGAGCGCTACCCCTATGTGAACCGCATCTATGGGGACACGGACGAGTATCTCTGGCGCGTCCGAACCGGCACGCTCTACCCCTCGCATTCTCGCGAACAGGTCGAGACCTTTCGCAGCTTCGAGCCGACCCGCGTCGTCGACGTGGACGAAGGCTACGCGTTCGAGCTGGGCGGCGTCCGCTTCGAGGTGATCGCCGCCGAGAACAGCGCGGAGGGCGAAGACGCGCTGCTGCTCTGGCTGCCGGACCATGGGCTCGTCTTCACGGGCGATTTCTACGGCTGTCTCTTTCCCATGGTGCCGAACCTCTACACGGTGCGCGGCGAAAAAACGCGCGAGCCGCTGGGCTATATCAACGCGCTCGATCAATTGATCGCGCTCGAGCCGGAGATGATCCTGCCTGCCCATTTCGACCCGATCGCGGGGCGGGACTACCTGCATAAGAGTCTCAGCGTCATGCGGGACGGTGTTCAGTACGTCTACGACGAGACCGTGGCGGGGATGAACGCAGGCAAGAGCGTCTACGAGCTGATGGAGACGATCGAGCTCCCCGAAGCGCTCGAGATCAGCCAGGGGCACGGCAAGACCTCATGGAACGTGCGGGCGATCTGGGAGCTCTTGGCCGGTTGGTTCTACTACGAAGACGTTGCGGACCTTTACGCGGTGCCGACGAAGGCCGTCTACCCGGATCTCGTCGCGCTGGCGGGGGGCGCGGGACCCGTGGTCGGGCGTGCGCAGGCCTACGCCGAGGCGGGTGACGAGCTCGAGGCGCTTCGCCTGCTCGACGTGGCCAAATCCGTGGGGCCGGAAGGCCGGAGGGCCCTCGGAATCCGTCTCGAGATTCTGGAGGCCATGCTCGCCCGCTCCGTAGAGGGTCACGACAACATGAGCGAGTCGGGCATCCTGCGAGCGATGGTCGGGCAGACCCGTCAGCGGCTGGAGGCGGCCGCGCCCTGACCCGCTGTCCCCCGCACCGACGCCGACCCCGCGGCCGGCTCGTTCGAGATCCTTTGGCGGCTATGCTGCGCGCCCATGGCATACGACGTCACTGATTTTCGAACCCTCATGCAGCTGGAGCCCGAAGGGCCCGATGTCTATGTCGGGGTCGGTCCCCGCTATCCGTGGGGGCGCGTATACGGCGGCCAGGTCGTCGCGCAAGCGCTTCGGGCTGCGTACGAGACCGTGCAGAGCGACTTTCAGGTCCACTCGGTTCACGCCTATTTCATCCGCGGCGGGGATGCGGAAGAGCCGATCCGATACGAGGTCGACCGGATCCGCGATGGGCGTTCCTTTTTGACGCGCCGTGTGGTCGCTCGGCAGTCGATGGGGCCGATCCTGAACCTGTCGGCTTCCTTCCAGGTCCAGGAAGATCAGGCAGACGTGCAGGTGTGCCAGAGGGAGGAGGGCGTGCCGGATCCCGAGTCGCTTTCGCCGAGCGACTGGGGCGCGATTCTGCAACGACGCATGGTCCCGTTGGCGGGCTCGCCCGCGCGGGCGGCTTGCTGGCTCAAAGTGACCCCGCCGGTGGGCGAAGACCCCGTGCTACAGGCCTGCGCGCTGGCGTATGCCTCGGACGACATGCCGATGGAGGCCGTCGGTCTTTGTCACCCGATGCGACCGGAGCCGACCGCCGATCAGGGCAGCTTTGATCGACTTTTCGTCAACGCGAGCCTCGACCACTCCATTTGGTTTCACCGGCCGGGTCGCTCCGACGACTGGGTCTTGCACGACCTCCGCGGTATGGGCGTGGCGGGTGCCCGGGGCTTGGGAATGGGCGAACTCTACAGCCGCGACGGCACACACCTCGCGACCGTCGCGCAGGAGGTGCTGCTGCGCGAGAAGACGCGCTGACCGAGCGTCTGCGCTGCTTCGGGCTAGGCTTTCAGCGATGGTATTGGCGGCCGGTCAAATCTCCCTGCGCATGTACCCCCAGCCCGGCTCTCCGAGTGAGACCGTGGCCGAGATGATGCGCCAGGCGCGACGGGCCGAGGCGGCGGGCTTCGACGGTCTGATGACGAGCGAGCACCACGGCGGTTTCCCCGGCTACGTCCCGAACCCGCTGCAGCTCGCAGGTTGGCTGCTCGAGGGGACCGAGCGGGTCTGGGCAGCGGCGTGCCCCCTGCTGCTGCCGCTCTACCACTGGTCGCATGTGGCTGAGCAGGCGGCCTGGCTGGCCGCGCGCTTCCCGGGCCGAGTGGGGCTCGGCGTGGCGAGCGGGGGCTTGGCGCAGGACTTCGAGATGGCCGACCTCGCCTATGAGGAGCGGCTCGCCCGTTTCCGGGCGGATCTGCCGAGAGTCGTCGGGGCCCTGCGCGGCGAGACCGAGTCGCCGCTGGCCGACGATCCCGCGATCCGGGCCTGTGCCGAGACGCCGATCCCCGTCGTGAGTGCCGCGCAGAGTCCTGCGGCGGTGCGCCGCGCGGCCCGAGAGGGGGTGGGGGTGCTCTACGACTCGCTGCAGACGATCGAGCGCATGCGCGAGATCTCCGATCTCTACGAGGAGTCGGGGGGGACGGGGCCCCGGATTGCCATTCGCCGGGTCTGGGTCGGTCCTCCGCCCGAGGCGCAGGTCGAGGCCCAGATGGATTTCTACCGAGGCTATGCGGCGCCGGCCGCACAGGCCCATTGGGGCGCCGGCCAGGAGTTGGTCGGGGGAGAGACCGGCGCCGAGGTCGCCGAAAAGCTCCTCTTGGTCTCGGAGCAGGGTGGCTGCGACGCGTTCAATCTGCGCGTCCACGTGAAGGGGATCGAGCGCGCCCAGGTCGAGGAGCAGATCGATCGGCTGGGCGCGGAGATGCTGGATCCGCTGCGCAACGCCCTCGCGCAGCGGTCCTCGCGTTAGGCGAGCCGGCGCCGAAGCTCCGCGGCGACGAGCCAGAGCCGATCCTGTCCCCAGACGCAAAGATCGGGCTCGCTCCCAGGGCCGCGTACGCGATAGCTCGGGACACCCCAGACGCCGAGCTCCTCGTACATCACCTGCCGGTTCGCCTCGAGCTCCTCGCGCCAGCCCTCCTGGTCCAAATGAAGCTTCGCTTGCTCCCAGTCGAGCCCCGCATCCTCGACGACGCGACGCAGGCCCGTATCGGTTCCCATATTGCGCCCCTCTGCGAAGGCGGCTCGCAAGAAGGAGGATAAATACTCGGCGCCTCTTCCGCGCTCCCGCGCGAAGGGCCAGAGCGAGAAGCCCCGCTCGACGGGCTTCCCGATCGGGTCGTACATGTCGCCGTAAGGGACGCCGAGATGCAGGGCCTCCCGGTAGGCGTCGAGAAAGATGTAGAGACCCTTGGCGGCGGGGGCGGGGACGCCACGCATGACCATCGGCATGACCGGCCGGAGCTCGACGGGGACTCCGGCCGAGGCGGCGACCGCGAGGCTGCGGTCGAAGATCATCGCCGTGTAGGGCGAGCGCAGTGAGGGGTAGAACTCCAGCGCGACGCCCTTGGCGTCAGTCTTGGGTCCGGGGTCGATCGCAGGGCGGTCGAAGCGGATCGACGTCGGGGCGCCCGGTCGCGCCGCGCCGGAGTCCCGCAGGCGGCGCTCGAGGTGGTGGAGTCGATCGACGCCCCAATACCACTCGCCGCCGTACCAGAACATTCCCCCCGAATAGTGACGTCTGCGGCGTCGTCGGTCGTTGCCTTCCGCGATGGCTGCTCGGGTCTCCTCGGGAGTCGCGCTGAGGACGTGGCTGGCCAGCGCCTCAAGCGCGTCGTCGTCGCCCTGCCAGAGTGCCCGGCCGGCCGCGATGCCGACGTCGACGAATCGGGAATCCGAAAGCAGGGCGGCCAGGAGGCGTTCTGCTCGCGTGGTCATTTCAGCGCGTGGACGGATCGGCCGCTCAGCGAAGGAAAGACCGTAATGAGGGGCCACCTGGGCGCAGTCGCGCCTTGCGTAGTCCGAGAGCATCTCGGGCTCCGGAGCGTAGAAGCGGTCGGTCGTGTCGACGAGATGGAATCGGAACGCGACGTCATAGCGTTCTCGTAGGCTGGGAATGCACTGGAGTGCGAGGTCGCTGTAGGGATCGTCGACCCGGTGAAAGAATTCGATGACGCGCGGCGCCCCACGCAGGCGTTTGGCTCGGTCCCCGGTCTTCTGGAGTAGGGAGCGAACGACCGGCAGCGCGCGCCCGACGTGACGACCCACGCTTCGGGCGAGGTCGGGGATATCCTGCTGGCTGGCGAAGCCGGGTTGGGTGGAGTCGTCGAGGGCGTTTTTCGATTCAGTCACGATGGGCCCTTCAGGCCTGGTCAGGCTGGCTGGGCGGGCGTTCCGTGGTCATTCCTCGACGAAGGTATTTTCGCCGGCGCCCTCCAGCACGTGCTTCAAGACCTTGCCCGTGGCGTTGCGGGGGAGGGGTTCGCGCCGGATTTCGATGAACTCGGGGACCTTGAAATAGGCGAGCGTCTCGGCGCAGAAGGTGCGGATCGCCTCTTCCTCGGGTTCCGCGTCCGCGTTTGGCACGACGACGGCCTTCACGCGTTGGCCGAGTTCGCGGTCGTCGACCCCGTGGACGGCAACTTCGGCCACGTCCGGGTGGAGCTCGATGCGGTTCTCGATCTCGGCGGGGTAGATGTTCTCCCCGCCCCGGATGATCATGTCGCGCATCCGCGACTCGATGTGGAGCTTGCCGTCGATCATGCGGCCGAGGTCACCGGTATCGACCCAGCGACCGGGCAGGAAGTTTTCGGTGTTGGCCTTGGGGTTGTTCAAGTATTCGAGCATGACGAGGGGGCTGCGCACGCAGACCCGGCCGGCTTCGCCCGCGGCGAGTTCCTCCCCCGCATCGTCGACGATCTTGATCTGCACGGTCGGGAGCGGTGGCCCGACACAGTTCGCGGCCTCTCGGAGCATCGCGTTGTTGGCGTAGCTGACCAGTCCGCCGGTCTCGCTCGAGCCGTAGCCCGAGCCGACGGAGTTCTCGAGCTGAGGGAAACGCTCGGCAATCGTGCGCAGCAGCTCCGGAGTCGAGGCGGACCCTCCGACGCCGACACTCGAGAATCGAGAGGTGTCGAGCTTTTCGATGTCGGGGTGGTCGATCAAGCGGAAGACGTGGGTCGTCGCTCCGCTCCAGCTCGTGATGTTTTCCTCGAGCGAGAGCTGGATGATTCGGGCAGGGTCGAAGCGGCCCATCGGCCAGACGCTGGTGCCCCCCCCGGCGAGTGTGGCGGTGGTGCTGCCCATCGAGCCTGAGAGATGGAAGAGCGGGAAGGGGGCCAGGGTCGCCCCAGGCTCGCCAGCAGGCGCTTCGGTCATCGCCCGTCGCGCGCCGATGAAGAAACTCGACATCGTGAAGGCGACCAGAGTGCGATGACTCACGAGGGCCCCCTTGGGCCGCCCCGTCGTGCCCGAGGTGAAGAGCAGCAGACACGGGTCGTCTTCCTCGATCGGGGTCTCCGGCAGCTCGACGCCCGGCGCGTGGCTGATCAGCGCGTCGAAGTCATCTTCGAAGCAGGCGGTGGGGATCTCGGGCGGTGTCTCCATCTCGGCGAGGCGTTCGCGTCGCCGCGCGTCGACGAGCAGGAGTTTGGGTTGCGCCAGATCGAGTCCGTAGCGGATCTCGTCCCCGGCCCACCAGCCGTTCATCGAGATCACGACGCCGCCCAGAGAGACCGTCGCCCAGTAGGAGAGGATCCACTCGGGCGCGTTGGCGGCGAGGATCGCCACCGCATCCCCCTTCTGGATGTCGTAGCGATCTCGGAAAGCCGCGGCGAGCGAGGCGACGTCGGCCAGGTGCCGGGTGTAGCTCCAGCGTCGGCCGTCGGGGAAGACCATGTAGTCCTTGTCGGCGTGGGCGGCCGATTGCGCGAGCAGCTCCCGAAGGGAGCCTGCTCGGTTCTTGTAGACCTGCATCGTCTCGCCGAGGACCGCTTCCTCGGTTAGTTCGAAGGGGCTGCCGGGGGCCAGGAGTCGGGCGTTCGCCTCCTCGATCGAGAGCAGGGCGGGGGCATCGGTGGACATGGGGGCTCGGGGCTCCTGTTTCGGAGGGAAGAGGGGACCAGGGAGAAGCGAGAGGATGGAGCGCTCAGAAGGGCTCGAAGTCGACGGGGAGGGACGCGTAGCCCTGAACGTATTCGGTGTAGAGGCGTTGTGCGCCGCCGAGATCGACCTCGTAGTTGGGCATCGCGGCGAGGATCTCCTCGAGGGCGACCCGGGCTTCGAGCCGGGCGACGTGTCGGCCGATGCAGGCGTGGGTGCCATGGCCGAAACCCACGGTGCGGGGTGCGCGACGATGGAGGTCCCAGGTATCGGCTTTCGGGAACTCGGCCTCGTCACGGGACGCGCTCGTATAGAGCAGTAGGACGGGCTGCCCGGCCCGTAGGCGCTGACCGCGGATCTCGTGGTCGGCGATCGTCATGCGGGCCATGAACTGGGTCGGCATGTCGAACCGGACGGTCTCCGAGAAGGCTTCGAGCATGAGCGGCGGGTCGTCGATCACCTCACGCCGTGCGTCCGGGTTTTCCCAGAGCCGCTGCAGCGTCGCTGCCAGCATCTTCGGCAGCGTCTCGGTCCCCGCGATCACGAGCTCCTTCAGCATGGAGGCGACCTTGTCTTCGGGCATCGCCTCGCCTCCCGGCGTGGCTGAGAGATAGCGACCGAGCACGTCGTCGCGAATTTCCCCCGAGGCCCGGCGCGCCTTCACCAGCGCGAGGCAATACTCGTCGAGTTGGGCAAAGCCATCGATCCCGGCCTGGGTGATGCCGAGTTCACCGGGCTCGCGATGAAAGATCGCGTCGACCCAGCCCCGCAGCAGATCTCCATCCTCTTCGGGGAAGTCGAGGATGCGGCAGACAGAGAGGGTCGAGAGGTGGCTCCCGAGGTCCTTCACGACGTCGAATCGTCCCCGCTCCCGGACGTGCTCGAGCCGGTCGCGCACGATTTTGCGGAAATCCGGTTCGAAGCGCTTTACGAAGCCCGGTAGAAAGCGTTTGCTGATGAGCGCGCGATGGGCGGTGTGGCGCGGCGGATCCATCATGTCGAGCGCCGGGAAGACGTCCACCACGTTCTGGAGCACGTGCCCCGCGGTGGTGCCCTGTTCGCTCGAATAATGCTCCGGGGTCTGACAGGCGTTCCAGACGTCCTCGAAGGAGGCCATTGCCCAGCAGTCGTATTCCTCGACGTAGTGGAGCGGACTCTCCCGACGCAGCCGCTCGTAGACCGGGTAGGGGTCGTCGAAGATGGCCGCATCGAAGGGGCTGTAGTGGAGGGGCGTATCGGACATGGAAGAACCTCCCGCGAGAGGGGGTAGCTCGCCGGGGAGCGTCGGGGAAGGGCTCAGCCCGGACCCAGCAGGGAACGGTCTCCCTGATCCATGATCACCCGACCGTCGCGGCGACGGCTGCGCCAGCCCTCGGGTGTCCGGATGAGCACGTCGCTGTATTCGATCCAGCTCTCGTAGGTCTTGCCCTGATGGGCTCCCTTGCCCATATGCATCACCCGGCAATAGTGCAGGCTCGTCGCGGCGTCCCCCTCGAGCGAGATGCGGTAATTGCCCAAGAGGTGTTGGCTGGGGCCGCAGCCGTCGAGATAGCTGCGGATGGAGGTGGTGACCTCCGCAAGGCCCGTTTGCTTCCACTCCTTCCAGTCGACCGTCACGTCGTCGGTGAAGACCTGGCCGAGTCCGGGCCAGTCCCGAGTGTCGAGACACTCGGAGTAGCGGTCCAGGGTGGCGATGATCGCGAATCGGTCGTCGGCTTGGCTCATGGGTTCTCCTCGAGATGCGTTGCGGGCCGATAGCGGAGCAGGACGCCTTCGCCGCCCTCGACCGGCTCGAAGACGGGCAAGAGCGCCATACCGATCTCGATCTGCGCGTCGTCGACGTCCACCAGGGTCGAGGTCAATCGCACGCCTTCTTCCAACTCGACGACGGCCAGCCGCTGGGGGACCTCGTCGGCGAACATCGCGACCGTGGGGACGCGTGAGATCGTGAAGGTATGGAGCCGCCCGCGGCCCGAGACCGTCTGCCACGCGAGGGCATCCGAGAGGCAGCCCGGGCAATGGCTACGGGGGTAGAAGACCCAGCGCGCGCAGGCCCGGCAGCGCTGGAGCCGGACCTCGCCGCGCCGCAGCCCTTCCCAGAAGGGGCGCGAGGTCTCGGTCGCGTAGGGCCGGGGCTTGTTCATCTCGGCCAAGGCTCACTCCCCCCGCAGCACGAGCGCCGATTGCTCGCTCATGACGCCGCCGGTGCCGGACACGAAGGCGGTTTCGCAAGTGGGCACCTGGCGGCCCGGGGCCTCGTGGCGGAGCTGATGAACGGCCTCGTTGACCTGGGACATCCCGCCTGCACCCCCGGCCTGTCCGTAGGAGAGCTGGCCACCGTGGGTGTTCAGGGGGAAATCGCCCGACCAGGTGAGGTCGTGGTCGCGCACGAAGTCGAGACCTTGGCCCTTCGGGCAGAAGCCCGCGTCCTCGAGCGTGAGCAGCGCCGTGATCGTGTAGCAGTCGTAGACACAGGCCAGGTCGATCTCGTCGCGGCCGATGCCCGCCATCGAGAAGGCCTGGTTCGCGGCAGGTCCAACCGGCGTCTCGAGCAGGTCCCGCGCATAGGCGGGCGTCTTGATCGCGAGACGCTCGCCGCAGCCGCTCACCCAGACCGGTCGGTGGGGGGCGCGCCTTGCCCGGTCGCGCCCCGCGACGACGAGGGCGTGGCCGCCCGCGACCGGCATGACGATCTCGAGCACGTGGAGGGGGTCGGCGATCATCTTGCTCGAGAGCACGTCGTCCGCGGTGATCGGCTTGCCGCGAAAGACGGCCTGCGGGTGGGCGCAGGCGTTGGTTCGCTGGTCGACGGCGATCTTCGCCATTGCGCGGGCGTCGTAGCCGTGGGTGGCGGCGTAGCGCTGCGCGATCATCGCGTAGCCCGCATTCTGGGCGATATTGCCGTAGGGGATGTCGAATTCGGCCTGGGGCGAGCCGTATTGATTCGAGGAGGCGCCGAAGATCCATTGCTCGTCGAAAGAACGCCCGTCGCGCGGATCACGGGGGGTCGGCCGGGCGGGGATGGCGCAGACGACGACCTCGCAGAGCCCGAGTTCGATCGCCGCGGCGGCGCGCCAGACCATGCCCACCGCGTTGGCACCGCCGAGGTCGACCATCTCCGCCAGGTTGACCTCGAAACCACAATATTCGGCCACGGTCGCCGGCGCGAAGCTCGGCGTCTCGGCGAGTCGCGGCGTGACCAGGCCGTCCACCTCGCCGGCCTCGATGCCGGCGTCGGCGAGGGCGAGGCGAGCCAGCTCGGCCCATTGTTCGAGCATGAAGCGAGGCGGTCCGCTCGGCTTGCGTTCTGGTTTCCAGTCCGCGACGCCCACGATCGCCGCGTCTCCGGCGAGTCCCATCCCGGACCTCCGATGCGTTGCTGATCAAAGGCGCCCGGGCGTGAGCCCGGGCGCCCCGTAAATCACGCAGACGGTCCCTCGAGGATGTGGATGCCGCAGCAGGTGCCCAGGCCGATCACGTGGGCGAGGCCGATACGGGCCCCTTCCACCTGTCGCTTGCCGGCCTTGCCGCGCAGGTGCATGGCGAGCTCGTATTGGTTGGCGATCCCGGTGGCGCCGATCGGGTGACCCTTCGAGAGCAGGCCGCCCGAGAGGTTGACGGGGATCTTCCCGCCGATCCAGGTCGAGCGCTCGTCGATCAGCTTGCCCGCCTCGCCGTCGGCGCATAGACCGAGGTTCTCGTAGTGGAGCACCTCGGCCGTCGCGAAGCAGTCGTGGAGCTCGACCAGGTCGAGATCCTCCGGGCCGACGCCCGCCATCTCGTAGGCCTGCTTCGCGGCGTTTCGCGTGCAGGTGTTGACGTCGGGCATGACCTCGTCGCGATCGGTCCACGGGTCGGTCGTGAGGACCGAGGCGCGGATCTTGACCGCCTGGCCTTCGAGACCGCGACGCTTCATCTCCTTCTCCGACATCA
>Ga0315331_10002498_pt1 | contig 13969 bp, 10 predicted proteins | sample M160m34915metaG_FD_203456 | JGI IMG/M metagenome (GOLD analysis project Ga0315331, IMG submission 203456) | Ammonia-oxidizing marine archaeal communities from Monterey Bay, California, United States - M1 60m 34915 | ecosystem: Environmental > Aquatic > Marine > Intertidal zone | place: USA...
AAGGAGATCGTTTTCGACATTTTTTGTGCTTACTATATTTTTTGTATGTTCAGTTGGAAGTTCATTGTTACTTTTGCCGGTGATTCTGAACCAATTGAGTAATTTAACATCATTTCTACCAACTCTGATAAGCAATTTAGAGCCATTCATACGGCAGGCTCGAAGTCTTGTTGATAATGCAATCAAAGCGGACAACAACAATCAACTTCCACTGCCTGTAGCCGATATTCTTAATTGGGCAGGAGGATTCTTAACCGAAATTATTAGTAGTAGTCTGGCTTTTGCTAATCTTTTATCACTAATAATCATAACACCAATTGTCGCATTTTATCTTCTAAGAGATTGGGATTTAATTATAAAAAAAGTGAAAAGCTGGATGCCAATTGCACAAAAGGTAAGGATAGTAGAGCAAGTTTCAAAAGTAGATAGAAGTTTATCTGCTTTGGTGAGAGGCCAAGGGACGGTCTGCCTTATTCTAGCATTGTATTATTCAGTTAGCTTAACCGCTGTGGGGCTCCAATTTGGTATCCTAATTGGCATTTTTTCTGGAATAGTATCTTTCATTCCGTTTGTTGGGGCAATTCTGGGGGCGATTTTTAGTATCGGTTTTTCAATTATTCAATTTGACACGTATACCCCTATTTTTTTTGTAGCCGGTATTTTTCTCGTAGGACAAGTCGTAGAAGGAAATTTTTTGACCCCAAAATTAATTGGTGAAGCTGTTGGATTACATCCTGTTTGGGTGATTTTTGCACTTTTAACAGGAGCAACCCTATTTGGTTTCCTAGGTGTTTTACTGGCACTTCCAATCGCTGTGGTAGTGGCAGTATTAATTAGATTTAGCTTGAGCAGTTACTTAGGGAGTGAAATTTACAGCGGTGAGGGAGATGTCGATAGAAGGGATTAACCGAAGCCAATCGCAGAAACCTGACGACAAACACATTAGAGAATAGTTATGAAATAATGTCGCAATTTACCTTTAACCTTGAAAATAAACCTGCGTTGGGCAGGAATGACTTTATTGTTTCTGAGTCGAATTTGAATGCTATAAGATGGATAGATAATTGGCCAAATTGGTCACATAATTCTAGCGGACTAAATGTAGTTGGGCCAAAATCATCCGGGAAAACCCATTTAGGGTCTGTTTGGTGTTCTTTATCCAAGGCCGAGTGGGTTAATGCACCAATCACTGACGGTATGCGCGTACGCGATATATTGAAAAATGGACAACATATCGTGTTAGATAATTTTAATCATACGTGGCCCGGCGTTCCATTACTGCATCTTTATAACTTGGTAAGAGAGCGCAAAGGCTTTATGTTAATAATCTCTAATACTCCTGTTGCACAACTGGGTTTTGCGCCTGATGATTTAGCATCTCGCCTTTCTACGATACCAGTCGTCGCAATTAAACCACCAGATGATTTTTTGCTGAAAGAGGTTATGCTTAAACTATTTAAAGATAGACAGATTGCGGTGGAAAATGGAGTTGTTGATTATCTCGTTGTAAGGATGGAACGTTCTTTTGAAGAAGCATTACGATTAGTGAACCTTCTAGATAAAGAAGCGCTAGCAGAGAAAAATAGAATAACAATACCACTGGTCAGTCGAGTGCTGAAAAAATAAAAGGAGATAAAAATGGATCTTGGATTAAAAGGACGAAAAGCGCTAGTGTGTGCGGCTAGTAAGGGCTTAGGAAGAGCTTGCGCGGAGTCCCTGGCTGAAGCGGGAGTAGAGGTGACTATCTGTTCTAGGACGAAGGCAGATATAGAGGAAACGGCAAAAGTTATCAGTAACAAGTTTCAGGCAAATGTGAAAAGTGTTGCTTGTGACATTACTACAGAGGAGGGCCGAATGTCTGCCCTACAAGCCAGCGGAGATATTGACATACTCGTGAATAATGCGGGAGGACCGCCTCCCGGTAACTTTCGGGATTGGAATAGAGAAGATTGGATTAAAGCGGTTGATGCTAATATGTTGACAGGTATTGAGTTAATCAAACTCACGATAGACCCAATGATTAATAAAAAATTTGGTCGAATCATTAATATAACCTCTGGTGCGGTTAAGTCACCTATAGCAATCCTTGGATTATCTAACGGTGCCAGAATGGGGCTAACGGGTTTTTGCGCTGGTATAGCTAGAGAAACGGTAAGAGATGGTGTGACTATAAATGGTTTATTGCCTGGTCCTTTCGATACTGATCGCTTGAGGGGTAATTTGCAAGTGAGAGCTCACGCCGCGGGAAAGACCTTTGATGAAATGTACACAGCTGCTGCAAAAGAGAATCCAGCGGGTCGTTTTGGTACCGCGGAAGAATTTGGAAAGACATGCGCTTTTCTGTGCAGCGTTCATGCTGGCTTTATAAATGGCCAGAATATTCTGATGGATGGGGGGGCTTTTAGAGCCTCAATCTAATTTATTTGTCGCAACATTAACTTAATCTAACTAAAAAAAATCAAACTTATCCTAGTATAAGAAAATTTATCTAGCTTTTGATTTAATAAGTTTAAGAGAATTGTTTTGTTATAAAATATTATTGAGAAATTGGATTTATCCGATTCAAATTCACTGGAAGTATTATGGAAAAGGAAAAACAGGAGCTAAATTTATCTTCGAGCAGATTTTTCAATAGAGAACTCTCTTGGTTAGCGTTCAACGAACGCGTATTGGAAGAGGCAAGGAATACTAAATACCCACTTTTAGAAAGATTGAGGTTCATTTCCATTTCTAGTTCTAATATGGATGAATTTTACATGGTTAGAGTCGCAGGGTTGAAGGGAATGGTTGCCGAGAACATCTCGAGTACTAGCCCCGATGGTCTTTCTCCCTCCCAACAACTCGATGCGATTATACCTGCTGTTAATAATCTCGCATCTATTCAACAAGAATGTTTTAAAGAGATAAGAGAAGAGCTGAGACAAAAACAGTTTTTCATAGTTAATTCAGATGAATTAAAAATAGATGAGAAAACCTGGCTCAATAATTATTTCAGAGATCAGGTTTTTCCAATTCTTACACCATTAGCGATTGACCCAGCCCATCCGTTTCCTTTTTTTGCTACGGGCAGTTCGTGTCTGGTTTTAAGAATACAACCAACGGATGGAATAGGTGAAGATAAGGAAGCTCTTATCCCACTCCCAGCTCAACTAGAGCGGTTTTTGCGATTGCCAGGAAAAGAATCACGATACATTGCGTTGGAAGAGGTTATTCTGCAATTTGTACAGCAAGTGTTTCCTGAGTTTTCACTCGTTGGTCATGGACTTTTCCGATTACTTAGAGATAGCGAATTAGAAGTTGATGATGAGGCGGAGGATTTAATGTCGTCGTTTGAGACGGCTCTTAGAAGGCGTCGGCGCGGTGAGGTGATCCAAGTTGTATTCGATGAAAAGATACCATCAAGCTTGCAGAATTTTGTTGTCAACAAATTAAATATTCATAGAAACGATATATTTTCGGTGCCTATGGTTGGTTTACATGATCTAGCGCAAATTATAAACAATGAAAGACCAGATCTTTTGTGGTCCCCGTTCAATGCCCGTTTTCCAGAGAGAATTCGGGACTTTGGAGGCGATTGTTTAGCTGCAATTCGCGCGAAAGACATCATAGTACATCACCCATATGAAAGTTTTGATGTTGTGGTACAATTTTTAAGGCAGGCTGCCCTAGATCCCTCGGTAGTAGCTATTAAGCAAACTTTATATCGGACGAGTAAAAATTCACCAATTGTTTCGGCGTTGATAGAAGCGGCTGAGTCAGGTAAGTCGGTGACTGCTATGGTGGAATTGAAGGCTCGTTTTGATGAGGCGGCTAATATTAATTTCGCTCGTGATTTGGAGAGAGCAGGGGTTCAAGTTGTTTATGGTTTTTTGGATTTAAAGACGCATGCGAAAGTATCTCTAATCGTCAGAAGGGAAGGAGAAACACTTAGAAATTATGCACATTTTGGAACAGGAAATTACCATCCCATAACGGCTAAGGTTTACACGGATTTATCATTTTTTACCTGCGACAAAGCCATTTGTCGGGACGCGGCTCGCATGTTTAATTATATGACAGGGTACGCAAAACCATTAGAATTGGAAAAAATTTTCATGTCCCCTTTGTCATCTAGGGAAAGAATTTCCTCGTTGATAAAATCAGAGATAGCCTTTGCAAAAGATGAGAAGCCGGCGGCTATATGGGCGAAAATGAATTCGCTTGTTGATCCAGAAATAATAGACCTATTGTATGAAGCATCTGCGGCCGGAGTAAAAATCAATTTAATCGTCAGAGGTATCTGTTGTCTTCGTCCTGGTGTTCCGGGTCTGTCCCAGAATATCGAAGTGAAAAGCATGGTTGGCCGGTTTTTGGAGCACTCTAGAATTATTTGTTTTGCTAATGGTGAAAGTTTACCCTCTAAACACTCTTTGATATATATTTCATCGGCAGATTTAATGCCTCGAAACTTAGATAGGAGGTTGGAGCATTTCATTCCCATCGAAAATTCAACAGTACGAAGACAAGTATTACAGGAAATAATGGTAAGTAACCTGAAAGATAATACGAACTCTTGGAAGCTTCATGAAGATGGAACTTACTCGCGTTTGGTTGGGGCGCAAGAAGTTTTCTCCGCGCATAAATACTTTATGACAAACCCTAGTTTGTCTGGAATGGGAAGTGCTATCATGAATAGAAATGTCCATGGGCAGAAGAGATCCGAATGATTTCCAAACAGTGAAGAAAAATATTAAAAAACAACTATGCTCCAAAACAGGCTCTCAAAAGGTTGGCGTTTTAGATATCGGGTCCAATTCAATACGATTAGTTATTTATAAAGCGATGGATAGGGTCCCTATACCGGTTTTTAACGAAAAGGTATTATGCAAACTTGGTGAAGACCTGGAAAAAACGGGTCGTCTATCGGAGGCTGGTTGCAGAATAGCTATTGATAATATTGCTCGGTTCACAAGACTAGTAAAAAAAATGAAGCTATCAGAATTTCAAGTTGTTGCAACGGCTGCACTACGAGAAGCTGTAAATGGGAGCGAATTTGCAGCGAAGTTAGAGAGAAAGTTTAACCTCCGGATTAATATCTTATCTGGTGAATCAGAGGCGACCTTATCAGCGTTGGGGGTGCTAAGTGCATTCCCAAACTTAGATGGTGTCATCGCTGATTTGGGAGGAGGTAGTCTAGAGTTAATAAATATAGAAAATGGTAAAATCCAAGATCGAGTTAGTTTACCTTTGGGATCTCTGAGGTTAAGAGCTTTGAAAGATCGCAACTCGTCGTCTTTAATGATGATAATAAAGGATGAATTAAGTCGGGTATCATGGATTCCCAAGCTTAATAAGCGCCCAGTTTTTGCTGTCGGAGGTTCTTGGAGAAACTTAGCGCGTATGCACATGAGTGCCTATAAATATCCACTTCGCATCATTCACGGATACAAAATTGCATCCCCTTCATTTCTATTATTTCTAGAAAAAATCACTCACTCAAGTCTAGAAGAATTAGAAGCGATGGGTGGAGTATCAAAAAAACGAATCAAAGAAGTGACTATATCCTCTGGCATTTTAAAAAGCCTATTAGAACTTGGGAAAAATAATTTTATTATTTTTTCAGCTTTTGGTATTAGAGAAGGTTGTATTTTCAGAAATTTGAGCTCAGAAAAGCAGCAAGAAGATCCACTATTAATCAATTGTGAAAAAATTGCCTCTAGTACTCGCCGCTTTACATTGACATCCAATGAATTAGAAAATTGGGCGTTGCCATTATTTAAGGGCTTAGATAAGCATAATAGAAGATTGTTAAAGGCGGCTTGTAAACTATCGGATTTTGCTTGGCCAGATCATCCGAGCTATAGAGCCCAACAAGCGTTTCTCAAAATTTTGCGATTTCCGGCGATAGGGCTGACCCACGATGACAAAGCATTTTTGGCTCTAACAATTTTAGTGAGATATGGAGGTAATTTAAGTGATTTTGAGTCAGAGAATTGGAATAAACTAATTCCTCCTGAACGGTTAAATACAGCTTTAAAGATAGGTACAGCAATTAGATTAGGGATTACCCTCAGCGCTGGTTTAGACGGTCTTTTGCAACAGATCGAAATGGTCAAACGTAAGAAGGTAATTATGATACGTTATAACCCAGAAGTAATCTTAATAAATAGAGAGGCTATTGCCCAAAAGGTCGAAAATTTATCAAAACACTTCAATTGTAGTGTCGAACTTGAATCTTTAATTTCCCAGTCGGTTAACTAATGTTAAATCCGTATGACTTTGATACGATCTCCAGTGGCAGATAAAGCAATTTTTCCTGATTTTAATAGTAAAGCGTCAGCTCCAAAAACATCTTTTCTCCAGCCATTTAATGCCAAAACATTTGCATTATCATTTTCGGCTATCGCTTCTAGGTCTGCAGTACTTGCGATTAACTTTTGGGCGACGTTATTGTCCTCTGATTTATGTTTCAATAAAACTTTGAGTAATTCTATTAATGCAGGTTTTTGTGGCTTTGGTTTATTTAGTTTCTCGAGCTGAGGCGCGTCGGATTCAGGAATATTAGAGGCTTCTGCCACCACTCTTAGAATACTTTTCCCTAATCTTCCTTCTGCAAATTGTGGCGATAAACTTCTGACTTTAGCTAGGTCGACTGACGATTTTGGTGACCGGGCAGCTATATCCAAAAGAACATCATCACGAATAACCCGATTTCTTGGTGTATTTCTATTTTGTGCTTCCTTTTCTCTGAAAGCACACAGCTCTCTCACTAAAATTAAAAACCTAGGTTTACCGTTTTTAATTTTGAGCCGCTTCCAAATTTGATCTAATGGAATATCATAGGTTTTGGGGCTTAATACACTTTGGAATTCTTCGTTAAGCCAATTTATACGACCATTTTTTTCAAGTTGGTTTAGAAGCGACTCGTACACTGTTCTTAAATGTGTAACATCTGATAATGCATAATTTAACTGTTGTTTTGATAAAGGCCGATGCGACCAGTCAGTGAACCGAGATGATTTATCTATTTGAATCCCAGTAATTTGACGGACAAGTTTATCATAACTTACCGATTCTCCATAACCACACACCATTGCGCCTATTTGTGTATCAAACACAGGAAATGGGATCCGGCGATTTAGATTAAAAAATATTTCCATATCCTGTCTACAGGCATGGAAAACCTTTATGATTTCGTTATTCGCCATTAAATTTAATATTGGATCAAGGCTTATTTCATTAGCCAGTGCATCGACTGTAACGGCTTCACTCTTACCAGCTATTTGTATTAGGCAAAGCTGTGGGTAGTAAGTTCGCTCACGCATAAACTCGGTATCGATAGCCAAAAAACTGTCTTGCGAAAATCTCTCACACGCTTCGATAAGTTCATTTGTCTCGGTAATTAATGTCATGGGTAGCATATACACGTATAAATGGCAGTAGAGAACATGAATTTTTGAAAACTTCAAAAATAAAATTAAAACCTAGTTTGCTTGCACCAAGGCGCGAGTTAAAACGCAGTGTCGCAAAATTTATGAAGCTTTTTGTTTATACATACTTGTGTCGGCAAAGTTCAAAATTTCTTGTTCGTTTTCGTGTCCTAGATAATCACACCTGCCTATGCTGCCGCTAATAATAAGATTTTTATGGTTCCAAGAAAACTGTAGTTCACTTATAGCAGAGCGGATTTGTGAAATTCTTTTCGTTACCGTTACGGGACTTGCCCCTGGCATAAGGATCGAAAACTCGTCTCCCCCAATCCTACCGACAATATCGCTCTCCCTCACAACCGTTGATATAGCAACACTTACATTTTTCAGCACTTCATCACCTGCCAAGTGACCATAGGTATCATTTATCTGCTTAAATTTATCTAAATCTAAAATCATCAGCGAGCCACCGGTTTTATTACGTCGGGAAATGGATAAAGAAAACTGAAACTGCTGCAAGAAACCACGGCGGTTAAAAAGTTGTGTAAGTTCATCAGTTACTGACAAACTCTCTAGTTGTTTAATTCTTGCCTCTTGACGTTTAATTCTTTTTTCCGCCTCCTCCATGGCTAAAAGCGCAAATTGAAGTGTAGTATTTATTTCGGGATCAGTTGACGACTGGTTTTTTGATTTAAGGCTAGGCGAAAGTAGGTTTGATAATTCTGTGACACGCGCGGATAATTTATATTGCGCACTATCTTTTTTCTTATGAGGAAAATCATCAAGTTTCTGCAAATTTGTATAATTTTGCATTTATTCAATCCCATGTAGCATATCTCAGAATAAGAAAGCAAATCCCATGCCAAAAAAACTGTTTGCTTTAAGAGATTGAATTACCTACTTGTATTGGATCACTTCAGCACGTTTTAGGGACGGGCAACAAATAGTTATCATTCAATTCTAGGGTAAGGATTCGAAAAAAAGAATGTCAAAATTGGCGGGGCATAAAACTAATTTGCAAAAATTACTTTGTTTAGTTCTTTTAATACTATTATCGGAGAAAGTATCAGCAGGCACTTCATCTGAAAATTTCCAACCACACAGAGCTTTCTACAAAATGACTATGGGGTCTTCGAAGGTGAATTCTGGAATAATAGGTGTTGATGGCAGAATGATTTTTGAATGGCGGTCAACCTGCGATGCTTGGGTGGTAGAACAACGATACGTAATGCGTTATCAAAGAGAACAGGGAAATGAAACGCATACAGATACCGAATTCAGTGCCTGGGAAAATAAAAATGGGGAGCGGTATAAATTCTATGTGAAAAATAAATCTTCAGATAGAAAATCCAAGGTAGAGGGAGTGGCTAATTATTCTCCAAAGACTAGGAGTGGGGCAGCTATTTTCCAAACCCCAAAAGAAATAAAATACAATTTACCGGGCAACACAATGTTCCCGTCGAAACATACCTTTTTTTTATTAGATGCGGCCAAAGCCCAAAAACAAATCCTAGTGGTTCCCGTTTTTGACGGTAGTGAAATACAAACAGCGATATCTGTCAGCGCTGTTATTGGTAAGCAAAAAGTTTTGGCAAATCCACAGAACGCTATGTTATCGGGGCGCTATTGGCCCATTCGAATGGCTTTCTTCGCCCCGGGGCATAAATCAACAAGGCCAACTCACGAAATGACCATTAATTTGCACGAAAATGGAATAGCCGGTGATTTGGTATTAGATTATACTGATTTCACGGTGAATATGAGATTAGTGAAACTCGAAAAGATAACCCGTCCACATTGCTAAAAAAGGGGCTTTCTAAAAACAACAGCACTTTATTTCTCGAAACTTCTACCCTTTTTTATTATGTCATCACCAAGTTTTGCGCGAAGATTGTCGATTGTTTCTTCAATTGACTTTGCTTTATTAAACTTCAAATCGAGAAAGTCGTTATGATCTCCATCTTCGGCACCATATAAATCGCTGACACTTAGGCCAAGAAGTCGAAAGCTTTTTTCTGCTTCTTTTTTAATAACACCATATGTTGTTTTATATAATATCTCTGCTAACTGAGTAGGGTTATGTAATGTTTGTCTACGGGTAAAAGTTTTAAAATCGGATGTTTTGAATTTTACTGTTATAACCTTTCCACTTTTTGATTTATTTTTCATTCTTGAAGATAACTTCTCGCATAGTGTCCAGAGTATTGGCTTTAAGTTTTTAAATCCTGTAATATCTATATTAAAAGTGGTTTCAGTTGATATACTTTTGACAATTGATGTTGGGTTAACTGGTCGCGGATCTATCCCGTTAGAAAAACTTGATAACCGAACTCCAATTTTACCATATTTTTGGACTAATGCAGCTACGTCTTTATTTTGCAGATGCTTTATTTGAGAAATTCCATCACGTACTAATCGTGTCTGAAGTTGTTTTCCTACACCTATAACATCGCTTATTGAACGTTCGGACAGAAAAGTTTTAGCCTCTTTTTTTCCTATTATACTAAAGCCTTTTGGCTTATTGAGATCAGATGCGACCTTTGCAAGAAATTTGTTATAACTAAGTCCAATCGATACAGTGATACCAAGTTCATTATGAATTTTTGAAGCAAGTCGAACTAAAGTTTCCGCAGGGGAGGATTGATGAAGTCGTTCCGTGCCGGATAAGTCCAAAAATGCTTCATCTATTGAAATTGGCTCTACTAAAGGAGTGGCCTCTAACATTAGCTGCCTTATAAGTTTACTAACGTGCAGGTATTTGTTCATATTTGGTTTAATCACTACAGCATTTGGACATGCCTTAAGAGCTTTAAACATTGGCATGGCCGAGTGGACCCCGTAAATACGTGCAATATAACATGCCGTTGCAACGACGCCTCTGGAACCACCTCCTATAATAAGAGGTTTATCCACTAAACTTTTATTGTCCCTTTTTTCAATACTTGCATAAAATGCATCACAGTCGACATGTGCGATATTGAGATGATTGATTTCATCGTGGTTAATTAGATTGGGAGAACCGCAAAACCCACACGTTGTTTTTTTATTTGTTATGCCCCACGACACGCAATCTCTGCATAAAGGCATTAAATCAACCACCACATGCGTTGATAAAGTGAGTTTTAGTTCTATCGGCTTCAAAATCTTTTTTAATCATTCCAAAGCCAGGCAGCCCCCCTAACACCACTAGTGTCGCCATGTCTTGCTGGTACAAGTTTGGTGTTGATGCAGTCAGAGAAAATGTACTTATCCCATATATTAGTAGTATTACCATATAATCTAGAGATATTTGACAAACCACCACCTATAACGATTATATCGGGATCTAATATATTAATGATTTGTGCTAATCCCTTAGCGAGATGGATTTCAAATTCATTGAAAATGCCCTGTGCATTTAGGTCACCAGCTTCCGATAAAGCTAAGATATTTTCGACATTCAAAACCTTTCCTGTTTTTTTATAGTAGTTTTTTGCAACAGCTGGACCCGACAAAAACGTCTCGATGCATCCTTTCTTTCCGCAATAACACTTATTTTGATTTAATTCCCGTTCATTTGTCCATGGCAATGGATTATGGCCCCATTCGCCGGTAATTAAATTTATCCCTCTCAACGAGTTTGCATTTATAGTGATTCCTCCGCCAACTCCAGTTCCGAGAATCACACCAAAGACAATTTGTGCTTGCGCTCCCGCACCATCTACAGCTTCAGAAATAGTAAAGCAATTGGCGTCATTTTCAATTTTTATACGGCGTTTTAAAGAATACTCTAAATCTGATTTTAAAGGTTTTCCAATCAACCACGTTGAATTAGCATTTTTAACAAGTCCAGTTTGTTCTGACAGGGCTCCAGGAATTCCAATGCCCACCCTTGTTATTTCATGAACGTGGTTATCCGCCTCTAATACTAATTCAGTTATTGCGTTAACAGTCTCTATATAGCTGCCCTGTGGTGACGGTATTCTCTTTCGAAAAACCTGGCTTCCTTTAGAGTCTAATACGATACTTTCTATCTTAGTCCCACCTAAATCAATTCCGGTTCTAAAAAAAGTATTCATCTTATGTTAAAGCATCAGCTAATAATTGAATTAAGAAAATGGCGAATGATTTTTTAGACACTATTTCCAAATCAATAACCCAGCTTCCAGTCAATGATATTTTCTAATTGTTCTCCCCCAAGATATCGGTTCAGATTCCTTAAGAACAGCTCATTACCCTTATGGCTGTTTACATCTGATGCTGCTGAAATATGAGGAGTTATTAGAACTCGGCTATCATTCCATAAACGGGTATTGGGAGTATGCTCAAATTCGCCTCTATAAACATCCAATACAACGCCTCTCAATTTTTTTTCATCCAATGCCTCTAGTAACGCCGTCTCGTCTATAATTTCCCCACGGGCAATGTTGATGACAACAGCATCCTGTTTCATTGCGTTAAAAGCTTCCCGATTGATTAATTTCTCTGTTTCCGGTGTCCATTGACAACATATGACAACGTAGTCGCTTTCGGGTAAAATTTTTAGTAAGTCATGAGAGGGGTATATTTTTTCAAAATCTGTATTCCCACTTTCACCACTGCGTCTGGTCCCGATAACCCGCATTCCAACCGCTGAACAGACGCGTCCCACTTCTCGCCCAATACCTCCAACGCCAACAATGCAAATAGTTTTACCCGATAGCAGCATTGGCTTATATTTTGCCGCTTCAAATTTTTTGTTTGACCGTTCTGTATCCGCAATATTTATGCCTTTAGCAAAGTGCAGAATACCAGCTAATGTGTATTCCGCGATTGGTAAGTTGTTTGCATAACCACGCGAGGATGTCACTACAATATCTGAGTTCCATAGGTCGCCTCGTAACATGTTTGAACTTCCAGCTGGTCTTTGGTGCACCCATTTCAAATTTGGTGACCTACTCTTTAAATCTAAAGGAAAAGGGAAACCAACAATTATTATATTAGCCAGACTGAGAAGTTTATCACGTTCTAATTTAGACGATTGGCCGTTGGAGTGAGGTGTTAGATATCTTTCGCTAGTAAATTTGGGCCATGTATCTCGGATTTCGCTATCGAACCATCCTGGGGCCATTGTTAATTCTATGGACGCGTCTGTTGTTGTGATCGCCTTTTGGATACCTTCGGGCAATGGTGTCAATGAAAGTATATTTAAACTCACGTCTTAGGCTCCCATGCTTTTGGGGCAACTACTTCAATGTCTGTGGCTATATCGATAACCACAGGCTTACCGAGCTTTAGGGCCTTTTGAAATGCGGGTGCGATTTCGTTCGCTTTTTCAACTCTTATCCCAACAGCACCCATATTCTCTGCTATTTTTGCAAAATTTATTTTATTTTGCACCCAGATATCTTGTGACTCTTTTGTAGGCTGATCATCGTAGATCGCTGAGATACTGCCTTTTGCCATATTTCCAGAGTTATTATTGTTAATAATTGTGATGGTATTGATACCGGCTCTTACAGCAGTTTCGACTTCAGCCATATGGTACCAAAATCCTAAATCCCCCATAAAACAAACTACTGGACGATGGGGGGCACCGCATTTAGCACCTAGTGCGGCAGGAAAAGCCCAGCCTAAATGTCCAGCACTTCTAATATAACTTTGACCCTCATGTCTTTTCTCAAACATCCCGCCCATCCACATTCCTGAATGGCCTGTATCTACAACTACAATGGCATTTTTGGGCATTCCATTAGATAGTTCATTGACTATCCTTTCAGGACGGATGGGGTAAGCATCGGATTTATAAACATCTTTAAAGTCTATTGTGTACGATGTGCATATCTCTTTAACCTGCTTGAGCCATTCAACGCGTTCTTTGGGGACCGGCATATTTAACTCATTCATTTTTTCAAGCGTTACTCTGGCGTCTCCAACTATTGAAACATCGGTTGGATAATTGCGCCCATTCACAAGAGGGTCGATATCAATTTGAATAGTTGAGGTTCCTTTTGCTGGGATTGTCCAAAAATGAGTGGTCATTCCACCGGCTCGCGTGCCAACAAAAATCACAAGATCTGCTTCAGCCACTATTTGATTAGCGGATCGTCTTGAATATGTCCCAACCACTCCGACGGAAAGTGGATTGTTATCTAAGATAGCGTCCTTTGCGTTAAGGGATGTTGCCACGGGGACGTGTATAGCTTCTGCGAGGTTATTCAAAGCTTCATATGCCCCAGAATATTTAACTCCTGCACCAGCTACAATCACTGGCCGTTTCGCTTCTGATATTCGCTTTGCTGCTTCTCTGACCTTATTTAAATCGGGTTGAGGGCGATCTGGTGGAACTTGACCGTATTCTGCCTCAATCACCCCGTCAAAATCTATTTGAGCATTCTCTACTACTTGCCCAGTATTTCCCGCTAACTGCAAGTGAACGGGGCCTGGGCTTCCGGTAGTTGCTACTCGAAATGCTTGCCGCAGCATGTCGGGTAGGCGCTCTGGATCGTCTACTACTGAATTCATCTTAGTGTATGGAGTGAACGCTGGAACATCATCTACTTCCTGATATGCCCACCGGTCTCGATGATTAGCTTCTCGCC
>Ga0315331_10002499_pt1 | contig 13965 bp, 13 predicted proteins | sample M160m34915metaG_FD_203456 | JGI IMG/M metagenome (GOLD analysis project Ga0315331, IMG submission 203456) | Ammonia-oxidizing marine archaeal communities from Monterey Bay, California, United States - M1 60m 34915 | ecosystem: Environmental > Aquatic > Marine > Intertidal zone | place: USA...
AATCGTTGCCTTTTTGAGGCGTATTTCGCTTGCGAACTCGGTAACACAACCCGACGTACCGTCACTATCGGCATGTTGGGTAGCATCGGTTGAGTCGTTCAGGGGTGGATTATGCGGGGAAAACTCTGCGGAAGCGGTCCACCCGTCCGTTGAACGACTTCTCATGAACCATCTTTGCCACCTATGATTACGTGATAGCTCCGCTGCAATCTGAAAAAGGCAGCGCAGTTGATCAATGACTTGTGATCGTATGAGACTTGATGCTTCAGGCAGCGAAGGCCTGCATCCAATCCCTTGCACCGTGGTATATCGAATGTTCGTATCGCAATCCTCGATTCGATCTCTGCTTGTCGTCTTATTGCTGACGGTTGGCAGTTTCTCGGGGTCCATCGCAGAAGCATGTCCGTTCTGCAACGCTGTGTCGCAAACGTTGCGGCAGGAAATGAGTTCCATGGATGCTGTTGTCATCGCGACGTCACTTCAAGACGACACGACCCGAAATAAAGAAACCGGTGAGGTGTTGATGAAGGTGGAGGTCGTTCTCAAGGGGGCTGACCTGATCAAAGTTGGCCAAGAAGTTAAAGCAATCTATTACGGTGAAGTGAGCATCGGGCGTCGATTCATGCTCTCGGGTGTTGATCCACCAGACCTGCAATGGTCCTGCTTGCCTGTAAGTAAAAGGGCAGAAAAGTACATTGGTAATATTACGAAATTACCCGATGATTCGCTGGAGCGATTACGTTTCTATCACAAGTTTCTGCAGGACGAAGAATCAATGTTGGCACGCGATGCCTACGATGAGTTCGCAGTAGCTCCCTATGATGCCGTGAAAAAACTTGGTCCCGAAATGGATCGTAAGCAGTTGCTTGAATGGATCGGCGATCCCGAAATGGCAACCGATCGAAAACGGTTGTACTTGACCATGTTAGGTGTTTGCGGTGACGACAAAAATTTGCCATTCCTCGAGAAAATGCTTCGCAGCACTCAGAAGAGTACCCGCGGTGGGCTCGATGCTCTGATCGCCTGTTATCTCACGCTGGCTGGTGAGAAGGGTTTGCCCTTGGTAGATGAACTGTTTTTGGCCAACAAGAAGGCACCTTATGCTGATACATATGCGGCGATCATGGCAGTGCGTTTCCATGGAACCGAGGGCGATGTGCTTCCACGCAGTGCTTTAGTCGAATCACTGCATCACGTGCTGGATCGCAAGGACCTAGCCGACTTGGTGATCCCCGATCTCGCACGATGGAGTGACTGGAGCCAGATCGATCGATTGGTGGATTTATTTGTCAAAGCAGACCCAGATAACAATTGGGTACGTGTACCCGTGGTTAACTATCTCCGTGCTTGCCCACTGCCAGCCGCGAAGAAGGCGTTGAAGAAACTGGAAGCAATTGATCCCGAAAGTGTCCGCCGTGCCAATACTTTCTTCTCAATTCCCGTCCCCAGTCGCGAAACTGGCAAATCTGATTCCAGTTCATCAGTGGATCGAGACACGGAGGGTAGATTCTCTGGAGGTGCCGCGTTCTCTGATCGTGATGAGAACGAACCTAGGATGGATGAACGGTCGGTATTTGCTCAACCAGGTCAGGCCACAGCAGCCCTGTCGCCGGAAAATCTGCCACCGACAGCACTGGGTTCCACAGCAGCACTGGGTTCCACAGCTTTGACTCCGAGCCTAGGTTCGGAAGCGGGAATGAACCCTTGGCGGCTGAGCTACGTAATAGGTCTCGCATTGGTGACCATTATGATCATTCAGTTCTTGCTGCTTTCTGGCGGAACACAGCCTGTCAAGGGATAGTCGAGGGATCCTGATGGAGTCGCCAACATGTCGAAGATCATCTTGGTGAAATGGAAAAATGTCAGCTGATATCGAGATAAAATCCACGTCTAGCGAGCAGGAATTTCCCTACCGTGCTCTGAGCACGACCGCGATTGCTTCGGTCATCTTTGCCGTAGTGTCGCTGTTGGGTTTCTTTGTCTGGGCCTTCTTGGGTTTGGCTTTTGTAGGCATGATTCTGGGCTTCGTGGGATTCTCGAAGATCAAACGGTTTCCGCAGGAATTTGCGGGTCATTCTCTGGCGATGACTGGAATCGTGTTGAATATCCTCGTCATTCTGGGTGGCATTAGTTTGCACAGCTACGTTTACTTGACCGAGGTGCCTGAGGGCTACACACGCGTTCATTTCTGGGAATTGCAGCAGGCATCCAATTCGCCGGGCGACCAACCGAGCTCAAAAGCAATTGAGATCAACGGCAATGACATTTTTTTGAAAGGTTACATTCATCCCTCGTCTGGCAGCGGTTTGCTGAAACGATTCATCCTCGTTCCTGATTTGGGGACTTGTTGTTTCGGAGGGCAGCCCAAAAGTAGCGATATGATCGAAGTCAGGTTGCTGAATGGTCAAACGACGAAAGCCGGTTTGACCAAGAAAAAACTGGCCGGCACGTTCACACTTAACCGTGGGCCGCAGAAAGTGACTGATTTTGACAACACTGTGTTCTATCAAATGAAAGTCGATCAAATCCGCTGAGTCAGCGAGTCATGCATTTTGATGTGTTCGTTGTCTCTTGCCTGTGGGTATACTGCAGGAGTAAGACGAGGGCGTAGGCTTCGTTGCAGCAACAGGTCCCTTTCGAGCCAACACATGAGACTTTTGCGTTTCGCGTTGATCGTGAACTCCATTCTGCTGATTGGAGTTTCACAAGCGACAAGTCCGCCATTGACGAGTCCCCAGCAGGACCAAAAGACGAGCAGTCCGAAAACTGGTGGTGCAGGCAAGGTTGCTGCCAAGCCGCAGGCTGATGGTGTTGCTCAGCCAACCAGCGAAAAACCTGTCTCGAAAACCAAGGTTGAAGTTCGCAAGAGTAGCGAGTCAGCGCGAGCCAAAGGTGATATCAATTTTGATGATCTGAGCTTTACGATTGAAAAGGACGCCAAGTTCAATCCAGCGTTGTTGACGGACGACATTAAGAAACTCGATGGCGTCAAGGTGAAATTGCGGGGTTACATCCTGCCCAGTACTTTGTTCAAGGAAACCAACATCGATCAGTTTGTGCTTGTCAGGGATAATCAGGAATGTTGTTTTGGTCCCGGGGCGGCTCTTTTCGATTGTGTGATCGTGGAAATGGTACCCGGTAACACAACAGATTTTGTGACAAGACCAGTGACTGTCGAAGGTAAATTCAAGATCGATACTGAAAAGTACAAGTATCCCAATGGAGTTGGTCCCCGGGGCGCGAGCCACTTTGCAATCTTTAAGATTGATGGTGTGAAAGTAAAGTAAATCGCGGCTTCGAACTTCTTAAACCTCGTGCCGTCACGCACCAGGTGACCAACCGGGTCTCGGTTGAAGATGAATTTCCGGATCGTCATCACCCTGCAGAGTCTGGATCTGACGGGACACTTCATCGACTTGTTCCGTCGTCGTCAAAGGCATCAACTTCACGCGAAATGATGCCGTTGCACCACCATCAAGTTCGACGGTGCGGCCCTGTTTTTCTTCGAATGAACGAATATTGGGATAGTTGGTGGCTGGTTCTAAACCGGTGACATAACCATCACTTTCAGCTGCTGTGTTTTTCCACACAATGAATCTTGGCAAGCCATTCACATTGAAGGTAACACCCAAGCCTTTTTCCCCGTCCGCGGATCTGAGCATTGCGGTGGTCGCACCGGATTCATCCGCTCGCAGCCGTGCAAAGTAGACACGTTCCGCATAGCCTTCTTCAGGGGCACCGAATTCATTCCATGTTTCTATTTCACTGGCTGCGAGTGAGTCTTTTGGGGCAAGTGATTCAATCGGTGCTTCGATCTTCGCACCCTCGCTAAGAATGGGGGCGCCAACATTGATGTGATACAGCAATTGAATGGACGCTGGTTTTGAGAGTTCATTGGTCACATCGTCCAGAACAGCAACTTCGGCGCTACCTGCTTCAAAACGAATTCTGCTGCGTAAACGGAGTCGTTTGACGAACAGACGGGATTCCAAAACTTCGCCGATCACTTCGAGTCTTCCCGACGCCTCGTCGTACTCGATTGCTAGGGAATCAGCGGGCAGATTGCCGATTCGCCCATGCAGCGGGTGAATCAGGTTCCCATTTGCGTCATGTTCAGGGGCACCGTTGCTTTCCAGCCCACATCGGACGAGCAACTCGTCAAAACCTTCCAGCCAGCCAATTCCACTGGAATCGAATACGGGAACTTGGGAGGGGTGCACGGGGCCAAAGATCGGAGATTGCCAGCCAAAACGTACTCCGCTGGCCTCCATTCTCCAGATTGACATGCCGCGGGTTGGTAAAATCAGGACGCGAATCGCGCCAGTATCGACCTCAATCACCTCCACTTGATCAGCCGCTCCCCCAGAAAACCGTCCATGGCGGGTGCTGATTTCCCCTTTGCGGGTGTCAATTTGCATTGATAGTGGAGAGTTTTGATCCCAGACAACGCTGGGAACTCGGGATCCGAGTGAACGGTGAGTCGCGGATTTGGTCGCCATAAGGTGATTGTGGGACTGGTGGTAACGCTCAATTCGGTCTTCGGGATAATCCCGAAGGTTATTTTTACTGAATAGACAAAGACACTTTCCTCGCGTTCTTGTACCCGAGGCTGTCAGTCAATAAAACATCTAAGTCGAAAGCTGGCTACCGAGCAGACTTGCCGATCGCCGGCTTTTTGAAAAACATCCCCAAATTCCTGAGTGAAGTGAATTGCCAATGAGGAACGTCAAATTAGAAGAAGTGGACGTTTCAGGACGCTGGCGCAAGTTTTTTGCGCACTGTTCGGGGACGTGGTCGAAAGGGTTCACTCGCTCCACAGACTCTGGCGATGATTCGGTTTGCTAAAAATACCACCGAAGAAGTTTATATCTCTTATCTTGCCGTGACCCGGGGCGTCAGAATTGAGAATCCAGGAACATCACCACTGGTGGGTTCAAGATACTTTGGCCCTAAAACGCACAGTGATTTTCCAACAGCGGGATGCTAGCCGCGTCGTGGATAGTGTGTGACAGCTGACCATCGCTGATCTGGAACACGTTAAACTATACTTCTCGGCTCAGATTTCTATTTTCGTTTCCCTTTGAACTATTTGCAGAACAACATGTCTGACCAGCACAAAAATTACCCAAAGCTTCACAATGCAATGTGGCCCGGCCTCGTTGGAAAGGGAGATGATGAGGGTCAGGAACCGCCCATCAGTCTGGAACGAATGCTTGAACTGACTGCCAACGCAGAAGTTGATGGTCAAAAGTTTGAAGGTGTTGACTACTTTCTCTTTCACCCACATACCGATCCAGATGCCAGCGATGATGAGCTGAAAAGAATCGCTGACCTGATCGGGAGTCATGGGCTCAAGGTAGGGTCGTTAGTGGCTCCTGTGTGGCCCGGTACGGTTGGTGATTCAGCAATGGGTGACGATGAGCAGCAGGGAAAGTTTCTGCAAGCCATTGAGAAGGCCTGTCGCATCGCAAAGGTCTTTAATGAGCATGGTATCCGTGAATACGGTGTGATCCGAATCGATTCGGCAGAGTTTGGAGTCGAGAAATGGAAAGAAGATCCAGCCGCTGGTACAGCCAGAATCGTAGAAACGTTTACCAAGGCAGCTGAAATCGCTGCCGAACATGGAGAGCGTCTCGCTTGTGAAGGTGAGATCTGTTGGGCCGGTATGCACAGTTGGAAAGACATGCTGGACCTGCTGGAAGCAGTCGGTAAACCCGAAACTCTCGGGTTTCAGGCCGATCAGGCGCACACCTATCTGTATTTGATGGGATACAACGCGCCGGAGCACGCGTTGCTGCAAGATGGCTATAGCGAAGAAGAATTCTATGCTGCTTATGAGCAGATGACCGACAAGCTGCGACCTTGGACAATTGATTTCCATGTCGCTCAGAACGATGGCACTGTCCACGGTGCAGGTTCCCACGACAAGACCGGCAAGCATTGCCAAGCCGATGATCCCAATGGCAAGCTTGATATCACTCGTACTGCTGGCTATTGGCTGAAGGATGCCTCGTCTCGAGGGATCCAACACATTTGCTGGGACGGATGCATGTTCCCAAATGAAGTGCTTGAGAATCCAGAGACATGGAACCAGATCCTGAAAGCTATGGTCGATGTCCGTGATGCTCATGGCAGTACTGTCTGATCCCGCTTTTAACCACTTCCATCTCGCATCAGCCATGGTGTGAGACGCTTTCATAACGGATTTGAATTGCCAGTCAGGCATCAAGTTTTTCCGATTTACTCGTTATCAAACAATAAGAATGAAACCACTTAACATTGGACTTATCGGCTATGGGTTCATGGGCCGGACTCACAGTAATGGCTACAAACGGGTCAACGATTTTTTCCCGGAGCTGGAGTATCGTCCCGTTTTGAAAGCTGTGTGCGGACGCAATGCAGAAAAGGTTCAAGACTTTGCTACTCAATGGCAGTACGAATCCATTGAAACGGATTGGCGAGCATTGATCGCCCGCGATGATATCGATGCCGTTGATATCTGTACGCCAAATAACTCCCACGCAGAAATTGCAATTGCCGCTGCTGAAGCGGGCAAGATGATCTTGTGTGAGAAGCCGCTTGCTTTGAATCCCGAAGAGGGAGAGAAGATGATTGCAGCTGTAGAGAAAGCAGGGGTCACCAATACGGTTTGGTACAACTATCGACGAGCACCTGCTGTCACCATGGCAAAGCAGTTGATCGACGAAGGAAGACTTGGACGAATTTTCCATTATCGAGCCAACTTCCTGCAGGACTGGACTATTTCCGATGACGTACCACAGGGTGGCGCCGCATTGTGGCGTTTAGATGTCGCTGCGGCTGGCTCCGGTGTTACCGGTGACTTGCTGGCCCACTGCATCGATACAGCCATCTGGCTCAATGGTTCCATCAAAGATGTCTCGGCCATGACGGAGACCTTTGTGAAGGAACGCATGCACACCGAAACTGGCAAAATGGAGCCTGTTGGAATTGATGATGCATGTGCGTTCCTGTGCCACTTTGAAAACGGGTCACTGGGACTCTTTGAGTCAACTCGCTATGCACGGGGACACAAGGCGCTTTATACGTTTGAAATAAATGGTGAGAATGCCTCGATCCGTTGGGATTTGCATGACCTTCATCGTCTCGAGTATTTCGATCACAGCGATGAAGGAAAACTAAGAGGTTGGCGATCCATCCATGTGACCGATCATGGTGGGGAGCACCCTTACATGGACAAGTGGTGGGTGCCTGGACTCCAAATCGGTTATGAACATACTTTTGTCCATCACGTTGCTGACTTCTTGCAAGCTCTCCAAGCTGGAGAAGAGGCACATCCAAATTTCCGTGATGCACAAGAGACGCAGCGGGTTTGCGATGCCGTTCTCAGTAGTGCTGCGGAGCGAAATTGGAAACAGGTTTGACCTGATTTTTCAGATTGATTTAATGAGAAGTCCCCCGTTCTTTGAATGGGGGATTTTTTATTCGGATTGATCCGTGGTGCTCGATTGATCGTCAGGATCACCCTGGGGATTTTGACTCAGAAGGTAACGGGTAAAGTCAAATAAACCACTGAAGCGATAGTTGGGATCTACATAATTTTGAATCACATAAAATGCAAAATAGTACGACCGGCAACTTGCCCAGAGACAAATCAGCAATAGGGCAAAAATATCCCATCTCGGTACCTGAATGAGAATCAGTGTTGCCGAAATCAAAGAGATCAATAGCAGCAGAAAGCCTTTTGTATAAATCCACTTTGATGAAGTAAGATCTTGGGTGAGTCGCACCATGTGAGACCGCCTCTGTGTTAGATAGCGAAAATTGCAGGAACAAATTCAGTCATGAGTCAAAAACAACTTACTGATGCCTTAGCGGTTGTACAGCAAGAATTGGCGTCAGCTGATCATCTGGAAGCTGATGATGTTGAGAAATTGCGCGCAGTGATGCGAGATATCGAAACTGTGTTAGATGAAGGTAGCGAACAGAAAGAATCACTCAGTCAGCACGTTAGCCATTCTGCGAAGCGATTCGAGGAGTCTCATCCAGTGCTTACCGAAACATTGGGCAGCATCGCTGATATTTTGCAACAGATGGGTATCTGAGATCAGTCAGTGGTGACTCCCGTGTTCAGCCAGTAGTCCTTGCAGGCATCTTGAATCTGTTGTTTCCCGATCAAGCGACTTTCGCTGCGTTTTCCAGTCCAGCGGTCGGCGACTCCTTTGAGCTTCACACGAACTTCGCTGTCCAATCCATTTGATGAACAGATCTGATTGGCGATCGCCAGTTGATAACGAGCTTGTGGATAGATTGGGACAAAGCGACTGCTCAGGGACAAAGACTCAAGTGATAATCGCTGCCAACCGTCATTGTCTGCATCGTCTTCCAAAAAGGTGGTCAATTCTGGGGCCAGCTTACCGCTGACAGATCGGTGCAGCTCAATTTCGGCACGACTCGTGTGCGGTGAGTAAAGCGACCATGATGTCCAATGATCCCAGTAACCAGAACGCTCTAGAAATGGACAGAAGATCGCCAACAGAATCAAAAGTTTGACGAACAAGGCTGCCCCTGAACGTATCGGGCCGTGACTATTCTGGAACGTCGTGGGATCGGCATTTTTTGAGTCAGTTGCGATTGGCTGAACGTCTGGCCGTACCCAGAACAACAGATATGCCTGCGCGATCAACATTAAATTCCAAAGCAACACACCTCGGCTATGGTTAAGGCCCCAAGGACCAAGCAGGATCAAAAGTGAGATGTGCATCAGAACCAGCACGATGACCGACAATCGGCGAGTTCTCGGCAGGTACAGTCCGAGTCCAGCCAGAAGCTCGACGGTGGGAAATAAAAGCGTTACGCGGGTGGCTGTGTCAGCATCAAAATCGAAAGGTAGTCCCCCCATCAATTCAGCCAACACACCTAACAGGTCCTGACCCACCGTATGTTGAAACTGAAAATCAAATTTCCCAGCCGCACTGTAGACATAGACACTCGCAGCGAGAAGCATGATCCACTTGCGACCAGAAATTGAATTCATGGTGCAGAATATCAATGCGTAGAAAAAGGATTGATAGGCCCATGGTTGAAGCCGGTGTTGATCGACCAGAAAAGAGGCCAGCAATGAGCCAGCCACCATCATCCAACCGAGTCGAATCTGTTTTTCTTTGCAAGCTGCGATTGCAATGATCAAACCAACCAAAAGAGTGACGGATGGCAGAAGCAGTACATCATCCGCCATCGGAATGACGGGAGGAACAAGAGAGACAGCCAAGGATATTTGTGAGCTTGGTGACACAAACCACAATGGATAAGTGGAAAAGATCAGTACCAGCAGAAAGACTCCCCAGACTTTCGCAAAGATCTGAAAATCTGATGTTCCAGCGTTTGCGGAGGTCTCACTTGCTTCTGGCTTCGTCGTTGCGATGGTAGCACCTGTCGTTTTCTTGTCGTCTTGCTCCTGACAGTTTAGTCGACGAAGTCCCAGGTCCACGATGTCAGCTGTATAAAAGAGGTTCTGATTCCGCGGTGCGTACCACGGTCAGGCCAGCTTTTTGCCAAGCAGGGAAACCACCGCTCATATTAACGACGGTAAAACCTTTTGCTTGCAGCAGACTGGCAGCGATGGCTGAACGCTTGCCGCTCGTGCATTGGGTGATAATACGGGTTTTGGCTGGTAACAGGGAGAACTCGTTTTGCAGGTTTCCCAGAAAGCGGTGATGAGCTTGTGGCGCGTGACCATTTTGCCATTCCACCTGAGATCGTACATCCAACAGCCAAGATGATCCTGTCTGAATTCCAGGGGCTACTATTTTTGGTGTTGCGCTGATTAATTTTTCTGTCATCAATCCCTCGCGTTCTAACGCCACAGAATTGATGTGGTATTCAATCAAGTCGATACCTATCGAGCGGAGAATATGGACTGATGAAATCAAGTCGTTTGTGTTTCCAATGATTGTAAGAGGGGAATCATAATCGATCAGTGAACCTGCCCATTGCCCAAGATCTGCTAACGGAATGTTCATTGATCCTGGCATGTGGGCTTTCATGTATTCGGCGACAGGACGAACATCAATCATTGGTTGTGTTTGCGAAACTCTCGTCAGTTCTTGTGGCTGTAACGTACGAATCGGATGAAGTTCACTTAAAAGTTTGGCCCCTTGTTTGTTGACTTTTTTCATGCGACCAAAGTGGTGGGGAGTTTCAGGTTGCTCAGCCAAGATGTATTGGACAAAACTGGTTTCGTCGCTGAATTGAAGCGATGGATTGAACCGTTTTTCATAACCAACGGTGGTAGATTGAATGGCACCGAGGTTCTTTCCACACGCGCTGCCTGCACCATGGGCTGGCCATACCTGAAGGTAATCGGGTAATTGTTTGAAGCGTTCTGCTGATCGAAAGAGCTCACGGGCACCCTCTTTGGCACTGCCAATGACTCCGGCCGCTGTCTCAAGTAGATCGGGTCGTCCCATACTTCCGACAAACATGAAATCACCTGTGAAAATTCCCATGGGTGCAGTCGCTCCACCACCGAGGTCGGTGACTAACAGGGAAATGCTTTCAGGTGTATGCCCCGGCGTGTGAATGATCTCGAGTTGAATATTCCCGATTTGAAATGTGTCACCATCAGTGACCAGATTGATATTTTGAAGATCACTAACGTCGTATTTCCACTCGGTTGGCCCTGCATTTGATAAGTGCAGCATTGCTCCGACGTGGTCAGCAAGTTCGCGAGAGCCAGAGACAAAGTCAGCGTGGATATGTGTTTCTGCGGCCGCCACAATTTGCAAACCTGCTGCTTGGGCAGCTTCCAGATAAGGTGTGATGTGGCGACTGGGATCAATGATCAATGCCTCACCGCTCTTCTGACATCCAAGCATGTAGGAAGCGTGTGCCAACGATTGATCGTAAAAGTATTTTAATAACATCAGCGGGCTGCCCTTTCGTAACTTTGAACTAACATTTCCTTCTGCCGGTTTACTCAAGTTCAGGTGCTTCTGGAACAAGTATCGAGGTCGCTGCATGAGCTTCGATTCCATGGCATCCTGGTAAGCAGCATCCCCATGCCGCAGGTATTGCTGATCCCGGCAAAAACTAATCCTGCCCCCACAAAGATTGCCACTGCCAAAAAATAGGGGTGGATGAGATAGGCAAGAAGAATCCCAACCAGTGTGACGGTGCCAGCAGCGATACGAACTTGTCGTTCCAGCGAAATGACCTGCTCGTTTTGCTCAATGGGCAATCCCTTTGCTTGCCATTCACGGGTTCCGCCAATCACGTTGATGGTGTTGTCGTAACCGGCAGCTTGGAATTTTTCGCTGGCCTTGGATGAGCGTTTGCCGCTTTGGCAAATCAGATAAAGAGGTTGATCTGTAAACATCTCGGTGTGTCTTGCCATGACTGCATCGGGATCAAGCTCGCTGAGTGGGATATTTTTAGCAGGAGAGGCGTGGAGTTCTGAGAACTCAACGCGCGTTCGTACGTCAATCAGCTCAATGGGCTGTTCAGCGTGGTGCCTTGCCAACTCTTGGACGGTGATTGATTGCATGGTTCTTGCTTTGGTGTCTACTGGTCGTGAGGTCGCAACGTTGCGATATATGGGGGTAAAAAAAGGGGAGAGAAAACCTCTCCCAGATCTCAGCTCATCCTAGGAACCGACTCTCCACACAATTCATCAATTCTTGCAGGTGTGGTTCAGCGACTTGGTAATAGACGCATCGTCCTTGCCGCTCGCTGGTGAAGAAACCACAGCGTTGCATGAGTCGTAAATGCTCGGAAGCAACGTTATCGGGAATCCCAGCATCTTCGGCAAGTTGGCCGACTGCATATCTCCCATGCAGCAGCATTTGCACCATCCGCAAACGTACTGGGTGCGCGAGAATTCGTAAGCACTCTGCTGCTTCGTTAAACGATTCGGTACTGCCTGCTGGCTTATCGGGCTGAGTTATATCGGTTGCCATTACTGTCTCCCTCGGTTATCTATAACATATCGGAATGTCGCGACATGTCAATTGATTAAATCTTGCCAGGATCGGCTTTTTCTTGGGTTTACCTGCTTGAGCTGCGTAAGTCTCAGGCATCCCGTTGGAACCTCAAGGATCAGTTGAGCCAGTTTTTGGTTTCCTAGTCGACTTGGACTGGTGAAACGAACCCATCTGGTTTTAAAGCAAGTAGCGAGCAATTCACACCTGAGAGCACAGTTTCGGCCGTGTTGCCTATGAGCAAACCTGCCGCTCCCGTCCGACAGAGGGTACCCATCACAAGCAGATCGGCGCTAACGTGATTTGCCACAGAGCGAATCACGGTTGCAGAATTGCCCTGATGAATGTGCTTGTGAAGGGTAGCGGGAGTTGATTCAAACTTGCTGAGCAGTTCGTTGAGGGATATTTCTACTTTGGCTTGTTTGTCAGCGACAGCAGCATTGACCTCTGCGTCACCTGCTCGCCGTCTCAATGCCTGTTCCATCCACACTTCCCATGCGGTCACGACATGCAGCTCAGCATCTTCCATCTCTGCTAATGCGGTACTAATTTCCATCATCTTCTGATTTAGATTGCGATGAGCATCATCGGATGCATCGAGATCGAGAGCAGTCAAAATCCTGTCAAACTCACCGTTTACATCAGGCTTCAACAACCACAGAGGGCAGGGGCATATTCTCAGCAGGGAGCGAGCGATTCCCCCAAATAGTTTCCCCACGGTCTGTCCATTGACGGACTTGACTACCAAATCGTGCCCATCACGAATTACCTTCTTGACGATTTCGGTCGCTGGATCGCCTTCACCCACTGCGACGTGTATCTGGACTCCTGCGTCCTGGTGTGAGTCGGCAATCTCCTGCAATTTTTCATGATGGTCTTTTACCACCAATTCCTGTAGTTCTTCGCTGCTGGCCACGTTGGTAAACAGGCCCAAGGCATGTGGAATTGGTTTCACAACATCCATGATTGTTAATGTCGCTTGATTCTCGATCGCAAGCTTGAGTGCTCTCGCCAGGGCTACTTCATTTTCTTCCATGCCCGCGTAGAGCAGAATATTCTTAAAACGTTTCATGGTTTGTTGTGATTAGTTGGGTTGAACGTGGATGAAAAGCAAAGGAGTGGTGGATATGCAGGCAATGGAAATTGCGGGCGTTTTATTATGAATCAGTTTGTCTTTGGTTTCTGGAAATCCAAACACTGCAAGGAGCATATCGCAGGACAAATCTCGAGACACTGCCCATGATGATGCGGCTGAGTATATTATGTTGGTTTTCACCGACAACCAGCAGGTCGCATGCGTGTTGTTCGGCGTAATCGACCAAGCTGTCCGCGATATGGTCGGCTTCGATTAAGTGCGTAGTAGCGTCGATTCCTGATTGCGATAAGGAAGCTCTTGCTTCAAGTAACGCATCGTTGGCGGTTTGCTGAATTTTGTCGGTATCGACGACAATTTCTGTCTGGAAAGAGGATAGGAGTGAGATCGCAGAAACGAGATGCACATCGCTTTGTATTTGCCAATTGGCCAGTCTGAATTCTTCCAGAGCATGTTTTGCAGCTTCTGTAGTTTGGTATCCAATTACGATCTGAAAGTTAGTCGTCGGATCTTTGGACTCAGTTGAGCGAGCCACTAAAACACTACAAGGGGCATGGTGTGCAACATAGTCGCTGGTGCTGCCAAGTAAGGTTCTTTCGATTGTGGAGCGCCCCTTGGCCCCGGTGACGATCAATTCGGCGTTTTCGTTAACTGCAAGTTCACAAATTTCTTTTCCAGAATGGCCCTCACGCGTGACGTGCCGTAACTTGCTATCTGTGTGATCGAATATCTTTTTGATTTCTTCAAAGGCTACGACTGCTGATGCGCGTTCTGCTGCAATCATTTTTTCCTGTTGAACGCTGGTGCCTGCTCGAAGAACGATGTAAGGAACTTGTAAGACCGTGACCACAACCAGATCCAGAGTCTCACCGCAGGATAATCTGGACAGTAACCTCGCTGCTTCTCGGGAGTTGT
>Ga0315331_10002509_pt1 | contig 13925 bp, 9 predicted proteins | sample M160m34915metaG_FD_203456 | JGI IMG/M metagenome (GOLD analysis project Ga0315331, IMG submission 203456) | Ammonia-oxidizing marine archaeal communities from Monterey Bay, California, United States - M1 60m 34915 | ecosystem: Environmental > Aquatic > Marine > Intertidal zone | place: USA...
GATCCACTTCTCGGGCTGCTTCTTGGTGCTGTTCTTGATGATCTCGTCGTATTTCACGATCGCCGTCTTGCGATCGAGGTCGATGATCTCTGTCAGCCATGCGCTATGAACGGCTGTAGTGGCGGAACGATGGCGCCACCGCTTCTGTTTCGACACCTTGCCTCGCATCAGCGTTTGTGGCGCTTGCTTTCCCGTCTGTGCAGGTTTGGTTTGGTGCGAGCTCGACTGACGTGGTGATGCCTCCCGTGTCGATTCAGGCTTAGGGTCTGTCGTCTGTGCAGGCAGAAGCTGCAACAGAGCGCTCGTGGCGACCGTGATCATGATTGTCGAAGTGCTTCTCATGAATCCTCAATGAGTATCGATTCGAAGCGGTATCCGAGGCCATGGACGGTGACAACATGTACTGGGTTCTCGACGTCGGTCTCAAGTTTCTTACGCAAGCGGGCAATGTGATTGTCGACTGTACGCGTCGTCGGTAGGTGCACGTAGCCCCAGACCTTGCGTAGTAGATCTTGGCGGCTAACGACTTCACCACGATGCTCAACGAGCATTCGCAGGATTTCGGCTTCGTACCGTGACAGTTGCACTTCACTACCGTCTCGCGTCACCGTGAAGCGGCGCCAGTCGACTGTCAGGTTGGCGAAGCGCATCACCCCGGCAATGTCTGGATCTTTGCCGGCGCCGGCCTTGGCACCCGTTTGTGTGCGGCGCAGAACGGCTCGGATCCGAGCGAGTAGCTCGTTGAGTCCGAATGGTTTGGTTAGGTAATCATCTGCGCCCAACTCCAGCCCTTGCACTTTGTCACGGTCTTGCCCCTTGGCAGAGATGATGATGACTGGTGTCTCGTGACCTGTATCGCGCAGGTGCTTCAAGACTTCAATGCCGGACATCTCCGGCAGCATGAGGTCGAGTAGCAGGAGGCTGGCCTGGCCTTCCCGAGCTTTGCGAAGACCTTCTCGGCCGTCGGCAGCGGTGGAGACTTTATAGCCCTCAAGTTCGAGGTTGTGCTGCAGTCCTGCGCGTAAGTCGGGTTCGTCCTCGATGACGAGAATTTGAGTGTCGGTCAAGGTGCTCACGTTTGCAATCCTGTCGTCTTGTTAGGCGCGTGCGGAGTGATGGGTGGAGTAGAGTTACGTTTCGCTATGGGCAAGGACAGTCGCATGATCGTGCCTCCGTCCTTTCGTGGCAATGCTTCGATGTCACCTTCGTGAGATCGGGCAAAGTGTTGAACGATTCCGAGTCCGAGTCCAGCCCCTCGGACTTCGCCGCTGTTGCTGGCACGGTAGAAGCCTTCAAAGATGCGTTTGTGCTCGCCGTTAGGGATGCCTCGGCCACGGTCCTGCACTTCGATCACGGCTTTTCCATCGATGCTTTCGAGGATTAGGTCGACTTCGTGTTCGGTGTCGCCGGTGTGACCATATTTTGTGGCGTTTTCGAGCAGGTTAATGATGGCTCCTTCGAGGCCGTCCTTGTCGCACGAGACGGTGATGCCAAGTGGAAGGCTGTCGATCAGGCTGACGCCTTTCTCTTCTAGGTGTGGTGCGTAGGCATATGCCGTCGTCCGAAGCAGCTGGCCGATATCGTAAGGCTCGCTTTGGTAGGAGAGTGTGCCTGCCTGCTGGCGTGAGAAGTCCAGGATGCGCTGAATCAGGGTCGTCAGTCGTTCGGACTCACGCGCGATGATCGAGCCGAACTCCGCTGTTTGCTCGTGATCACGGACGCGTCCCATGCCAATCGTCTCGCCATACATGCGTATCAACGCGAGTGGCGTCTTCAGTTCGTGTGAAACGCGAGACACAAGACTGATCTTGAGCGCGGCGAGTTCGGCTTCACGCGAGACGGAGCGCCACGACCACAACGCACCGCCGATGGCCGTGAATAGTAGGGTGAGGACTAGCAGTGTGCGTTTGTTTGCCGCGGAGTTAGCTTCCGCGATGAGTCGCTCCGGATCCGCTGGGAATACCCGCAGCGTTAAGTCATTGGTGCGCGTCAGCGGCGCAACGAAGCCCTTTGGTGGCGGCTTGATTGGGGTCAGTAGTGGTCCACCGCGAGGGTCGGTGATCGACAGCGTGTAATCTGCGTCCGATATCGTTGCGAGCACTGGATCGATCATCTCGCTGAGATCGAAGTGCAGAGCGACATAAGCGCATTGGTTTCTCTCTGTTTCCTCAAGAGTCGCGGTGCGCACTACCAGCAGCATCGGGTAGCCGGCATCGGTTGAGATTAGGCGTTCTTCGATGATCGGGTCGATCAATTGACCGGGCCGATGCACCATGGGGCGCACTAGATATTTGAACCAGATGGAGTAGTCGTCGGCAAAGACTCGTGATGCCGCGCGCTGTTCGTCTTCCTTGAGGTAGCGTTCGACTTCTTCGAACTCAGCGCTGTTTGGGTCAAAGGTTCCTGCCATGCGCAGTGCGATAGCGCTTGAGAGTCCGTCGGCCACTCGGTGATAGTCGTCCTCAGCAATGTTGCGGAGCAATGCTAGGCGGTCGCTAGGAAGCCCCATCTCTGCGAGGACGGCTCTGGCCATCAGTTGTATTTGAAGCAACTCCCGCGACGAACGTCTGTTGTTTTGCGTGAAGAGTTCGACCTCTTTGAATTGTTTGGTTGCTGCTTTGGATTCGCCGAGTGCCCGCAGCACGGTGCCTAGGCGGAATCGCGTGTAGGCTTCGGTTCTGGATGTGCGGGAGTTTGAGATGCGTCCCTCCTCGTCCCGTGGGTTGGCGAGCACCAGGACATCGATGAGGCTTTCAAGCTGCTTGACTGCAGCTTGCAGATCGCCGTGCTCGATCAGAGTCTCGGCGGTCACTAGTGTCGGGATGCGTTTGCCTTCGAGGTCGGTCGTTGGCTCTTTCACGAACGGCATGGTCACCGTGTAGAGGGGCGGCTCTGGCCAGACCAAGTCGGCGACCTCATCCAGGAGGATTATGTCCAGCAGTGCGGGGATGTTTTCCTCTTCGCGCAGCTTGAGGACGGTGCTCGTTGGCGATCGGTCGATTAGCAATCTCTGTGCGGCGGTGACCGCTTTGCTAACTTGGCTGTCGATCTGCTGTGTGATGGCCTGCTCGGCTCGGGCCAGGAAGCGGCGCGAGTTCTCATCGGAGAGGGCGGTGCTCTTTGCACCACTGCGTTGCAGCTCGTTCCAGCCCAGCACGCCGAGCACGACTAGCGGCACCAGGAACGTGCCGAGTGCGAGCAAGTGGCGGTGGCTGAAGCGCGTCGATTTCTTGGGCATATGCCGTGGGCGGAGCGAACGGATTGCAGCGGTGTTAGGGCCGCCACTCAGCTCACAGCGTAGCGTTCCGGCAGCACCTGCGGGCCGTGAATCAGTCTGAGGTCACTTTCAGGCCGACCAGAGCGACGATCAGGAGCACCAGGAAGGCGATGCGAGCGGGAGAAGCGTCTTCTGAGAAGCGCCAGATGCCATAGATTGCGGTGCTGCAGGCGCCGATGCCTACCCACACAGCGTAGGCCGTGCCGATTGGGATTGTGCGTGCCGCAATCGCCAGTAGCCACATGCTGATGGCGAGCGTGACGGCGACGAACACCGTTGGCCAGAGCTTCGTGAATCCCTTGGTGTATACGAGGCCCACAGCCCAGCAGGACTCAAATAGGCCGGCGATGATTAGGGTGAGCCAAGCCATCAGACGTGCTGGCTCGGGGTTACACGCGCGGTCAGTCCGCTAGCGGGAGGAATGGGGGATGCATCCATTCCTCCATGTAACCGGTTTGTGAGGCGGAACTCGACCATTCGTGGGGAGACTCGATGGAGTCTCCCAGGGAGTCCGCCTTCAGAGCTTGTGGTTGATCAGTAGATCGTTACCGCTAAGCCGTCGGTCGTCGACATTGGGATGGCGGGCACAATGCTGGTGCAGCTGCTGCCAGCGTCGAATAAATCAAAGCCCTGCAGGAATAGGTTGACGCCTCTCAGAGCCGCGTTGTTGGGCACTGAGATCGTGCTGGAGGCCGAGCTGATGAGAACGCCAAGGTCATAGAGGACGACGCAGCTGCAGTTAGCTAGCGGTAGGCCCAAGATGGCCGTGCTGTAGTTGACGAACGGGAAGCCCGATGCGTTCACCATCTCTACTTCGATGTCGGTGCCGATTAGGCAGGGACCCGTGACTCGTAGCGAACTGGAGCCACATCCACCTGTTTGGTTGCCAATGAAGGCTGGGACCACGCGAACGCCACGGTAGTCGGTTTGCGGTGCTTCGGTTTGGATCAGCACGGGCGTTGAAGTGGCGCCGGTGTCGGTGACTTTGTAGAGCGACGTAATGAAGCCGCTCGGTTCGGCTGTGAACCAGATCTCAGCGATGCCATCGCGAACGATGCCGCTGAGGCCGCGAATGCACTCGGTTGCACCGACTACGATCGTGTATTGCCTCGTCCATGTGCCGGCAGCGAGCGTCCACTTCTGCACGCCGCAGTTGGTGCCGAGGTAGGCACTGTCGGCGACGTAGAGTGTTGTGTCGTTCGCGAACCAGAAATCATACGGGGCACCATCGTTGAATACGCCGGCCGTTGGGAAGCCCGGGAGTTGCGTGGCGGTTTGGCCAACCGTGGTTGGCATGCCGGTGCCAACTTCAACGACGCCTTGCATCAGTGCGCCAGTTGAAGCGGTCGTGATGTAGAGTTGCCCCTTGTGGTTGTCGACCCAGCGACAGTTGCTAGGACTAGTCAGGATGTCTTGAGACGTGGTTGCTCCGAGCGTTGCGTAGCGCACGGAACCGTTTGCGCTTGATCCGCTAGTCCAGAAGCTCGATCCGTCGAGGCTGGTCGCACCACGAATCGTGCCTGCGTCGTAGGCGTCGATGAGTGTTGTCGAGGTGTCAATCAATCCAGTCAGCAAATCGACACGCGCAATCACGCGGTTGGTTGTTGCTGACATCTCCGCTCCTGGGTTCGTCGCGCCAATCATGCGATCGTAGCCGGCAGCGATCAGGTAGCGGCCATCGGCGGAAACCGTTAGTCCTCCTTCCGAAGATGAGTAACCACGTTGCGAAAACGATGGTGTCGCATTGGTCTGGCTGTTTGGGATTTCGAGTGACTGCACCAGTGTGTTGGTCGTCGTGTCCCATTCATCTATGAATACTGGTGCCGCGCTGCTGCTGAGAGTTAGCGCTGGGTCGCCGACTCTGAGGACGACGACGTTTCCGGGAGTGAAAACTTGAGCAGTTGCGGCAGTCGCCAGTAGCGCACTTGCAGCGAGATAATGCAGGATCGATCGAGTCATGAGCTGAGGGTGGGGTAGCAAATTCTACAATGTGACGTCGGAGGACGCCGGTGAATTGCATGTCGTCCCAGTGTCACCGCTCGAGGTGCCTTGAGAACAGGGCAGAAAAAATAATCTGTCCGGCTCGCTAACGTGTTCGGTCGAGCACAATACGCACGAGTTGCAATTCTGAGTTGGCTTGGGCCGCTAGCTCTAGTGCTACCGGGTCTGTGCCTGTCACGGTCAGTTGATCCGTGGTTGGCTTGCCATCAGCGGTGATACGGACTTTGGCCTGGCTGATTTGGGGCTCGACCGTGAGGCGCCAAGTGCCGGTCGGCAGTGACACTTGCAGTGATGCCGAGTGGTTGCTGGCAAGCGACAGGGCGAGCGCACCATTATCGGTCGGAACAACTGTTGGCGACCGTTGGTTCCAGAACGCGCCAATGGCCGCGAGGTTCCGCAGATGCTCATTGTCGGTGGTTGGATTGCCGGTCGGCGGTTGGTGGCGATTGACTGCGGGGCCTTTGGCTTCAAACGACCCGAACAAGTAGGCAGGTAAGATTACGCGATCGTCGCTGCGCTCGATGCCTGCACGACCTTCGGTTTGGATCCATAGTGGTGCAACGTGCTTCTCACGTATGCCGGGCAGGATCTCTGGTGTGCCTAGGTCCAGCAAGATGCATCGGTAGTGTTCGAAAAAGCGCGGGTCTGATTCGAACTCGCATGCGCTAACGAACACGGGCAGCGGCAGGCCTGGCGCATGCTGATAGGTGATGATGTCAGGTTTCTGTTCGATGACATACGTGCCGTTCCCGCGCATGTGTCCGGGCGGCTTTGGGATGCCCGCACGCACCGTGTCGATCCAACTTGGGAATGGCGTTGTTGCAATCGTATGGTCGCAGAGGCCGAGCATGTCGAGCGCTGGTAGCTTGCAATAGAATGGCAAGGCGCCAGCAGCATCGACGGCGATGCGTGGTTGTCGTTCGCTAAATGCGCGGCCGATCGTTTCGCCTAGGACCTTGCCGTGCCATTCCCACGTTTCGCCGAGTGCTTCTTTACTGCGTGGGTCGTGTCGTGCTGTGTCGACATTCCAATACGTAGTCAGCAGCGCGCACACTGTCGCGAAGATGATGCGCAGGTGTTGGTTGCGAATGGCGTGAAGGCCGAGGGCGGCGAGCAAGGCCATCGGCACGATGACGCCGTGCAGCAGGCGCAGGCCAGGAAAGTGGTCGCCACCAATCGCGGTTAGGTAGCACAGCCATGCGACCACCGGTAGCAGCAAGACCGTGGTGAACGATCGGGTTCGGCGATGCAGTAGGCAGAGCACACATCCAACTGCCAGTAATGCGGAAAGCCCGGGCATTGCGGTGAGCGCTGCTTCGACGAACGTGTAACCCGCTGGGAATGACTCTGGGTCGAGTTCCGCTTTTACGTGTGCTGTATTGGGTAGATAGTCCCCGTAGTAACCAATCCGCCAAGCAACTTGTGAGGTGACGGCCAGCAATGCGGGCAGGCCAAACCAAAACGCGCGGCGGCAGGCGGAACTCACGCCGGCGGGGATCGAGATAGTGGCGAGGCCCACTCCTGCGGTGAAGGCCCACAATGGGCCGTCTGGCCGCGTCCAGCATGCGAGCGCGAATGGCACGCCGGCGAGCAGTAGTGAGCGTGGCAGCCAATCTCGTTCGATCTCGCAGTTGCCGTAACGTCGCACCAAGCCGCCAAATCCCCACGCCAACAATGCCATCACTAGGGGGCCTTCGAGTCCGGCTAGCGTCCAGATCATTACCGGTTGCGTTGATGCAACCAGTAGCGGCGCGACCCCGGCAATGATCGCCGAACGCATATCACGGGGGCGTAGTGCGGCGGCGAGAAACCACAATCCAATCAGAGTTGCGAGTGCGCCAAGCAAGCGCGCGGCGAATACTAGTTCGGCACCTGTTGCGCCGATGACCGCGGTCAACAAGACCCACAATAGGTTGCTATAACCTTCAACTCGTTGAGGTGCGCCGTCGACGTCGGTCCATGTCAAGCCGTCGCCTTGCAGCAGGCGCTCGGTGTAGCGCAGTGAGATAAACGAGTCGTCCGAGAAGAATGGATACGGCCACGCGGCTTGCCACGCCGCCAATAGCACGGCTGGCACCGCGGCGATCGCGATCCATCGCCAGGCTAGTTTGCCTGGAGTGCTGTTGGTGGTGGCGTGCGGGGTTTCGTTCATCACTACGTGGTGTCAGTAAAGCAGACAGCTATCGACACGTTGCCACCAGTCTGTAGGAACCTTGCAAAGTTCGGTGAGGTCGGCGTCACAGCCGTTGCTGTCGACCATTTTTCGTGCCAATGAGGACCCCGTCAGAATGTCCATCGGCATCAGGGTCTGCTCATATTCATAGGGCGGCGGAATCCAGGCGAACTGATCGCCGTAGAGTCGTCGTAGTTCGCGCAGGATGCGCAGCGTCGTCTCGTAAGGGCGAAACGCATGAACGTTGGTGATGTGTATGAACAGTCCGTGGCACGGTTCTCCTCGCCACTTCTGGAATGTCGGTTCGAATGTGATCGTGCGTAGCCGAGCTCCTTCGATGTCTGGCAGGGCGTCGCGCAGTTGTCTCGCATCGATCCATGGTGCGCCAAATTGTTCGAAGGGTGTGGTCGTGCCGCGACCTTCACTGACATTTGTGCCTTCGAGTAGCACTTGTCCTGGATAGACCATCGCGCCGTTGGCTCGCGGTAGGTTGGGCGATGGTGGCACCCATGCGAGACCGGTGTCTGGCCACAGCATCGAGCGTTGCCAATTGCGCATCTCGACGACGTGCAGTTCGCATGCGATGTCGAGTGCCGCATTGCAGTGGCTGGCTAGCTCGCCGATTGTCAGTCCGTGGCGCATGGGGATTTCCGCGCGACCGACGAAACTTGAGAACTTGCGCTCGAGTGCACTTCCCTCTGTGACTTCGCCGCCAAGTGGATTTGGCCGGTCGAGCACCATGACTGCAACGCCGGCTGCTGCACACGCCTCCATGCAATGTGTCAGCGTCCAGATGTAGGTGTAAACGCGGGTGCCAACGTCTTGCAGGTCGATCAGTAATAGGTCGAGGCCGTGCAGCATCTCTGCCGTTGGCTTGCGGGTCTCGGAATACAAGCTGTGCACAGCCATTGACCGGTACTGCGCATGACCGGTCTCGATCATGTTGTCTTGCTCGGTCGACCACAACCCGTGCTGTGGTCCGAACAATGTCCTCAATTGCTGCGGAAAGCGCTCATGTAGTGCATCAGCTGCGTGTTGGAATTGGCTTGTGACGGAAGCTTGGTTGCTTAGCAGGCCAAACGCCTTGCTAGACAGCAGTCGTGCGGGTGGTTTGCGCAACACGACTTCGAGTCCGGTTCGCACGGGTTCTCGAGTCGTAGGATCATGGCATTCTGTCATGGCCCTATTCGTAGAGTAGGAATGGGCGCCGTCGCAGCCGGAACAGGTTCAGCGGGCGCCGCCACTTGCTAATGATCGATTCGGCATCGGTGCCGTCGAGAACCGCTTCGTAGGAGGCTTCGTCTTTGAGCAACCAGTCGAGTCGTTTGGTGTCCCAGTCGTTGGTGAATAACGTGCGCAATGTGCAGGCAATGTGCATGCCTGTGCGCACGGGTTCGAACGTTCGCCAGTTGGTAACCAGGATGTGCACGCCGCCGCACTCGATGCCCTTGTGTTTGCTGGAAGTTGGGGTGAAACGCACAGGCACGAATGCGACTCCGGGAAGCTTTGCTTGTTCAAGTTGTGTGGCGAGCCGTTTGCCGTCACACCAAGGCGCGCCAAGGATTTCGAACGGAGTGTCGGTGCCGCGGCCGACCGAGACGTTTGTGCCTTCGATCAAGCCGATGCCGGGATAGGTCAGTGCTTGCGTCAAGCGACGCATGTTGGGGGACGGGTTGATCCACGTCATGCCGGTGTGGTGCCAGTAGTCGGCACGTTGCCAGCCGCTACATGCGATGACCGTCAATTGCACTTGCAGTCCGTTCTCGCCGACCATCATGCGCGCGAGTTCGCCAGTTGTCATACCGTGACGCAGCGGAATCGTATGGGCTCCGACAAAGTCGCGGCGTGCGTCTTTGAGGACCGGTCCTGCAATGGCAATCCCGCCAATTGGGTTGGGGCGATCAAGCACAACGAACTGTATGTCGTGTTCGGCAGCCGCTTCGAGTGCTGCACGCATCGTGGCGATGTAGGTGTAGAAGCGGCAGCCGATGTCTTGGATGTCGAACACCAACGTGTCGATGCCTTCGAGCATTTGCGCCGTTGGCTTGCGGGTTTTGCCATACAGCGAGAACACCTTGAGTCCGGTTGCCTTGTCGACGGTATCGCCGACCTTCTTGTCGACGACGCCGAGCCAGCCGTGTTCCGGGGAAAATAACGACACGAGTGTGACGTCGCGCGCCTCGTGGAGCACATCCACTGTGCGGCGACCCGTTAGCGTCATGCCGGTGTGGTTCGTGATCAGTCCGATCTTGCGGCCACGTAGCGACGCGCACTCTTCAGCGACCAGGATGTCGATGCCGGCCTGCACTTGCGCCGTGGTTGGTAGCGCGAGCAAGCCGATGGCCAGGATAGCGGCCAGTGGTGCAGCGAGGCTTTGCATCAGCGGAAGGTAGCCGGTCGGGCTGCGGCCGTCAGGCATTGATTGGTGCTGTTGCCCGCGAGTTCACGAATCGCACAGTGGAAGTGCTTTCTCTGATGGACACGATGCGGCGTTCGATTTAGCTAGCGAACGTCTGCTTGAGAGCCCTTGGCTTGTGCTGCATGAGCGGAAATTGAGTACGTGAAAGTGCCCTGTATCCGTCGAGGCATGCACTCGTTCCGTGGCGTTCTGCTCTTGCAGGCAAAGTGAACGAAGCTGCTTTGTGACGATCCCGTCAGGCGCGCTCATTGCGTTGGGGCCGGCACGAACGTCCTGGCAATTCGGCCTGCGCCATAGGTTGCCAGGCAGGTGATCAAGCCATACCACGGCCAGCCGATCTTAATGGGTTGGCCGTCATCGATTGGTATGAGTGGCAACACGAAGACGATGAACGTGGTGGCTACTAACCCTGCGACTAATCCGATGAGTGAAGCCTTGGCGGACCTCTTATTGTTGAGGGCCAGGACGAACAGTCCAAGGATCACGCCGAGTGTCAGTGTCTGGATGGTCAGCACTTGTCCGACAACAGAACTAGCTCCTCCGAGGCCGCTAATACCGACCAGGATTTGCATTGCAGCGAAGACAACCGTGGCGAGTTTCGCGCTGCGTAAGGCAAATGGCGAGTCAGGTGCGTGGCCCGTCTTTGGCAATACGAAATCGTTGACTAGTGCAGATGCGGATGCAGACAGCGAGCTCGATAGCGTCGACATGGCTGCTGAGAAGACTGCGCCGAGCACGATACCAACCAGTCCGATCGGCAAGTAATGCACGATGAAGTGGGCTAAGACTCGGTCACCGCTTGCGAATGGTTCATCAGTAGGGTTTTGGGCGTAAAACGATGATAGGCCGAGGCCGAGCAGTAAGAAGATGGCGAACTGTACCAAGACAACCGGTCCGCTCCATAATAGCGCCTTCTGTGCATCGCCCTGTGAGCGCGCGCATAGGTAGCGTTGTACAATCATCTGGTCGACACCGTGGCTGCCGATCGATAGCACTGTGCCGCCGATCATTCCGGCCCAGAACGTGTAGGGAGATGAGAAGTCGAACCCGAAATCAAAGCAGCGCAATCGCTCTTGCATCGCTTCGGTTTGGAAAGTCGCCGATAAGCCGCCGTCTAGTTGCTGACCCATGACAAAGAACGCGATGATCGCGCCGGTCATGTAGACGACGAACTGAATGGCGTCGGTCCAAACAACTGCTTTGATCCCACCAACGACGGTGTAGATCACCGTTGCCACGCCCATGGAGATCACCGCTGTGGCTAGTGAGCAGTCGAACATGACCTGCATCACTACTGCTGCCAAGTAGAGTCGCAATCCGTCGCCGAGTGTGCGCGTGATCAGAAACAGCGCGCTCGCTAGCGTGCGCACATGCGGGCCACTGCGTTGGTTCAGGACGTCATACGCAGTGAATAGTTGGCCTTTGAAGTAGAGGGGGAGCAGTCCGTAGGCGGCGATTGTTCGGCCGATCAGATAGCCCAGTGGCAGTTGCAGGAATAGCAGGTTGCCGGGGGCCTCGGCTGTCCCGAACGCGATGCCAGGCACACTTAGGAATGTCGCCGTGCTGGTCTCGGTCGCGACGATCGATAGCAGAAGAACCCACCACGGCAAGTTGCGGCCGCCGAGTAGGTATTCTGTCGCGGATGTCTGGCCGCGTCCCATATAGATGCCGAAGGCAACCGTTGCGATCAGGTAACTGACAAGGATCACAAGGTCTGTGGTGCTGATGACCATGGCCGCAGGATGCGTTGCCAGGGCCACGATGCAAGGTCACATCTGTTCTTTTGTGTTCACGGTCGAGACTCGCAGGAATGAAACGTTTCGTTCGTGGCGAATCGCGAGGCATTGAGCGATCATGTAGATCATGAGCCGCGTTGATTTGTCTGATCTTACGACTGAGGCAAGCAATCCACGCAGTCGCGACCTCGATGCCATGTCAACATTCGATATGGTTGCAGCGATCAACGATGAGGATCGCCGTGTTGCCGATGCTGTTCGTGTTGCGTTACCTAGGATTGCTGAGGCGGTTAATGCAGTTGCGCCACGCATGTACAAGGGTGGGCGCTTGATTTATGTCGGAGCTGGAACGTCTGGTCGCCTAGGGGTGCTCGACGCCGTTGAGTGCCCGCCGACGTTCTCCTCTGACCCTAGTCAAGTTGTTGGCTTGATTGCTGGTGGCGAACGCGCGTTTCAAAAGGCTGTCGAGGGTGCTGAAGATGATCCGCAGCTGGCGGCTACCGAGCTTGCCGCGATGAAGATTGGTCCCAATGACAGTGTGGTTGGTATCGCGGCGAGCGGCCGTACCCCCTACGTCGTCGGGGCGCTGGAATATGCGCGGTCGGTGGGGGCACTAGCGATCGCGGTGACCATGAATCGCGGAAGTCTGATCGTGAAAGACGCCGACATCGCGATCGAAGCGGTTACCGGTCCAGAGGTGTTGACGGGCAGTACACGCCTGAAGGCTGGAACGGCAACCAAGATGATTCTGAACATGCTGAGCACGGGTGCTTTTGTTCGCCTCCATAAGGTCTACGGCAACCTGATGGTTGACGTGCAAGCGACGAACGAAAAATTGCGTGCACGTAGTGTCGGTATCGTCGCCGCAGCCTGTGGTTGTGATCTCGAGCATGCGGCTCAATCGCTGGAAGATGCAGGTGGTGAAGTAAAGGCAGCGATCGTTGCAAAGCGCAAGGCAGTGCATCCGCACGTTGCCCGTACGCTGCTGCTTACGCACGATGGCAGTGTTCGCGCCGCGCTGGATGCTCCGTTATAGGGTTCGATCAACGGCCTTGTGGGGCGCAAAGACGGTGCTGTCTTGTCTCTGTTCCGCGCAACGGGGCGACGCGTAACCGCATGGTTTGCTCTTCGGATCAAGAACGCATCCACTGTGCGGTCGGTAAGTAGTAGCGCGTTGGTGGTTGCCGACGATCGCACGCTGGGCTGAGTTGAGGCGGCGACGGCACATGCGGTGATTGGCGCGGATATCTTTCCTGGCATGCGCTCGAGCGAGTGCGCCTGTATTCGGAGAGAAGTAAATGTCTCGCGAGGATTCTGCTTCACAAAAATTCGTCGGCGTGGGGGTTCGGTGGAGCGGATGGTTGTTCGTTGTTCGTCACCGCTCGCACGTCTATCTGCCGCTTGAACTTGCGCGAGTCGGGGGGTGAATATCTGACCAGCAGTGCATTGAAAATAGGGCCGCAGCACGGTCAGGGACGAACCTGGGACGAGATGGCGAAGCTGTCACAACTAGGTAGGAATGGGTCGTTTGCGTGGTCTAGCCCTCGGCTGGCCGAAGGTGATGGCTTGCGGGAAGGGCCCTGTTTGGGCACAGTTGTAGGACGATGGATCAGCAAGCGAAGACGGAAGTGAGAGTTCTGGCGGGAGCAGAAGGTGCGGTAGCAGTGCTGCTTGATGAGCTTTGCGCTGTAGTGCAAGCCAGTAGTTCGGGTGGGGCGCAGCGCCCACTGATTAGCTTCGCGACCGGAGACACCTTCACGGCTTTCTTCCGCGCGCTTGATGCCGAGATCCAGGGCGGACGCCTCCAATCCAGTGATTTCCTCGGTACGCATCTCGACGAGTACATGGGCTTCGAGCCCAAGCGTGCTGGCGGTATGGTCCACGAGTTGATCCTGCGTTGCCCAGGGGTGCGCGAGATGCTTGCGCGCGGCTCGTTCCTGCCCGTCCCATGTCATGGCGCGGAAGGCTCGCTCAGAGCTCACGAAGAGCGCCTTGCGCGCGCTGGCGGCATCAAGCTTCAGTTCCTCGGGATCGGCCGTAATGGGCACGTCGCCTTCAATGAGCCGGGCGCTTCGATGGACGAGGGCTATCACGTGACGATGCTGGCCGAGACGACGAGAGCGGATGCCAAGCCGCGCTTTGTCCCTGATCATCCGCCGCGCCGTGCTGTGACGGCTGGCATGAAGTCGATTCTGGATGCCGAGCGCATCGTGCTGTGCGCTTTTGGTCCAGGCAAGGCGGAAGCCGTGCGTGCGATGCTCAAGGGCGACATCTCCCCGGATTGCCCCGCTTCGGCATTGCGCCAACACAAGAACGTGC
>Ga0315331_10002511_pt1 | contig 13916 bp, 15 predicted proteins | sample M160m34915metaG_FD_203456 | JGI IMG/M metagenome (GOLD analysis project Ga0315331, IMG submission 203456) | Ammonia-oxidizing marine archaeal communities from Monterey Bay, California, United States - M1 60m 34915 | ecosystem: Environmental > Aquatic > Marine > Intertidal zone | place: USA...
TAATTGATCCAGCGGCCTTCCAGCGCGTTCAGACAGATGAACGTACGGTAGCTGACATCTACAAGAACGAAGGGTTTACTATAAAACCTGCTAGAACAAATTCTGTAGCCGCTAGAATTTCGGCAGTCGATAAATACTTGACTCGGGTAGTCGATGGCAAGTATAGTTTTCTTGCGTGCCCCACGCATGCGACAAATTTGGTGCAAGCCCTTGCGGGTAAGTACCGTTACAAAATTAATACTAAGGGAGTAAGAGATGAAAAACCTGAAAAGTCCCACCCTTGGTCTGACATTGCTGATGCGTTCCAGTATTTGTGTTTACATGCTGATGGCGGAGAAGTATTTGGGGCGATGAATTTTAGTAACCAGCGGAAAGATGTTGTTCGGGTATCTTCTGGTGGTTGGACATAATCTGTTGACGCGTTAACAGTTTAATGGTATTGAAAATATATGACGCTTGGCCCAGCTATAATTCCTGTTGCCCGTGCTAGTGATTTAGAAGCGGCAGCAAAACGCGAGTCGGAAGGCACGCAGAATAGTCCTCTCGTTCAGGGTTTGGCTGCGCATACCCGACGCCGTTGGGAAATTATGCGTGATCATTTTAGAGATGAACTTGAAAATAGACTTGTTGCGTGCGTTCGTGCACGAAATATGGAGTACGAACCTTCTAAGCTCGCAGAGATAAAAGAACAGGGCGGTTCTGAAATTTTTATGGGTATCGTAAGCTCGAAGTGCCGAACGGCAACTGCTTGGCTGCGAGATACTCTTTTAGGGCAAGGAGAAGATAAACCTTGGTCGCTGTCTGCTACTCCTATTCCCGAAGTACCCCCAGATGTTGCTCAGGCAATGCAGAATATTATGCGTGAGAATCTTGCTCAATATTATGCAGGAGGAGGCGAGCCTCCAACTCAGGATGAACTTAAGCAGTTAGCTAGTGGTATGAAAGACACAGCCATGCGATCTATGAAGTTTGAAGCAGAGAAACGTGTCGACCGTATGGAAACAAAAATGGAAGACCAGATGACAGAGGGCGGTTATACCAAAGCTCTGTTTGAATTTACTAATGATATAGCTACGTTCCCTTATGCGATAATGAAGGGGCCTATTCCCCGTAAACGTAAAACCATGAAATATATGGAAGGCGGTCTTGGTGTAGTTGAAATTTTTCGCGACGAATGGGAGCGTGTTGACCCGTTTAAATTCTACTGGGCACCGTGGGGCGACGACATTCAAAATATGCCTATTATAGAAGTACATCATCTTACCCGCGAAGATGTAGAAAATATGCTTGGTGTAGATGGATATAATGAAGCATCTGTACGTTCGTTGCTTATTGATTTTGGATCTGGTGGCATGAGTTGGCTTGACCAAGACAATAACGAGCATAATGATGTAACCAGTATTGATATGGATGAGGCAAGCTCCGACGTTATTGCTGCGATACAGTTATGGGATACGATCCCAGGAAGTTTATTACTAGAGTGGGGATTATCAGAAGAAGAAATTCCTGACCCACAGAAATCTTACCCTTGTGAAGTATGGATGGTTAATAATACAGTTATCCGTGCAGTTCTTAATTATGACCCTTTAGGTCGTAAACCTTACTACGTTACTTCATTCGAAAAAGTGCCAGGTCGTCTTGATGGTAACGGAGTCTCCGACCTTTGTATGGACGCCCAAAATATGTGCAACGCTGCTGCTCGAGCGCTTGCTAATAATATGGGTATCTCTTCTGGCCCACAGGTCGGTGTAAATATCAGCCGTCTCCCTGCGGGCGAGGATATCACACAGATGTATCCTTGGAAAATCTGGCAGTTCCAGCAATCTGATTATAATGATTCCTCGCCCCCCATGACATTTTTTCAGCCAAATTCTAACGCAGCCGAGCTTATGGGTGTGTTCGATAAGTTTATGGTTTTAGCTGATGAGGTGTCAGGAATACCTAAATATATGACTGGTGCGCATGTTCCAGGCGCTGGTAGAACGTCATCTGGACTATCTATGTTAATGAGTAACGCAGGAAAATCTATCAAGCAGGTTATAAGTAATATTGATTTCGACGTTATTCGCCCAATGCTCGAACGACAGTACCAGCGAAATCTAAGGTACGCGGATGATCCAGATTTAATAGGCGACGTGCAGATTCTAGCGCGAGGAGCGATGTCTCTTGTCGTTAAAGAAGCTGAATCAGTACGTAAGAGTGAGTTTCTCCGTATGGTACTGGAAAGCCCAGTTGCTCAACAGATTGTCGGGCTTCCTGGCACAGCAGAGCTTATGAGAGATATGGCAGGCAATTTAAATACTAATGTTGATCGTCTTGTTCCTTCCAGAGAAGATGTACAAAAACAACAGGAAATGGTACAACAGCAACAGATGATGATGCAACAGTTACAAGCTGAGCAAGAAGCTGCGAATTTACAGGAAGATGGTACGCCCCAAGGTGGCAGGCAGTCTAATACGATGAGCCCAAGACCAAATGGGCAATAGACTGATTGAGCAATGGCTCAGGTTAACTTTCAATCAATAGCGTTGGGGGTTTACCTCTTTATATGTTTATTTGATTTTGTACTTGTTCCTGTATGGTACGGCTTTAACAGACCAGAAATAGCAGGTTTTATACATACGATTAACTCAATGGAAAATACTCAACTCCAGATGGAGTTAATGAGAAAAATGACAGACCATCATAGTCCGTATACTTTAATGGGGGGAGGCTTATTTCATTTATCTTTTGGAGCCATCCTTACAGGCAGTGTTTTAAATAAAAAGAAAAAGGAAGACTGATAAACTGACAATCTGTTGACACGTTAACATATTTTGAGTATTATTCGTATATGATTGACTTGAATCTTTGTGACCAGCAGCAAATTAGCTCGCTGCTAAAAATTAAAGAAACGGGCAATGATGCCTTTGTAGCTTTGCTAGAAGGGCAAATTGATAAGGCCGTTTCGCGGTTAGTACAAGCAGATGACATGGCTATGATCCACCGTCTGCAGGGTCGCTGCGAAGCATTTAAAGATCTACTAAAGGCGATTGAAGATGCGTCTAAAGTAGTTAACCGCTCGTAAGAGCACGACGAAGCAGACCAAAGACGGGAGCAGCTTACCCACGGGGCGCTGTAAAACAGAGTTGGAGCTTTAAGGAGAAAAAATATGGCGTTACCGAGACAGGTACAGAAACAATTAAAGGACGTTGAAGAGCTAGAGAAAGCGTTACAAGCCCATTCCGACCAAACACCAACTGAAGTTGTAGAAGCAACTGAAGAAACTGATGTTAAAGACACTAAGACTAAAAAGTCTAAAGTCGAAAAGGTCGACACGGATACTAAAACGAAAGAATCTGCTGATACTGAATTAAAAGCTGATCCTGTAGAAGTAAAGCCAGCTGACACGTCACCGACGGACGTAGAGGACGAGTTTAAGCAGAAGTACAATACCTTAAGGGGTAAGTACGACGCTGAAGTTCCCAGGCTGCACCACCAAGTTAAGCAGCTAACTGACGAACTAAGCGCATTTCGGAAGGAAATGACTGCAAAAAACGAAGCGCCGACAAAGCCGAAGGAGAAAGTTAGTTTAGTGACCGACGCAGATCGAGAAGAGTTTGGAGAAGATCTGCTCAATGTTCAACGAAAAGTTGCGAAAGAAGTTTCTCAGGAATATGAGGAGCGTTTTGAACAACAGGAAAAAGTTATCAAGGCTCTGCAAGAAAAAATTGCAGGAACTGATAAACAAGTTGGCGAAGTTGGGTTTAGTCAGAAATTAATAAATTTAGTTCCTGATTTTGCTCAAGTAGACAACGACGAACGTTGGGTAGCGTGGCTAAATGAACATGATCCCATGTTACGAGCCCCGCGAAGAGTTCAGGCCCAAGCTGCATTTGATTCAGGTGATGCGGAAGCCATAGCTGATTATGTAAATCTATGGAAATCTACATTAGCTGAAACGTCAAGTGAAGCTGAAAAGCCAGTTCGACAAACAGAGCTCGAGAAACAGGTCGCGCCAAATCGGAGTGCAAACTCTGTGAAGACGCCGACAAACCAAAACGGTAAGTTTTATTCTGCTAAAGACATGGATAATGCTTGGGTAAAGGTAAGAACGCTAAACACACGAGGGAAGTACGATGATGCGGCAAAACTTGAAGCAGAATTGACTGCTGCCTATATGGAAAATCGCGTAAGATAATCTATAAAAAGCAGCCGTCTTAACAACTTAATTTAAGGAGGCCAAAATGGCTGCTGTATTCCCCGTCGTAGGCTCCGGCTCATTCGACACAAATCCGAGTTACTCGGGAACTTTTATTCCACAGTTGTGGAGTAATAAACTAAACGCAAAATTTTATGCGAATACCATGATGACTGAAATCGCCAACACTAATTGGGAAGGCGAAATCAAAAATCAAGGTGATACTATAACCATCCGTACTGCTCCATCAATCACTATTAATGATTACGCAGGTGCGGGTACAACTCTAACAAACGAAGTTCCAGTACCAGTCACTGTTGATATGCAGATAGACAAAGGTAAATACTTCAGTGTTCAAGTTAACGACGTGCTAGCGCACCAAGCTGACATGGATCTGATGAACATGTTTACCGACGATGCTGCAAAGCAGTTGAAGATTGCGATTGAAAACGAAGTTTTCTTTCAATATTTTGTTACTGCTGGTGCCGCGGCTGCTAATAAAGGTGCAACTGCTGGTGCAAAATCTGCTGGGTATAATCTCGGTACAGATGTTGCTCCAATCGATCAGGCAACCCCTGCGAACGTCTTGAAGGGCATACTAGCTATGTCAGCAACACTAGACGAGCAAAACGTACCTGAAGATGGCAGATGGTTGATTATTTCACCATTTGATCGTCAGCTTCTAATGCAAACAGATATTGCTCAAGCATACTTCACTGGAGATGCAGCGAGTACTGTTCGTACTGGTAAAATCGGAATGCTCGATAGATTTACTGTTTATGTGTCTAACCTGTTGCCAAAAGGGCAAGCAGCTAAAGCACTTGTTGCAGGTCTATCAGCAACTAGTACTGGTGCCACAGTTTCTAACGCTAAAGTTAGAAGGATGATGGTAGCGGGTACTTCAGATGCTTGTGCATTTGCTTCGCAAATCAGTAAAACTGAACCACTCCGAAATCAAACTGACTTTGGAGACATCGTTAGAGGTCTTGCAGTTTATGGCAGAAAAGTTGTCAAAAACACCGCATTAGTGACTGCGATTGTAGGCTCAGCTTCTTAAACCTCTGGAGGGGGCGTAAAAACCCCCTCTCAAATACTGGAGTTTTGCGATGGATATATATCAGTTACTTGAAAAACTGGGCGGAGAAATAGTAAGCAACAAAGCGATGGTTGTGATCGACGAAGAACGTATTGAGATAGGTGGTATTGTTGATAATGAGTTTCAACTTAATGAAAAAGGTAAAGCTCTTGCTGAAACTCATAAGTCTAATGTTAAAGCGCCTTCTTCCACACCTGCATCCACACGAAAGCGTGCGCGTAATACCGATGGAACTCTAAAAGCAGATGACCCTAGCACGCCTAACATAAATGAGGCTTGGGAAAATGGCGACGATTAAAGTTATAGAAGTAATTTCACGCGTTGAATCAATTTTACAAGACACCAATGTTCGTTGGCCTCGTCTTGAATTACAAAGATGGCTTAATGAGGCGTACCTTAGTATTGTTCTTTTACGGCCTGATGCTAATGCCAAGTGTGCGACGTTTACTTGCGCCGCTGGCACTAAACAAGACTTAACAGCTTCTAGTGGGGGATTTCCTTCTGCTTTACGTTTATTAGATGTAACACGGAACGTAAAAACTGGTTCAAATAAAAAGGTTGTTCGAGTTGTTGCCCGAAGTGTTTTAGATGATCAACGTCCTGGCTGGCACGCGGAGACACAGACTGATAATATTCAGCATTATACTTATGACGCGCGTGCACCTAAACAGTTTTATGTTTACCCTCCTTCTACTGCGGTAGCGCAGTTAGAAGTCATTTACGCAGATGCGCCTGGAGCGCATACAATGACTGAAACACAGTTAGACCCTGCAAATAATGATACAGCAGTAATTTTACTAGACGATATTTACCTAAGCCCTATTACAGACTGGGTTTTATACAGGGCGTACTCAAAAGACGCAGAATATGGTGCAAATGAGGCGCGAGCTATGGCTTCGTACCAGTCTTTCACAAACGCCATTGGTACAAAAACACAGGTAGACGCGGCTGTTACGCCCTCACCAGGAAGTACGGTGACATAATGGCAACTGTCTTATGGGATAAATTGTACCCTTACCTTCAGCCCTATGTTTCTGGGTGTCCTGAAATTGTAATGGAAGCTCATTTACAAGAAGCAGCTGCAAAGTTTTTTGAGCGAAGTGAGGTATGGCGTTTTGAAATTGAAAAAGATTTTGCCGTAAAGAATGTTGCTGACTATCCTATTTTTCTACCTTCAAGTGAAGCAGTACTAGAGAATATATTTGAGATGGTTGTAAATGATCGGGTTATTCCTAGAATTACTGACCGTCATCTTAACTCTACGACCGTTTCTACTAATAGTTGTCCTCAGTATTATTCTATTTACCAAGATGCGTCAGTTAAGTTCTACCCTACTCCTGATAAAAAGTACGAGTTTAGGGGGTCAGGTGTGCTAAAGACTAAGTTAACAGCCACGGGGATTGAAGATTGGATCTTCGAGTCTCACGGGCGTTGTATAGCTTATGGTGCGATCTCTCAGCTTGCTTCGGTTCCTGGCAAAGAGTGGAGTAACCCTGAACTTTCTGTTTACTATCGTCAGAAATTTTTACAGGAAGCGGACGCTGCTAAAAGCCGTGATTATCGTCGTGTTGGTATGCGGGTTCGAGGCCCAAACTTTACTGGTGTTAGGGGAGTAGCATAATGTCAACTTCATTTAATTACGTTCAAGGCGATACAGGCCCCCAAATTAAATTAACCTTTGTAGACGAAGACACAAACACCGCAACAGATTTAACTGGTGCAACAGTTACACTTCATTTCAGAGCTGCGGGCGAACCTACTGTTTTATTTTCTCGTACAGTTTATGTAAACCCAGATACAGCTGATACGGGTATTGGAGTTATACAATGGCAGACAAACGATCTTAATCAAGATCCTGGCACCTACGAAGGAGAAATTGAAGTAGTTCGTTCTACAGGTCTACGAGAAACGATTTACGACATTATTAAATTTAGAATACGTGAGGATTTTGCATGAAGTTAAAATCTGCGGTATTAATTAATAACTTAAAGATCACGCTTACTCAACTTAAAACAACTGTTACTGTTGAAGAGTATCAGGCTATTAAAATGACGGCGGAGAGTGGCAATTTTATGCTCTTTGCTGAGTATATTGATACTTTTTATGTCAAAGATGGCATAGGAGCTAGTGATGGTGCGATTTTAGCGTTATTTAAAGTGCTTAGTGATAATGCTTCTATCACTGACGATTCTAGCTTAACTCTTGGTAAGGGAGCGGCTGATACAATATCTGTAGTTGATGATGGTGATCTTGTTCGAGGATTAGCTCGTCCGGTCTTTGATACAGCGTTTATTACTGATCCAATTTCTAAAGAATTTTCTACAGCATTTGCTAACGGTGCATCAGTTGTTGAAGACGCCGCTTCTCTTGAAGCGGGTAAAGGACTATCAGAAGCGCCTTCGGTAGCTGACCAGTTAGAACCTTTTGCCTTTGGTAAAAACCCAAGTGATACGCCAGCGGTCACAGATGTTATTACTGCTAGAGCCCTTACAAAGTCTTTGGCAAACCTTGTTGATGCAACAGATGATATTGATGGAGCTGCGACAACACAAGACGATCAAGAACTACAATTTGCAAAAGTAACGACAAATACAGCGGCTCTTACAGATGCCCTTCTTATAGAAATGACTTTTAATAGAGCGTTTGCAGAAACGTTTGGAGTTACCGATGGAGACGTTTTAAATTTTGGGAAACGACCATCAGAAACGACCTCGATGACCGACGCGGGGTCTTTAAGGAATCAGGGTTATGCTGATTTCACATATTTTCAGGAAGACTACGTCGGCGCTTCCCGAACCTTTTAGGAGATCGTTATGATTAACGAAAATTTAAAGCTCTCCGGTCAGCTTAGTATAGTCCTGAAGGACAAGGCCGGGAACATCAAAGATGAGAGGAAAGTTAAAAACCTTGTCGTCAATAAAGGCTTAGAGTACATTGCGTCCCGTATGAAAGATGCTTCTAAAAACGTCATGTCACATATGGCGTTAGGCTCTGGGACAACAGCAGCGGCAGCAAGTCAGACTGATTTGGTAACTCTTTTAGGAGCACGTGAAGCCCTAGATAGTACGACCATATCAGGTTCAAATAATGAAAAAGTGGTTTATGTTTCTGCTTTTGAGGCTGGAGATGCAACAGGCGCAGTTACTGAGGCAGGCATTTTTAACGCCTCGACATCAGGTGACATGCTTTGTAGAACCGTATTCAGCGTCGTTAACAAAGCCGCTGATGACACAATGTCCGTTACTTGGACAATTACATTGTCAGCAAGCTAGGGAGTTAAGGGGTAAATCATGGCTACTATTGTAACAAGATCTGGCAAGGGTTCGCCCCTAACGAACACTGAAGTAGATGCGAACTTTACAAACTTAAATACTGATAAGGTCGAAACTAGTACGATTACAACGTTTGGTGCGTCTTTGGTTGATGATGCGGACGCAGCTGCGGCGCGAACCACTCTTGGGCTAGGTGCGTTAGCTACTTCCGCAAATGTTAGCAACTCGAACTGGAGTGGTACCGATTTGGCGATTGCTAATGGTGGTACTGGTGCATCGACGGCGGCGAATGCCCGAACAAATTTAAACGTAGACGAGGCTGGGATAGCTCTCGCCTTATCAATAGCATTGGGGTAGTTCATGGCAAATGTATTTAAAAATTTTAAAGTAGATGGTGGCGGGACATCGGCATCAACATTTCATACAGTCGCAAGCAACAAAACGATGGTCATAATTGGGTTAAATGTCGCAAATGTTACTTCTTCTCAAATAGCTGTTGATGTTAAAATAGGAAGCGTATTTCTAATTAAAGCTGTTCCTATACCTGCAAACACAGCGTTCTCGGTGTTAGATGGGAAAATTATAGCTATGACAGGGGACGCAATAACAATTCAATCAGATACCTCTGCATCAGTTGATGGTGTCTTATCAGTATTGGAGCAAGATGTATAATGGCAGGTTATTTAGGATCACGCCCAGTAGTTGTACAGGTAGACGGCTACCAACGTACTGAAGCTGAATCTCGTTATGTAAATGTGTCTGGTGATGATTTTACAGGCCATTTAGATTTCACTGATGATGCAAAAGCTCGTTTTGGTAGCTCAGATGAAATGCACATCTACACAGAGAGTTCTGGTAGTGGGTATAGTTATATCCAAGGCGACAACATAGTTATCCGAAAAGCCGACCAGAGCACAAACTATCTTACTGCTCTAGGTGGTGTTGTCACGCTGTGTCAAACTACTTTTACTGGTGACGTAACAATTAACCACGGGTCTGGAGCAACAACTGGCGTACTGAATATTGGCAACGCTAATGGCAACGGCACTCTTGCTCAAATAAATATGGGTCACTCAGGTGATCCAGATCACGGTAATATTAGTTACACAGGTTCTATGGTTTTTAAAACTGGTGCGAATGCAACGGCATTAACACTAGATGGCTCTCAAGATGCTACTTTTGGTGGTAAAGTAAATGTGGTTCGTGCTGATGGAGAGTCTGACAACGCATATGTGGCTACATTTAAAAATGAAGAAACAGACAATGATCGTTCTTATGGAGTGTTAATCCATGCAGGATCAACAGATGTAGATAGAGCGTTAACGATAAATGATCACGATGGAACTAATCCTTTATTTTACGTTCATGGTAATGGTCGGGTTGGCATTGGGACAACCTCTGCGAATAATACATTAGATGTAAATGGGGGAATTGTTTGCTCTCCAAACACAGATGGTAAAGATACTTTTGAATTATCTACAAATGATGTAAATGAAGGAAGATTGCGTATCAAAAATGTAGATACGACTACTGTTCAAATCAGGGCAGGTGGAGACAGCTACTTTAATGGTGGTAAAGTAGGTATTGGAATAACCCCACTAGCTGCAACGACAGGAACTGGAACTGGAGCTTGTCTTGGGCGAGCGTTTTCTGGACTTACAGTTAAAGCTGATGACACTAGAACACAAGCAATCTCCATTGATTCAACTAATGCAGCAGCCCCCAATTTTATGATTAGCAGTTTGGGGGATGGTTCGGGTAGTTATTATATGCTTGGTGCTAACCTTCTACTAGATACAGCTGGGAATGTCACTTTTGAAAACAGTGGCGAAAACATGTCTGGTATTATGTTAGACGCAAGGGGTGGTCAGGGCATCCAATTTTATACTGGTGGTTGGAATGGCAGTGCCTATGTTCCAGCCGAACGCATGAGGATAGATAATTCAGGAAATGTTGGTATTGGTGCGCTCCCTGAAGCGTGGCATAGCGATTATAGGGCTTTGCAAATAGGTGGTGGTGGGGCGATTTGGAGTCACGCAACTGGTGGTGGCGATGCCTCTTTGTTTATAGGGCAAAATGTTTATCACGATGGGGCTTGGAATTATATTAATAATAATGAAGCTAATAATCTTCAACTTAAAAATGGAGAGTTTTATTTTAACCAAGCAGCGTCAGGTAGTGCAGATGGTACTATAAGTTTTAGCACTGCCATGACGCTAAATAGTGATGGACGATTGGGTCTTGGCACAGGAAACCCTTATGCAATCTTACAAACAGAACAGGATGTGGCAGGGGAAGCTACAGCATTAGCACTTGTTAATAATAATGTTGATGGTTCAGATGATAGTGTTTGTATAAGTTTTGGTTTAGCAAGAAATAATGGATACCTATTTGGATATAAAGCAATTAAATGGATAAAAGAGCAAGCATGGACTACTACGGCTTCTACTGTTGATGCAGCTTTGACATTTTCCACAGTAGAGAATGAAACTCTGCATGAAAGAATGAGAATAGATAGCGCTGGTAGAACAATACTAGGTCAAGGTGCACCTATTATATGGGGTAGTAGTGGTTCGTTAGGGTATATTCTCAGTAGTAATAATGGTGATACAACCATAAGTTCTTATGACGATATGTATTTAAAATCGAATTGGATAAGATTTTGGAATGGCTCGAATGGTCATGCAGGTACTACGGAATATGCTAGAATTTCAGCTACTGGTAGCTGGTTTCTTGACAACACAACAATCGGTAAAAGTACAACTGCTGTAGCAACGGCAGGGTGTAGGTTTGATGCAATCGGACATGGTTATTTTACTTCATCAAGTGGTAGTGTTCTTCATGTTCACGATACTTCTAATTATAAATGGTATGTCAATGCAAATGGTGGTGTATACAACTACTCAGGTAACAATGTTAATCTTTCTGATGAACGAGAAAAGAAAAATATTAGTTCACTAGGCTCTAAATGGGATGTTGTAAAAAAGTGGTCACTCAAAGAGTTTCATTATAATTCAGATGCAGACAGTGATAGCAAGAAGGTGGGTGTTATTGCTCAAGATGTTGAGGCCGACCATCCAGAGCTAGTCACTGAGTTTAACATAACAGACACCGATGAAAGAAAAGCAGTCAAAGAGCAACAAATGACTTGGATGGCAATTAAAGCTCTCCAGGAAGCAATGGCAAAGATAGAAACATTAGAAGCTCGAATAACAACACTGGAGGGATCTTAAATGGCAGGATATATAGGGGTTCAACCAGTACCGAAAGCCACACAACGGCGCGAGTACTTTACTGCTACTAACAACCAAACAACTTTTAACACAGCTGGATACACGCCCGATTACGTCGATGTATATATGAATGGAGTTAAACTTTCTCCTGCTGACTTTACAGCTACAAATGGTTCTGACGTTGTTTTAGCATCTGGTGCGACAACAGGCGACTTGCTTCAAATTATTAGTTTCTTACCTTTTCAAGCTGCAAATCAGGCTTTCACAGGTACGTTTGGTGTAACAGGTGCAGTAGATTTTGATAGTACGCTTAATGTAGATGGTAATGCTACTTTTGGTGGTACAATAAATACAACTGGAACTAGTAAATTACAGTTTGGTGATACTGGTACATATATCCATCAAAGTGCAGATGGGGTATTAGATCTAGTTTCTGACACAGAAATTGAGATTAATGCAACTACCATAGATATGAATGGTACATTAGAAGTCAGTGGAAATATAACGGGTGGTAATAGTGTTGTTTTACCACAAACAGGTGTCTTTGCTTTTGCTTCAACTTCTGATGAATATATTCAAGGTGCGGCAGGGACATTATATTTAGGTACAGATGGTGGTCAAAGATTAAGAATTGAAACCGCCCAATGTACTGTTACAAACTCTCTTACTGTTAATGGAGCGATCACTGCTAATTCTGCAATATCTACAGATGCAAATACAAGCACCACTGGTTCACAGATAAATTCAAAAACATTACATTTAAGAACCAAAGGAAATAATGCAGGGATAAGTGGACAAACTTATTCAAACCAAATTATAAGTTCAAATGGGACTAATGTAGCTCTTGAAATATATACTATCGGTGCAACTGGTACGCCTATTGTATTTGGAACTAACTCTACAGAACGCATGAGGATAGATACTTCGGGTGATGCTACTTTTGCTGGTAAGGTTACTGTAAGTAAAACTGCATCAGATCATACAAGTGCCGCTATTTCAATAGAAAACACACAAAATGGTGGTTATGGAGGTATACTAAATTTCGTAAGCACAAGAGCTGGTACTCAAGTTACTGCCGCCACCATTGGAACTGACGGACAGGAAAATTGGAGTGATGCCGCAAACACCAGTTCAAATTTAAAATTTTCTACAGTCAATGATGGCACTCTTGCAGAACGCATGAAGATAAATAGCTCTGGTAATGTATTTATCAGAACTGGAAATCTCCAGTTTGGTGCATCAGGTTCTGAAACAGGCCAGATTGAAATAAACAGTACACGCTTACTATTACGAAGCACTGGTAATGCGTCAGGAATACGTTTTGATGCTTCTGGGCTCACACCTTTTAAGAATGGCAGTGCAAGCAATGGTGGGGTTGATTTAGGGTTTGATACTGGTAGGTTTTATGATCTATTCCTAACCAATCGTGTAAAAGTAGGTTCTGGTGGTGGAATTGATTTTGCTGCTACAGGTCAGGCTAGTGGTATGACTAATGAACTTCTTGACGATTACGAAGAAGGCCAGTGGACAATTTCTTTTCCTATGTCTACCTCTGGTTCTTACACACCGAGGTCTGGTTATACTGGTGCATACTATACTAAGGTTGGAAACCTCGTAACAATTTTTGCTAGATTTGAAACGCTAGGAGAAAGTAGTCCAAGTGGTAATATTTTAATGAGTGGGTTTCCTTTTAATTTTATTAATACTGCTCCCTCTGGCGGTGTAAACTCAATGGTTTTTCCTATTTTGTTTAGAGGTTACGCTAATAGTAATAATAATATGGGTGGGTTTTTTGCTCCTACTCCTAACACCAATTATGGTAATTTATATATGCAGAAAAGTGATACTGATTATGGTTTTGAAGCAATAAATGAAAGCCAAGTTGCAAATTTTGAGGGTTCACTAAACTTTACTTATTTAACAGAATAGCCCTGTGGGATAGCAGGGTTGGACAGTCCATTAACCAAAAGGAGATAAAAATGGCATTAAGCGAAGAAACAATAGAAGACAAAATAGAAGTAGTAGGCGATTACAAAATGGTGCAGGTCAGAACTGCGACAGTGATCAAACGTGATGGCACAGAGATCAGTCGTAGCTTTCATCGTCATGTTGTAGCACCAGATGCAGACATCTCA
>Ga0315331_10002512_pt1 | contig 13915 bp, 13 predicted proteins | sample M160m34915metaG_FD_203456 | JGI IMG/M metagenome (GOLD analysis project Ga0315331, IMG submission 203456) | Ammonia-oxidizing marine archaeal communities from Monterey Bay, California, United States - M1 60m 34915 | ecosystem: Environmental > Aquatic > Marine > Intertidal zone | place: USA...
TAAAAAGTATTATAATCGTGTCATTAGAGCCAATGAGCATTTCACATCATATGTTGAAGGTTGGCAAACTGATAGGGGCATGATTAGTATTATATATGGACCGCCTTCAATTGTAAGTAAATTGAACAATAGGGAGATATGGGTATATGGAGATGAGAAAAACGTTAACTCTTTATCTTTTGTTTTTAATAAAATGGAAAATCCATTTACAGAAAATGATTATAAATTACAACGATCACCAATGTATAAATCAAGCTGGTATAGAGCAGTTGATTCTTGGAGAAGTGGTCGCGCATATTGGATACAATAATGGAAAAAAGATATTATAAACCAGCTCCTAAGAGATCCGATGATTTTATTTACGGAATTAGAGCTGTTATTGAAGCGGTTGAGAGTGGGAGAGGCATAAACAAGGTCCTGTTGCAAAAGGGACTTCAGGGTAGTTTGTTTAAAGAATTATCCACTCTTTTAAATGCACACAATGTTATTTATCAAGGTGTGCCAATACAGAAATTAGATAGTATTACAAGGAAGAACCATCAAGGGGTGGTTGCTTTTGTTTCTCCTATAGAATATACAAAATTAGATCAGCTTTTACCGTTAATCTATGAGAGAGGTGAGCAGCCTTTTTTCTTGATTTTAGACAGAATAACCGATGTAAGAAATTTAGGAGCAATTGCAAGGTCTGCCGAATGTAATGGTGTACATGGAATTGTTTTGCCCTCTAGAGGTTCTGCTTTAGTAGGTTCGGATGCAATTAAAACATCTGTTGGTGCATTAAACAAGATTCCTGTATGTAAGGAAGATAACTTAAAAGAGGTTATAGATTTTTTAAAAAATTCAGGTCTTAAAATCATAGGTTGTTCTGAGAAAGCTGAAAAAGCTGTTTATGATGTAGATTTAAAAGGTCCTACTGCAATTATAATGGGTAGTGAAGAAGATGGAATATCGCCTGCGTACCTAAATTTATGTGATAATATTGTGAAAATACCTATGTATGGGTCTATTCCATCATTAAATGTTTCTGTTTCTGCTTCTATTCTGATGTATGAATTCAATAAACAAACTCATGGGTAGATTATTTTCTTTTTTCTTAATTGGTCTTTTGTTTTCGTGTGCTGAAGTCAATAACATCGAAGAAGTTGATGAAAATAATTCTATAAATGTTGCAAGTTGGATTGCTGGTTCTTGGGAAGATAGAACAACTTTTAAGTCTTTTTCTCCTTCAAAAATCATGTATGAAAAGTGGGTAGAGTATCCAGATTCTTTAGTTGGTATTGGTGGGGTTATCGTTGGTTTAGACACCAATATTAGAGAAAAATTACTTTTGAAGAATGTTAGCACCAGATTGGTATACATTGCTCGTCCAGAAAATGAAGCTATGATTTCTTTTTCTTTAAAATTTAGCTCTAATGATTCTCTAGTTTTTGAAAATAAAGCTCATGATTTTCCTGAAACAATAACTTATAAGAAAATAACTAATGATTCCATGCTGATTTTCTTAAGAGGAGTTTCTTCAGAGCAAAAAAGAGAGCTTAGGTTAAGTTTTTCTCGTGTTGAATTTTAATAACACTTTCAAAAGATTCACATTTTATTTTGCTTTCTAGCCATGAGATAACATCAATGAATTGCAGTATAATTTTTTCTTCTTTTATTTTGAAAAGAATTTCGAATTCATTTTTAGCAGCCAAATAAATACTGTTTTTTTCTTTTTCACTTTGAACTTTAGAGAGTGATTTCAAGTATTTAATAAATACTTGTTCACTACGGTAGTTTTTCTCTGTTTTATTTAAGTATCTAGAAGTGGATTTAATTATGTAGTCTAACAAGTCGTAGTTGTTCAGCTCGTAATGAAGAATTAGGTTGAAAATTCTAGCAAAACTATAGATGTCTTGTCTTAATATTTGTTCATTATCATTTAGGATTTTATTTACCCATTTTAATGCTTCTTTGTGAAGCCCTGAACCAAAATATATATAACTTATTCTGTAGTAAAACAAAATGGTTTGTTCTTTGTTCAATTTATATTGAAATTTAGAAATACCTAATTCAATTTCATCAATTAATTTCAATCCTTTTTGAAATTCACCTTCTTTTTCGAAAATCAATAATTGTGCATTGTAATAAGATGTGAAAATTTTAACTTTAGTATCTATACTGCTAAATTGTTTTTCGTTCTTGAGTTGGTCTAGTTCATTAAGAACTAATTTAGCGTTTGTAAGGTTGTTTGTTTCTATTGAGCAGGTAATAATGTTGCTTAATGTTCGCACATATCTTCCTGCTAAATCATTTTTTATTAACGGGTTTTTATCTAGTATATATTTGGTTTTTTTAAATTTTAATAATGCGGTGTCAAAATCCCTTTTAGTTGCATTACAAAAGCCTTGAATATAATAGCATATTGAAGCGGCTCTACTTGATAAAGCAGTATTCTTTCCAATTATTAAATGATGATTTGCTATTTTATCTACTTCTGCCTTTTCTTTATCTGATCTTGAAAACCCACCAGACCTGAAAATATAATTAATCTTAGAGTAAATCATATGGTACTCTGCAAGATTTCTTAACTTCTCAATAACCATCATCTCTTGATCAATAAGTAAATCTAAATTTTCGCTAAATTCTCCTTGTTCATACGCTTCCTCAATTAATAATTTATTCCATCTAATAAGTTCAAATAAATAGTAAAATTTTTCATGATTTAAAGCTGTCCGTTTGGACCGTTTTAAAATTTTTACACATTCTTTGTAAAGTGCTTTACTGTGTAGGATTTCAATATTTTTCAATTCTTGTTTAAGAATTGAACTTATAGAATTATCAGAATGAAATCCTCTTAAGCTTTTTAGTATTAATTTATACAGGTGATTTTTTTCAGAGGGTAAATGCTTTATGAATTTTTCTTTTTGAAAGAATTTTTTTAATTCAACTTCGTCATAATTTTTTTGTTTCTCAATGTAATCAAAGAGTTTTAAGTAGTTTTTATCTCCGTCTTGTAATGATGAAGAGAGCTTGAAAAATCTTTTTTCAGACTTACTTAATGATTGAATTAAGTTAAAAAGTTCATTAGATGGTTTCATTGAATTTGTAGGTTAGGAATCCTACAAATATAAATGAATCTGATGTTATAGGATTCCAATAAAAAATATTTTTATTTAACAGCTCTTCACATACTTTTCAAGTATAAATTTTAATTCAGCCGTATTAATATTTTGGTTAACAATTCCGTGTCCAATTTCATCGATTAATGTAAAATTAATTTCATCAGAATTGTTTTTTTTGTCAGATTTCATCAGCTCTATTAGCGATGAAATTTCAGACTTTAAAAATGTGATTTTAGGAAAGATTGCTGTAATTTTTTTATTAATTTCAATAAAATCTTCTTCTTTCAAATATTTTAGCTCTAATGAAATATATGATTCAATGATAATTCCTGCTGCTACTGCAAACCCATGAAGTGTTTGATTCTTTTTCTTTAAAAGAAGTGATTCAATTGCATGCCCGATTGTATGACCAAAATTCAATAGTTTACGCTCTTTTTTCTCATCAGGATCAATAGTTACAATCTTTGTTTTTATTGAAATTGAGTCGTTAATTATTTTCAAAATGTCTAGCTTATCTATTTCTAAAGACGTACAATAATTCCAATACTCTTTTTTGTAAATTAAACCGTGTTTAAGCACTTCTGCAAAGCCACTTAATAATTCTTCTTTAGGTAAAGATTCCAAAAAATAAGAATCACATAAAATAATTTCAGGATTACTGAACAGGCCTATTTGATTTTTAATTCCGTTAAAGTTAACACCAGTTTTCCCCCCTATAGATGCATCTACCATTGCTAATAATGAAGTCGGGATGTTTATAAATTGAATGCCTCTTTTATATGTAGATGCAACAAAGCCACCAATATCTGTTATAAGCCCCCCACCAACATTAATTAATAAATCATTTCTATTTGCTTTTTTTGTAATTAAGAAATCCCAAATTTCTTGTGAAGTTTTTAGTGTTTTAAACTTTTCTCCAGAATTAATGGCATAGGTTTCAGCATCCCTAAAAATGGAAATTTCATTTTTTAGATAATTGACACATTGCTTGGTATTATCATCGCATAAAATAAATACTTTTTTGTTCTCAGAAATTTCAATTAATTTTTTAGTGTATTGTTCTATAGAACCCAATTTGATTTTCTGGTAAACGTTTGTTTTCATTTATACCTTTTTGAGCGCATTAATCGCATTTTTACTAAACGTTGAGAGTACTAATTCACCACTTATTTTAGCGCGGTTAGAAAGAAGATTGTCCCAATTTTCTGTTCCTTCCCATAAAACTTTTTTAAGATTTTCCATAGCTGCTGGGTTAGATGAGGCGAGTTTATTAGAGAGTTCAATGATTTTTTCATCCATTTGCTCAGCAGTTTCAAATACATCAGCAAATAGACCTACATTTTTAGCCCAATCAGCAGAAAACCATTTTGTGGCGTTAATTGCCATCATGGACATTGATGATAATCCTGTTTTTCTGGCTACAGCAGGCCCAACAACAAAAGGTCCTATTCCTAAGGCTAATTCACTTAATTTAACAGCTGCATATTTAGTAGCAAAACAATAATCTACAGCACTAGCCATTCCAACACCTCCGCCAACAGCTTTCCCCTGAACTCTGCCAATAATTAGTTTTGGGCATTTTCTTGCAGCATTAATTACATTGGCAAAACCTGAGAAAAACTCTTCACCCTTAGCCAAGCTGTCTATTGAACTTAATTCTTCAAAGCTAGCACCTGCGCAAAAAACTCTATCTCCAGCAGATTTTAAAATAATTACTTTAACCTTAGGATTTTCACCTGCTTGAGTAATTGTTTTTGAAAGTTTTGATAATACTTTTGCTGGTAAAGAATTGCTCATTGGATGAGAAAATTCAATTGTTGCTATTCCTCTATCATTTATGCTTATAACTACATTTCCTTGATTAATTGCGCTCATAAGATATTTTTTATTCGAAATTAAAAATAATAGGTGGTTTAAATTTATTTTTTTGAATTCAATTCGTTTTTTCTATCAATTACAGGTGTTTTCTAGACGTCAGATGCTTTGTTAAAGAGTCTTTTTGTTGAAAACCTTTAATTTTAGCAACTAATTAACGATATTAGCGTAATAAGTACCCTCAAGAAATAAAAATTGATAAATAGATTTCTCATAATAATATTACTTAATGTTTTCACATTAAGTGTTTTTTCTATCAATAAGGATTCACTATCTAAGAAAAAAAATGAGCCAACTCCTTTAGAATTTCTTTTCAAACCACAGCTAAGTGTTGGTGTTGGAATGATGACTTTTTATGGAGACATTGGTTCAAATCACAGTGGTTATCATCCTACAGTTAGTAGATTGGGTTACGATCTTAGATTAATTAATCCTTTAACTGATTATCTTGATGTTAGTTTTTATGTCATGTTCGGTCAGGTCAGCTCTAATGAACGAACAGTAAATAGAAATTTAAATTTCAATTCAAACATCACAACGGGTGGGATTACTTTGAATTATAATTTTAGACATTTATTAAAAAGAGAGAGAATAATAAACCCCTATGTCCACTTGGGAATTGAGTCTGTTGAATTTCTTTCAAAAACAGATTTAAGAGATGTTAATGGGAATTATTACAATTACTGGTCTGATGGTACAATAAGAGACATAGCTCAAAATGATGCAAATGCTAATTCAGCAGTTGAAATTTATCGTGATTATTCTTACGAATCCGACATTCGAGAAGAAAATATTGATGGTTTTGGAAAGTATGCGGAAAGAACTTGGGGCGTTCCAATTGAAATAGGTGTTAATCTTCATACAGGTAAAAGAATAAAATTACGTTTTGGAACGTCAATGCATTTTACTTTTAGTGATTTAATTGATGGTGTAACACATGAAAGTTTGAACAGTAGGGTTGGTGATGATAGAAACGATAAGATATTGTATTCGCACTTTGCTTTAACTTATGACTTAACTCTTCCTAAGAAGGGAGATAAGCCTGTTAAGCCAAAAGAAATTGATCCTCTAGAATTGTATCGTCAAGATACCATAGATTCTGATGGTGATTTAGTTGTAGATTTAGCAGATTTTTGTGCAAATACTCCTCTAGATGCTCGACCCGTTGATGAATTTGGATGTCCTGTTGATATTGATCTGGATGGCGTTCCTGATTATAGAGATCAAGAATTAAATACCCCTGATTCATCTATTGCAAAAGAAAATGGAGTTGCATATTCTGCAGCTGATTTTGAAAACATGTATAGAATTTATTACGATTCTGTTGGGGAGTTTTCTGAATGGAATGAGGTTAGACGTAAATGGGGATCTGATCCAAGATCTGTTCAAGCATTCAAACCAGCGAAAAAAGATTCTATCGATAAACAACTGTTTATTGTTTTAGGTTCTGATGTTATTGGAACATCTGCCAACGATTTACACAAAGAATTAAGCAATAAAAACTTTAAAATTATTGAAAGAGGAGATTCAGTTCTTTACGTTATTGGTGGTTTTGAAACGGCTGATGATTTAGCAAATGAAATTTCAAACTTAAAGGATGATAATGTAGATATTAAAGGAGTTCTAGAAGCAGAAACTAATGCTGAAGGAGAGGTTGAAGGAGATGTCAATCCAGTTGAAAACTTTGAAAATTCAAATCTAGAAACTAATAATCAATCAAATGATAGCAGCGTTGTTACAGAGCCTGAAGTGAGTTCTGAAATTGTATATAGAGTCCAAGTTGGTGCATTCCAAAGAAAGCTTAGTCAGAACGTTTTTAATGAATTGCAAGATTTGGTTTATGTTAAAGGAGAAGACAACTTGTATAGGTATTATACAGGAGCTTTTACAGATAAATCTAATGCAGCAATGCACAAGGTTAATATGTCTACAGACGGATATAATGGTGCGTTTATCGTAGCGTTTAAAGATGGTGAGAGAATTTCACTTGCCGATGCCGGTTTTGAACTTAATCCAGAATTTGAAGACAAAATTGACAATGATACTATTGCAACTGTAAATGCTGTAAATGCAGACCTTGTTGGTTTTAGAGTTCAAGTTGGTGCATACATGGAACAAATTCCTACTGATGTTTTAGACACCTATTTAGAGATAGGAAATGTTGTTCCTAAAAGAGATCCAAATTCTGGATTAACAAAATATTTTATAGGCAATTTTAATAACTACGATGAAGCTACAAATTATAAAATTGAGCTCATTGAAAAAGGCATTGTTGATTGCTTTGTAGTTGGAGAATTTAAGGGGAATATTATAACTGCTGTAGAAGCCATTGGATTACTAAATAATTAGGATGAAAAAGCTTATTATTATTTTCATTTCAATGTTGTTTATCGCTTGTAATAATAGTGAATCCGCTAAAACTATCATTGAAGAAAAAGTTATTCTATTAGAAGATTCTTTAATTGAAAAAACTCTTGATTTAGATACAATCTCTTTAGATCAAGACTCATTATTAAATTTTGAAAAAGACAGTGTTCGAAAGGCTTATGAAAATGATTTGAGTTTAGAAATTAAAGAAATTGAAGAGGAAAAAACTGATCCAATAAGTGAAGAGTGCAAATTTTTTTTAGAAGATTATGCAACCTCAATTTCTTCTTTTTCTTCTCTTTTAGAAAGTATCGATCAAAATCCAGAAAATATTAATTTAATAATCGCTAGATCTTCTCAAGAAGAACAGATGTATGCTTATACATCAAACCCTCAAATGTTTCAATGTATCCAAAATGAAGCATTTCAAAAACAAGTTGACATTCTCAACAATAAAAGAGATAAATTAATCTCTAAATAAAACTAATAATTTAGTATTATTTAAGACTTAATTATTGTTGATTTTTCTAAATTTGCCACAAATTAAATTCCATGAATTATTATAAAAATGTTCTTGAAACAATAGGTAATACACCTTTAATTAAAATTAATAAGATTTGTAAAGATGTTAAAGCAACAGTTTTAGCAAAAGTAGAGACTACAAATCCTGGCAATTCTGTTAAAGACAGAATGGCTCTTAAGATGATTGAAGATGCTGAAAAGGCAGGATTGATTAAGCCAGGGGGCACTGTTATTGAAGGTACGTCAGGTAATACAGGCATGGGATTAGCTCTAGCTTGTATCATTAAGGGTTACAATTTAATTTGTGTTTTAAACGATAAACAATCCAAAGAAAAAATGGATATACTTAGGGCTGTAGGTGCTGAAGTAATTGTTTGTCCTACTGCTGTAGAGCCAGACGATCCAAGATCTTATTATTCTGTGGCAAGAAGGTTGTCAAAAGAGACGCCTAATAGTTGGTATGTAAATCAGTATGATAATAAATCTAACCGTCAAGCTCATTACGAATCTACTGGTCCAGAAATTTGGGAACAAACAAAAGGTAAAGTCACTCACTTTGTGGTTGGAGTTGGAACAGGCGGTACAATTTCAGGGGTTGGCAAATATTTAAAAGAAAAAAATCCAGATATTAAAATTTGGGGAATAGATACTTACGGTTCAGTATTTAAAAAATATCATGAAACTGGAATATTTGATGAAAATGAAATTTATCCTTACATAACTGAAGGAATTGGAGAAGATATTCTTCCTGAAAATGTTGATTTTGACGTAATAGATTTGTTTGAGAAAGTAACTGATAAAGATGCAGCTGTATACACTCGTAAACTGGCCAGAGAAGAGGGTATTTTTGTAGGTAACTCTGCTGGTTCTGCTATTAAAGGAGTTTGCCAACTGTCAGAACAGTTAAATGAAAGTGATGTTTTAGTTGTATTGTTTCATGACCATGGCTCTAGATATATTGGTAAAATATTTAATGATGATTGGATGAGAGAAAGAGGATTTTTAGATGAGCAGAAAAAAAATGCACTAGAATTAATTGAGTCACATTCCAATAAAAGATTAGTTACTGTTGCTGCAAACGACCCTTTATCTAGAGCTATAGTGTTGATGAAACAGTTCAGTATTTCTCAAATACCTGTTGTTCAAGATGGAGAATTTGTTGGTTCTCTTACAGATAATAATATGTATAGTAAGATAATTGAAAACCCTTCTTTAAAAGAGCTGCCTGTAAAAAATGTAATGGAGGCTCCGTTTCCAGAAGTTGGTCAAGATACATCAATGGATAAAATTTCTCAATTGTTTAACAATGGAACCAAAGCGGTTGTGGTTAGCTATGGAGAAGATCAAAAGCACATTATCACTGTTCAAGATTTAATAGGTGCTATTAATTAAGGGAAACTCTCATTAAATTATCATTGGTCTGATCCTTAAAACGATTAATTTTTCTGTATTTTAATACTTAATTAATTTAATGCTATGAAGGTAATTATTGATATTGATGTTCTTAACCCAGAAGATGTTATGAAATCTCATAAAGGAGAGATTATAGGTCTTATGGCGGGTATTATGCTGTCTCATGAAAAGAAAAAGCATAAAGTAGAAAAAGCTGTTTGTGAGGAGATGGTTAATATTTTAAGAGTTGAACTTCCAAAAGCTCTCAAAGAAGAGTTGATAGAAGCAGAAGCACATTATTATATTGAAGAATAGAATTGAATTATTTCTCCCAAGTTTTGAAAGTTTTTTTCTGTTGAGGTCTATTTTTTTCAATTTCATTTAAAGGTTTACACTCTTTTAAAGTTTCGATGCATTTTTTTGGTAATTCTTGATAAAGCTTAGTTCCTTCTGTCTTCCATTTTATCATTTTATCAGTTACATCTTTAATTTCTTTTGCTGGATTTCCAGCCATTAACTTTCTGTCTTTTAATACTGTTTTAGCGGCAACAAAAGATAGCGCGCCAATTATGCATTCTTTTCCAATTATGGAATCATCCATTATTACTGAATTCATTCCTATTAAAGAGTTTTCACCAATGATGCCACCATGTATGATACAACCATGCCCTAAATGAGCACCTGCTTTTAAAATTGTAGTGGTTCCTGGAAACATGTGAATTACACAATTTTCTTGAACATTGCATCCATCTTCAATTACTACTTTTCCCCAATCACCTCGAATTACAGCTCCAGGTCCTACGTAGACATGTTTTCCTATTATTACATTTCCTGTAACATTTGCTTGTGGATGTACGAAAGATGTTTTGTCTATGACTGGTTTAATACCCTCAAATTCGTAAATCATATATTATACTTTTTCTATAATTGTTGCATATCCCTGACCAACCCCAATACACATGGTTACAAGTGCATATTTTTTTTCTTTTTCGTGAAGTTCTATTGTTGCAGTATTAAGTAATCTAGCTCCAGTCATGCCAAGAGGGTGCCCAATAGCAATTGCTCCACCATTCGGGTTTATGCGTTCATCATTATCTGCTAATCCAAGAGCTCGAGTGCAAGCCAAAGCTTGAGCTGAAAACGCTTCGTTAAGTTCAATGATGTCAATATCATTCATTGATAATCCAGCTCTTTTAAGCGCTTTCTGTGTTGCTTTAACTGGTCCAATACCCATAATTCTAGGTTCAACTCCTGCTATAGCTGATGAAACAATTCTAGCTTTAGGTTGCAATTGATTTCTTTTAATAGCTTCTTCTGAGCCAATTAGCATAGCTGCAGCTCCATCATTTAATCCAGATGAGTTTCCGGCAGTTACTGAGCCACCTTCTTTTTTAAATGCAGGTCGTAATTGTTGTAATTTTTCAATAGTTGTATTTGGTTTTATAAATTCATCTTTATCAAAAATAATAGAAGGTGCTTTTCTTTGAGGAATTTCAACAGAAATAATTTCTTTTGCTAATCTGCCAGATTTTTGAGCAGCTGTTGCTTTCATATGTGACCAATAGGCGAATTGATCTTGATCTTCTCTACTTATTTTGTAAAGCTCTACTAAGTTCTCTGCTGTTTGTCCCATTCCGTCAGTTCCAAAATCGGCATGTAATTTTTTATTGACAAATCTCCATCCAAAGCTAGTATCAAACATTTGAGCATCTCTTCCAAATGGTTTAGATGCTTTGGAGATAACCCAAGGTCCTCTAGTCATGTTTTCAACTCCACCTGTAATGTATAAATCTCCATCTCCTAATTTAATTGCTCTTGAAGCGTTTATTGCTGCTGCCATTCCTGATGAGCATAATCTATTCACTGTTTCTCCTCCAATTGAGTAGGGAAGTCCGGCTAACAGTAATGCCATTCTTGCTACATTCCTATTGTCTTCCCCGGCTTGATTAGCGCAACCCAATAATAAATCTTCTACTTCGTCCCAGTTAACACTAGTGTTTCTTTGCATTAGCCCTTTTATTGCTATTGCAGCCAAATCATCAGTTCTAGTTGTAGATAAAGAACCGCCAAAATTTCCAATTGGTGTTCTTATTCCGTCAATAATAAAAGCTTCTTTCATTTGTGTAATTTATGAACTATGAAATTAATAAAAATGAACTAAGTACAGAATTTAATCTACAGTCCAAATTCTAGATGATACATGAGCTTCTCCTGTAAAAACAGCTACAAGTTCATTCAATTGATTTTCAATTGATATTTCATATTTAATGTTTTTATTGCTCAAATGTTTCTCTTTAGATGTAGCAATTAGTGTGTCTCCTTCGTTTACTTTAACTAGGTGTTTTATTGATGTGTTTATTGAATATGAAATAAACCCATAAGAATTTGCAGCAAATGCTAAACAACTGTCTGCTAAAGAATAACAAATTCCACCATGAGCAATTTGAAATCCATTTAGCATTATTTTAGTGACTTTCATTGAAAGAGTACAACTGCCTTTAGAAATAGCCATTAGTTCAAGATTAAGCCATTTACTAAAATGGTCTTCTTTTAACATTTTTAAAACAATGTCTTTTGGAGCTGGAGCTTTATTCATTTACTAAACTCTTCTCTTGCTTTTTAATTTTTGTAGTGGCAGCAATGAAATTTACAAATAGAGGGTGTGGATTAATAACCGTACTCTTGTATTCTGGGTGGAACTGAACACCAATAAACCAAGGGTGGTTACTTAGTTCTATTATTTCAACTAAATTATTTGCTGGGTTAATTCCAGGGGTTTTCATTCCATTTGAGTTGAAAGATTTTAAAAATGAATTGTTAAATTCATAACGGTGTCTGTGTCTTTCTGAAATGGCTTTGGATTTATATATTTCAAAGACTTTTGAATTTTCATCAATTTCACAAGGATAAGATCCTAGTCTCATTGTACCACCCATGTTTTTAATTGATTTTTGTTCTTTCATCATGTCAATCACGGCAAAAGGTGTGTCAGGGTTTATTTCTGTGCTTTGCGCATCTTTATGTCCTAGTACGTTTCTAGCAAATTCAACTACTGCACATTGCATACCCAAACAAATTCCTAAAAATGGGATGTTGTTTTCTCTCACATATTGAATGGCATGAATTTTCCCTTCTATACCTCTTTGCCCAAAACCAGGAGCAACAATAACTCCAGCTAAATTTTCAATTAATTCTCCAACATTTTTTTTGTTTATAGATTCTGAATGGATCCATTTTATTTTAACATTCGTTCTGTTTTTAGCTCCAGCATGAATAATAGATTCCACAATAGACTTATAGGAGTCTTTTAGCTCAACATATTTTCCAATTAAACCTATTTCAACTTCTTGATTTGGATTTTTATGATTAGATAAGAATTTCTCCCAATTTGTTAAATCAGTTTGGTTTGTTGTAGACATTTCAAAATGATTAAGAACAACTTCGTCTAATTTTTGATTTTGCATTAATATAGGAACGTCATAAATAGTTTCGGCATTGATTGACTCAATTACAGCTGTTTGATCAACATTGCAAAACCGTGCAATTTTACTTTTAATTTCATCGTCAAGTGAATATTCTGTTCTACAAACAAGAATATGAGGTTGAACTCCGTATTCCAACAGTGTTTTGACTGAATGTTGTGTTGGTTTTGTTTTTAATTCTCCAGTAGCTGATAAGTAGGGGATAAGTGTAAGGTGAATAAATAATACGTTTTTAGGTAGCTCCCAATTCAATTGTCTAATGGCTTCTATGAAGGGGAGTGATTCAATATCACCAACAGTTCCACCAATTTCTGTAATTACAAAGTCGTAGATGCCTTTTTTTCCTAAAATTTGAATGTGCTCTTTTATTTCATTTGTAATGTGAGGAATTACTTGTACTGTTTTACCTAAATATTCACCTTTTCTTTCTTTCTCAATAACAGATTTATATATTCTCCCTGTTGTCACATTATTTTCTTGCGATGTTGAGGTGTTTAGAAATCTTTCATAATGGCCCAAATCTAAATCAGTTTCAGCACCATCTTCTGTTACATAGCATTCGCCATGTTCGTAAGGGTTTAAAGTTCCTGGATCAACATTAATGTACGGGTCTAATTTTTGAATGGTTACTGAGTGCCCTCTTGCTTGAAGAAGATTGGCTAAGGAAGCAGAGACTATGCCCTTTCCGAGTGAAGATGTTACACCACCTGTTACAAAAATATATTTAGTATTACTAGGCATTCCCGTATTTGTTAGATTAGAATAAATGTTTTAATACGGGATGTAAAGATATATTTATTTATTGTCAGGACAATAAATAAGACTTAGTTTTTTATAAAAAACTATAGTGAGATTAGTTTTAGAATGACCAATTTACTCCTAAACTTGGAAGGATAGGAAGTTGATAAACCTTTTCATTTGTAATTCTATCTACGTAGAATATGTTCTCTCTACTGTAAATATTTGTAACACTTGCGGTAATGTTTATTTCAGATTTCTCTGAAAGTTTTATTTTTCTTTTTACTGCAAAATCAAGTCTGTGGTAAGCGGGTAACCTGCCCTCATTTATTGGAGCATAAATAATACTTAAGTTGTCACTGTTTGATGTGTTTGAATTGGTGCCTAACCCTTGAGTGTAATCTAATAAATGGTAATATCCTTGAGTTTGAGTAAATG
>Ga0315331_10002518_pt1 | contig 13908 bp, 8 predicted proteins | sample M160m34915metaG_FD_203456 | JGI IMG/M metagenome (GOLD analysis project Ga0315331, IMG submission 203456) | Ammonia-oxidizing marine archaeal communities from Monterey Bay, California, United States - M1 60m 34915 | ecosystem: Environmental > Aquatic > Marine > Intertidal zone | place: USA...
GGACACCGCGCGGTCGCGCCGTGACGGCGCGCGCGCGCGATCACTTCGGCATCCCCGCCCGGGGAGGCGCCGGGTCGAGTGGGCAGGGGACGCTCATCTAGCCCCTGGGCTGCCGCCACGGCGGAGCGTTACCGGGGTCCGCTCGAAAACACGGGCTCCCCTCTCCAAGCCCCTCAACGCGACCCCCCGACGGGCCGATGAGCGCACTGGCGTCGTGCGCGCAGCACCGCGCCTGGGGCACCCCATGCCGTGACGGCTGTCGTCCCACCCCTGTGATGGAGAACCGGAGGACCTGCGCGTGCGTGGACTTCGTCGCTTGTATTGGCTCGGGCTGGTTTCCCTGCTCGTCTTCGCTGGCGGGATCGCTGTCTTGCCACGGGTAAGCAGCGAAGGGGTGCGTGAGTCGCTGCAGACCCTTCGGCTCCAGGCGGTGGCCAAGACGGGGTTGGACCCGCTGGGGCCGATCTTGGACGTTACCGCGAGGAGGCTCCCCGCAGGGGTCGCGTTGGTTGTTGTTGGCGGGGTGTTCGCGCTCGCCTGGCGATCTCGCGCGAGCGGGTCGGGTCTCGGTGGGCGAGAGCGCAAGGAGCGGAGGCAGGCCCGGCGGATGGCGCGTCGGCTCTCGCAAAAAGGGGAACACGAAGAGGCGGCAGAGTTGCTCCTGGCGATCGAGGATCAGGACGCCGCCGCGGACGCGTTCGTTCGCGCAGGGGAGTGGGTTCGGGCCGCGGAGGTGTGTCACGACCAGAATCGCTTCCTTGAAGCCGCGGAGCACTACCTCGAGGCGGGTGAGCTCGAGAGCGCGGCGGTCATCTTCGCTCAGCAAGAGGTCTATCTCCGCGCTGCTGAGTGCTACCTCGAGGTGGGTAGCGACGGCGCTGCGGCCGAAATGTTTATTCAGGCTGGGGACTGGAGTCGGGCTGCGGATTGCTATCGGTCAGCGGAGTTACTCGAGCAGGCGAGTCAATGTTATGTCCAGGCGTCGCGGTCTCGTCTCGCGGCGGAATGCCTCGAGGCGCACCTTCGCGCCGAGGCGCCTCAGCGTCGCGCGGGTGATGTCCAGCAGCGAGACGAGCTGGCTGCGGTCGCCTCGCGGGCAGCGGATCTATACCTGAAGGTTGACGACGCGGACGCCGCGATACGGGTTCTTCGATCAGGAGGCTGGGACCAACTCGCCGCAAAGGTGGCGTTTGGGCAGCAGGATTTTCGGGTGGCTGCAGAGTTGTTCGAGCGCGTCGGGGACCGCGCGTCTGCAGCGGACGCGCTGCGTAAGCTCGGTAACGAGGAGGAGGCGGCTCGTCTGCTGGGGGAGCACCTCCGGGCGCAGGGGAACTTCGGCGACGCGGCGCATCAGCTTCGGATCGCAGGGGATTTTCTCGGCGCGGGAGATTTGTTTCGCCAGGCCGATGACCCGAAGAGCGCGGCGGAGTGCTATGCGGAGCATGAGGACCACGCCCAGGCGGCTGAGATGTACGAACTCCTCGGTGAGCGGGGGGCGGCGGCAGCGTCCTGGGAGCGGGCGTGCCGGTGGGACGAGGCGGCAGAGTGTCATGCCCTACTGGGGCAGGGCGAGCGTGAGGCGGAGTCTCTGGAGCGGGCCGGCCGCCTCTTCGAGGCCGGGCGTGCCTTCCTGCGCGAGGGCCTCGACGACCGGGCGATCGCTGCGCTTCAGCAGGTCGAGGGCGGTGACGCCTGTGAGGCGGCGGCATTGGTCGCCGAGGTGTTCTGTGCGCGTGGTCAGGCGGATCTGGCGGTTCGGCAGCTGTTGGCGTCGATCGGTGAGGCGGAGCTTCGCCGTGAAACGCTGCCGCTCTTCCACGCGCTGGCGGTCTCATACGAGGCAGCGGGTCGTGAGGAGGAGGCGTTGGTGTTCTACGACCGCGTTTGTGCGGTTGACTATCACCGGGCCGATGTCAGCGATCGCGCTTCCGCGTTGCGCGCGCGGCTCGGCGCGCGTTCCGGGGTGAGGCTCCAGGCGGGCCGCATCGACGGCGGCGGGCGATACGAGATCGTGGGTGAGCTGGGGCGTGGCGGCATGGGGATCGTGTACGAGGCCCAAGACAGCGTTCTCGAGCGTCGCGTCGCGTTCAAGGTCTTGCCTGATTCGTTCCGTGAGAACGCGCACGCGGTCGGGAACTTTCTGCGGGAGGCGAAGGCCGCGGCGAAACTCAATCATCCCAACATCGTCACCGTGTTCGACGCCGGGGAGCAAGCGGGCCGCTACTACATCGCGATGGAGTTCGTAGATGGCGTGACGCTCAAGGACATCTTGTCGCGGCGGGGCGCGCTCGGGATCCGGGGCGTCTTGAACGTGTTGATCCAGTTGAGCGGCGCGCTGGCATACGCGCACGAGCAGGGGGTCGTCCATCGCGATGTCAAGACCTCCAACGCGATGTGGACCCGCGACCGCTCGGCGAAGATCATGGACTTTGGCCTCGCCCGTGTCGTGGAGGAGGTACGCAACCACACCACGGTCGTCGCAGGGACCCCCTGCTATATGAGCCCGGAGCAGACGCTTGGCCGGAACATCGACCACCGGACTGACATCTACTCTCTTGGCGTGACCGGCTTCGAACTGCTGACGGGACGCCTCCCGTTCGTGGACGGGAACATTCCCTACCACCACGTCCACACGGCACCGCCGGCGGTCTCGACCTTGCGCGACGATGTCCCCGCGGCGCTGGCGGCGCTCGTCCACCAATGCCTCGCGAAGGAGGCTTCGGAGCGTTTTCAGTCGGCGCGAGCGCTCCTCGCCGCCGCGGAGTCGGTACGTGGGGATATGGACCCGTCCCGGGTGGCCTGATTCTCCTCTAAGCTGTCGTCACCGTTGGGCGAATGGTCTTTCTAGGCTACCTGGCAGACCGGTCGCACGTCGGTTTCCGCGTTGCGTATGCTGCGCATTCGGAAGTCTGTGACGACGACGGGGATGGAACGACGATGCGTGCCGGAGGGGTCGTGCACAAACAGCAGACACTTGCCGAGAAGGTGACTTGTCGTGGAAAGGGTCTGCACAGCGGCGCCAACGTCTCCCTGACGCTCCGGCCGGGCCGAGCGAATACCGGCGTCACGTTCGTTCGCACGGACCTGGGCGGCGTCGAGATTCCGGCGAGGCCGGCTTCTGTCTGTTCGATGTACCGTGCGACGACGCTCGGCGGCGGTAAGGAGTCGGTCGCCACGGTCGAACACCTGCTCGGCGCGCTGTACGCGCTGGAAGTCGACAACGTCCGTGTCGAGGTCGACGGTCCCGAGATTCCAGTGCTCGACGGCAGCGCGGCGCCGTTCGTCGAGTTGATTCGTACCGCGGGCGTCTTCCAGCAGGCGGAGCTGCGGCCGCGCCTTCGGATCCTCGAACCGGTTGAGGTCGTCGATGGCGACCGGCGAATCCGCGTGGAGCCCTGCGAGGACTTCGCGATCCGGTACATGATCGAGTTCGCGCACCCGGCTATTCGGCGACAGGAGTTTGCGCTCGACTCGGTGACGGCTGAAAGCTTCGAGCACGAACTCGCGCGGGCGCGGACCTTCGGGTTCCTCGACGAGGTCGCTGCGCTTCGTGAGGTGGGTTTGGGCAGGGGCGGGGACCTCGACAATACGGTCGTCCTCGACGACAGCCGCGTCATCAACCCGGGGGGGCTGCGATTCGCAGATGAGTTCGTTCGCCATAAGGCGCTCGATCTCGTCGGAGACCTCGCGCTCCTCGGGGTGGGGATCGAAGGGCTCGTCTCTGTCGAGCGTGGCGGACACGCCCTTCATCAGCGCCTGGTCTCGGCAATCCTGAGCCAGCCTTCGGCGAGCGAGTGGATTGGCGCGACCCCTCAGGCGCTTAGACTGACGCGTGAGGTCGCCACCGCTGGGGGCTAGGCGATTCTCGCGCTAGCGCGCGGAGGCCTCCTGGTCCTGATCGAGACGCTCGAGGTCGCGCGCGAGCGCGCTGCACCCTTTGCTGTCGATGAACTGTACGCCCATGCCCGGGCATCGCTCGCGCCCGTTGCGTTCCTGGCCGCGGACCCAGACCACCCGCCCCGCGATCTGGTGCAGGGAGAGGCCGTCGGCGAGGCGGAAGCGGATCTCGAGTTGTGAGTCCGGCGGCGGCGGCGTTTCCGTCTCGACGAAGAGCCCGCCCGCCCCAAGCGTTGTGGCGTACTCGCAGTGAATGCCATCCGCGGCGCAGTAATCCACGAGGACCCGCACGGTCCTCCTGCAAAAACGGCGACTCGAGTCCGGTGTTCCGTGATTCATGTTCTATCGATGTCCTCGTAGCTTCACGTCGACCTCTGCACACCAACGCCCGACCACTCGAATCAGCAGCGCCCGCGTCGCGGGGCAGCGTTCCGATCGATGGGTGATGTCGATCTCATCGGCCGGTTGGCCGCTCTCGGCAAGGAGCATCTCGAGGGCGCTCCGGAGGCCGTAGGCACCGGTGCCGAGCAGCCGGGCCGCCGCGAGCGCGCTGAGCTCCGCCCGCCAGGCGGCCGCGTCCACGCGGCAGACCTCGGGGAGCGTCCGCGTTGCGAGGCGTCGTCGTGCCCGCCGGAGCGCGCGCGGTTGCGCTGATGCCGCCAGTTCCTTCGCCAGCGCGGTCGAGGCATGTTCACTCGATGGGTCGAGCGCGAGCGCGGCAGCGCCACAGATGATTTCGTGAAGCTGGGCATCGGACAGGCTGTCGAGGCCCCCGGCGGAGAGCTCCGCGCGCGTCCTGGCCAGGGCGGCCATCGGCTCCGGCTCCGAAGCCACCAGCGTTTCGATCGCTGGGCGGAGCTCGCGAAGCGCTTCACGGATGGCTTCGTCCCCGTGCTCGATCATTCGCACCGGGCTGGCGATGTCGGCCAGTAGCGGCACCGGCGCCACGTCCGTCTCCGAGGGAGCGGCGAGGGCCTGCTCGATGTACTCGCCCAGCGTGACCGCGCGGTGCAGCCCGTTGGCGCGGGCGATCGAGAGCAGAGCGCGCCGGGCCGAGTCGTCCGTGGGCTCGAGTTGGAGGAGCCGCGCGTAGGCGCCGACCGCCTCGAGCTGGCGGCCTGGGATCGCGGCGAGCAGCGCGGCCAGCTTCGCTCGTGACCCCCTGTGGTCGGGGTTGATCGCGAGGGCGTGTTCATAGGCGCCGATCGCGCCGGGGACGTCTTCAGCGGGGCCTGCCAGCAGGCGTCCTCGCTCGTCGTGCACGGCGGCAAGGTCGAGCGTGGTAGGGGCAGGGTGCGACGATAGGAACTGTTCGAGCGCGTCGAGCGCGGCAGACCAACGGCCCATGTCCCCGAGGAGCCGGGCGGTCTCGAGAGCGGCCTGGCTTTGGGTGGGGTCGAGGCTCGCGACCTGACGCCACGCGTCCGCTGCGTCCTCGATGTTGCCGTCGCGTTCGGAGATCGCCGCTCGGATGGCCCCGAGGCGCGCGCGAAAGGGGTCATGTGTACTGAAGCGCTCGGCGTCTTGGAGGACGGTTCGCGAGGCTGCGTTGTCGCCGGCGTCCGCGAGTAGCTCTGCGAGGTCGACCCAGGCATCCTCGCAGCTTGGGTCGAGCTCGACCGCGCGCCGGAGGTGCCCCTGTGCTGCGGCTTCGCGATCGCTGGACCGCTCGAGCCGGGCGGCTTGCACATAGAGTCTGCCGGCCTGTGTCCGGTCGGAGATCTTCGCCCAGCTGTCGAGGGCCGCGATCAACTCCGGCGTTCGTCCGCCGCGTTCGAAGCAGCGAACCCGCCCGGCGTGCCCGCGCTGAAGGTGCGGGTCGAGGCGGAGGGCGGCGTCGAACTCGTCCAACGCGTCGTCTGGTTTGTCGTCGGCCTCGCAGGCCTCGCCGAGGATCGCTCGGTGTCGGGCTTGCTGGGGCGATGGCCCGTCAAGGACGCGGAGGCGTTGGATCCAGGGGCGCGCGGACCCCGGGTCGCCCTGCGCGTCCCGGATTTCGATGATCTCGGAGAGCGCGGTGGGGTGGTCGGGGGTGAGAACGAGCGCGGCCTCGTAAGCGCGCGCGGCCGCGACGAGTTCCCCTCGGCGTCGGCTGCAACGCCCTTGGATCAGCAGGGTCTCGTGTAGGCACGCCGGCTTCAGCGTGGGCACCGTGGTGGCAGCGCCCCGCGCATGGAGGTCGAGGGCAGCCCGTGCTTCTTCCTCCGCGCGCTCGAAATCGCCCGTTCGAAAGGCGAGCGCGCTGATCTCGGCGCGCGCTTCGGGGGCTGAGGGGTCTGCCTGCCCTGCACGCTCGAGCCAGTGGATCGCCTGGTGAGCGTCATCGTTCGCGATCGCGCGGGCGGCGCAGAGGTAACGGGGCGCTGCCTCGCGGTCCTGGACGAGCGCTGCCGCGCTCGCGACGGCGAAGGCCGCTCCGATGAGGTCTGAAGCGTCGGCGCAACGCCCAGTGAGCGCGTCCCAAGCGGCCAAGGAGCGCGGGTCGTGTTCTGTGGCACGTCGCGTGCGCTGAAGCGCTTCCAGGGGCCTCTCGTGCGCAGCGAGTTGGTCTGCGAGCGTCAGGTGATCTTGTGCTGCGGCCTCTGCGTCGGCCCGGTCGCACCACCGTGCCATCGCGCTCGCATAGCGTTCAAAGTGCCCGTGTGCCTCGAGCAGGGTCGCCCACTCTCGCTCCGCGATCGCGGGGAGCGGGCCGATCGCAGCTGCGGCCTCGAACGCCGTGAGGGCTCGGCTCGGTTCGTGGAGGTCATCGCGTGCGAACCGTCCAGCGCGGATCCAGGCCGTCACGGCGCGTGCCGGATCGTCTCCAGCCACAAGCGCGCCTTCCCGCTCGTAGAGCGCCGCCGCTCGAGCGGTCTGGCCCTCGGCCTCGCAGAGTTCCTGAAGCAGATGAAGAGAGTCGTGGTCCCCGGGGTTCGTCGCGAGGGCCTCTTCGAGCGTCTTATCGGCGCGGCCAGGGTCATCAAACGCTCGCCATTGGGTCGCCGCGAGCCGACGAAGCAGGCTGCCTCTCTCAGCAGGGTCTCGCTCGTGCTCGAGCGCGTCCGTCAGAAGTTGCTCTCGAACTGCGGGTGGGGCGTGGTCGTCGCTCAGTTCGATCGCTCGTCCGCGGGCCACACGGTTCGAGGGGTCGGACGCCAGCACCTGCCGCAGCTGGTCGAGCCCGTCTTCGGGGCGTCCGAGCGCGCCGGCGTAGAGGTCGGCGAGGTCGAGGCGCACCTGGTTGGGGTCGCTGGGGGTATCTTCGCCTCCGGCCGGCACGCTCAGTTGTTCGACGAGGAGGGCCGCGAGCGACTCCGAGCGCTCGAGCGACCGATAGAGTCTCCGCAACCCGGACCGCGCTGGCGCGTCGTTGGGCGCGCGCCGGAGCACCGCCTCATAGGTCGCCGCCGCCTCCTCGCGGCTGCCCGCCGCTTCGAGCGCGGTGGCGAGTCGGTGCTGCCATCGCGCGTGATCCGCGACCGCGCGCTCCGGCGTACAGGCGCGCCGGCATAGGGCAATGAGTTCTTCGTGCCGCCCCGCTCGCTCGAGGAGGTCCGCGAGCGCCGCTTGGAGCGGTTCGCTGGTGCCGGGTGCTTTCGCTTCGGGTTGGAGCGAGGTGATGGCAGCCTCGAGGTCTCCGAGGTGGTCGGCATAGCGCCAGGCGATCTCCAGCTGCGCCTCCTGGCGCGCGATCGATCGTTCGCTCTGCGGCTCCTCGTTCCGCGCTCGGTCGACGAGCGACTCCAACAATCGGATGAGCTTCGTGTGCTCCTGTGTTCTTGCGTAGAGGGCGCGGAGTGTCTCGACGGTCTCGGGGTGGTGCGGGGCGAGGTCGAGGATCCGTTGGCAGTGGGCCACTGCGCCGTGGGGGTCTTGTTCTGCGCGCAACGCTGCTGCGCGCACCCGCAGCGAGACCTCGCGGTGATGAGCGACCTCGGTCGCGATCTCCGCCTCCGTGACCCGCAAGAGGTCGCCGGGGCGCTGTTCTGACTCGTAGAGGAGCGCCAGCGTCCGCAGCAGCGGGGCCTGCGTCGGCGCGAGCGCCGCCGCCGACTCGAAGTAGGTGATCGCCTGGTCGGGCCTCGCCAGTCGATCGCGGCAGAGGGCGCCGAGTTGTTCGAGGCGTCGAACCTTTTCGGCCCGGTCCGATCGACCAAGCGTGCTCTCGAGGTGCGCCTGCAGCGCTTCCCAGTCCCCCGCGCGCTCGAGCAGCGCTTCGAGTCGCGTCGCGGCGAGGGCCGCGATCTCCGGAGCTTCTCCTTGCCTTGAGAGTCGGACGTAGATGGGCTTCGCGCGTGTCGTCTCGTAGGTGCTCGCTTCGATCAACGTCGCACGTTCGAGTTCGAGCCCGTGCCGTTCGGTCGGGCTCGAGGCGTGTCTCGTGCGATTCTCGAGTAGCTGGATCAGGGCGGGTAGGTCGCTCCCTGCACGCAGCGCCTCCTCGAGGCCCGCCAGGGCGTCGGGGCAGTTCGGTCGTTCCTCGTGGAGTCGGCGGAACTCGCTCGCCGCCTGCTCGTAGCGGCTGAGAGGCGAGAGGAGGAGGCGCGCTCTGCGCAGCGCGAGTGCGCGGCCTTCGCCGCTTTCGGTGCCGCGTGACAGGCTCTGTTCGAGGAGGAGTTGGGTGAGGTCCTCATATCGCTCTGTCCTCTCAAGGAGCGCCGCGAGGTGTTCTTGGTGCTGCGCAGGGGCCTGTTCGAGCGATGACGCGTGCTGGAGGGTCGCGATCGCCGCCTCGGGATCCTTTAATTTCTCGTCGAGGAGCGTCGCGAGTTCGGCCAGGCAGTCGGCTTGTTCCTGTCCATCGAGGAGCGCGCTGAGCGTTCGAAGCGCGCGAGCCCTGTCCGGGTGACGTTGATCGGCGCAGTACAGTTTTGCGAGCTTGCGGGCAGTGGTGATGGCTTGGGGGGCCGCGGCGTGGCTCTGCTCGGCCCAGGAAATCGCTGACTGCAGATCGCCGGCACGGGACGCGAGGTCCGTCAGGCGGTCCCAGAGCTCGACTTGGCGCGCTCCGCTGGACAGTGACGCGAGCGCCTCCAGCGCCCGACGCCAGGCGTCTTCATGGGAGAGGTCGTCCGCTCGATCGTATTGGACGACCAGCGCCTCGAGGCACGCGACATCCCCGGGGTTACACGCGCGGAGCTGCTCGAGCCAGCGGAGGGTCCCGACCGCCTGGCCCCGTGCATCGAGGATGCGAACGATCTCCCACACGAGTGGGCCCAGGCGGCGTGCATCGTGGAGCGCGTCGGCCTCGCGCATCGTGGCGCTGAGGATCGCGTCGTCATCGTCGCTGCTATGCGCGATCTGTGACAGACCGCTCAGGGCGTGCTCCGAGCGCGGCGCGATCTCGAGGGCCCACTCGAACGCGCGGGCAGAGGCCTCCGGTTCATCGAAGCGCAGGAGCACGAGCTCCCCCAACTGGCAGAGCCACTCTGCTCGTGGCCCAAGAGGGCCCTCTTCGCACGCGCGCTCCAGCACGTCGCGTAGCGCGGTCCAGTCCTCGGCTTTGCCGAGCCGTGTGACGAGCTCGTGTGTGGCCTCTTCGTGCAGCGGGTCGACGGCGAAGCAGTGCCGCCAGGCGTCGAGAGCTGCCTCGGGTTCGTTGAGCGCGTCGTCCTGCAGCCGAGCGATCTCCGCGAGGCGCGCTGCCTTGTCCGCCGGCGAATCGCTGAGGGCGGCGCGCCGCTCGAGGAGCTCGATCCGTTCGGAGTGGCGGTCGAGTCGGCGCAGGCAGGCGTCGAGGGCCGCTGCGACCTCCGGTGAGTCTGGGCTTCCTTGGTGGGCGCCCTGGAGGTGAGTGAGAGCCCGCTCGTCGTCCTCAGCGGCACGCCAGAGGTTGGCGACCTCGAGCTGGAGCGCGGCGTTTGGCGCGACCTGGATCCACTGCTCGAGGATGTCGATCAGACTCGCGGGGTTGCCCGCGCGGCGTTCGATGTCTGCCGCGACTGAGGCGACCTCGAGTGCCGGGGCGTCTGCCTGTCGGGCCCGTTCGAGCCAGAGCCTGGCTGCAGCCGGGTTGTCCATCTGCGCGAGCTGCAGCTGACTCGCGGCGAGAGCGGCCCGTGAGCGGTCGGTGTCGTTTGTCGCGAGGTTGAATGCGCGCTCGAAGAGGTCGTCCAGGGCGCCCCATTCCCGGCGGGTCTGGGCGTCTTGGATCAAGGCAGCGACTGCTGCGGTCGAGCGGGGATCGTCGGCGAGCGCGCGGCGAAAGTACTCCGCGGCGCGCTCCGGTTCTTGCAGCGCGCCGGTGAGGAGCTCCCCGAGCGCAATCAGCGCGGTGGCCCGGTCGGGGCCGCTTTGCTGCTCCACGACCCGCTCCCAGAGCGCGGCCGCCTCGGCGTGGGCGTGCTGATCGGCGCGGACGCGCGCCAACCCGATCAATGCATCGAGCCGTGTCGCGTCGATGTCGAGGGCCCGCGTGAAGTGGCGTTCGGCAGCGTGGGTGTCACCGAGTTCCTCTCGCTCGAGGGTCCCCAGCTCGACGTGCACGCTCACGCGCTCATAGGGTTCGAGCGCGATGGAGAGCTCGAACTGAGACAGTTCCCGCACGGCGTCCCACTCGCGCCTGCGCGTGTGGATGCGCCGGAGCTGGCCCAGCGCTCCGCTGTGGCTCGAATCGATTTGGGTGGCTGCTCGATAGGCTTCGGCGGCGGCTTCCGTGTCGCCCGTGCGCTCCTCCAGGATTTGACCGAGCCGGAACAGGATTGCCACGGTGGCCGTCGGGTCCATCTGGACCCGGTCACTGGCGAGGTGGCGTCGGTAGAGCGCAATGAGTTCGTCCCATTGCCCGTCGCGAAAGCAGGCCTGCTCCGCTTGGCGAAAAGAGGTCATCGTCGTGCTCGCACCCTCCCGCAACCCGCCTCCTCCGGTCCTCCGCCCTTTCCGCCGGGTTGAGAGAGGGGACCGGCGAGACCGAGGCTCTCCCCGTTATCGGCAAATTGGGGTTTCTGCTTGATCGGGCAGGCGCCTCGGGCGCGGGGTGCGTGTTCTTTGCCCCTCGATGCGTCCTGGGGTGGGTGCGGCACTCTCTCCGGCGATGAGTCTTCCCCTCGCCCGATTCGCGCTCGCCTCGGCGGCACCGGCGGATGCCGTCGTGCTCGGTCGTCTCGCGGTCCACGGGCGCGCCGCGGGGTGGGACGAGGAGGCCTTCGAGCGCGAGATCGCGCGGAGCACGTCGCGTGTCTGGCTGGGGAAGCGCGCGGAGGGCGTCGCCGGGGCCATCGTCGCGTCGGAGGCGGCGGGTCAGATCGAGCTGCTCTGGCTCGCGGTCGACCCCGCGGCGCGCCGCCAGGGCCTCGCGCGCCAGCTGGTGGGGGCTGTGCTGGCGTGGGCGGCGGAGCGGGACGCGGAGGTTCAACTCGAGGTACGCGCGTCGAACGCCGCGGCGCTTGCCCTCTACCACGGTGAGGGTTTCGTGGTCGTAGGCCGCCGACCGCGCTATTACGCCGACGGAGAAGACGCCGTGCTCCTCGATCACCTTCGACCTCGGGAGATCCTGTCCTGACCACTGCTGCCGCCAGACTCCCTTTGCGTGTCGACGCGGAGGTGATCCGGAACGAGTCGGATGGGCTCGTGAACCGGCGCATCGTCTTGTCGTGCCCCGGCTTCGAGGGCTTCGATCCCGGGCAGTTCGTGATGCTCTCGGCAGGGGCGCGGACGGACGTCGTCCGTTTCGACCCGCTGTTGCCTCGGCCGATGGCGATCTATCGCACCGCCCGCTTCGACGGCGGTGCAGAGGTCGAGATCCTGTACAAGGTCCATGGCCGCGGCACGGAGCTGCTCGCGGAGGCGCGCCCAGGTCAGCGCTGCCGCCTCGTGGGGCCGCTCGGGCGCGGTTTCGAGCTCCCGCAGCCCGGGGAGCGGGCTCTCCTCGTGGGCGGTGGGACGGGCGTCGCGTCCCTTTACGAGCTGGCCGTGAGGGCTCGCGCGCTGTCGCCGGTGCGGGTGCTGCTCGGTGCGCGTTCTGCGTCCGACCTCCTCGGCGTGGGCGATTTTGAGGCCCTCGAAGAGGTGGGCGTCGAGGTCGCAACCGAAGACGGGACCCGGGGCCAGGCCGGGCGCGTGACCGCGCTGCTCGAGCGGGAGCTCGAAGCGGCTGGCCCCGCTCGCGTCTACGCGTGCGGCCCGACCGCGATGATGCGTGCGTGCGCTGCGTTGGCGTCTGAGCGCATGACCCCCTGCGTCGTTTCACTTGAAAATACAATGGCTTGCGGGTTTGGTGTCTGCCTCGGATGCGCTGTGCCGCTCACCGGCGAAGGCTTTGGGCTCGTCTGCCGCCGGGGGCCAGTCTTCGAGAGCCACGAGATCGACTGGGCGGGTCTGCCATGATGGAAGAGGCAAGGGGGGCCACGGTCCCGGTCGACCTCAGTACCCGCCTGGGAGAGGTCACGCTGCGCAACCCCGTGCTGACCGCTTCGGGGACGTTTGGATACGGCAGTGAGTTTGCGCCGTTCCTCGATCTCACCAAGCTCGGCGGCTTCGTCGCGAAGAGCCTCACGCTCGAGCCGCGCTGGGGGAACCCCCCGCCGCGTATCGCCGAGGTGCGTGCGGGGATGCTCAACTCGATCAGCCTGGAGAACGTCGGCGTTGATGCGTTCCTCGCCGAAAAGTTGCCAGCGCTCCCGGAGGGCACCGCGGTTGTCGCGAGCGCTTTCGGGACCGCGGTCGATCAATACGCTGAGGTATGCAGGCGTCTCACGGACGCGCCAGGTGTCGTCGCGATCGAGGTCAACGCCTCTTGTCCGCACGTCGCGGCAGGGGGGATCGAGTTCGGACAGGACCCGGTTGGGCTCGCGCGCCTCGTCGCTGCTGCGCGCGCGGCGACCACGATGCCTCTCTGGGTCAAGTTATCGCCGAACGTGACCAGCATCGCCGACATGGCACGGGTCTGTGAAGCGGAGGGCGCCAATGCGGTTTCGCTCATCAACGCCATCCAGGCGCTCGACGTCGACATCGAGACCCGGCGCCCGGTGTTGGCGAATGGTCTTGGGGGCTTCTCTGGCCCCGCAATCCTCCCCATTGCGCTCCGGATGGTTTGGCAGGCCGCGCAGGCGGTCGACATCCCAATCTGCGGAATCGGTGGCATCACTTCCGCTGAAGATGTGGTGAAATTCCTCCTGTGTGGGGCGAGCGCGGTTCAGGTGGGGACGCTCAATTACCTCAACCCGATGGCTGGGGCAGAGATCGTGGATGGGCTTCAGGCGTACTGTGAGAGAGCGGGGATCCAGCAGATTACTGAGCTGATCGGCGCGCTCGATTTTCCCTCGCGGTAAGCGGTTTCGCACGAGTTTGCTGCGGGCGAGGCTTTCGTATAGATTCCGCGCGGTTAACCAGAAGACAGCGTGAGCGGGTGCGTTTGGATCCGGCCTCCCGCAACGTAGTCTTCCGGGCTATGCTCTTGCTGCGACGCTGTGCGTTCGTGGTTTTGTAAGTGGGCGCCCTCGTCCACTTTTTTTGTATCTGCGCACAGGCCTTGGGCCTGTCAAGACCGAGAAACGGGGGCAGGGAAGTGTACGCGGACATTCCCGCGGACTTGCTGGCGCTCTTGGAGCCGATCGTGCAAATGCACGGTCTTGAGATCGTCGATGTCGAGGTGCACGCGGGGCACCCCGGAATGTTACGAGTCACTGTCGACAACGACAGCGGCGATGGAAAGGTTGCGGTGAATTCGCTGGTCTCGCTGTCTCGCGAGGTCGAGACACAGCTCGACGCAGCCGACTGGATGCGAAGCGCGTATCGGCTCGAGGTGACGTCGCCGGGGTTGGACCGGACGCTGGGGCGAGAGAAGGACTTCGCTGCGGCGAGTACGATCGGGAGTGAAGTAAAGGTTCGAACGCGGCGGCCGATTGATGGGCGTCGCCGGTTCTCAGGTTTGTTAGTCGCTTTCGAGGACAGGACGGTGGTGTTGGCGAGCGATGGTGTCGAGCTCGCGATCCCGTTCGATGAAATCGAGAAAGCGAACACGGTGTACAAATTCACGAGCGCGGATTTCAAGGAACGCTCGAAGTAGTCAGCCGGACGAGGTGAAATGCA
>Ga0315331_10002519_pt1 | contig 13904 bp, 13 predicted proteins | sample M160m34915metaG_FD_203456 | JGI IMG/M metagenome (GOLD analysis project Ga0315331, IMG submission 203456) | Ammonia-oxidizing marine archaeal communities from Monterey Bay, California, United States - M1 60m 34915 | ecosystem: Environmental > Aquatic > Marine > Intertidal zone | place: USA...
ACAGTCGCTGCCCTCATTGGATTCTGGTGGCTGAGCGACAAGATCAAACGCTTTGCTCTACATAGTGTGCTCATGCGCTGCCGCGGGGAAAATCTGCAGCTACTCGATCAGACGCTGGTGTTACGTGGCGTATGGCCCACCCGACACAAAAATGGCAACCTGGTTTTGCGGCGGCGCTATAGCTTTGAGTTCACCAGCACCGGAGAGGCGCGCCACAAGGGACAAGTAGTTTTGCATGGCTTGCAGTTAAGCCAACTGCATCTCGACCCTTATATCATGCCAGCTGAGCCAGAAAGGCTGCAGTAGCCTTGGTTGCTCGACACCTGACTCAGCGAAAACATGCTGGTCGTGCTTGTTATGAAAGCTTCTGCCCTCCAGAAAAAATTGCGGGGTAATACCGCAACAGACAAAGCGCCCTGGCCACGACATAAATAATCATCGCCCACCACAGCCCTGTCACGGCAAAATCATCAATCAATAGCCACCACATCAGCAGAAAAACGGCTAGCGATTGAATTGCTGCATTGCGCATTTGTCGAGTAAAAGAAACTCCAATAAAAATCCCGTCGAGTTGAAATGCAGCTACCGACAGCAGGATGTATATTGCTGCGACATAACTCATACCAGACGCATAGCCGCGCACCGATTCAATGTCAGTCAACGCAGAGACAAACAACGAGCCAAACATCAGAACTGACAACGCGAGCAAGATTCCCGACACAACCGCTAATTCACTGGTGCGCTTCACTGCTTTCTTGAATGCAGCCCTGTCATTAGCACCATAAGCCTTACCAACCAGAGCCTCTGCTACGAATGCGTAGCCGTCGAGAAAAAAGGCCGCGAATGAGATGATCTGCAGAAGAATGTGATTCGCCGCCAGTGCCACATCTCCAAACTGTGCGCTCTGATTTGTGAAAAACGCAAATGAAAATACCAGCAGCAGCGTTCTAATCATGATATCCAGGTTCGCCGCGACCGCGACTTTCACTTTTTCGCGATCAATTATCCGCTGCAAGGACCAGAATGCTTCATTCGAACCCAGGTTCACGCGCAGGGAACGATAGATGATCCATGTACCCACCAAAACAGCGATCCATTCCGCAATTACCGTGCCCAGCGCAATACCCGATGCCCCCATACCCAGGCCGCCAGCGAAAATAATATCCAGAATAATATTCAGGCCATTGAGAAACAGCTGCAGACCTAGCAGTAACCTGTTTTTACCCAGACCTATAAGCAAGCCCGCACCAACGAAGCTGGCTAGCGTGGCAGGTGCCCCCCATATACGGATCGCGAAGTAGGCGCGTGCAGTTTCCTCTACTGCCGCACTTCCATCTAACGCAGCGAACGCAACGATCTGAATCGGCCATTGTAAAGCGATCAGGATAAGAGCCAACGATACCGCCATGAGCATCGAACGTCCCAGGATGGTTCTGATTTCGATTTGATCATTAACGCCCCGCGCCTGGGCGACAAACCCGGTAGTGCCCATACGCAGGAAACCAAAGCCCCAGTAGACAAATGAAAAAATCATTGCCCCAAAAGCTATTGCGCCGAGGTCTTCAACCGAGCCCAAATTACCGATCACAGCCGTATCTACCAGTCCAAGAATAGGCGCCGCCGCATTGGCCAGAATCAGCGGCCAAGCCTGCTGCAGGATCCTGCCATACTCAAGCTGCGAATCGCTCATACTCTTTTGACTTTCCACGATAATCTGTCAGATTGGCGATATATCATCAGGGGGCCCGAAACAAAGACATCCGGAACTTTCATATTGACTGTTGGTACTAGTTTCTATTCACTGGCCGCGAGATCCGGAACAGGAGCGACCCATGACAGCCTCGAGCAAACATTCAGGGAATCCACCACTGAGTAAGGTGCAGTGCTGATTAACATCTTTGCCGCACCTCGGGAAGCGCTGCAGGAATTGAAACTACATCCCAGTATCTTGTTTCCCCTGCTGCTGATCATTTCCTGCAACTGCCTCATTCTTGCGTGGTACTTCAGTATCCTTGACTTCGAATGGTACATAGATGATGTGTTAAGCACGGCAAACATCGCAGAGGAAAACCCCCAAGAAGCGAGAGAGAACTTTGAGAACATGTCACGCAATACCATGATGGGGTTTTCGCTACTAGCCAGCGTGGTTGGTCTATCAGCCATATTCCTGGTTCAAGCCGTTTATCTGAGCCTGCTCGCCGCACTGCGCGGTGATCGCTTCAAATTCCGGCATTGGTTTTCATTGTTATGCTGAGCCAGTGCACCTATCTTGCTCTCTGTAATAGGGATGGCTGTCACAATCCTTCTAAGTCCCAACGGACAACTTAGCGCCTACGACTTCGATCCGCTGACCCTCAAAAACCTTGGTATGGAAAAAGACAATGCCACTGTACTATCGCCATATAACTCAATAAGTCTCGCCATGATATGGAGCGTCGTAATTATACTACTTGGATATCGTCAATGGCTTGAATGCAGTTGACTCAAAGCCTCACTCATTGTACTTGCGCCTTATCTCATAAAAGTCGGGGTTTGGGCGTTTTTAGCCTTATTCTGAACGGCAACTGTGCTAGCGTAGCGCCCCGGTGTAATAATTTTCCGTGCTTGATGTGATAAGTAAAACAGCAATAGCTAAAAGAGTCCAAGCAAGGCATCGCTCAGGCGCAATACAATGAATATCAAGAAGCTTTTCCTAATCATACTCCTTTCTGGCACCGTCATTGCCCTTCCCTTTATTAATCGGGTGATCTTGGGCACAGACGCGAAGGAGGTCAATGTCTCCGTTATCAGTCAGCGCATCATCAGCCCATCGATCCTGGCCTCTGGTTTCCTGACCCATGAGGAAGAGGTCATGTTGAGCTCTGAAGTTATCGGCAAGGTGTCGGAACTTTACGTGGAAGAAGGTGATACTGTCGCTGCTGGGGATCTGGTCTTAACAGTCGATGACAAAAACTTTATCGCCAGTCTGGATCAGGCCGAGGCAGTATTCAGGCTCAACACCATAGACATTGAAAGACAGGAAGCTCGCATCACTAATCTCGAGCGCCAGTATGAGCGCAGCCGCAGTCTGCATGCCCGAGACCTGATCGGGGACGAGGAATTCGATGGAATATCAAACCAACTAGACCTGGCCCGTATAGACCTCAAGTCCTCTGGTGAGCGCCTTGCGCAGGCTGAAGCACAACTTGACCAGGTGAATGACCAGTTAAGCAAGACTAAAATTATCTCACCTATTGATGGTGTGATTACCAGCCTGGATATCAAGGTTGGAGAGACAGCGATCGCGAGCTCTACCAATATCCCGGGCTCCTCCCTGATGACCATTGCTAACCCGGCCAGTATCTATACTGAAGTCTTGGTAGACGAAGCAGACGTCGCCACGATCGAGGTAGGTCAACGGGCAGAAATAGTAGCTATCGCCTACCCTGACCAACCCATGCAAGGCGTGGTCAGATTCATTGCCAACAGCGCCAAGGTTGCCCCTGGACGCCAGGGGCTGAGCTTCACTGTCAAGATTGAAATCACCGATCCCGGCGATGTGGTCCTGCGTCCGGGCATGTCCTGCCGGGCTGAAATCTTCACGCGACAGGATCAGCAGGTGACCGCCGTACCCCTGCAGGCTGTCATCTTCGAAGAGGATCGTGCTGCACTGCGCAGCGAACACTACGTCTTCATCAATGATGGCGGGGTTGCACGCAAGACCAGAGTAGAAGTAGGCTTGTCCGATGATGAGTATCAGGAGCTGCTTAGCCAGATCGAAGGTAATGTAGAGATTGTGGTAGGCCCCAATCAGGAGCTGCGACACTTGCTGGATGGCGACTCCTTACAACCTACACGAATCGAAGATGAGTAGGCCCTAACTGAACTGATCTCACATGGCACTAATCTCTCTCAATCAGATCACCAAGCATTACGAAATGGGCACGCAGACCGTGCGCGCCCTTGATGGGGTGACTGTGGAGGTAGCAAAGAACGAATATCTTGCATTCATCGGCTCGTCAGGATCTGGTAAATCTACCATGCTCAACATCTTGGGTTGCCTGGACAAACCAACCTCAGGCAACTATCACCTCAACGCCACCAACGTAGAAAATCTGGATCAAAACCAACTCTCTGACATTCGCAACAAGGAAATAGGCTTTATTTTTCAGAGCTTCAACCTGCTCCCTAGACAAACCGCTTTATCCAATGTCATGCAACCGCTCATCTATCGGAGTATCTCTTTGCGGGAACGTAAACGCATGGCCCAGGAAGCCCTGGATCGCGTGGGACTGGGACCTCGAGTAGATCATCTTCCCAATCAACTATCTGGAGGTCAGCGCCAGCGCGTGGCCATCGCCAGGGCACTGGTCACCACCCCTTCAATCCTGCTAGCAGACGAACCCACCGGCAATCTGGATTCTAAGACCTCCGTGGAAATCATGGAGCTGTTCGATCAGCTTCACCGTGAGGGACACACGCTAATCATCGTAACCCATGAGGATGAAATAGCCGCTCACTGTCAAAGAGTAGTTGAGATGAAAGACGGCAAAATATTCAAGGACAGCCATAGCGGCAACCCTACCAAAGCCAGAGAGACAGTCTGATGTTTTTTGCCCTCTTCGAAAGCTCTCGCTCAGCTCTTGTCTCTATTTATGCTCATGGTTTGCGCAGCTTTTTGACCGCGCTTGGAATAGTGATAGGCGTCGCCAGTGTCATCGCCGTGGTGTCGGTGACCCAGGGCATGAGCGCATTCATTGGTGACACTTTCGCTTCCTTGGGATCAAACAGTTTGACTATCGAGTCATACACTCCGCAGGCCGATCGCATGAAAGGTATTCGCTCCCGCTTGACTGGCGAAGACCTGGATTTGATTGAGCAGCGCGGTGCAGGCATCGCCTCCATCACGCCAATCCTTTATGCCAACCGCACCTCACAAGTAAAGTATGGGTCTCTGACAGTGTTCAGCCAGATAATGGGAACCACTCACGCTTTTCAGGATGTGGGCCAATCTTATACCTCTATTGGACGCTTTCTCGCTCAGAGTGATAATCAGACTCGCCGTCGCATCGCGGTGATTGGCGAAAAAACCAGGGAGAATCTAGAACTGCCTGAAAACCCAATTAACGAATACATCGAGATCGGCGGAGAATGGTTCAAGGTTGTCGGACTACTGGAGACCAAAGGCGAGATCATGGGATTCAATCAGGATGACAAGGTATTGATCCCCTATTCGACCATGCAAAGCCTTCAGGGCAGTCAAACTAGGACCGACATTCAAATTCAACTCAGTCTCACCGAGGGTGTCGATATCGAAGATGTCGCCATGCAGCTAACTGCGATGCTTCGCAATGCTCACGATCTCTCCGCAGATGAAGACGATGATTTTGTGATTCAGACCTCTGAACAACTCATGGAGACATTTGATCAAATCATTGGAATGGTTACTAGCGTCATAGGCGGTATCGTCAGCATCTCATTGTTAGTGGGCGGAATAGGCATCATGAATATTATGCTGGTCTCCGTTACCGAACGTACGCGTGAGATTGGCATATGCAAAGCGATTGGTGCAAAACGTCACCATATCCTGATGCAATTTCTTATTGAGGCACTTTTGCTTTCTTTGCTCGGCGGACTAATCGGACTGGCTCTTGGCTACGGCCTAGGCATCTTGATTGCCAGCAACATCCCAGGCTTTCCTCCTGCCGCAATACCCTGGTGGGCGGTTGCGCTGGCACTTGGCTTTTCAGGATTCGTAGGCGTGCTGTTTGGCATTCTGCCAGCTGCAAAGGCAGCCAACCTTGACCCGATTGATGCCCTTAGATACGAATAGCAAGTCAGCTGGCCCTCAAACTAGAAAGCCTGGGCTGCTCAGCAGTCCAGGCTTTTGCTATTTCAGAGCGCCCCCTTCTAATTGACGAACCCTCCCCTTAGATTTAAGAAACTAGATTTCAATAGACACAGTATAGATATCGCTGTTATCAGCTTGCCAGGAAATGAATAGACTAACTAGTCCTGGTCAGCTTCTTGCGTTGTGACAACCCCGCTTTTCACTTCTTGAGATTTGAACCGACCCGCTTTGATAAGGCTTTCACGCAGGACGAATTCGATCTGCGTATTGATGCTGCGCAGATCATCATTCGCCCATCTTTGCATCGCTTCCAGAATCTCTGGACTGATCCTGAGCGGATAGGTCTTACGCTTCATAAGCTTTCAGTGAGGCAGAATGAAATAGTTAATCCCAAAATTTACCGACCGTGCTCAGGTATAAAGACTACCGGTGTTCACGACTGGTGATGCGGCACTCTCTCCACACAGTACGACCAGCAGATTGCTGACCATTGCGGCCTTGCGCTCTTCATTGAGATCCACAATCTGCTTAACCGACAACTGTTCCAGCGCCAGATCTACCATGCCCACAGCACCCTCAACGATCTTCTTGCGTGCGGCCACGATCGCCGAGGCCTGTTGTCGTTGCAGCATGGCATTGGCTATTTCCGGCGCATAGGCCAAGTGGCTGATACGCGCTTCGATCACTTCTACGCCGGCTTTGCTGAGTCGGTTTTGCACCTCTGTTTTCAGCAGGTCTGCGACCTCCTCGGGATTACTACGCAGGCAAAAATCCGTACCGTCATCATCATGACTGTCGTAAGGGTGAGTCGTGGCAAGATTTCGCAGCGCAGCTTCACTCTGAATCTGAACATAGTTCTCATAGTCATCGACTTCGAACAGGGCCTCTGCGGTCTCAACGACCTTCCACACCACAACAGCTGCGATATCGATAGGATTGCCACTGCTGTCATTCACTTTCAGGGTACCCGACTCAAAGTTACGAATCCGTAGCGATACCTTGGCTTTCATATACAGCGGGTTGGCCCAACGCAACCCCTCCTTGCGTTCGCTGCCCACGTATTTACCGAATAGTTGCAATACCCGCCCCTGGTTAGGGGCCACCATGAAAAATCCGATCCAGCAATACAGCAGCACCAGTCCGATGATGATCATCGGAATCTTGAGCAGGACGGGCAAAACTGCAATCGCGACAAGGGCGACAAGGTGCAGTAAAAGCAGCACCAAGATGGCGAGGTATCCGCTGTAAGTCGAAGCTTGTTTTTCTTCAATCATGAAACTTCTCCTTCATTCTCATTCGTTTTCATTCGTTTTCTTGAATTTTTATGTTTTAGCAATTCTATTAGTGATGCGACCATTAGCATTGTCAATGCCGGGTGAATAATAAATTCATATTGATATCATACTGATATCAATCATGGAGTTCAACTGTCAACGACAATCCAGCAAAATGCCTGCCAGGCGCCATTGCAATAGCACGGCAAAGAAATGAACTTTTTTATGATTAGAATCAGGTAGTCGTGCGCATCCCGCCATTTTTTTGGGTAAAACCACTATTCACCACATGGGGTGGCAACGTTAGCAATGAGCGAGGTCTAGCTCTGGCCGTGAACCCAACCACTCCCGAATCAGATCCCGCAGATATTCAGGCTTCTCAAATGGCACAAGGTGCCCTGTGCCCGGCACTTCTGCATAGTCGTGCTGAGGTGCCTTCGACTGCCATCTCTGCCAGTTGGACTGGTCCAAGGTGTTAGATTCACCGCCGCGAATCGCCAACACCGGGATCTCCAAGCTATCCAGCAGGTGCCAGATGTTTTGCGCCCGCAAATAGCACGCAGCTTCCCATTCACGGCTAAAAGCGAGCTGCACCTGGCCTGTCTCAGAATCAATCAGGCCGTGGTTCACATAATCCCAAAGGACTTCGTCGCTGATGCGCTTGAACACAGATTTTGGTCGAAAGTGGTCGTAGGCGTGCTGCCGGCTCGGCCATTGAAACTGGCGTGTCAAAGTACGACGGATCAGCGGCACACGCCTTCGAGCCAGCCACCGGAACATCCGCAGCATGCGGTAGTAAGAAGGCGGCATCAGCACCGGTTCTATTAGGATTAAGCCCTTTATCGGCAACTGAGACCTGACCGACGCCATCACCAGAGCAGCCGATCCCATGGAATGCCCGATGCAGACAGCGGGCTTATTGAGCTGCCCCAGCGCCGCGACAATATCCTCACCGAACACATCCCAGGATTTCAGAGTCGCAGGCGCTTCAGCCTCAGGCCAAAGTGGTCTGTGCAAGCCGGCAACCACATGATACGAAGACGTGAGCGGCTCCAGCAGTGCCTGGTATGCTAGGGGTGGGTAGCCGTTGGCATGGGCAAAGAACAGCAGGCCGCCACTGCCACCAAGATCTAATGAAGGTACTTTCGATTGCATCACGTTTGCCCGAATTCTGATTATCAACTTCGTTAACGAGCCAGTTCATAGATTGCGAACCGCCTCGCCACCATTGCTCGTAGCACAAGATAGGACACCAGGCCCACTGGGCCAACCAGCCAGGTCAATACGAGACAAGGCATCACCATCAGATGGGGAATTTGGTGCCGCTGCGCATCCTGCACTTCCCAGCTGCCCACGAACAGATCAAACGCAAGGTAATGGACCCAGCCACCGGTCAGGATATAAGGATTACTGAATAATGCCGCTAATGCCGCGGCAGAGCCAAAACCACCACCTTCCGGCCAAGCTGACAACTGAGACAGCACCAGACCAAGGTAGACCAAACCGAGCAAAAATGGAATTACGCCGGCACTAATCAGTGTCAGCGTCCATTTCCAGCGCGGTAGCGCAAGCAACAACAGCCAGCCCGGCAAAATCAACAGATTACAGAAAGAAAAAATGAATTCGGCGCTCATGGCGGTCCCCTGAAAAATAGTCTGGATGCAGAACGATTAGAAAATGGTTTACATTAAGATTTAGGGCGCAGCGATAGCATCCACAAAACTGATGTTGGGCGAAATCTTAACCCAAAACCCCAGCATAGAACTCTCAGTATTGCAGGTGATATGGACACCATTTCGCTATGACTACAGTCGGTTCTCAGTCTTGCAACCGTGGGCAGTGCATGTCCGCTTGCTGTGGAGAGCGGCAGGTTGTCTTGTTACTTGATGATCGCCAGATTAATCCGGTTCTATTGATGACAATTTGGCTGAAAACCAATCATTAAAATTTTTGTGGGGTATTTCCATCGAGACACCGGGAAATTTCCCGGATTCGCCTTGATCTATCTCCAAAGGTTTCCCATAACGCTGTCATCGCTCAAGTCAGATAAGTCTCTTCAGACTTTAACAAGGCGCAGCAGCGCCTGCTTTGAGAGGAACTTGATAAGGCTTCCCAGTGGGTTACACTTGCATCTAGCGCGGAGGCACGAATGACAGAGACAGAGCATACAGCCCAGCAACAGCTGGACGACCGCTCATTTATGGCGAAGTTGCTGGCTGGCGAGTATGGTCTAGCAAGTACCTATTGGATTCTCTACTTTGTGGGTGCTGCACTTTTTTTTTATTTTGGTAGTCAGGCGGTAGACAACGAGCAATGGCTGTCCTATCTGGGCATGATGGCTGGTATCCTCGCCTACACTTTTTTGCTTATTCTTGGCATTCGCGCCGCCTACAGCGGGCCGCAGTTGTGGAAAGTGATGTCCAGAACCTCGTCGATCTTTATGATCAGTAACGTGCTGGTGGGAATCAGTACACTCGGTTTCATCTACTAGGCTCTCGGCAGCCGACACTTATGTGGCCCCAATGAACTCACTTACCAAGCCTACTTACTCCCTGATCGTCAAAAAGTCCTGTCCTACTTGCGAATTGATTGAACCTGTCGTCCGCGAGCTCGCCGACATCTACGGCACCAGCCTTCGGGTTTACGTGCAAGATGACGCCGCATATCTTTCAGAACTCTCCCAGCAAGTGGATGACACGACCCTGGCGTTTTCCTATCAGCAGAAGATAGAGATCGTCCCCACCCTTATTCGCCATGGAACACAGGCCCATAGCGAACAGCGCGCGCTGGGCTGGGACAGAGCGGAATGGCAGGAATTCACGGGGCTGGATCAGCTCGGGTCAGATTTGATCTCATTCAAGCCCGGCTGCGGCTCGCTCACTGAAGACCCTGGCATGGCTGAGCAACTCGCCGTGCGTTTTGAAGGCAAGCGTCTGCAGGCACGGCGAGTCGATGTTGCTGACGCCGAAGACATTATAGAATCTTGCTTTGACCGAGGTTGGTCGGATGGGCTGCCAGTAGTGCCCCCAACCCCAATCCGAGTCATGCGCATGCTGGCAGGCACGGACCTGGCCCCAGATGAATCTATCGGCCTGGTGCCGCCTGATAACGTGGACTGTACGGTGGAAAAAGTCGCCATCAATGCCGTAATGGCCGGCTGCAAACCCGAGTACTTTCCAACCGTTATCGCAGTCGTCAGGGCCTCCCTGCAGGAGAAGTTCTGTATGCATGGCTTGCTCTGCACTACCTACTTCTCCTCGCCGGTCGTAATTGTGAATGGCCCGGTATCCCGTCATATTGGGATGAATTCTGGTGGTAATGCCCTAGGGCAGGGAAATCGTGCCAATGCGACCATTGGCCGGACCCTACAGCTGCTGGTTCGTAATGTTGGCGGAGGAAAACCCGGCGGCATTGACCGGGCTACCCTTGGGAATCCCGGAAAATATACATTTTGCTTTGCTGAGGATGAATCAGACCTCGATTGGCCAACGCTAGCGATGGACAGGGGGTTCAAAAGAGAAGACTCTGTCGTAAGTCTGTTTGCTGGCGACGGCGTTCAACCAATCCTCGACCAACTCTCCCGCACGCCTGAGTCACTGTCAAAGAGCATGGCTGCGAGCTTGCGATCCGTTGTCCATGTGAAAAAATTTGGTATAGCTGACGCCACCCTGGTGGTGTGCCCAGAGCATCGACGCGTGCTCAGGGAGAGCGGCTGGAGCAAGAGCGACCTAAAGCAGGCCTTATTTGATGAATTGGTGACTCCTGGCGTCGAGCTTATGGGTGGCGTCGACGGCATCTGCGAGGGTATGCCGGAAAAATTGCGTAGCAAGCTTCTCAACAAATTTCGTGACGACGGCCTGCACATCGTTACCGCTGGCGGCACCGCCGGCATGTTTTCAGCCATAATCAGTGGCTGGGTTGCATCCGGAGAAAGAGGCAGCCAATTAGTATCTCAACGCGTTGACTAACGGAGACTGAAATGAGTGAAACAATTATGTTGGATCCAACCAGTGAGCTGAATCCTGTGGAAAAACAGTTGCTGCCGCGCCTTGAAGCGTTCAGCGATGTTACTGTTGGACTATTGGATATATCCAAGCCTCGAGGCAAGGAGTTCCTTGATGAGGTGCAGGCGCAGCTAGAAACATTAGGCGCCAAAGTAAAGCGCTACGCGAAGCCCACGTTTGCCCGGGTCGCGCCGAAAGAGCTGACTCAGAGAATCAGCAGTGAGTGCGACGCTGTAATCGAAGGACTCGCCGACTGAGGTTCATGTACCTCGTGCAGTTTGCATGACATCATGGACCTTGAAAGCCGCGGTATTCCATCAGGATTTGTTGCTTCCTCTGAATTCATTCAGGCAGCGGAAGCACAAGGCAACTCCCTAGGCATTCATCCCAGAAGTGTATTCGTGCCCCATCCCATACAGGATCGAACGGATGATGAGATGGTGCAATTAGCCAGAGACGCAATCGACAATGTATTGCAACTGGTCGTTATTAAATCGTAATTGGAGCATGACATGACAAAACAAGCAGTAATCGTAGCAACCGCACGAACCCCGATTGGCAGAGCCTATCGCGGAGCATTCAATGACACTGATGCCCCCACTTTAGGCGGGCATGTCATTGCCGAAGCGGTGCGCCGGGCTGGTATTGAACCCGGCGAAGTCGACGATGTGGTGATGGGTTGTGCCATGCAGCAGGGGACATCGGGCTACAACATCGGCCGCACAGCGGGCGTCGCTGCAGGCTTGCCAAGCTCGGTATCCGGTATGAGCATGGATCGGCAGTGCGCCTCCGGCATGATGGCAATCTGCACCGCAGCTAAGCAAGTTGTCTATGACAACATGCCAGTAGTCATAGGCGCCGGACTGGAATCAATCAGTCTGGTGCAGAACGAACATCGCAATGGTTTCAGAGCCCAAAGCCCAAATGTCATTGCTAATTCCGAGCATGCCTATATGTCCATGCTGGAGACCGCAGAAATTGTCGCCAAGCGCTACAATATCAGCCGCGACAAGCAGGACGAATATGCACTGCAAAGCCAGCAGCGAACAGCAACCGCGCAGCAGGCGGGTGCCTTTGATGACGAGATCGCCCCGCTCGAATCCAAGATGGTATTCGTTGACAAAGAAACCAAGGCACAAAGTGTTCACGACGTGAAGCTCGAGAAAGATGAAGGTAATCGACCTACCACTACGCTGGAAGGTTTAGTTGGCTTAAAACCAGTATTTGAGGGCGGGGTTATCACCGCTGGTAATGCCAGCCAGCTCTCAGATGGTGCTTCCGCCTCGGTGGTGATGGACAGCAAGCTAGCGGAGCAGAAAGGTCTGGAGCCATTGGGTGCCTATTGTGGCATGGCGGTAGCCGGCGTCGAACCCGATGAAATGGGTATTGGCCCTGTGAAGGCTGTGCCCAGGCTACTGGAACGCTTCAACTTGTCAATGGACGATATTGGCCTGTGGGAACTCAACGAAGCCTTTGCGGTACAGGTAATCTACTGCCGCGATGAACTTGGTATCCCGAATGAACTACTCAATGTAAATGGCGGCGCTATTTCCATCGGTCATCCCTACGGCATGAGCGGCGCCCGCATGGTGGGTCACGCCTTGATTGAAGGCAAGCGCAGGGGCGCCAAGTATGTGGTATGCACCATGTGCGTGGGCGGCGGCATGGGTGCGGCGGGTTTATTCGAAGTGTTCTAACCGGTGCATTAATGGGTAGATAAACCCAGCCTAATGGTTTCGCATCGGTACTATTCTGCCCGCTAGTGCTGCTGCGAATCCGGACTCATCTACAACAAGCGATTCCACTATGAACAACCAAAACCTGATAATACGCTACTTCTCTTTAGCAATGGCCCTCAGCCTCTCGCTGGTGCTGACGCAGCCAGCATTCAGTCAGGAGCCGGTTCGAATAGCTTTCATGGATCCGCTTTCCGGCGCTTTCGCGTCTATCGGCAACAGCGGCTTAAAACAACTGCAGTTTGCTGCTGATCATATGTTCAACGCCAAAGGCGGTATTTTGGGTGGCAGGAAGATTGAGATCGTTCCCCTAGACAATCAGCAGAGCCCAACCGAAACCCAACTGCAATTTCGTCGCGCCGTAAGCGAAAACCTTCGCATTATTTTTCAGGGCAATAGTTCTGCTGTTGCCAACGCCCTTAACTCAACGATCACTCGACATAATCGCCGTAATCCGGGACAGGAAATCTTACAAATCAATTATTCTGCGGTGGATCCGATCCTCACCAACGACCAGTGCAGTTTTTGGCATTTCAGGTTTGATGCCCATGCCATTATGAAACTGAATATCCTAACGGATTACATCGCCGAAAATCCCGACATAAAAAAAATCTACATCATTGGGCAGGATTATTCATTCGGACAGGTCGTTTCCGACAACTCCATAGCCTTGCTGAATGCAAAACGCCCCGACATCGAAATTGTGGGCAATGAGTTTCATCCCATCGGTCAGGTCAAAGACTTTACGCCCTACGTGACTAAGATAGTTGCCTCGGGCGCAGATGCTGTAATCACTGGTAACTTTGGTGCCGACATGGTTTCACTGGCCCGCTCTATAATCGACAGCGGCCTGGACATCCCTATCTATACATTCTATGCAGCCTACGATGGCATCACCGCGACCCTTGGCGCGGACGGTGTTGATCGAATCCACCTCATTCACAACGATTCAGGAAACCCTTTGCCCAGTGAAGAGCGCAAGCAATACTATCGCGCCTTCAAGGCAGAGAACCCTAACAACGATATGACGCAGCCGCGCATACTCACGGCGCTGCAGATG
>Ga0315331_10002520_pt1 | contig 13902 bp, 22 predicted proteins | sample M160m34915metaG_FD_203456 | JGI IMG/M metagenome (GOLD analysis project Ga0315331, IMG submission 203456) | Ammonia-oxidizing marine archaeal communities from Monterey Bay, California, United States - M1 60m 34915 | ecosystem: Environmental > Aquatic > Marine > Intertidal zone | place: USA...
ACAGCGTCTACCGCTAACGCCATCAAGTAAACGTCTTCCTTTTGGTCAAATGGCACACAATCGAATTCGTCCGACTCTCTACCCTCAGTCGCTATGTCGAATAGTTCCCGTGCCGTGGTTGGTTTATACATCTCGTACCTTCCTTCGTTTTGCTTGCCTCCATATCTTAGGCACAAGTGTTTAGAAACGTCAACAGCAAATAGGGGAAATGTGTCTACCAGTGAACGTTACGAAAACATTACGAAACACACCAAACCCACTAAACAAGCCATATCGAAAACAAGCGAAGCAATAAACCACCCCAAAAACAGCCCCAAAAAAACCCCAAATATGACTAAACACCACCCCAAAGAATAGCGATATCAAACCACCCTGGCAGAAGTGATATCACCAAACCCCGAACCGTTGCCTACCCATAGCAGGCGTCCGCATTTGCGCAGTGCGGACACGGTACGAACCCGCCCCGCCCCGTAGCCCTCCGCCCCGTGCACTGTGCGTCGTGTACAGGTACGTAATGGGACAAGACTGGGCGAAATTTAAAGTCCAGAGGACTTTAAATTTGGGTTTCTGTGGCCAGAGGCCACAGAAACTACGCTAGGCCACCCCGACGGCACCCCACCCCCCTACGGGGGGGCGCCCCTCCGCTCTTGTGTATGTATAGATATCCATTTGGAATGCGTTCTATTTTTAGAACTGGGTTTGGCGGAAGTTTGGGTTCCTGTGTTGTTGCCTGGGGTTCTTTGTCGCTGTATGCGTCAAAGTTTCTAGGTACTGGTACTGAGTATCAATTTCTATCTTTGGGAGATAGAAATTGGTACTGAGTACGTACTTAGTACTATGGGCGGTTTGTCCCGTTTTTCCAACCTGTTTTTTTGTTTTGTAACAGTACTGTCATATAGTTGTTAGGTGTCTGCTTGGGACATCTGTCCTATGGTGGTAGTACGTAAACGAAGGAGCGCATACATGCCACAGAATGGTGGAGGCCGAGGCTGGTCTTGGGACGAGGACTCAAACGAGAAAGTGATGCCTGACACCTGGAAGGCGTTACTAGAGTGGCTCCTATTAGGTCCTGAAAGGTCACCTAAGACTCAGAAGGAATGGGCGGCTGAACAGGAAATCCATCAGGATTCTGTTCGCCGCATAAAACGTGATCCACGGTTTATCCGTGAGTGGGATCGTCGTGCAGCAGAACTGAACATCAACCCTGAACGGGTTCAGAGCGTCATAGATGCTTTATGGCAGCAGGCTGCCAGTGGTGATGTGAAGGCTGCTTCTTTGTATTTGCAATACATTGAGAAGTTCACTCCGAAGCGTAAGGTGGTTATGGAAGATGAGCGGGACGTTGAGTCTTTTAGTGATGACGAGCTTGCTTCGTTGTTGGAAGAAGAAGTGGCTTCTTTGCGTTTAATTAAAGGTGGTTTGGACGATGCCTAAGGTTGGTAAGAAACATTATTCGTATACGCCTAAGGGGCGTGCTGCGGCTGCGAAGCAGGCGAAGCGTACTGGCAAAAAGGTTACTAATAAGAGGAAGAAGTAGTGGAGTTGCAGGATTTGCGTGATGATGGGATGTGGATGCAGTTGGAGGCGATGGGGGAGCGCCCTGATTTGTTGACTGATCCTTTTTTGGATGATGAACCGTTGGAGTGTGGTTTGGATAATCCTGAGGTGTGTGAGTCTTGTCAATAGGGGGTTGTGGTGGAAATAGAGGATGTTGCGGAGAGAGCGTCGATTTGGTCGGATGCGATCAAGAAGATTGTTGCAGCGATTACTGCTGCTGTGGTTGCGTTGATTGCGGCTGTCAGCGGTGTGACGATGTTGTGGTCGGATGATGATCCTGAACCTGTTCGGATTGAAACGGAGTATGTTGGTGGGGGTTCTTCTTTTGGGCCTCAGTGTTCACAGTTGATGTCTACGATTGAACATACGTGGACTGAGCAGCAATGGTCGGTTTGGGAGCAGTTGCGGAAGAGTATGGGTTGTTGAGTTGTGAGTCGTTTGACGGAGTTGCGCCAAGAGGTGGAGTGGCGGAAGTGTGTTAGGAGCGAGAAATATTTTTTACAGAATTTTTGGCACATTGCTCACCCTGCTCACGGGCGTATTCTTTTTGCTTTACGTGAGGCTCAGGCGAAAGCTCTCGAAGAGTGGGCAGATAATAGATATTCGCTTACGTTAAAGGCGAGGCAGATTGGGTGGACGACTTTGGTGTCGGCTCACCAGTTTTGGTTGGCGTTTTTTCATCCTGACCAGAACATTATTGATTTGTCTCGTACTGAGCGTGAAGCGGTGTTGTTGCTTCGTAAAACGAAATACGGTTTTAAGCATTTGCCTAATTGGATGTTGGATCGTGGCCCTAAGTCGTTGGTTGAGCATCAGCAACGTATGGCGTTTGATAATGGATCGCAGATTACTTCTATGCCGTCTGCGTCTGATCCTGCTCGTGGCGAGTCTGCGACGCTGATTGTGGTTGATGAGTGGGCTTTCTTGCCTAATGCGGAGGAAGCGTGGGCTTCTATTGAGCCTGTTGCTGACGTGGGGGGCCGTATTATTGGTTTAAGTACGGCTAATGGGTCTGGAAACTTTTATCATCATTTGTGGACTGGTTCTACGACGGGGAATAACAAGTTTTCTCCCATGTTTTTTCCTTGGTCTGCTACGGAGGATAGGGATGACTCTTGGTATCAAGCAAAACGAGATTCGATGTTGCCGTGGCAGTTGGCTCAGGAGTACCCGACCACCCCCGAAGAGGCTTTTATTCGTTCGGGAAACCCTGTGTTTGATTTGGATGTGCTTGATGCTATGCAAATGCATGTGGAAGCTGGCCGTTACGGGTATCTTCACGAGATCCAGCCAAGAGTTTTGGAGTTTAGATGCTGACGGTGTGGCAGGAACCAGAGCGGTGGAGCGGATACGTCCTTGGCGTGGACACGGCTGAGGGTTTAGGTCATGGTGACTATTCGTGTATTCAGGTATTGGATACGAAAGAAGGTACGCAGGTGGCGGTATGGCACGGCCATATCCCGCCTGATGAGTTGGCATATGAGGTACATAACCTTGGAATTTGGTATGGCAATGCTTTGTGTTGTGTGGAATCCAATAACCACGGGTTGACGACTATTACTCAGTTACGTCAGTTGGGTTATCCGAACATGTTTCGTCGTAGGTCGTTAAATAGTCAGACGGATCGTATGTCTCAGGAGTTTGGGTGGAAAACTACTCGTACTTCTAAGCCGTTAATGATTGACGATTTGTCTATGGCTTTACGTAACGACGAACTGGTTTTGAAGGACCAGCATACGATTGCTGAATTACGCACTTATGTGCGTAATGAGCGTGGTGGCATGTCTGGTTCTCCGCATGATGACCGTGTGATGGCGTTGGCGTTAGCTAACCAAATGCGCAAGTATGCGTTCATACCTGAGTATGTTCAACAGGTAGATGATACATATACTTTTGATTGGTGGATGAGACAAGCCAACAAACGGCAAACTGTAAGCGATACGATTGGCTTGAACACGTTACGTGGGACAGCTTAAATATGTCTTAGACATGTCTCTATGATTGGAGTGGCCGATAATGGCTAACAACCGAAAATATAATGCATCAGGGATGGGCGAAACAATGCGCATCAACCATGCACAGCTTTACAATGGACCTCCTGCTGAGGGTGGTTCTCAGCCAAATGAACCTCGTTTCACGGGTGCTATGAACCAAGTTCATCCTGGTGATAAGGGTGCAGGTATGCGAGTTCGTGAAACTCCGTTGAACCAGCATGGAACTACAGGTCGGGTTGAGCCTGGTCCTGGTCTTCCTCAGCCTGATAGTGCTGTTCAAAGCACCTGAGTATGGCGGTCATCCCAGATGGGGCGACCTTTGAAGAGTTCACCCAATACGTTATTGCACGTCGTGGGCAAGTTCCTTTAACGGAACTTAAAGAACTTTGGGAGCGTCGTTTACGCCTCAAATCGGTAACGGTTGCTAGAGGCGAAACGATGCGTAACATGTTGCCACCAGAAGATCGTGACCTAACTGTTAGGGAACGAGAGAAGAAAATCATTTCAGAGGCTCGTGCTGCTGGGCATGAACCCATTTATCAAGGGCGACGCTGGGTATAGATATGGCACGGATGACGAAAGCCGACAGATATTCTCAAACAAAAGAGAGAATAGATAACACGTACAGGTGGCGTAGCGAAGAAGGCTACGACGCTAAGTGGCATCGGATGATTGACCTTTATAGAGGCAAAACATTTCCTGGTGCTGGTGGGGGTTATGAAGGAAATGTCGGTTATGACCGAATTTCTGTCAATATGGCTTTCTCAACCGTTAATGTCATTGCCCCGAGCGTTGCGGTAAACCATCCAACAATTACTGTTACAGCAAACAAAGAGGGTGACGAATCACGAGCCGTCTTTGTTGAGGCAGTAATTAATTATCTGTGGAGACATCACGACTATCGGAAACCATTTCGGCGGGCAGTCAAAGATTTTCTTATCGTGGGCCACGGCTGGCTTAAAGTCGGTTGGCGGTTCGTGGAACAAGAAAGAGATTTGACTCCCGCTGAGATGGCTGCTGAATACAATGCAGCTACTCTCGAAGTCGATCAGTTTGCTTACGATAACCCTGAAATGATGAATGATCTTCCATCAGATCAAGATGTGATGGACGCTATTCCTTCTAAAAAGATGGAAGTTGTAGAGGATCAAGCGTTTGTGGAACGGATTAGCCCGTTTGACATGCTTATAGATCCAGAAGCGACATGTCTTGATGATGCCCGTTGGATTGCCCAACGTATCGTGCGTCCACTTGCAGAAGTAAAACGAGACAAAAGGTTTAAGCGATCAGTTCGACAAAACCTGGTCGCTGACTCTGGTGTTCGTTACCGCTGGGATGGCGATAACGAACGTGAACAGTACAACGAAGTAACTGCACGAGTTACCTTGTACGAATTTTATGATCTTGAAGATGGCACAATCTCTGTTTGTTCAGAAGGTGGCGACGACTACCTGCTGGACCCAACTGAAATGCCATACCATTTCGGTCATCCGTTTGTGATGATGCGGAACTATGACGTTCCTGACGTGTTCTACCCAATGGGTGACCTTGAAGCTATCGAATCGCTTCAAGAGGAACTAAACAAAACTCGTTCTCAAATGGTGAACCACAGGAAACGGTACGCACGAAAGTATCTTTATCACGAGCGTTCATTTGGGCCTGAAGGCCGTGAAGCATTGGAATCTGATGAAGATGGACGTTTTGTTCCTGTTATCGACGAGAACCGTGATCTTGCGGGAGTGGTCCAACCATTACCGCAAGTCCCTCTTGCTCCCGAAATGTACAACCACTCCAATGTTATCGAAGGAGACATAAACACTGTAAGCGGTGTATCTGAATATGCCCGTGGACAGATGCCAGAAACTCGTCGTACAGCTACAGAGGCCAGCATCATTGTTGATGCAGGCAATGCTCGTGCGGCAGACAAACTGGCGATTGTAGAAATTTCTATTTCAGAAGTTGCACGTATGGTTATGCAACTGATGATGCAGTACATGACTGATGCCCAAATGGTGCGTATCACAGGCAAAGATGACCAAAAATATTTTGTCGCTTACAGCCGTGATGACATTGTTGGAGAGTTCGATTTCTCTGTTGAAGGCGGTTCTACGCAACCGTTTAACGAAACGGCTAGAAGGCAGCAAGCAATTTCTTTATTGAACGCTATGGCTCCGCTGATTGGCACTGTTGTCGATCCTGCGGAAATAGCCAAACATGTGTTGTCTTATGGGTTTGGGATTAATGATCCTGACCGTTACATGATTCAACAACAAACACCTGTTGATGCCCAAGTGGCACAAGAGGAATCTGGGGGGGTAGCCGATCCGTTCGGTGTACCTCCAATGTCACAAGGAGGCATGGGGCCAGGACCAATCCCCGAACAAGTCTTTGAAGGCACAGGTGGAGTACCACCCGAATTGATAAGTCAACTCCAGAACCAAATGGGTATAGAGTTGCCTAACATGTAATGGGACACTTCCATGTGTCATATAGGAACACCCGAAAGGATTCCTGATGGATGAAAACACAGCCTTGGGACTGGATACCAGTAACCCGAGCGAAACAAGCGAAGATAGCGGCCCTTCTTATACGGTCACCGTTGACGGTGAACAAATGGATGTGTCGCAAACTGAGCTTATTAATGGCTACCAACGCCAAGCGGATTACACACGTAAAACGCAAGAGTTGGCAACTGAACGCGAAAGATTGGCTCAAGGTGAGGCAATCGTCCAAGCGTTGGAGTCTAATCCCGAAAGTGCCGTGTCAGCTTTAGCTGATGCGTTTGGGATCAGAATGGGCAACCAAGTATCTATTCCCGAAGAGGAAATGGAAGAACTGGACCCAGAAGAAACCAGGCTTAGACGACTTGAATCGGCCATTGAAGAACAAGATCGCTTAAACAGACAGCAAAATTTGCAGAAGGAAATGAACACCCTGCGAGACAAATATCAAGCTGACATAGATGAGAATGCTTTGTACTCTCACGCTTTGAAACACAATATTGGAAACTTGGATGCTGCTTATGCGCATATGACTTATGCGGATTTGCAAGATAAAGCTAAGAACTCTGACATTGTTGAAGAAAAGCGTGCAGCCTCAGTTATTGAGGATGGTTCGGGTTCGGCACCAGGTACTGTCAGTCGTGATTTTGGTAACGCAGTTAGTTCTATTCGTGATGCTTATGAGCTTGCAACTAAACAATTATCCGAATAACTAATTAAGGAGTAGACGTGGCTGGTAACGCAAACTTTGACCAAATTTTGTCAACCACTCTCTATAACTACGTCCCTAAGCTGGCTGACAACGTTTTCGGTGCTCGCCCTCTGTTTTATGCGCTTACCAATGGTCAAACCATTAGGCGTGTGAGCGGCGGTGCAAAAATCGTTGTTCCAATCATCTATGGGTCTAACTCAACTGCCGCTTCATATGCTGGTGCTGACACAATTCCTATCACTGCTCAAGATGGCATTAGTGCCGCAGAGTACGACTGGAAACAATACGCAGCAACAGTAACTATTACTGGTATTGAAGAAGGCAAAAACAACGGTGAAGCACAGATCATTGACCTCCTTGAGGGCAAGATCATGCAAGCCGAACAAACCATCATCGACAACATGAACACTATGTTCTGGGGTGATGGCACAGGTAATGGCGGTGACGATTGGAATGGTATCCAAAACATTGTTGCTGGCGGAACTCTGGGTGGAATTAACTCAGGTGCGGCTGGTAACTCGTGGTGGGCACCAACTCAAACGAACCACGGTGCGGCAGCATTGTCTTTGGCAGCAATGTCAAAGATTTACAATGATGTTTCTGTTGGCAATGACCAACCGACCATTATCTTTACTGACCAAGAGCGTTACGAAGATTATGAAGCTTTGCTTCAGCCAAACCTTCGGTACACAAGTGCCGAAATAGCTGACGCAGGGTTCCAAAATTTACTTTTTAAGGGCGCTCCCGTCACATTTGATAGCAACTGCGAAGCAAAAGCTATGTATTTCTTAAATACGAAATACATTAGGCTTGTAGCGCATACAGAGACTTGGTTCCAACCAACTCCGTTTGTGCGTCCTACAAACCAAGATGCTCGCTTTGCGCAGATCTTGTGCTACGGAAACTTGACTTGCAGCAACCGCTCAAGGCAAGGACGTTTACATAACATCGCCTAATTTATTAGGCAGTTGGTGGGGGGTGCTTCGGCACCCCACCACCTCAATTTGGTTTAGTGGGGCAAATATGCAACGAGAAGTAGCTCTTGTTTACAGTTCAAATGCGCGACCTGCTGGTGCGAATGGTGTCCGTCCTGGGCATTATGCTCCTGGCGAAGCGGAAGGTGCTCGTGCGTTACCTGGTGTAACTGAATTTGTAGAACAGGTTCCTGCTTCTGACGCCACAGCTTTTTGTTCCGCAACGACCCGTGCGGGTACGTCGTGTAAAGCACGACCAGTCGGCGGGTCGGATATTTGTATTGGTCACACTAGACAATCGGCGGCTACCTGATGTCTTTAACTTTGGCTCAAATGCGTGCTCAAGTGCGTAGCGTTGTTGATATCGATTCAACTGATATTGACGATACGACTTTAGATACGATGATTGGTCAAGGGTTTGATCTGATTGTTTACAGTGAAAAGCGTTGGCCTTTTTATGAGGTGCGTACAACGTTTAATACTGCTAATGGAACGAAAGATTATACGCTTTCGACTATTGCTGGCGCTCCTGATGCTATAACTCAGGGTTTGCGTGACATGATCGCTATTCGGAACGATGACCATGTTTTGGAATACATCGGTTCTGATAGCGCAGATTTTGATTACCCATTGAACTCGTTACCGTCGGGCGCTCCGTGGGAGTGGAGTTTCTGGAACGACACGGTTCGTCTTTACCCTGTCCCTGACAGTGTGGCGACGATGTATGTGCGTGCTATCCGTAATCCAACTGCGTTTGGGTTGGGTAGTTCTAGTGGTTCTTCTCCTGATTTGCCTGATCCGTTTCATGCGGTTCTAGCTACGTACGCTACTGCTGCTGCATATTTCCAGCAGGAAGATCCGACGATGGGTAACCAGTACATGGCGTTGTTCCAGTCACAGCTTGATAACCTTGCTCGCCGTTACGCTGATACTCCTGCTCCGCAACCGATGATTGCGAACAGTCGAAGATCAACTCTTTACGCTGCGGGTATGGGAAGATTGAGGTACGCCAATACTGGCGGAGTGATCTGGTAACCCCTGATGGCTCGTCAAGGATTTTCTCTTGAAGTACTGGAATCATTTTCAGGTGGATTGAACCTGAGAAGCGACCAGTTCAACCTCGCAGACAACGAATCACCTGACATGCTCAACGTAACTGTTGACCCTCGTGGTGGTATTCGGATGCGTGATGGTGTTGACCGCCGAAACACAACAGCCTTAGGTGAGGACGTTAAAGGCATGTGGGGTTTCCATACCGATGCTGGGGTTAACCAGTTGATGGTTAATTATGGAACCAAAGTGGCTCATTCGGCGGTGGGCAATTTTACGGATCTTACAGGAATAACAGCAAGGACAGATGGCTCCCGTGTTTACGGGATGACAATGAACAATGTGGCTTATGGCGTTAGTTATGACAAGCCGTCATTCCGTTGGAATGGGGCAGCGGCTGCGGATCTCGGAACCACCTTTGGGGCAAGCGGCAACATGCCGCAAGCCCAATACATTGCGTTTTGGAACAACTTTGCATGGGTCGCAAACACCTATGAATCCGCAACAGGACACAAATCACGAGTCAGATGGTCAGCAGTCAACGACCCAGAAACCTGGGCGGCAGCAGACTACGTAGACATTGACCTTGGGGAACACGGTGACCAGATCACAGCACTTGTCCCTGACGGTGATCGGTTACTGATCTTCAAGACCAACAGCGTGTATGCGATATTCGGTTTTGATTCTGATTCGTTTCAGGTTGTTACTTTGACAAACGATATGGGTTCAGTGGAGCTTTCTTCTCCAGTGAACACACCGTTTGGAACATTCTTTTGGCACGCCCAAGAAGGCGTATACGTTTATGACGGCCAGAACTTTACGTGGCTGTTCAGCAAACTTGTTCCTGCTATAGATAACCAGCAAATCACTTTTGGTTCTGCACCGCAGCTTGCGTGGGGCAACAACAAACTTTATGTTTCTGTTGATTACACCGATGGGGTTGCCACTACTCGTCGAACCTATATTTATGATCCGACACTGGGTCAGGGTGGTGCGTGGGTAGCTACCGATATCGATGCTGGCCCATTGTTCTCTTATAGACCACCCAATAGTACGCCTACAGTGTTTGCTGGATGTGTGGCCAATACGGGTTCTGTGGTTGATGTTGAGGATGAACAGAAACGTGACGCTGACCGTTACACGTCAAGCACGGAAACACATATTGATTCATATTTCGTTACTCGTTGGGTAACAGGTAAAGACCCCATCGTTAAAAAGCGTTGGGGTCGTCCAAGGGCTGTTGTTTCTGCTGAAGAAACGATTACGTTGCCTATAAACATTTTTAAGGATTACGACAAATCTACGCAAACTTCTAGTTTTAGTGTGAGTGTGGAAGGTAAAACGTCTGCTTCTCGTTGGAATACAGCTAAGTGGAATGAAGCATCTGGCACGTATGTTGCTAAATGGGATGCTATTGGTCGTGATCTCACCGCTGATGTCAAAAACTTGCCTACACTTGGGACAGGACGGAGTGTAAGTATGAAAGTCAGCGGACCTACTAATAATTTCCATTGGGAAATCAATGCGCTGGCGTTCACATATACGCCAAGGAGACTGCGTTAAATGGCAACTCTTGGACCTCTAAACGATTTCAATGCAGGATCAGTAATCGTTGCTGCCGACATGAATCAAAACTTTGCGGACATTGAAACTTTTGTGAACACCACTCCTGGTGTTGTGCAGAAAGACATTGTTGATGCAAAGGGCGATCTTATTGTTGCGACCAGCGCTGACGCTGTGTCTCGGCTAGCTGTTGGCACAAACAACTATGTTTTGACTGCCGATTCTGGTGAAGGAACTGGTCTTAAGTGGGCTGCTGCGCCAGCGGATGCGACGAAAATGCCGCTTGCTGGCGGTACTTTTACTGGTTCTGTTACGTTTGATGCAACAAACACGTTTGAGGCGGCAAACACGTATCAGGGTGCCAGCCCAATGCTGTTTACGGGTGCGACTACTGGTAATGGGTACGAAATCACTATTTCGGTAACTGACCCTACTGCTGACAGGACTATTACTTTGCCTAATGCGACTGGGACAGTAGCGCTTACTAGTGATATACCCACGTCTGTGAACGGTACATCGGATAACATTATTTCTAATCAGGTCTTTAGCTAAGGGACAGATATGGCGACATATTCAAAACATCTTCTTTCGGGAAGCACAAACGGAAAGAACATTTCTGTAACAGGAACTAGCACGGGCGCATCTGTGACCGTTCATACAGCGACTTCGGGTACATCCAATTTGGATGAGATCTGGTTGTATGCGACTAACACAACTGCTACCGCTCGTGTTCTTACTATTGAGTTTGGTGGCACTACAGATCAAGACGATTTAATTGAGCTTGAAATTGCTGCTGATTCAGGGATGACACTTATTATTCCTGGGCTTCTTTTACAGAACAGTTTGGTAGTAAAAGCGTTTGCTGCTGCTGGGGATGCAATTAACTTAAACGGTTACGTAAACCGCATAACTGCATAATCGGAGGGCTTGATGTCGTTCCGACAGGACAGAACTAACCCATCATCGGCTGTTTCTAATTGGAAAGGGCGCTCGGACACCCCGAAGGGGCATCCGAGCACTCAAGTGTCTACGTGGCTTAACGGGGCTTTGTTTGGTGGTCAGATAGAAGCAACGGGTGGCACGATTAGTGATGCTGGCGGATACCGCTATCACACATTTAATTCTTCAACCAACTTTGTTGTTGCTAGCGGCGGTGATCTTGTTGACATTATGTGTCTGTCTGGAGGCGCTGGCGGCGGAGGCGGCGGCTGGTTTTCTGGCGGTTCGGCTATGGGTTGCGGCGGCGGAGGCGGCGCAGGCGGAATGCTTCAAGTAGATGAAATCACTATTGCCGCAGGAACATATGCAGTAGCTATCGGCGCTGGAGGTACAAGCCCCAACGGAGGCTACACAGGCCAAGCAGGTGGAGATTCATCTGTTGCCACGTATGCCACCACTTCTAACGGTGGTGGCGGCGGTGGCGCTTACGGTAACCCTAACGGTTTTGGTGGTGGTTCAGGCGGTGGCGGAGGACTGCAAAACGCGGGCCCGAATCTTGGTTCTGGTGCATCTCCAACGCCCGCTGGGCAGGGTTACGCAGGCGGCAACGCAACAGCGTTTAATGCTGGCGGTGGTGGAGGCGGCGCTGGCGCAGTGGGTTCTACTGGTGGTGGTTCTGGTGGTGTAGGTGGCGCTGGAATTGATTGGAAATCCCTTGGCACAACTTACGGCGGTGGCGGAGGTGGTGGTTCAGCAGGCTCAGGTAACGCCCTTGCTGCTGGAGGCGCTGGTGGTGGAGGTAAAGGCTCCTACTACGTTTCACCTTCTAACACTAATGGAACTGCAAACACTGGTGGCGGTGGCGGTGGCGTAAGAGAATTTATTACGGCAGAAGGCGGTGGCCTTGGCGGGTCAGGGAAAGTCATTATCCGTTACCCGTATGTGGCTTAGGAGAAGTTGTGGCTCATTTCGCAGAAATTGATGAAAACAACGTAGTTCTTAGAGTCATTGTTATTGCTAACGAAGATACTGCTGATGAAAATGGTGTTGAAGTCGAAAGTATTGGTGCGGCTTTTTGTGAAAATTTGTTAGGTGGTAATTGGGTTCAGGCTTCTTACAACGCCCGAGAGAATAAGTTCAGAAAACAATTTGCAGGTAAAGGTTTTACTTACGATCCTGATGCTGATGTGTTTATGGCTCCCCAGCTATATCCGTCGTGGGTTCTTGACGAAAACCATAACTGGACAGCGCCGACACCATATCCCGATGATGGCAAAGATTACTTTTGGGATGAAGATTCTGTTGGATGGGTTGAAGCGTAATGGCTGTTACGTATCGCCCCACCCACAAGTTTCTGGGACAAAACGGTGTTTCTTTAGAGTACGAATTAAGGAAACTGTCTCAAAAAATTGAAGCTATTAGCGATACGGATAGCGATATTCGTGCGGTTGCTTCGGGAGCTATGGCGATTGCCACATCTGCTGAGTCAACTGTAGGCGCTGCTTCTGCTAGTGCAGCTACGAATGCGGCAGCGATTGCGGTTAATGCTGCTGCGATTACAGTGTTACAGAACGATCTTGAAGCAGTCCGACTAGGACTTTGGAGTTAAAATGAGTTCAATATTAGCTAATGCAACGTCTTACGGTGTGTTTAAGGGCGACCAGCAATTAACTGTTGGTAGTACGGCTGTGGCTTTAACTGTCCCTGATGGTGCTGTTGGTGCGATGATTACGAATGGTGCTGAAGCTATTCGTGTGCGCTGGACTGGTACGGGTGGTGGTGATCCTACTGCTTCGGTAGGTCATTATTTGAATCCGTATTCGGTTATGGATTTGTATACGAGTGACATGACTAAAGTTAAGTTGATTCGTGTTGCTAGCGATTCTGATATTCAGGTTTCGTATTTTGGTTTGGATAACTGATGACTCTTCAACGTATTGAGCAACGTATTACTCAGACTTCTGTTGGTGATATTTCTGCTGTGACGACCACCGCTCCTTTGCAGGGCGGTGGTACGACAGGAGATTTGGCGCTTACATTGGCTCCGTTTACGGCTACTACGGCGACTGCTACGGCAGCGGATTATGTGGTTATTTCAGATACTGATGATTCTAATGCTGTGAAGAAAGCGTTGGTTTCGGATATTACTGCGTTGGCTACTGTGGATGTGCAGAGTGCGACGTTGCTTGTTGCTGGGCAGGTTTTTAGCTAATGGCTTATGCGGGTTATGGAGATCGGGCCAGTTCGCTGGGTCGTCAGACCCGTGAATACGGTTATGGGTTGAGCGATATTCAGCGTGCGAAGGAACGTATTGGTCGTTCTGATGCTATGAATAAGTTCAATGTTGAGCAGCAGGTTGGCCGTGCTGCTCGTAGTTTGCCTGGTGCTTTTAATCGTCGTGGGATGATTGATTCGGGGCAGTTTAAGCGTGCGCAGGAGATTTCTGCTGGTGAGGCTGAGTTGGCTCGCTTTGGTGTTGCTGCGCAGACTGAAGAGGCTCGGAGGCAGTTGGATCAGCAACGTAATTTGTTGGAGGAGCAGTTGTATGGTTCTCAGATTGAGGATCAGATTGCTAATGCGTTGCGTCGGTTTGCGATTGCGCAAACGGTGGG
>Ga0315331_10002521_pt1 | contig 13902 bp, 14 predicted proteins | sample M160m34915metaG_FD_203456 | JGI IMG/M metagenome (GOLD analysis project Ga0315331, IMG submission 203456) | Ammonia-oxidizing marine archaeal communities from Monterey Bay, California, United States - M1 60m 34915 | ecosystem: Environmental > Aquatic > Marine > Intertidal zone | place: USA...
GTCGTCGATGATGGCTCGGTTCAGGCCCACCTTGGCCCAGTCAGGGTGCGTCTCCCGGGGGTGGATCCCCAGGAACTTCTCGCTGTAGCCGCGGAAGAAGTGCTCGTACAACGTGGGGCCGTACTGCCGCATGACGTACTGCTCGAAGCTGTCGATGTCGTACTTCCGGAGGTTGTTGACCCCCAGGTCGACGAAGGCCTTGGCCGCCAGATCCTTGGGCAGCTGAAGCAGGTTCTTCGGATGGAGCGGCCAGCGGTAGTAGCAGCCCTTGAAGTAGACCTCGCTCAGGCGCGGGAACATCGTCCCGTCCCCTTGCATCACGCGATCCAAGTAGGCGCTGACGTTGGGGTTCTCGGTGTGGAAGCGATGGGGGCCGCAGTCGAAGGCGAAGCCATCGTACTTGTAGCTGCGGGCCAGGCCGCCCACCATCGATTCGCGCTCGACGACGACGACTTCGCAGCCCGCCTCAAGCAAGAGTTGGGCGCTGACCAGGCCAGCGACCCCGCCTCCTACGATGACGACGGGGCCGTCAAAAACCGTGCTCACAAGGCTCCTCAACAACTGCCCCCTGTTTAGGGCGTACTAACAGGGCTCTTGCGAACATATCCTCCGGAGGGTCCAGCCGTCACAGGCCCACCACAGTCCCGGGGCTGAACCCACCGGAGGACTCACCAAATTCATCGGATCGGACCCGGCCGGTCTTTAGGACGTAGGATCGAAGGGATGCTTCTTTCGTTCCTTTCCTTGGCGCTCGCTTTGGAACTCGGAGGCTCCGATCTACCGAAAGAGGCGGTCGAACCGACCGAAACGTCCGCCGAGGGAAACGAAGCCCTCGAAGAGGGCGTGGAGTTCGAGGAGATCGAAGAGTTCGACGAGACCTCGGGCACCCTCCAGCGACGCCGGGTGCGGAAGAAGTCGGTGGAGAACGACAGCAGCCGACGCAACCAGGGGCTGGGCCTGGCCGCCCTGTTGGGGTTGCTGCTGTTCAGCAGCGTCAACCGGCGCAAGCGGGAGGAGCGCAAGCGTCCACCCCGGCGAACGCCCATCTCGGTGACCGAGTTGGGCACCTCGGTCTTCGAGGCGGGGCGACAGGCGGACCTCTTCCTCTACCGCGACCTCTTCCTGACGGGAGGCGAGGTGTCGAAGATGATGGGTCGGGAGGAGGCGGAGCGGTGGCTGACCCGGCGCACCAACAACCACCTGACCGAGAGCCTGGCCGGGCTGGCCGTGCTCTGCCGACCAGGGAGCTTCTTCGCCGAGGCGCGCCTGGAGGGCCAGGTGCTCGTCCTGCGTACCCGCGGCGGCGACCGCGAACAGGAGCGCCCCGTCGCTGTCGTGAAGAAGGTGGGCACGGCCTTCCGCTTGTACGACCTGGTCGAGTCCTGAAGGCCACGGTCAGCGCCTAGAGGATCGGACGCGAAGGCGTTGTTTCTCTTCCGGCACAGCGTGGTTGAGCAGGGGCAACAAGGTTCCTCGCCAATCCGCCCCACGCCACCATCAACGGGGATATGGTCTCGCTCCCACCACCGGATAGCGGCCGCCAGGAGAGTCCATGATCCGCGCCCTCACCCCCGCTGACGCGCCCCTCACCGTCCGCTCGTTCTTCGAGGGCGGGCAGCCCGGGCCCCTCACCGCGACGATGGCTCACGTGCCCGAGCTCCTCAACGCCACGATGCCCTTCGTGGGCACCGCCTTGAGCCCTGCGGCCCTGAACTTCCGGGAGAAGGAGCTCATCATCCTGCGCACCTCCGTGCTGCAGCGATGCCGCTACTGCGTGGGCACCCACAGCGTGGTCGCTCTCCAGGCCAAGCTCTCCGACGCCGAGATCGAAGCGCTCCGCAGCCCGGAGATCCCCGCAGACCTGTTCTCGGACCGAGAGCAGGTACTGCTGCAGTGGGTGGACCGGCTCGCCCAGACCGCCGCCCCCCTGACTGACGACGCGCGCAAGGAGCTGCTCGAGCACTTCGAGGAGCACGAGGTGGTCGACCTGCTCATCTGCAGCGGCGCCACGGTCATGCTGAACCGCTACGCGACCGCTCTGGAGCTGCCCATGGCGGCGGCTCACGTCGAGGTCCTGACCGAAAAGGGCTGGCTCGGATGAGCGGCCTCGCCGCCCAACTCGGCGCGGCCATGGAGGCGGGGCGCCTGTCGTCCCGCCTCTGGTTGTACAGCAATTACCACTGCAACCTGGCGTGCACCTACTGCCTGACGGAGTCCTCCCCGACCGCTCCGCCGCGGCAGCTGACCAAGGACCGCATGGTCGCCCTCGCACGGCAGGCCAAGGGGCTGGGCTTCCAGTCCATCGGCGTCACCGGAGGCGAGCCCTTCCTGAGGCCCGACCTGGTATCCGTCCTGACCACCATCGCCACGGAGCTGCCCCTCCTGGTGCTCACCAACGGCACGCTGTTCAACCCGCGGCGCGTGGCGGCCATGCAGCCGCTGCTAGCGGGGCCAAACGGCGTCTCGCTGCAGATCTCTCTGGACTCAGCCCGCGCCGAAGACAACGACGCCCTTCGAGGCGCGGACAACTTCCAGCGGGTGGCGGAGGCCGTGCCGCGGCTGCTGGCCGCCGGCTTCCATGTCCGGGTGGCCGCCACCCTGGACGACGCACACCCCGAGACGGACCCTGAGCTGCAGCGCCTGCTGGACAGCTGGGGCGTCGCGAGGGAAGACCAGCTCCTCCGACCAGTGGTTCACCGCGGCCGGGCGGTCATGAACACCATGGGGGTGGAGGCCGGGAGCGCCCAACTCGGCGCCGAGCTCACCCTCACCAGCGCAGGAGCCTTCTGGTCTCCCTTCGGGCCCACCTACCGCGAGGGCAAGCTGGAGACGGACCTGCTGTTGGTGCGCCGCACCGAGCCTCTCTCGGGCGTGGCCAACGCGCTGATGGGGCTGCTGAACGCCCGACCGGAGTTGGCCTCGGACCCCGCAGGCTTCGTCTGAGGCTGAACGTGGCGCCCCGGTGGGGCGCTCTCTCCTTCTAGGGCCGGTTGACGTCCTGCCGATGGCGGGCCAGCACGTCCTGCACGTCCTCGCCCTCGGGGACGAACAACAAGGCGTAGCCGTTGACGCAGTGGCGGGTGCCCGTGGGGGTCTGCGGCGCGTCCTGGAAGATGTGCCCGAGGTGGCCGTCGCAGCCGCTGCACCGCATCTCCACCCGCACCATGCCGTGGGAGACGTCCCGGAAGGTGGTCAACGCGCCCTCCTCGACCTCCTGAAAGAAGCTGGGCCAGCCACAGCCGCTGTGGAACTTGTGGTGCGCTCCGTAGAGCTTCTGCCCGCAGCCGGCGCAGTGGTAGGCGCCGGAGGCCTCGTTGTGGAGGTAGCGCCCCGTGCCGGGCCGCTCGGTCGCGGACTCCCGCAAGATGGCGTACTCGACGGGGCTGAGGATGGATTTCCAGTCGGTGCTCATGGGCTCTCCTTGAGCTCATCCAGGTAAGCGCGCAGCACGCGCGTGAAGCGACCCGGGGGAACGGCCCGGTCGTTGGCGATGCCCAGCTTGGCGGCCAGGGCGGCGCGGCCGGTGTGGGGCTCGGCGTGGTAGCGCTGCTGAAGGGTGGTGTAGGCCTGGGCCAGGCCCTCGGGGCAAGCACGACGACTGTGGCAGAGAGGGAAGCAACGCTCCTTCAGCGCCTGATGCGCGATGCAGCGCTTCCAGTCCAACTCCGCGTGAAGAGCGTTCGCCGGGCACGCCTCCGCGCACGGCGCCGAGCAGCCCTCGCACGGAGACTCCGAGACCGGATCAGCGAGCGGCAGGGCCTCGGTGGTCAGGCAGACCGCTCGCAGGGCCAGCCACGGTCCGAACTCGGGGTGCATGACCAGCCACAGACGGCCGCGGGCCCCCAGACCCGCTGCCAGAGCCAGGTCCTGCATCGGCACGCGAGGGTCTGCGGCGAAGAGCCAACGCCGGCCGGTGGGCTCGGGGTCCGCCTCGGCGACCAAGCGCTCGATGTGCGCTTCCAGCGGGTGCTCCTCCTCGGTGAGGCGCCGAGGCTGCTCGCTCAACGCCTGCTCGAAGCCCTCCCACAAGGCCCGGCCGCCGCTCCCCACGACCACCACGCTGCGACACCCCGGGAGCAACTCCTCCGCACGCCCAAAGGGAGGCGCCACGCCGTGGACGTTCAGGCCACGCCGACCCAACTGCTCCAGGATGGGATAGAGCAAGGACATGCTGATTCTTACCCTGTTTGCCTGCACCACCGCCGAGACGGAGCCCCCCGCCGAGGTCCCGACCACCGAAGAGGTCGCCCCCGAGACGGAGGAGGCCGCCGAGGCCCCGACGCCCGACGCCGACGGCTGGACCCACTACGGCGACACCGTCTCCGGCGAGGAGGTCGTGGCCGTCTCCGACCTGTTGGCCGACCCCGCGAAGTACACGGACCAGGAGCTGGTCGTCGAAGGGCGCGTCACCGAGGTCTGCCAGAAAAAGGCCTGCTGGATGGTGGTCGCCCACGAGGAGAAGACCATGCGCGTGATGATGAAGGATCACGCCTTCAGCGTGGACTACGAGGGCGCCGGCAAGGACTGCCGTGTCCAGGGAACCGTCATCGGCAAGGAGGTCGATGCTGAGCTGGTCGAGCACCTGGAGAGCGAGACGGTGAACAAGGACCAGATGCCCGAGGCGGGCAAGGAAGCCGGTTCGATCCTGTACCAGATCGAGGCCACCGGGGTCGCCTTCAAGGGATGATCCGACTGCTCCGGGATGTAGCGGCCGACCGCGGGCGCGTGACCGAGGTCTTCAAGGACTTCGGCCTGTACATGCCCATCTGCTTCCCCGGAGAACAGTCCGCCCGCGTCAAGGTCCTGGTCGGCTTGAATGGCGAGGTACCCGACGAGGTGCTGAGCCAGCACGCCGCGCTGGAGCTGGTGTTGGTGGACTCGGCCGACGCCGTGAACCTGGAGGCCTGTCGGGAGCGCGGCATCGCGGTGTGCGAGGTGCCCCTGGAGGCCTCCGACTCCGCCGCTGAGTTGACCGTCGCCCTGATGCTGGCGTCGCTGCGCCGCATCGTGGTCTCGGACACCAGCTGCCGCGAGGGCCGCTGGGGCAGCTGGCCCGGGGGTCGCATGAAGGGCCGCACCGTCGGGGTGGTCGGCACCGGCGCCGTCGGGCAACGCGTCACGACCATGCTGCAGGCCTTCGGCGCCACCGTCCTGGGCTACAGCCGAACCCGGCGCGGCGACTACAACGGCCAATACGTCGAGTGGAACGAGCTGTGGTCCCGCAGCAGCATCGTGAGCCTGCACCTGCCCGTCAACGACGCGACCCGCACGCTGGTGGGCCTGCGCGAGCTGGAGCGGTTGGGGGTCGGCGCGCTGCTGGTCAACATCTCCAGCCCCGAGTTGGTTGACCAGGACGCCTTATTGAACGTGCTGGAGACCGGCCGTCTGGGCGCGGCGGCGCTGGATCTGCCGGACCCTCTTGATCGAGAACACCCCCTCACCGCGCTGCGACAGGTCATCCTGACCCCCGGCATCGCGGCGATGACCGAGGCCGCCGTCGACCAGCGGGTGCGCGACATCGCGCGCGTTCTGGCAGCGGGGGTCGAGGGACGCCACAAGGCCCGCCTAGTATGAGCGACGAGACCCGAACCGCGACCCTGAGCCTTCACGGCGGCGATGACGTCGAGCCCTTGGGCCTGGTCATCGCCTACCACCGCGACGAGCGCTTCGAGGGCAGCGCCCGCATGGTCCAGGCCGGCGAGAACCTGATCCTGGGCCGCAACTGCACCAGCTTCGTGCCGGGTGCCTGGAACGACAGCCGCGTGTCCCGACGCCACGTCGCCGTCGCGCGGCTGGGCAGCGAGCTGACCCTGCGCGACCTGGACAGCCGCAACGGCACCTTCGTCGACAGTCACCGCATCGCCCGCGGCCCGCTGAAGCCCGGCCAGGTGCTGAGCGTGGGACGGGTGGTGATGGTGGCCACCCGCTTCCCGATCAAGGCCCCCCGACGCATCCAATCGGAGATGGTCGGCGTCAGCACCGCGCTGATGAGCGCCCTGGAGCTGGTAGACCGCGTGGCCCAGCGAGAGATTCCCGTGCTGATCCTGGGCGAGAGCGGCGTCGGCAAGGAGCTGATCGCCAAGCAGGTGCACGAGCGCAGCAAGCGCGCCGGTCGCTTCGTGCCGGTCAACTGCGCCGGGGTGCCGGACTCCCTGCTGCAGGACGAGCTGTTCGGCCACGTCCGCGGAGCCTTCTCCGGGGCCGAGACTGCCCGACGAGGCCTGGTCGACGAGGCCCGCCGCGGCACGCTGTTCCTGGATGAGATTGGCGACGCGTCTCTGTCGTTGCAGGGCAGCATGCTGAGGCTCCTCCAAGACCGTGAGGTGCGCGCCATCGGCAGCGACCGGACCACCACGGTCGACGTGCGCTTCGTCGCCGCCACCAACGCCAAGCTGGCCGACGCCGTCCGCGAGGGCTCCTTCCGAGAAGACCTCTACGCCCGCCTGAACCGTATCGTCGTCCGCATCCCGCCCTTGCGCGAACGCCGCGAGGACATCATGCCGCTGGCTCGACACTTCGCCCGCGAGTTCGCCGGCCGACGGCTCCGCTTCGACTTCGCCCTGGGCCAGGCGATGGTGCTGCACGACTGGCCCGGCAACGCCCGCGCCCTGCAAGGCATCGTCGAGCGTCTGGTCATCGAGCAAGAGGGCGAAGAGACCCTCACCGCCCCCACGTGGCTGGCGGAGGAGTTGGCCATGCACGCCCGCAAGGGCGACACCCCCATCCCCGAGGCCACTCCCCAGGCGCGTCGCGAGGTCGACGGCGAGGAGCTTCGCGCCCTGCTGAAGCGCCACGGCGGCAAGGTCACCGCCGTGGCCAGCGAGCTGGGCATCGGCCGGAACACGCTGTACCGATGGCTGCGGAAGTACAGCATCGACCTGGACGACTACCGCGAGCCCGAGTCGTGAACAGCCTGGAGTTGGCCGACCGACTGAACGGCGTCCACAGCGGGCCGGTGGTGGAGGTCCGAGGGGTCGCCGGGGTCGAGACCGCGGGCCCGGACGACGTCGCCTTCGCCGAGCGCCTGGACCGGGAGAGCGACGCCGGCTGCCTGCTGGTGCACGCGCCGCGCATGGGTCGAAGCTGCATCGTGGTCGACGACCCGCGCGCCGCCTTTGCCGCGCTGTGCCTGCACTTTCGTCCTGAAGGGCGCCTGGAGGGGGGGCACCCCAGCGCGGTGCTGGACGGCGAGATCGGCGCCCGGCTGGCGGCCGGGGCCCACGTCGTCGTCGAAGAGGGCGCGGTCGTGGGGGACAACGTCCAGCTGCACGCCGGCGTGGTGGTCATGTCCGGTGCCGTCGTCGGCGACGACTGCGTGCTGTTCCCCAACGTGGTGGTGCACCCTGGCACCCGGATCGGTCGACGCTGCCGAATCGGCGCCGGTTCCGTCTTGGGGGGCGAAGGCTTCGGCTACCACCTGGGCCAGCTGCTTCCCCACGTCGGCACGCTGTTGATCGGAGACGACGTCCACATCGGCAGCGGCTGCACCGTGGACCGCGCCCAGGTGGACACCACCGTCATCGGCGACCGCTGCCGCCTGGACAACCTGGTGCACATCGCCCACAACGTGGTGCTGGGGACCGACTGCTACTTCGCCGCTCAGGTGGGCGTGGCGGGCAGCAGCACCTTCGGCGACGGCGTTCAAGTGGGCGGGCAGGCCGGGTTCGTGGACCACATCACCGTCGGGAACGAGGCGCGGGTCGGCGCCCAGAGTGGGGTCGCCAAACCCATCGCCGATGGGGAGACGGTGCTGGGGACCCCCGCCCTGCCCATCAAGACCACCCTTCGCATCTGGGCGAAGCTGAAGCAGTGGGTGTAGCGCTGACTCTCCGATGAGGCCGAACCCCTCGACCAACGGCACCGCGTGCTGTAGGGTCGAGGGCATGCGTTTTCTTGCGATAATGGCCGTTCTCTGCATGTTTTTCTCAAGCACAGCCCAAGCAGCCCAAGCGCCCGAGCCGGCCTGGGAGCCCGAACCGGCCCTGCACGACACGCCCATGGTCGTAAAGAAACAGCCCACCGCCAGCGATGCCTTCGCCAAGACCTGGAGGGCCACCAGCCTGGGGCTGTTGATCTGCGTCCCCGGCAGCGTCGTCTGGTACGTGGGCTTGACGACAGACCTGTTCGGCGCGGGGGGGGTCCTGCTGACGACGGTCGGTGTCTCGGCCGCCTACATCCTCGTGCCGTCCTGGCTGGCTCACCGAGCCAACGGAGGCCCCTGGGGACCTCAACTCCTCGGGTCGACCGTGGGCTGGGGCGCCCTCGTTGTCGGGAGCCTCACGGGGACCGCGCTCGCGGCCATCATCGCGTTCACGGGAGCCAACCCATGGGGCATCGCGGCCTCGTTCTTCGGGCCCATGATCGTCAGCTTGGTGGCGGCCTCGTTCGCCCCCTACGTGGGCTACCGGATCCACGAAAAGGCCCAGTCCAACAAACCCGAGCCCAAGAAGGCGTCCTGGGGCGTGACTCCGATGTACACGGGCGAGAGCTTCGTCCCGGCGTTGGCGGTGACCGGCCGCTTCGGCTGAGTCGGGGTGTCCCGACAGGGTCCGTCGCGCTCGACGAGGCCCGGCATCTGCTGTAGGGTCCACGCCATGAACGCCCTGGCCATATTCACGTTCCTATCCCTCTTCTTCTCAAGCCCAGCCCACGCCGCCCAGGCCCCGGAGCCCGCCTGGGAGCCTGAACCGGCGCTGCACGACACGCCCATGGTCGTGAAGACGCAGCCCACCGCGAGCGGCGCCTTCGCCAAGACCTGGACGGCCACCAGCCTGGGGCTGTTGGCTTGCGCCGGAGCAACCGTCGCCTGGACCTACAGCCTCATCTGGGTCCACGACGACGCCTTTCTGTGGTGGGCGCCGACCTCGGCGCTGGTGCTGTCCGCTAGCTACATCGTCCTGCCGTCCTGGCTGGCCCACAAAGCGAACGGCGGGGAGTGGTGGCCTCAGCTCATCGGTTCGGCCGTGGGCTGGGGCACCATCGTGGCCTTTGGAGTGGCAGGGGCGGCCTTCGGCGCCGTCGCGGGCGGCCTGACCTTGGTCGGGGGAGAGGGCTTCGGGACCGGCTTCAACATCGTGCTCTTCGGCAGCATGGCGGTCGGCACGGTGGCGGCCTCGTTCGGCCCCATCGTGGGCTATCGGCTCCGGGAACGGGCGAAGTCCAACAACCCCGAGCCCAAGAAGGCGTCCTGGGGCGTGACTCCGATGTACACAGGCGAGAGCTTCGTCCCGGCGTTGGCGGTGACCGGCCGCTTCGGCTGAGCCGAAGCGGAGCCCTCAGTCGTCCAGGCCCTTGGTGATGTGGAACTCCACCCGCCGGTTCTTCTGCCGGCCCTGGGGCGTCTTGTTCGTGTCGATGGGGCGGGTCTCGCCATAGCCCTCGGTGGCCAGGCGGCGCCCGTCGATGCCCGCGGCGATGAGGTACTCGAAGACCGCGTCCGCGCGGTCCTTGGACAGGGCCAGGTTGGTGTCATCGCTCCCGACGTTGTCGGTGTGGCCCTCGATGCGGACCTCGAGCTGCGGGTAGTCGTTCATCACCTGGACCACCGCGTCCAGGATGGAGAAGCTGACCGGCTGGATGATGGCCTTGCCGGTCTCGAACTGGATCTGCTCCTCGATGACGATCTGCTTGTACTTGATGGTCACCTTCTGGGGCTTGGTGTCCGGGCAGCCGTCCTGGTCCATGTAGTCGTTGATGTTTTCGGCATCCATGGGGCAGCGGTCCTGCTTGTCCACGATGCCGTCCCCGTCACGATCCGGGCAACCCGTGGGGGCCGGGCCGGCCTCGCCGGGGCACATGTCGGCGGTGTCCAGGACGCCGTCGCCGTCGAAGTCCTTGACCGGGCAGCCCTCGGGGGCGGGGCCGGCCTCGTAGGGGCACTGGTCCACGTCGTCCAGCAAACCGTCGCCGTCCGCGTCGCGCTCGGGGCAGCCGTTCTTCGGGCCCGGAGTGTCAGGGCAGCCGTCCGAGGCATCGGGCACGCCGTCGCCGTCGTTGTCGGTGTCCGGGCAGCCGTCGGTGTCCTCGTAGCCGTCGATGTCCTCGGGCTCCATGGGGCAGCCGTCCCGGCTGTCCACCACGCCGTCCTTGTCGTTGTCGCTGTCGGGGCAACCGTCGCCGTCGCGGTAGCCGTCCAGGTCCTCGGCCTCGTCGGGGCACTCGTCGACGTCGTCCATCCGGCCATCGCCGTCCCGATCGCTGGTCCGATCGGGGCAGCCGTCCTGGTCGGCCACGCCGTCGAAGTCCTCGGGCTCCTCAGGGCACTCGTCGACGTCGTCCTCGATGCCGTCGCCGTCCAGGTCCTTGGGCACGCAGACCGGGGCCTGCTCCGCCGCGACCCGGGCGTTCTCCAGAGCGACGTCCAGGTGTTCGCGGGCCCGGTGGGGGTCGCCCTGGTCGAACTCAAGCCGCGTGAACTCCAGATGAGCCTGGGCCATCGCGAACTCTTCCGGGGTGCACTCCTGGCCCTGCATGGACGCCGCCTCGGCGAACAGGCGCTCGGCCTCCGCCATGTCCTTCTGCAGCGTGTTCAGGTCGACGCACGCCAAGATCAACCAGATCACGGGGCGTCGACCTCGTCATCCGGGGTGTCGTCCAGGCCTTCGACGTCCTCGTCGATGTTCTCGATGATGTCGAAGCGCTCTTCGACGCCCTCGTCCTTCTGCCCGTACTTGGCCTGCTTGATGGCGTCGTTGGCGTAGACCGTGGCCTGCTTGGCCAGGTCCTCGGAGGCGCCGTAGTCGCTGTAGCCCCACTCCTCGTGGGCCTTCAGCCGGTATTGCTCGGCCAGCGTGTACTCATAGGGGGCGAGTTCTTTCGCTCCGGCTTCCGTGGCGTCGAAGTAGGGCTCTTCGATCTGCGCCAGGTGGACCGTGGATTTCAGCGCCGTACAGGCCAGCATGATCAGCAACACCACGCCATCTTAGCCGAGGCACTGTGGCGCGCCCACGCGCGGCGTCGGGGATTCAGTCCCCGACGGCGTAGACCAGGTTCGCGGCGGCGCCGGCCACCTTGTGGGCGGGACGCCAGAAGGCGCGACGCCAGCGGCGGCTGCCCTTGATGCGGGAGCGGAAGGTCGACTCGTCCAGGCCGGTCTCGTTCAGGGCCACCTCGAACTCCTCGCGGGCCTTCTGGCGCGCCTTGAAGAGCATCATCTGAACGCGGCTGTGGACGTTGACCTCCGCGTCGCCGGTGATCTCGATGGGCAGGAAGATGGCCTCGGGCCACTTGGTGGTGATGTAGCTCTGCACGCCGTCGCTGACGCCGCTGCTGGGCATGCAGCCGAAGGGCTTCACAGACACGGTCATGTGGTTGACCTTGTCCTCGACGAAGTGGATGAGCTTGCCCACTTCCATGTGCCCTTCACCGCCGCGGACGTCGTTGCCGTAGGTGTCCTTGGCCAGGCTCGCGATCTCGTTCATGTCCGGCAGGTGGTGGCCGTACAACCCGATAGCGTGGGCGTAGCTCTGGAACAGGCCCTTGATGGCCCTCTCGGCGACGGCCAGCCCCCACAGCTTCTTGGTGGGGTCCTTGCCGTCCAGGCCCTTCCGCGCGACGTCGTCCTGGCGCAGCTTCATCCGTTCCAGGGTGTCGTGGCGGTTCTCCCAGATCATGAACAGGATCCAGTTGGTCAGGGGCTGGATGTCCACCTCGGCCCCCTCACGCTCCAGGAACTCCTGGAGGTGGTGGTTGCCGTCGCCCTCGGTGGTCATGGCCCAGAACTCGCCGATGACGCTGACCACGGGCTTGGGCACCGAGCGGTCCACCTTGACCCGCTTCATCACGCGGCGGCACTGCAGCAGCGCCAGGAAGGGGGAGCCGCCTTTCTCGAGACGCTTCTCCAGGATGCCCTTGCACTCCTCGATGGCCAGGTTGGTGCTGCCTTCAACCACCTCGTAGGGGCGCAGGCGGTAGCCCAGCAGGTTGACCACGTCCGCCGCCAGAAGCGCCGTCACGATGGCCACGCCGAACTCGGCGTTGATCTTCAGGCCCAGCTCGTCGCCGGTGGCCTGCTTCACGCCGCCCTGCTGCTGGAACAACAGCACCCGGAAGCCGTCGAAGCCCGCGTCACGCAGGGCCTTGCGGTACTCGGTGACGTAGGTGCCGAAGCGACAGGGGCCGCACGCTCCAGCGGTGAGGAAGATGAACTTGTCGATGATGTCTTCGGTCGACATGCCCCCGTCCCGCAGGTGGGTCAGGTGCTTCACCAGGTTGCCGACCGTGAAGTAGGTCGGGCTGCACTGGCCGCGGTTACCAAACTCCTTGCCGAACTGCAGAGCCTCTTGGTCCGGGCAGTCGATCATCACCGCCTGGTACCCGATGCCGCGCAGGGCCGCGGTGGCGATCTGGTCGTGGGCCAAGGTCAGGCCGCTGACCAGCAGCGTGGTGTGCGGGCGCTGCGCGCCGGTGAACTCGGTGTGGACGTCCTCGGTGTACTGCTCGGTGTGCAGACCGAGCTCCTTGGCCTGCTCGTTGGCAAAGGCGGCGAGTTCCTTCTCGATCTGGTCCTGGATGTCGTTTTCGTTCACTTGGCTACCGGGGCAGGGGTTCGGTCAGAGGTGTTCTTGGCGTACTTGCGCTCCAGCTCACGCCGCTTGTCGGCCAGGCGACGAGCGAACTCGGCGCGGGCGGCGGCTTCGTCGGCGAGGGCGTCCTCGACCAGCTTGAGCTTGTGCGCGTAGGTCTTGACCCGGATGGCGATGCTGCCGCCGGGCTTGTTGGCGTCCAGGTCATGGAGCGCGCTGTAGGGCTTCTTGGCGGTCTTCACGATGGAGTCGATCAAGCCGTAGGTGGGCGCGTCATGGCCGCACTTGAAGCTGGAGAGATCCAGCAGGGCGATGTTCGGGTGCCGGGCGGCGAAGCGGGCCGCCCAAACCTTCTGAACGCTGTTGGCCGAGTAGTTCTCGGGCCACACGTCGTTGATGTCGTGGGGCTTGGAGCCGTCGGTGAACCACCGCCGCATGAAGGCCTCGTCCTTCGGGATGCTGCGGATGCTGAGCACCGGGTAGCCCAGGACCTGGAACTCGTCGGGGATGCCGTGGTTCAGGCCCGGGTCGTTGTGGTAGGGGCGTCCGATCATCAGGATGGCGACGCGGCCTTCGCGCTCCACCTGGTCCAGGATGGCCCGACCGCGGGACTGCAGGCGGCGGTCGAACTCGTCCAGCGCCTTGTAGCCCTGGTCGACGGCGAAGTCGTTCTCGTCTTCGGTGATGCCCAGCTCGGAGCCCCAGGTGTCGAACATGCGGCGCTTGAGCAGGTTCTTCTCGGTGAAGGTCACCGCGTCGTCGACCCACTCGATGCCGGCCCGCTCGAAGAAGTCGACCTCCTTCGTGAAGGCGCTCTTCATCACCTTCGGTGACCCCGCCACGATGGGACAGCTGGTGTCGTCCATCGTGTTCTCCACCCACGACGGGACGTGGGTGATGACCGGGTAGTAGATGAAGTCCAGGGCCTTCTTCTCATGCTTGTGGAAGATGAGCTCGTGGATGTGGGCCTGGATGACCTTGGACGGGTAGCAGGGGTCGATGCTGCCGTAGCGGCCGCCCTCGACCCACATCTCCTCGGTGGTGGGGCTGGACCAGACCAGGTTCTTCTGCGGCAGGCCCAGGGCCTCGAAGTAGGTGCGGAAGAAGGGGCCGCAGGAGTACAGGTTCATCACCCGCGGCATGCCGATGCGGACCTGACTCAGGTCCACATTGGAGCGCTTGAAGCCACGCTTCATAGCCTTTCGGGCCAGCCGGAAGAAGCGCTTTCGGACGACCTGGACGTCGTCCACCGAGCTGCCGGCGGAGGGCATGGTGTCGACGTCGTAGAAGTGGTCGAAGGCCAGCCGGGCCTCCAACTCCACCATGTTGGGGTGCTGCTTGCGGATGGCGTTGCGCTCGCGCGCCAGGACCTTCAGCG
>Ga0315331_10002525_pt1 | contig 13868 bp, 16 predicted proteins | sample M160m34915metaG_FD_203456 | JGI IMG/M metagenome (GOLD analysis project Ga0315331, IMG submission 203456) | Ammonia-oxidizing marine archaeal communities from Monterey Bay, California, United States - M1 60m 34915 | ecosystem: Environmental > Aquatic > Marine > Intertidal zone | place: USA...
ATTACTATGGATTTCAGATGAATAAAGTACTATTATGGTTAGACAGAATTTTTTCTAAAAATTCGGTGGCATATTTATCAGGTAAAAGGAAATAATATGTTAGGCTTTAATGCCATATCTTCAATATTAGGTTCAGTCGGTGGACTCGCAACATCTTGGATAGATGGGAAAACAGCAGTTCAAAAGGCTGAAGCACAGATTCGTATGAAGGAAGCAACAGGTGAAATTGATTGGGAGCTTGCTGCTATACGTGCTACGCAAAGTAGTTGGAAAGACGAGTGGTTGACTATAATCTTTACACTACCACTTATCCTTTCATTTTGTGGTGATTGGGGAAGACAGATCGTGCATGATGGGTTTCTTTCACTGCAACAGATGCCTGATTGGTATCAACTTTCCTTGGGAGCGATTGTGGCCGCATCGTTTGGGATACGATCTGTGAGTAAGTTTTTTGGTAGAAAAAAGTAAAAACCATTTAATACGCTATAGGCAAGAGTATATAGGAAATCGTAAGTACCCACTAGACAGCTTGAAGCACACAAGCCAATGGGTAAAGAATAGGGAGAGAGAACATGAGTTATACATTAAGTTCAAGAAGCTTGAGCAAATTAGAAGGCGTTCACGAATCCTTAGTGAGTATCGTAAAGGAAGCGATAACTCTGACTAAGGTGGACTTTGGAGTTATATGTGGCACTAGGACAAAAACAGAACAGGCCGAGTTAGTTAAGAAGGGTGCATCAAAAACCATGAACAGCCGCCACTTACCCCAAGCATCAACAGGTAAATCACATGCAGTGGATCTTATGGCTTATGTGGGTTCAAGGGCATCATGGGAGTTAAATCTGTACGATGACATAGCTGACGCAATCAAAGCTGCTGCAGTTATACAAGGACATCCTGTAACATGGGGTGGTGCGTGGCACAAGCAGTTAAATGATTGGGATGGTAGCTCTGAGGATTTAATGAATGAGTATATTGATACGAGGCGTAGTCAAGGCAGAAAACCCTTTATTGATGGTCCTCATTTTCAACTTGAAATAAACTAATGTGGCTACCTATAATACTAGTGTGTTCAGCACCTTATGTAGAGTCTTGCAACATGATTACAGGTTTAGAACTAATAGAGACAAAGGATGCATGTTTTGTAGAATCTAATGCTAAAGCAAATATTATACTAAAGAGTTCTACTGTGTACCTAGCAAAACCTGCGTGTCAGATTATACCAGAGAAAGTTAAAGAAATAAAAAAAGGAACAGATATATAATGGCTAGACAGTTAACCGAAATGCAACAACGCTTTCTTGATGTCCTCTTTGAGGAAGCAGGTGGCAATGTTGTTGCTGCTAAAAAACTTGCAGGGTATTCTGAATCAAGCAGTACTAGCGATATTACCAAAGGCTTAAAGGATGAAATCCTAGAAGCGACACAGCTATACTTAGCACGTAATGCACCACAGGCTGCCGTTGCGATTGCAGGTAGTTTATCTGATCCTACACAACTAGGTATAAGAGATAAGCTATCAGCAGCTAAAGAGCTATTAGATCGTACAGGTTTAATTAAAACCGAAAAGGTACAGGTCGAAGCAAGTGGTGGTGTTGTGTTAATGCCCCCTAAAAACATAGAAGGAGATTACTAATGGCGATACGAGGAGTAGCTAGAGGGTTAAAAAAAGCCCTAAAGGGTAGGAAGACCCTATCGGCAACAGAGAAAAAAGCTAGAGCAGCGAAACGTGTTAGGCCAACTTCAACTCCTGCAACTTATGAATCGGAACTAAAACAAATACGTCAGATGGCTCTAACAGATGAAATGAGAAAAAGCAAATTAGCAAAACTTGATGCAAAATGGGGTAAATCAAAAGCGAAAGCTAAAGCTAAAGCTAAACCTAAGTCTAAACCTATGGCAACAAAACCCCCACCTATTGCACTAGGGTTGTCGAAAGGTAATTTTGATTATGGTTTTGATAAAAAGGGAGGCGAAGCTAGAGTAACAGCATTGTACAAGACACAAGCTACAATCAGAGAGAAAGCCAAAAAAGCAGGAATGTCAGTAAAAAGATTTCGTCAGTTAAATCCAAATGATCCTAGTGTTAAAAAGTTATATGCGATAAAACCTAGTATTAAGCAGCAAGATAACGTACGTAAAGGCGTATCTCCACTATTAAAACGTAAAAAGAAAAAATGAATCGATCATTAGGCAAATGGAAGTTACCACAGCCTACCGATATTAAAGAGGACAATGAGTGGCAACCAATACCCCGAATAGCCAGAACTATACCCTTTGGTTATAAGCAGGATGAAACCGATCCTGATTTACTTATACCCATAGCGGAAGAACTAGATAAGTTAGAAATGGCTAGGAAGTACGTAGACCAGTATTCCTTTCGTGAAGTAGCGAATTGGTTAAGTACTCAAACAGATAGATACATTTCTCACGTAGGTTTGAGGAAAAGATTAGAGAATGAACGACAGCGTAAAAACAAAGCTAGAAGCCTACGCAAGTGGGCAGAGTATGCAGAAAAGGCGATCACCAAAGCGAAAGAAATCGAAGCCGAAAGAACAGGTGCAACCTAAGAAGCAAGTAACTCCTGTAATACAAAGAGAAGTTATTGCACAAGAAGAAGCTCATAATGTGGTATTTAAACCAAATAAAGGACCACAGACAGACTTCTTAGCATCGGGAGAACGTGAAGTTCTTTATGGCGGTTCGGCAGGTGGTGGTAAGAGTTATGCAATGTTAGCTGATCCACTACGGTATTTACAACACCCACAGTTTAGTGGACTACTTTTGCGACATACAACAGAAGAATTAAGAGAACTTGTGTGGAAGTCACAAGAACTCTATCCCAAAGTTATACCAAATATAAAATGGTCAGAGAGAAAAATGCAATGGGTTACTCCTTCAGGTGGGAGATTGTGGTTTTCTTATTTAGATAGAGAGGATGACGTATTACGCTATCAAGGATTAGCATTTACGTGGATAGGATTTGACGAACTTACTCAATGGCCTACTCCTTTTGCTTGGAACTACCTACGATCACGTTTACGTACCGCTAGTTCTGATCTGCCTATCTACATGAGAGCAACGACAAATCCCGGTGGAAGGGGGCATCATTGGGTAAAAAAGATGTTTATAGATCCTGCAGCGGCAGGGCAATCTTTTTGGGCAACAGATATAGATACGAATGAAACTCTTAGCTATCCAACAGGCCACAGCAAAGAAGGTCAGCCACTATTTAAACGTAGGTTTATTCCTGCGAGATTATTTGATAATCCATATTTGTCAGAACAAGGTGATTATGAGTCTATGCTCCTTTCCTTGCCTGAACAGCAGAGAAGACAACTCCTTGATGGGGATTGGGATATCAAAGAAGGTGCAGCGTTTACAGAGTTTAATCGTGATATACATGTCATCGAACCTTTTGATATACCGACAGCTTGGACAAAGTTTAGGGCATGTGACTACGGATATGGAAGTAAGTCTGCAGTTATATGGTTTGCTATTTCTCCTGACGAGCAGCTTATTGTATATAGGGAATTGTATGTTTCTAAAGTGTTAGCTACAGATCTAGCTGATATGATATTGGAGGCAGAACAAAATGACGGAACTATTAGTTACGGCACTCTTGATAGTTCTCTTTGGCATAGGCGTGGTGATACTGGACCATCACTCGCAGAACAAATGATTCAAAGAGGATGTCGATGGAGGCCATCAGATAGAAGTAAGGGAAGTAGAGTATCAGGTAAAAATGAAATACATAGAAGATTACAGGTTGATGATTTTACAGAAGAACCTAGGTTAGTTTTCTTTGACGATTGTACCAACATAATTTCTCAACTTCCCTCAATACCATTGGATAAAAAGAATCCTGAAGACATAGACACACAATCAGAAGATCACTTGTATGATGCATTAAGATATGGTATAATGTCAAGACCAAGATTTAGTATATTTGATTATGAACCAAATAAACAGAATCATGGGCATCAGATAGCCGATCAAACATTTGGGTATTAACATGGAAGATAATGACGAAGTTTTAATAGATGATACATCGGTAGCTTTAGAAGATACTGATGATAGTAATATTAAAGTTATATATCATATTATGGATAAGTATACTAAGGCAGAACGCCATCGTGATCAAGATGAAACACGTTGGCTAAAAGCCTATAAAAACTATAGAGGTTTGTATGATTCCGATGTACAATTTACTGAAGCTGAAAAGTCAAGAGTATTTATTAAGGTTACTAAGACCAAGACATTAGCAGCCTACGGACAAATTGCTGATGTACTTTTTGCTGCTAATAAATTTCCTATTACTATTGAACCTACTAAACTCCCTGAAGGTGTTGTAGAAAGTGTTAGTCTTGACCCCAAAAAGCCTGAACAGGTAAAGCGTGATCCTAATGAAAGTCCATATGGATTTGCAGGAGATGGTAAGGATATACCTGCAGGTGCTACAGAACAAAGTCTTATGGATAGTTTAGGTCCGTTATCTGAAAAATTAAAAGAGGTAGAGGGGCTAGAACAAGGGGCAGGAGCAACTCCTTCTGCTATAACTTTTCATCCTGCAATGATTGCAGCAAAGAAGATGGAAAAGAAGATACACGATCAGCTACAAGAGTCGAATGCCAATACCCATCTTAGGAGTACAGCATTTGAAATGTCACTGTTTGGTACAGGTATTATTAAAGGTCCTTTTGCTTTAGATAAAGAGTATCCTAATTGGAATGATGAGGGTGAATACGAACCCTTGTTTAAGACAGTGCCATTAGTATCCCATGTATCTATATGGAACTTCTTCCCCGATCCCGATGCTAATAACATGGAAGAAGCACAGTACGTATTTGAACGACATAAAATGTCACGTTCGCAAATACGTGGCTTAAAGAAACGACCCCATTTTATAGACGCTGCAATTGATGACTGTATTACTGTTGGAGAAAACTACCAGAAACAATCGTGGGAAGACGATTTATCCGACTATACCAATTCTGAATCTATAGATAGGTTTGAAGTCTTTGAGTATTGGGGAATGCTTGATACTGAAATGTTAGAACAGCACGATATTGATGTTCCAAAAGAACTCAAGTCGTATGACGAAGTACAGGTTAATGCTTGGATTTGTAATGATAAGCTACTGAGGTTAGTTATTAATCCCTTTAAACCTATGAAGATACCCTATATGTCTGCACCATATGAACTCAATCCATACAGTTTTTTTGGCGTAGGATTAGCAGAGAACATGGATGATACACAGACATTAATGAATGGATTTATGCGTATGGCTGTTGATAACGCTGTACTATCGGGTAATCTACTTATTGAGGTAGATGAAACTAACCTAGTTCCCGGTCAGGATCTAAGTGTTTACCCCGGAAAAGTCTTTCGTAGACAAGGAGGGGCCCCCGGACAGGCTATCTTTGGAACTAAATTTCCCAACGTATCAAACGAAAATCTACAACTATTTGACAAAGCTAGACAGCTTTCCGATGAGAGTACAGGCTTTCCTTCCTTTGCACATGGACAGACAGGTGTTCAGGGCGTAGGTAGGACAGCTAGTGGTATCTCTATGCTGATGAATGCTGCATCAGGTGGAGTTAAGACTGTTATTAAAAACATAGATGACTATATCCTTAGACCTTTGGGTGAAGGTTTATTTAGATTTAACATGCAGTTTGACTTTGATCCTGAGATTAAAGGTGATCTGGAAGTTAAGGCTAGAGGTACAGAAAGTCTCATGGCTAATGAAGTACGTAGTCAAAGACTAATGCAATTCTTACAAGTAGCTTCTAATCCTAACTTAGCACCCTTTGCTAAAATGGACTATATCATTCGTGAGATAGCCAAGTCTCTAGACCTAGATCCAGAGAAGGTAACAAATGATAAAGCTGAAGCAATGCTTATGGCAGAGCTTATGAAAAGCTTTCAACCACAACAACCACAGCAGGGCAAGCCACCTGCAGGTGCAAACCCCAATGATCCGACAGGAGCAGGTGGTGGCACAATAGGAACAGGTACTGCCCCCGGACCGCAAGAGCAAGGATTTACAGGTAATGCACAACCACAAGGCTCACCTCAACCACCTCAAGGCCCTATGCAATAACGCAAAGCTTTGGGATGCGTTTGTTGGATACTTAGATGAACACATTAATAACCAGAATAAAATTATGGAACAGACTTCCGATGAAAAGTTGTGGAGAAAAGCACAAGGTGCTATTGCCATATTAAGGAAGTTACAAATGTTAAGAGATGAGGCTAATGTCAAAGAAGTTAATACGTAAGCGTGTCGGAAAACCTACAGGAAAAACAACAAAGGCAGGTAGACCTGTCTATGAAACTGAGACAGGTGAAAGACGCTCAGAGTATTCTTCTACTATTAAACTAGACAATGGTAAGTGGATTAACATCCCCAGTATTCATAATGGCAAATACTACTCTGACAAGGAATTAAAAGAAGCGGTAGAAGATAATCGTATGATTCCTACTAGTGAGCATGGTAGTGAAAAAGAAGCTATTAAATCGGCTATGAAAAGGAGCAAGAACTTGAAACAAGGTGGATTATTAAAAGCACATCAAGGTACAATTGTTGATGGTCAGATTAAGTACGAACAAGTATCTGCACCACCGTCTGATCCTGATCCTTTTGCACCTCCTAAAAAACCATTTGAAGTACCACAACAAATTGCTGTGAAACCAGATGTAGGACTTCCCAATCCTTATGCCATTACTGAACCTTCTGTGCTACCCAACCAAGGTAAGCCAGATCCTGCTATGGTAGCTATTTCTAATCCCAACCAATACCCCGACCTTTCTACTGTTAGTCACCCTTATATGGGAGATCCTTCTCAAGTACCTGTTAAAACGGAAATACTTCCAGAACCTGTAAAACAAATACCTAATAATGTAGCACAAATACCTGAAACAGGACAAGATTACTTTAAAACTGAAATGCCTAAAGATACAGGGGGTAATAAGAAACAAATATCACTTGCTGATATGGAAGCACAATTTAAAAAGGCTATGGAGAATAGAGATTCTGTAATGTCTACGCAACCTTCACAACAGCAACAACAAAATATGCAAAATTATATGAATAGTTTCCAACAGTTTCAACAACAGTTAGGGCAAGATAAGTCAAGACTTGAGGGTATGGAAAGTTACAAAAATGTTATATCGGCAGGAGATAAATTCTCAGCAGCTATGGATGCAGAATTAAAACCTTTTCACCTCGCAATGGCTTTAGCACAACAGCAATATAATCAGGGTCAAATTGGTTATGGAGATGTTATGAAAGTAAGTCAAGATCTAGAGCTTGCAGCAGCTCAAGCCAAACAAAAACATAGCGGATTGCTAGGGCAAGCGGAAATGGCATCGGCTAATTTTAATAATGCTAAATGGAAAGCATTTAATGAGCAGTATAAGCCTGTAGGTCTTGGGCAATCAATCGGTAAATTAATGGCATTTAATGAAGGTGGAACAGTCATGGATAAACAAATGGAAATGAATTTCGGAGATACTCCAATAGCAGAACTAGCAGAAGGTGGCATGAAAGATGATGGTGGAGGAAAAGATCCAGTATCGGGTAACGATGTACCATCTGGAGCTACAGCTAAAGAGGTGCGAGATGATGTACCTGCTATGGTAAGTGAGGGCGAGTTTATATTTCCTGCAGATGTAACACGTTATATTGGTTTAGATAGATTGATGGAGTTGCGACAAGATGCTAAGATGGGATTAAAGAAAATGGAAATGATGGGTCAGTTAGGCGATCCAGAAGATGCTGTATTACCCGATGATATCCCCTTTGATGAAAATGATATTATAATAGAAATCGGGGAAGAAGAGGTAGAGGAACGTAATCAAGGTGGTATTGTGGGATTTGCTGAAGGAACTGCCAATGCAGGTGAGCAAGGTAGGCAGCCTCAATACAATATCCAAGAGGAAGCAAATAAGGCGTACTCAAAGAAATATACATGGTATAAGAATGCAGCAGGTGAAATGAAATCTATTCTAACAGATTGGAGAGGGAATCCTCTTGAGCCTGTACCTGAAGGATATAAGATCATGTTGAATGAGGATGGTTCTCCTGTAACTAAGAAGCCCGAAAAAGCTCCTGATGATGACGATTTAGAAGAAACACAACCTACGCAACCTATGGAACAGAAAAAAGATGATGATGACAAACCTGATCCTGCAAAAGTAGCTGAACAAAATAGAGAAAGTGCTAAAATAACAGCCGATAGATTAGGCTTTGAAAGTGTAGACGATTATTTAGCACTATCCTTTAAAGATCGTATGAAACTTGTGGGAGAAGAGTTTCGTGTAATGGGTGGTGGAGAAATAAATCACGATAGAGTACAGGGTATACTTGATGGTAGTATCGAAAGCGGATTTGATGGCGGTATCTTGGGTGGTGTATTTGGTATGATAGGCAGTATCTTTGACAGAGATAATGATGGATCAATGTGGACTTCTACGGATAAAGACGGTAATGTGCGTAACATTTTTGGAACAATTATAGATACAATAGATGTAGCAGGTCTTGGCATACTAAAAGATGGTAGATGGACTGGCCCGAATGCACCTAAGAAAAAGAAAAATAAAGGTACAGGTACAAGTACAGGTAATGCGTTAACAGGCGAGTTGAAAACTCCTACTGCGTATGATCCTAAACCCGGCAAGAAAAGATACGAAAGAGATGATACGTATGGTGAAGCTACTAACCTTATGCGTAGAGGAGATTTAACAACAAGTGGAAGGACAAATCGTGGTACAACTAGTGCAGTAAGAAAAGCACAAAGTGATAGAGTACAGGCAGGATTATCAGGTCAGGGATTTGCATCAGGTAAATTTAAACAGAAAAAAGATCAAGGAGATAAGGGCATTGCCGCAGAAACTTTTACGAACGAAGAGAAAAGCCGAAAACGACAAGCTACTACCAAAGATAGTTTTTCTACACCTGAAGAATCAGAACGTAAAAAACAAAGTACAACACGCAAGAAAAATCCCTATGAAGATGATACAGGTGCAGCAATGATTAATAAAGGAACACTTGTAACTAAACGATCAACAACAAAGAAACCAACAACACAGAGGAAAGCTTTAGTCGGTAAATACTAAAGAAGTAATCCTAATTAGCTACCCACATATGTGGCCCTTGAAAGGAGAAAAGATCAATGGAACAAGCAAATGTAGCAGGTGAAGTACAGAAGCCTGAAAAGAAAATGGCTTTTACTAATCGTAAATATACGAATGAGGAAAAGCGAAAGAAAGAAGAAGAGGAACTAGAGCAACTTCTTGAAGAACAAAAAGGTGAGACTAAGGAAGTTAAGAAAGAAGACGATTCTAACTTATCAGCCGAAGAGAAAACCTTTAAGAAAAGATATGGCGATTTGCGTAGGCATATGCAAAGTAAAGAGAATGAGTTTACTGATCAGGTAAAAGCTTTAAAAGGACAACTTGAAGAAGCTACTAAACAGGAGATTAAACTACCCAAGACGGATGAAGATATAGAAGCTTGGGCAAAGAAATACCCCGATGTGGCAGCGATAGTAGAAACTATAGCTATTAAGAAAGCTAAAGAGCAAGCTGATCATTTAGAGACACGTGTGCGTGAGATTGATGAGATGCAATTAAATGTACATAGGGAAAAAGCAGAAGCACAGTTATTAGCATTTCATCCTGATTTTAATGAGATAAAGGAAAGTGATGAGTTTCATCAATGGGCAGATGAACAACCTAAATGGATTCAAGATGCCCTCTATGAGAATGAAACAGACGCTAAATCAGCTGCAAGAGCTATAGATTTGTACAAAGTCGATCAAGGTATCGGTACAAAACAAAAGAATACATCAAAAGATGCCGCTAAAAGTGTGACAAGTAGACCAAGTAAGGCTACTCCTGACACTGACGCTTCATCTGCGATGTTTAAGGAATCAGATGTAAACGATATGTCGGCACAAGAGTACGAGAAAAATGCTGACGCTATTATGGAAGCAATCCGTAGTAATAAGTTTATATATGATATGTCAGGCAATGCGAGATAAAGCTTGACAAATAAGTAGTTATTAGTATAACTATAAATATAGATAGAGTGTTACCCGGAAACGACACTAACACTCTATAATCAGCAAACAACAAAATACTTATGGACTATCCATATCCGTTTTTGCCCATTTAATTATGCACCTTAAACGATTGGCCTCTTTAATAGTTAGATTGTAGTTTGTATCTGTTTTTGAAAGCGTAAAGGAGAATACATTATGGCGTTTCAAAAAGCTGCAGGTCATGGAAATCTACCCAATGGTAATTTTAGTCCTGTAATATATAGCAAACAGGTGCAACTTGCGTTTCGTAAGTCATCTATTGTTGAAGCGATCACGAACTCTGATTATTTTGGAGAGATCGCAAATATGGGCGATTCGGTGAAGATCATCAAAGAGCCTGAAATCACAGTTAAGGAGTATGCACGTGGTACGCAAATCACTCCTCAAGATCTAGACGATGAAGAGTTCTCTCTTACCATCGACAAAGCAAACTACTTTGCATTTAAAGTCGATGATATTGAAGAATCTCACAGTCACGTAAACTTTGGCTCACTTGCCAGTGATCGTGCTGCCTATCGACTAGGTGACCAATTTGACCAAGACGTATTAGGATATCTATGTGGCTACAAACAAGCAGCTATGCATGGTACTCCAAAAGACGTAAACACAACAACTAATGGTACAGTAGCCGTAACAGGTGCAGGAACTGATGAACTTCTAGGATCAATGAAACTAGAAGCTGATGACTTTAATGGTGGTGTAAATGGACAATCTGTTGGCTTAAAGCCAAGAGGTTCAGAAGCTGCACCAACAACTGCAGGACAGGCTAACCCATTAACTGTTATAGCAAGAATGGCTCGTAAACTTGACCAACAAAATGTGGACACACAAGGTAGGTGGATAGTTGTAGATCCAGTATTCTGTGAAATACTAAAGGATGAGGACTCAAGATTGTTTAACTCAGACTTTGGTGGTTCAGGACTACAGAATGGTCTAGTACTTAACAACCTACATGGTTTTAAAGTTTACATGTCAAACAATTTACCTTCTATAGGTACTGGTGCAGCCACAACTGGTGGTACAAATGCTAGTAACTATGGGATAATTGTTGCAGGACATTCTTCAGCAGTCGCAACAGCCGAGCAAATTAACAAGACCGAAACTTATCGTGATCCTGATTCATTTGCAGACATTGTTCGTGGCATGCATCTGTACGGCCGCAAGATTCTCAGACCTGAGAGCCTTGTGAACTGTAAATACAACTTAATATAGGGGGTTTATCATGGCAACAGTTACAAGTCTTTTAAAACCTGCTCATGGAAGTGGTGGTGGTGGCAGACAGCCATATTACCTTGATATGACTATTGATCTTACGGCACAAGCAATCTCCAGTACTGGAGGTGACGTTGTTCAATGCCTTACCATTCCTGCTAATACACGTGTATTACATGCAGGTGTTCAAGTTGTAGAATCAGCAACTATGAATACAGGTACAAATGCTACAGTAACATTGGGTGCAGCTGATGCTGACGAATTTGTAGCGGCATTTGATATCGATGGGGCTGCGGATGGTGCTTATGCTCCTTCTGCTACTCCTGCAGCCGATGTAACACTCGCTACTGCAGATACTTTGGATCTTACCTTTGCAGGTGATGGTGCAACGTATAGTGCAGGTAAGCTACGTGTTTACGCTGTAATGTTAGATGTTAGCGACATGGGTGACATGACAGCTAATATTGTAACAAGAGACATATTAGCCTAATCAGCTAATTGCTTATGGTAAGGGGGCAGGGAAACTTGCCCTCTTAACCTGTATAAAAGGGAAACAAACTAATGGGTATAACAACAGCACTATGTAATAGTTTTAAAAAGGAACTGTTACAAGGCATACACACATTTGGAACTGATACATTTAAACTGGCTTTAATTAAGTCGGGTGAATCAGGAACATACAATGCTACAACAGCTAATTACTCAGATGTTACTGGTAATAGCGATGAAATAGGAGCAACAGGATCTGGAAATAATGCGTATTCTTCTGGTGGACATACACTAACAAGTGTTACTGTTACTGGTGGAACAAGTGCAAGTACTGCTTACGTAGATTTTGCAGATATAACATTTACGAATGCTACAATAGACGCTAGTGGTGCTATTATTTACAATGCTTCTGAATCTAACAAGGCAGTCTGTGTAATAGATTTTGCCACAACACAATCATCGGATAACGGTAATTTTTCCGTATCATTTCCTGCCGCAGGTACAAGTACAGCAATTATCAGGGTAGCTTAGTATGGCACTAGTAGTGAAGGATAGGGTTAAAGAAACCACTACAACTACTGGTCAAGGTACAATTACTCTTGCAGGTGCGGTAGGAGGTTTTCGTTCTTTTGCCGATATAGGTAATGCGAATACTACATACTATGCCATCTTTGACAAAGCGAATAATACATTTGAAGTAGGAGTAGGAACGTATACTGCTAGCGATAGTAATTTTAGTAACAATCCTACGTTGGCAAGAACAACTGTACTCCAAACTTCCGCAGGTAATACAACTAAAATAAATTTTGCTTCAGGTTCAAAGGATGTCTTTGTAACTCAACCTGCAGGTAAAGCTGTATATCTAAATGCAGCAGGTGAATCAGAAATAACAGACGCTAGTGCGACAGCATTAGCTATTGCGTTAGGATAGGCTATGGCAAATACATTTAAAGTAAAAACAAACGCATCAATGCCTGGTTCGGCAGGAACGCCAGATACGCTCTATACTTGTTCTGGGGCTACAGCCATTATCCTTGGTTTGGTTCTTTGCAACGTCCACACCTCACAAGTTACGGTGACCGTTCAGCTAGTGAGCGATACAAACGACACGGAAACCAACGAAACAGTCAAGCTTCTCTCTAGTGTTCCAATTCCTGTTGGAAGCTCCTTAGAGGTTTTATCTGGGAACAAGGTGGTTATGCAAGACAGTGATATTATTAAAATAGACTGTTCTGTCGCCTCTAAAATAGACGCAACCTTAAGTATTATGGAGATTACTTAATGCCTTATATAGGTAAGGATGCACAGCAAAACATAAAGATTGGCACTATCGAAGATGTCGAGATTACTGGTGATTTGCAGGTGCAAGGTACAACCACGACTATAGATTCGACTACTGTTACGATCAAGGATAAAAACATCCTCTTAGGCAAGGGCTACTCTATTAGTGCAAACGATGGAGCAGGTCTTACTGTCGATAACAGTGGCAGTAATGATGCGTCTATACTTTATGAACACTCAACAACCTCTTGGGATTTCAATAAGCCAGTCAATATTACTGGTGCAGTTACTGCAACAGGTGTAGTTACAGCTAATGCAGGAGTTTTAGTTGACAATATAACCATTGATGGCACAGAGATAGATTTGTCTAGTGGTGATTTTACTTTGGATGTTGCAGGTCATATTTCTTTAGATGCTGATGATGGTGGTCACGTAAGATTTAAAGATGGTGGAAATCAATACGCTTCAATATATGTAAGTAGTAGCAACACTGTTATAGATACTTCAGGAAGTGGTAATTTAACTCTTGATGTTGCAGGTCAGTTAGTAATTAACTCTGATGCTGGTCAATTAGTGTTTCAAGATGGTAGTGATAATATTGGAGAACTTGCAAACCATAGTGGAGACTTTGGAGTAAACGCATTAGGGCAAGATAAACACATACTTTTTAAAGGTAATGATGGTGGTAGTACTATTACTGCCCTTGATCTTGATATGTCACAAGCAGGGGAAGCTGATTTTAATGGTGCAATAAAAGTTGGTGGTGCTATTGCTGCTC
>Ga0315331_10002526_pt1 | contig 13867 bp, 11 predicted proteins | sample M160m34915metaG_FD_203456 | JGI IMG/M metagenome (GOLD analysis project Ga0315331, IMG submission 203456) | Ammonia-oxidizing marine archaeal communities from Monterey Bay, California, United States - M1 60m 34915 | ecosystem: Environmental > Aquatic > Marine > Intertidal zone | place: USA...
CAAACCCACAAAACCCATGCTCTCGCTAAAAGAGATGGTTCCATCTGCTAAAGTTAATCCAAGCAAGAAAACAGTTAAACCAAAGGGCATTAAATTCCATAAATGAGTTTTAGAGGTCGCATTAAAGTAAAGACAAGAGACACCAAAAATTAGAGCAATATTTGAAATATTTGAACCAATAGCTGTTCCAAGAGCAATATCTTCATTCCCATTTAAGACTGCAGATATTCCAACAAATACCTCGGGCGCAGAGGTCCCAGCTGCAATCAGCGTAAGCCCAATCACAAGATCTCCAACACCTAAATGCTTGGCTATGACAGATGCATGGTCAACAAATTTATTTGCTCCCCAAACAAGAATTGTGATCCCCACTAGTAGCAGAATAATATTTATAGTTAATTCCATGACAGTATTCTAAAGGCAATGCTATTGAATTCATAATGATTTCAAGAGAACATAAGCATTTAATTAATTAAGCAAGGATAAGTATGAAAATAGCAAATCTTTTTAACATCTCTGGAAAAGTAGCAATTGTTACCGGTGGTTCAAGGGGAATCGGCGAGATGGTAGCTTCAGGCTTCTTGGCTAACGGAGTAAAGGTATATATAACTGCTAGAAAAGAGGTAGCGTTAATAGAGAAAGCTAAAGAATTATCAGAAAAGTATAAGTGTGAGTGTATTCCTGTGCCATGTGACTTGAGTACTATGGAGGGCATGGACGGTTTTGTTGATTTTATGCAATCAAAAGAGGAAAGCATTGATTTTCTTATCAACAATGCAGGTGCTTCGTGGGGCGAACCTTATGCAGAGTACTCAGAAAAAGGGTGGGATAAGGTAATGGATCTGAATGTAAAAACCATCTTTTACTTAACTCAAAAATTAACTCATTTGCTTAGAAAAAATGCTTCAATAGAAGACCCTGCTAGAGTGATAAATATTGGATCAATTGATGGATTGAATGTCCCTGCCTTAGAGAGTTACGCCTATGGCACTTCGAAAGCTGCAGTTCATCATTTAACTCGAGTTCAGGCAAGAAGATTAGTTGGGGAAAATATTCTTGTGAATGCAATTGCTCCCGGCCCATATGAATCGATGATGCTTGGAGCTGCAGTAAACCATGATTATTCATTAATAGAATCGAGAAATCCAAGAAAAAGAATCGGCTCCCCTGAAGATATAGCAGGGCTAGTAATCTTTTTGTGTTCAAGAGCTGGTGCATATACAGTTGGAGCCGTCATTCCTTCAGATGGTGGATTGGTTGGCACCGCAGGGCATGATCTTAGTCAATCATGAGCTTTTATGAAAAATATTTCTTACCAAAATTATTAGATTGTTGTTGTGGCATGGAGGGCTTTCAAAAAAAAAGGGCTCAAATTATACCCAGAGTTACAGGAAGAGTATTAGAAATTGGAATAGGATCAGGTTTAAATTTTGATTTTTATGATTTTGATAAGGTGACTGAAATAATTGGAGTTGATCCCGCTTTGAGTTCCTTGGCTCTTGCTAAATCTAGAGCAAAAGAACTCAATTCTAAAGTTTCTTTTTTAGAGACAACTGCCGAGTCCATTGACCTGGAATCATCAACCTTTGATAGCGTGGTTATTGGGTATAGTTTATGTACTATTCCTAATCCAATGCATGCGCTGGCTGAAGCCAATAGACTCCTCAAACCCGATGGTTCATTATTTTTCATGGAGCATGGTCTTGCTCCAGAACCTAACATCCAAAAATGGCAACATCGAATTACACCATTTTGGAAAAAAATTGCCGGTGGCTGTAACTTGAATAGGAACATAGAAGAGTTAATTCTTTCTGGTGGCTTTGAATTTAAAGATTTAAAAAAGAAATATATTAAAGGGCCAAAGATAGCTTCATATTTGTATTATGGAGAGGCGCCAAAAGCTAAATTGAGCTGACTTCCTCAAAAGATTCGCGTATGAGATTTCTCATCCAAATATGAGACCCATCATTATCATCGCTACTATGCCAAATTAAATATTGTTCAAGAGGAGGAACATGTAAAGGTATTTCAAGGTAGCTTAGACCATGTTTTTTTGCAAAAGTCTCCGAGCATAATAAGCAAAGGTCTGTTGACCTAACTATTTCTGGAGTTACTTGGTAATGCTGTGACCGAAGAGCAATTTCGGGTTGTAATTGCATTTTTTGCATCTCCATCTCTACAACAGAAGCACCTCTTTTTCTGTTCGAAATATTAATATATTTGAGTTTAAGCATTTCGTCTAAAGTCATTTCTGGAATTTTAGATACAGGATGATTAGCGCGGTGGGCAACAACAAATTGATCGGTAAAAACCTTCATAGAATTTGTATCTTTGGAATTAGGTATAAACGGATCTACAGCAAAACTTAATTCATTTGTCGCCAAAGCATGAGGCACTTGGTCTCTAGCAGAATAGTAGCACTCAAGTTTAATATTTGGAGCTTGTTTTTCCATTTTGCCCATTAGGATTGCAAGGATTCGACCTTCATTAATATCGCCAAGAGAAATCCTAAAAGTTTTTTGGCTAATTGCTGGATCAAATTCATCAGGTTCATTAACACTCTTTTGCATTAACTGAAGAGCATTTTGTATATCCTTGATAATATTTTCAGTTTTTTGGGTTGGCACCATGCCGCTACCCGTTCTTACAAATAATTCATCATCAAATTTTTCTCTTAACCTAGACAGTGCATTTGAGACTGCAGGTTGAGTAATGCCTACCACTTCAGCAGCTTTTGTGAGGCTTCCCTCGGTATAAATAGAGTTCATAATGACAAAAAGATTTAAATCAAAAGAACTTATTTTCATTTTTTCCTAATCCTATAGCTTTGCTTAACGCTTGCAGTTATTATGGTTATGAACAGAACGAATGCTTATAATAAGGTTATTTCATAACATTCACAACACTTATATTATAAATAACATCCATTAATAAGGGGAAAAAGATGAGAGATTTAAGACCAGAAGTTCAGGCTTTTCTAGATAGGGTATCAGCATTTATAGATGCTGAAATTAGACCAAATGAAGCTAAATATGCCCAACAAGTTGAAGAGGGTGGTCGATGGTGCGTGCCACCAATTATGGAAGAAATGAAAGCCAAGGCAAAAGCTGAAGGACTGTGGAACTTTTTCTTGCCAGGATATGAGGGAGAGTTTGGAACTGGTTTAAGTAATTTTGAGTACTCTCATTTGGCAGAAAAAATGGGTGCGGTCGGAATAGCTTCTGAGGTTTTTAATTGTTCTGCTCCTGATACTGGCAACATGGAAGTACTTGAGAGATATGGCTCTGAAGAACAAAAAGAAACTTGGCTCAAACCTCTTTTAGCTGGAGAAATTAGATCTGCTTTTGGTATGACAGAACCCGGTGTTGCCTCTTCAGATGCAACGAACATGGCTGCAACCGCAGTTCTCGAGGGAGATGAATATGTCATTAATGGAGAGAAATGGTGGACTTCTGGCGCTGGAGATCCTCGTTGTAAAATAATTGTCTTTATGTGTGTTACTGATCAAGATCCTGATTCTCCAAGGCACAAAAGACATTCTCAAATACTTGTTCCAATGGATTCTGAAGGTATAGAAGTAAGAAAAATGATGGAAGTATTTGGCTGGGATGATGCTCCACATGGCCATGCTCATCTTAAATTTACAAATGTTAGAGTGCCTAAAAGCAATATGATTCTTGGTGAGGGCAGGGGCTTTGAAATAGCTCAAGGTCGTCTTGGGCCAGGAAGAATTCATCATTGTATGAGAGCCGTTGGATTAGGCGAAAGAGCTTTGCAGATGATGTGTGAAAGATCTCAAAACAGAGTTGCTTTTGGCAAACCCCTATCTCAACTAGGCGGCAACATGGATATCATTGCTAATTCAAGAATCGAACTCAACATGGCTAGACTGCTTACTCTGCAGGCAGCCCATATGATGGATACTGTCGGTAATAAAGTTGCTGCAAGTGAAATAGCTCAAATTAAAGTGATTGTCCCAAATATTGTATGTGATGTAATTGATCGAGCCATCCAAATGCATGGTGGCGCAGGTGTATCTCAGGTATTTCCACTCGCTAGAATGTATGCTGGAATGAGAACCTTACGTCTTGCTGATGGACCGGATGAGGTGCATAGAAGATCAGTTGCAAGATATGAACTTGGAAAGTACTCTGAATATGACAAGACAAAAGTAGAGTCCTCTAATGTAAGTAGGTCCTAGCAGATAGTTGATTAATAACTTAATTTTTTATGATACTGAAACGACTGGCTTAATTAAGGATTTTGCCCAGATACTTCAGTGTGGATCGATACAAGTAAATCGTAATCTAGAAATTCAAAATGAGCAAAATATAGGCTGTGCACCTCTGCCTTGGGCGATACCTCACCCGATGGCAATGGTAACTAATAAAAAAACTCATCTTTTTAACTCTAACGTTTCTCACTATGAAATGATGAGAGATCTCAACCGACAATGGCGACAATGGACAATAGATGAGCCAGCAGTTTTTATAACCTTTAATGGTATGGCTTATGATGAAGAGCTGGTCCGTAGACAATTTTACTGGAATTTATTTGAGTCATATCTTACAAATACAAATGGGAACAGCCGTCTTGATCTTTTATTAATGATGAATAATGTTGCTGCTTTTTCCCCCAATCTCTTAAATATCCCCTTATACGAAGGTGGTCCTGCCATAAGTTTGAAGCAGGCAGATTTAGCTGAAGCCAATGGAATTGAAATTGGCGATGCCCATGATGCAATTGCTGATTGCAAATTAATGATTTCTCTTCTGGAAATTATAAATAAAGAAAAGCCTGAGCTCCTAGACTTTTTCTTGAGCATCTCATCTAAAGCTGGTGTTCAAGAGGCTGTACAAAAATCTGGATTTTTAGGTTTAGGAGAAGTCTTTAGGCGTGAAGTATTTAGATATCCTGTGGTTCCCTGCGGGAGCAAAGCCCCAAATGATTTAATGTTTTTTGATCTGAGTTTTGAGCCTGAAGAAATCTTTGATTTAGATACACAAGAAATATATTCAATGGTTCAAAAACCTGGAAAATCAGGTCCTTTTAAAAAATATGGAATCAATAAAACTATTCCAATTTGCCCAAGTGAGATGATTGATGATAATAATGCCTTTGATATAGACTTTACAGTCTTAGAAAAAAGGGCCAAGCAGATTAGAGAAAACATAGATTTTCAGTCACTTGTTAGTCAAGCCATGGCAGACAAAATCACTAATTGGAACAATGAATATGATCACATCGAGCAAATGATTTATGCCGGTGGATTTCCATCAAAAGAAGATAAAGATCTCATGGCAGACTTTCATCGCATAGATTCAGCAAAAGAAAGAATTAAAATTTGTAGAAACATTACTGATAAGCGGCATCGATTATTTGCTGAGAGACTAATTTGTCAGTTTTATCCGCAAGCAGCACCAGAAGATATGATGAGTCGTTATCAGCTTCTTATTACCCAACGACTCAACGAAGAGGGCCCTTGGGGCTCAATGAGCAAAGTAATGTCTGAGCTCGATAAACTTTTAGAAAAAGAGAATATGCCTGAGACCCAAACCATTCTTGAAGAAACAAAAGAGTTTTTGACCCAAAGATCTATTTCAATAGATTAAATTCTAAATTATTTTAATTTCCTCTTACTGCAGGTTTCAAAATTGATTAATCATTAAAAATGACAATTTATCATAAATATGTATACTAATAGGTTCGATCTAAATTATTAAAGTTTGAAGAAATGCAAATAAGTGAAATAGATACTAAAAATTGCCTAAGATCTGCTCATACGTGCAAGATTGGAAAAGTATTTAAAGAGCGAAGACAATTACTTTCTTTGTCAGAATCTCAAGTGGCTTCTGAAATATACGTGAATGTAAATTACATTAAGGGTATTGAGCATGGCGATTATTCTATTTTTCCAGCAAGAATTTTTGCGCTTCAGTATTTTAGAAAATATGCTAATTTTCTAAACTTAAAATTAGATTTTTTTGATATATACAATTCTCATTAAAATCCTATTGCCTTTTTTAATCTAGAGCGAATCTCCTAATCTACTTCACCTCAGGCTTATCTTATTATTTGTCTAGCTGTATAATATTTTTACATTTTAGACCCGTAGCTCAGTTTTGGTTAGAGCGTCGCATTGACATTGCGAAGGTCGATGGTTCGAGTCCATTCGGGTCTACCAATTTTAAAGTTTAAATTGATGTCACTTGATCATCGGCTTAAATTAAAATAGATTTAGCTAATGAAAAACTCAGAAATATATTTTCATAATTTTGAATCAATTGATAAAACAAAAAAATCTATTCTCTTTATTGCAGGGGCTGGTATGGACCATCGATTGGTTAGAGCCATCCAGCTATCTGATTCAGATTACAACAAGCCTTTAATTATAGATCTCCCTGGTCATGGCAAGTCCAAGGGACCCTCAAGTAACAGCATTGAATATTATGGCCAGTTTTTAATAAATGCGCTAGAAGCATATGACCTCAAAAACTTATCTCTGTGTGGACATAGTATGGGTGGATTAATTGCTTTGGATATGGCTATTAACCATAACTTTCCAGTGAAGGAGCTTATTCTAGTTAATAGCATCTACCCTACAAGAGTTGCCGATGCTTTGCTTGCAAAAGCTAAGGCAGGAAATGGGGGCGCTGCAAATTTTATTATTAAGTATGGGTTATACAAAAGACTTCTTGGTATGAGAAATGCTTTCTCTGAGGCAGAAGATTTAGTGATGCTAGATGATTTAGATGCTTGCAATGTCTATAAGCTTGACTTAAATGATATTAAAAATGCAAAAATTCCGATTTCATTAATCCTTGGTAGTAAAGATAGACTCGTTGATTTAAAGACTGTAAAAAATTTTACCGATGTTGTGCCAAGCAAAACTTATACGATAGATGCGGTTGGGCATTTCTCATTTTTTGAAGATCCTGTGGAGTTAAGCAGATTAATTTCTAGTATTGTTTAAGCATTTAAGTCCAGACGAATAAAATCATCGGAATTGAGATAGCCACAATCACGCATTCAAGTGGAAGACCAAGTCGCCAATAATCTCCAAATTTATAATTTCCTGGGGCCATTACCAAGGTATTGCATTGGTGCCCAATAGGAGAAAGAAATGCACAACTGGCTCCAACTGCAACTGCCATCAGGAAGGGCTCAACGGGTTGACCAACTTGAATGGCAAGGTTTGCTGCAATAGGTGCCATAATTACAGCAGTCGCTGCATTATTTACAATATCTGAAACAAACATTGTTATGACCAGCACCATTAAGATTAACCAAGGCAAAGCCATACCTTCCGTGCTAGCAGATATAAAGTTTGCAATGTTTAAAGAAATTCCAGATGTTTCTAGCGCTTGTCCCACTGGAATCATTGCAGCGAGCATGACTACAACTGGCCACTCAATATTTCTATATAAATTTCCATTTAAAACTTTAATGGAAATAAAAGCTATGACGCATAATAAGAATGCAACTACGATGTCTATTACATTAAATGCAGTTAGACCAATTGCTAGTCCAAAAAAGACCAAGCTTTTAATTAATCTGCTTCTACTCGGGATGGTTTGAAGATCTCTTTCCATGAGTGGCATTAAGCCTAAGTGTTTTATTCTCTCCTTTACCCCCTCATCATCTATGGTTCTGACGCCAAGCAATAACACATCTCCAATCTTAAATGCTTCTCTGGCAAGTCTTGTTCTAAATTTTGCACCCTGTCGCCACAATCCAAGTAATGCAAGATCGTCTGAAGCAAGTCTCTTAAGGAATTCATGTTTTCTACCAACTAGTCTTGAACCTGCAGTCACCATAACCTCAATTTCTGCCAAATCTGACTCTTTGACTGTGACCAGATCATCAGCAATTTCAAACCCTAACGCCTCTTGAATAGAAGATATATCATCTGGAGAGGTCTTGATGACCAGGATTTGCCCGGGTTGAATTTTTTTACTCATCGATACTCTTGAAACACCTCCAGTTTCATTGACTACGCCTAAGACTTCAGTTTCTGAACCTGAAATCTTTTTAATTTCTGAGAGCCTCATTCCAATTGCTTTGCTATCCTCTTTAACCGTTACTTCAAAGAGATAGTTTTTTAAATCGATCAATCTAGTTGCATCATTTGCATTCTCTCGAACTTTTACAAATCTAAACCCTATAAAAGCAATAAACAAAACACCCAAGATGCTTACTGCAAGACCAACAAATGAGTAGTCAAAGAAGTTAAAGGCAACACCAGTATATTCCTGTCTGTATTGGGCAATGATAATATTCGGAGGTGTTCCTATCACCGTGTTCATGCCACCAAGAATGCTTGCAAATGCTAATGGCATAAGGAATTTTGAGGGATTCCATTCCATTTTTTGACACAATGACAATGTTATAGGCAACAACAAAGCCATGGCTCCAATATTATTCATAAATGAAGATAGAAAGGCTGCAACAACCATGATCATGATCATGTATTGATTTTCCGTAAGAGTTAGACGAGAGATTAAGTTTCCGGCTAAGCTGACCATTCCTGCTTCTTGCAAACCTCTGCTAATCAAAAGAACAAGCGCAACAGTTATGACAGCAGGATGTCCAAAGCCTGAAAAGGCACTTTCTGCGGGCACCACCCCAAATAAAACTAGTGAAGCCAAGCAAATCAGAGTGACTCCGTCATAACGCCATTTGCCCCATATGAGCAGACCCATCAAAACAACCAAAGTAGTTGCAAGAATAGTTTGATCAGACATGCCTAATTTTTACCCTGGAATTGATTCATAACAAAGTCCATCCTACCAAATAAATGAATTATTTAATTAATATCTTTGCAAGAGTTAATCTTTTCATATCTCTGACTCAAGCTATAATCATTGAATGAAAAGTATTTCAGGTTTTTTAAATAAGTTCTTTGGAGCGGTCATCGCTCTTAATATCTTTCATCAAGTCGTATCGAGCGCAGGATATTTGAGTATGGACCTACCATTAATTCAATTTCTTTATTGGATATCAATTGGAGTTTTTGGAATAGAATTTCTATTAAGAGTCTTTGCTGAGCGTAAACTGTTTTTTCTTATGTCCATTGATGGATTGGTTCTAATTAATCAAATATTTTTTTCTTTTTATGATTTAAGAATGCTGAGATTATTTAGGTTGTTTGATATTTTTAGTCAATCTAGATTTTTGTTACCAACCAATACCCTCATCCAAACAATCATTAAACAACGAAATGCTTTACTTGGGTCGCAGATCATGGTGATTTCAATTTTATTAGTTGTTTCAACATTTATATACTTTTTAGAATCTTCAGTTCAACCAGATGTTTTTGGCAGTATTCCCTCCACCATGTGGTGGGGGATCGCTACCCTAACAACAGTTGGATACGGTGATGTAGTCCCCATGACAGGTTTGGGAAAATTATTGGCAAGTTTTACCATGCTTGTTGGAATAGGAATGTTTGCTCTTCCAGCTGCAATTCTAGCATCTGCTTATTATGAAGAAATTCAAAAAAAGAACTTTTTGGTTAGTTTTGAAGCGATTGCTTCTGTTCCATTATTCCAAGAACTTCCTATTGGCGCAGTTGGTAAAATCAATGAAAAACTTCAGGTTGTTTTAGTCAGTGAGCATGAGACCATCTTTTCTAAGGGCGAGGAGGCTGACTCTATGTTTATTATAGAATATGGGAAAGTTAAAGTTGAAATAGACCAACCTGTTTATTTAGTTTCAGGAGATTATTTTGGAGAAATGGGCTTGTTAGGGAACGCGCCTAGAAACGCAACTATTACTGCAGCTGATGATACAAAATTGCTTGAATTAACCAAGTCAGACTTAGTAGAGCTTTATGAAGAACACCCAGGGCTATTTAAAGAATTAGAGTTAAGTGTCTCTTCAAGAAAACAAAACTAGACGTCACCATCGCCTTCATCAGGTGCAGAAGTATGGGATATATCCTCTGATTTTAAACCATCAGTTGAATATTCAGCAATATCTACAGGTTTTGAATCTTCTACATAAACAGAGGTTGATGGGTAAGCAAACTCTGAGCCGTTGCTGCGAACTATTTTAATAATTTCAAAAATTAAATTCTGTTTAATTTTAGAGAAATCAGTTAATCCAACAGGGTCCGTGTAACATAAAACCCTGATATCGATAGAGCTTGAAGCTAACTCTTCAGTTCTTGCAAATGATTCTTGCTCAGGGTTCTCTGTAAAATCATCAGATGAATCAATGTAAGCAGTAATGTCATCACAAATTTTTGCTAGCTGTTCTTGGGTGGTTGAATAAATTAAATTTAAATGCCAACTAATTCTTCTAAATACCATATTGCCATGATTGATTACTTTGACGTCTGAAAGATCTTTGTTGGGAACTAGCATTGGAGCTGTATCAAACATTCTGACAAGGGTAGACCTGAAGCCTATATCTTCAACCATGCCATGCAGCGAGCCTGGCACTTCGATTCTATCGCCTGGTTGAAATCTATTTTCTCCAATAATTAACAGTCCAGAAATTAGGTTTTTAAATAAGTCTTGGGCCCCAAGAGCAACAGCCACTGAGAACAATCCAAGGCCAGCAACCAATGGTCCAATTTGGATACCAAAGATATCTAAGATGATTCCAAGACCGATGATCCAAATAATTATCCTTGCAGCTCTTTCTAGCCACATCGTCATTGATCTTGTCAGCACAGCTCTTGAAGTAAATGCTTGAAAAATTGGAGTAACGCTATTAGCTAATGCGCTAAAGATAGTAAAGGCAATCATGGCTTCAATTAAATTAGTCGCAAAAGTGTCTGCCATGCCTGTAAGAGGGAGATATACAGCGACGCAGTAGAGTGCGATCGTCATAGGTATATAACCAAGCGGTTTCTTTAGCGATTGCAGGAGAACATCATCGATTTCTGAGTCAGTCTGAGAAGTTACATTTTCTAACCACTTGAGTACTCTGCCAACAAAGAATGCCCTGCTAATGGCTCCTGCTATAAATATAAGCAGGGAAACAATGATTTCTGTTATACCAATACCCAGGAAGCCTTCCTTCCAAACATTTGTAATAATTTCTATTAATCCTTCCATAATTTACTCAAATCATATGAAAACATTGTTGAGATTGAATCATCTGTCTTTTCAGCTAGCATTGGTGGATCTGAGTCATGAAAAGATGAATATTGCATCCTAATCTTAAAATTTTCATTTACTTTAAAATTTAAGGCTAGAATCATACTTGCTTTGTAATCATTTTCAAAATTTTCAATGCTGGGTTGAAAATATATTGTTGGGTCAAAAGAAATATTTTCTGCAATATCAAAATCAGTGTGTAAATAAAAACCCAACCTTTCTGTTGTCTTTGCTTGTCCGGTAAGATCAGTTTCTTCTTCATTGAGCAGGCCAGCACCCAACCGACCTGATTCTGACAGTTCAAATCTTAATCCACCGCCTAGAACTGATCTTTTTTTATAATTCCTGAAAGGATTTTCGCTATACTGAGCAAACACTTCCCAATGCAAAGCATCCTCTCCAATCAAGATATATCTGGCATGAATGAATTTTGACTTATCTATTACATTGTCATTTGATTTTCTTTCAGTCTGTTGCATGATGAGAAATGATTCCGCATCCTCTGAGTTATTATCAAACCTTATTCTAAGCTTGTAATAATCTCTATCTCTATTCCCTCGCGATGCATCAAGACCGGCACTAATATTAGTAAAAAATCCAATTTCGCCTTCACGTCTTAATTCTTCTATATTGACGATTGCTTGGCCCAGCAGATTAGCTGAACTCAGACACATGATTAAGGCTGCAAAGCTTCTGATTTTATTTATTTTGCGCAACATAAACTCCCTCCCAATCTAAAGATGGCGGATTAATTTTATACTCATTAATTCTTGCTCTCATATGCTTGTAGTATAGTTCAAGCTCATTAGGCGAAGAAATTAATTCATCAATGAATGAACTTGCAGCATCCCATTGTTGAGAGCGGTACTCTTTTAAAAAATTTATGTGTTTAGTCATAAAGTCTTCAGGAAATTTTGTTTCTGGTTCAAAACAAGTGAATATAGTTTCAGCAGCAGATTTTCCTTTAACAGCAATTTTATCTATTTCTATCATTGGATAAGAAGAATCTTGCAAGTAGGAGTTTTCTCCTAGCACCATGTTAAGGCCATAATTAGAAGATTGACCTTCAAGCCTTGAGGCAAGATTTACCGCATCTCCAAGAACCGTATAATCAAAACGTTTATCAGACCCCATGTTGCCAACGATGCATTCTCCAGAATTGATGCCAATACCAATTTCCAATTTAAAGTCTAAGCTTCCTCCTAAACTTTGATTAAATTTAGATAATGCATTATTCATAGCATGCGCAGATTCAATGGCTAATTGACGATGATTGGCTTGGTCGGTAGGTGCATTCCAAAATGCCATGATGCAATCTCCCATGTATTTATCAATGGTGCCACCATGCTCTAAGATTGCATTTGATAGAACCGTCAGCAATTGATTGATCAGCTGGGTGAGGGCCTCAGGATCATCTTTGTATTGTTCAGAAATTTTGGTAAAACCTCTGATGTCTGAAAACAAGAAGGTCATTTCTTTCTTCTCTCCACCAAGAACCAATGATTCGCTCGATTCGGCTAATCGATTAACCATTTCTGGAGAAAGGTATTGTGCAAAAGCGCCTCTTACTCTACTTCGTTCTAACTCAGTAAAGAGAAAATTGAAAAAGGTAACAGCAACATAAACACTCAATGCAATGATTAAGGGAGAAATCGGATCAACTAAGAATAATTTCGATTTAAAAAAGTAATAACTTGAACCAATAATTCCACCAGATCCTGCAACTAAAATGCTTAAACCGCCAATGGGGCCTAAGGCTTGAATGCTTAGAGTAATCAGAACAGCTAACACCAGACCCGCAAGAAACTCTGCTCCAAAAAGCCAGTCTGGTCTTTGTAAAAATTCATTTGCAAAAATTTGTTGAATAAACTGAGCAATGATTGTAACTCCAGGAATATTTTTTTCTGTGGGCGTTGACCGAAGATCAAGTAAGCCCGCAGCAGATGTTCCCACAAGTGCAACCTTGCCCTCAAAAAATTCGGGCGGTATTAATCCTGAGATTACATCCCCTGCAGAGACTGTAGGAATATTTTTTGTAGGGGCAAAGTAAACCCATACATTTCCTTCAGGTGTTGTTGGAATGGTGAGAGGGCCCAATTTGATATTGTTGATGCCTGTTTGAGCGCCATAGGCTTCCTCGCTTGAGGCATTAGAGGACTTAATCTGAAAAGTTGAGGCTCCCACAGCCACTCTTGTCATTTCCAGAGCAAGGCTAGGTACTAATTGATCATCAATTCTTTCAAAGGTAGGTAATTGGCGAACAATTGCATCATTATTACCTATGCTCATTGAACCAATTCCTGAAGCTGAGTCATCCAGCAGTTTGATATTATTTTGTGCACCCAGATAATTTTTAATAAATTGCTTGGGATTATCACCTTGAGTTACCAAGCCATATTTAGCCTGGTAAGGCTTAATGTTATTTTTATTATTTAAAGCCTGACCTAGAACAACGGTTCCATGATTGACAATGGCTTGAGCAAAAAGCTCATCATTACTTGGTAGTTTTGATAGTTCTTTTTTTAATGCTTCGTTAAGAGGGTAGCTGAAAATAAAATTTTCAGGATTGGTTCTGTCTGCTTCAGCAAAGACGATATCAAATCCTAATGCAGCTGCTGCATAAGCTTGATCTGTTAATTTTGCTAATTGATTTCTAGGCCAGGGCCACTGGCCAATTTCTGCAAGTGAACGATCATCAATATCAATGATGATCACAGGGTCTTCAGTGTAGATCTCTCTTGGTAAAATTCTTTGGAAGG
>Ga0315331_10002528_pt1 | contig 13864 bp, 9 predicted proteins | sample M160m34915metaG_FD_203456 | JGI IMG/M metagenome (GOLD analysis project Ga0315331, IMG submission 203456) | Ammonia-oxidizing marine archaeal communities from Monterey Bay, California, United States - M1 60m 34915 | ecosystem: Environmental > Aquatic > Marine > Intertidal zone | place: USA...
ACATCTCTACTGGAACGGGGTGACCCCGGATATTTGTTTAGCAGTAAAATCGATTTGAATTTTTAGGCACAGGTCCATTTGTGTTCGAATGCCATGAATCATTGGCTGAGCACGGTTATTTACAGAGGCGTGTATTTGTTGCTGAATTAACAGATACACCTCGCACTTCATTCTCAGTTTGAATTTCTGCCAGCTTCTCGATAAGTCGTTGAGAAGAAAACGTGCACGCGTGATGCGAAATCAAAGATGAAATGCAACCTGCCGATACTTAATTTTCAATGGCAGAAAACTTGTTGAAGACCGTATCGAGATCTCGCCCTTTGTTCCAAATCACGCAGTAAAATAATTCATGCATTGATCCAGTAGAGCCCATCTCGACCGAGTCAGACTGTCCTGATAATTTGCGTGCATAAAAGGGAGCAGTTTCTTCACCGCCCGGCACAGGCCACAGTGGTGAGTCAGGAAGGTTCTTTGTCTCTCATCATGGATCTCAACAAAGCATGCATGTGCAGAGGGTAAGTTCCCTCAGGTTTCATCTTGCTCATGACACAAATACCGATGATGAAAAAAGCGCGGAGTAATCCGCGCTTGGGTTTAAATTTGCTCTGTATACGGGGAGTTAATATTGTACTCGAACGCCGTATTCCTTGAGTTTTTCAACCTGACTCTTTCGAATACGGTTGCCCTTGAGATAGGCCTTCAGGAAAGGTGCAAATCGTTTTTCACCTTCAGAATCGACACGGGTCATGGTGATCAACGGGCTGATGTCCTGCACTTTATTGTATTCAAGAAATAGAAAATTCAAGTTGTTCAATCCATCCAGAGGAACCAAATCGTAGATGTCATTACCATCCAGCGAGAGCGAGCTAAGCCACTTCAAATTATTGATGCCTTCAATGGATTCAACTTGATTTACGCTGAGGTGAAGAGACGAAAGCTTCGGCAGATCCAGGATAGGGTAAATATATTCAATCTGGTTGTATCCAAGATAAAGAGCCGACATGTTTTTCAATCCTGACAGGGGGCTCAGATCCTTGACCTTGTTATGAGACATTTCTATGTATTGGAGCGCAGGGGTTTTTGCCAAAGCGGATATATTTGAAATGTCATTGTTGGATAGATCCAGTGATTGCAAGCGCTTGAGTCCGGCTAATTGAGAAATATCCGTGATCTGATTACCCGCAAGATCAAGCAGTGCCAGACTCTTGCAATGCTCAAGGCCTGTCAGGTCGCGGATGTTCTTACCTCTTCCCTTGATCGTTGAGACATCGATCAAATCTTCAATTGTGATTGGCTCATCCGTATTTCTTTTTTCATAAACGGAATGGCGCACCACCTCCTCGAGATTCTTGTCCTTAAATGCAGAAACCGCCGGGGTCTTTTCTTCTTTTGCTTCAGCCTCACTGTCTTGAGCATGAGACCAAGTCATTGGCGCCACGCCAACCAGAAGTGTCATCAACCATGAATTTAAACGTTTGGACGTCATATTTGCTGTATCTATATGTTTGGAAATCCCTGTTATTAAAACCGGAAGAGCTGTCGATACGCAATCCAAATCCGTGGAAAAATATCAAAGAATTAATAAAACAGTTCCAAGAAGGCGGCCTCTGCATTCCTTGTATATCTCGCTTGTTAAATGGAGTTGGGTTCTAAGAATAAAACTACTCTCCAATTTGAATGAACCCTTAATAATCTTCATGAAACAAATGTCGTCAAAGAAATGGATGATAGCTTTACACCATGTTGGATGACCAAGATGGAATGTTCATCCCGATGAATCAGCTCAGGGGAAGTTCACAGAATAAGCGGCTTTCAGGTCGAGGAGAAAACAAGGCGCCTGATTTCCCATCCAATCTAGTAATCAAGGAGCCTTTCAATCGATAGGCCCATTAAACTCAGAGGGTATCGATTCTCCCTGCGTGGGGCTCATTCTCTATGCAGGGGAAGATACTTCCTTTTCTGGTGGATACCAATGGAGTGCCTTGGGTGTTGCTTCGCAGTAATACACACAAAGTCCGCACCCCACGCAGGCTTCTTCATCGAGGGAAGGAAAATTGTCCTTCATCTTGATAGCCTGAACATCCGATGGGCAATACATCACGCAGGTGTCGCAAAAAATACCATCGGTATTGAGGCATGCATCGTGCTCTAGCCAGACTTTACCTATGGCTTTGACTTTTCCGTTGTCTGGCATGCTCAAGGCATCTGAAGGGCAGGCATGGATACAATCCATGGTTGAACACCAGTGACAGGGGTTCTGGTTTAATTTTAAAACAGGAGTCCCCTCCGCATCACCAGTTAAAGGGCCCGTTATTTGAATGATGTCAAAAGGACAAGCGTTCATGCAGGCATGACAGCGCGTGCAGGTTTCGAGAAATAATGATTCATCCTCCAGAGCGCCCGGTGGCCTGACAAATGTATTTGGCTGTACTCCTTTTTTAAGTTCCTTTGAAGCCTCTCCCCATGCCGTCGCCAAGTCCCTGACTCGAAGTCGAAACAGATTACGTCTGGAAAATTTGTCGCTCATGGTTCCATTGAGACCCGTCATCTTTCATCGATTGACTGGCACTGAAGCATAGAGCGCAGTCGTGCTTTATGGAAAGCTTCAAAATCTGAGGATGCATTCACAAGGTAACGATTTGCAGTAACCTGAGGTGGGGACAAGTCGATAACGGTCTTGCCTGATTCCGAGAGCATGCATGCTGTCCGGGTACGTCCAATGAATGCATTCACAATAGCGTGGAGGATGATCTTTATTTTTTAGTTGTGGGGCCGTCCTTTTATTCAAAGCATGCGATTCTTGCTATACGGATGCGGCTTTGTTTATAAACTACTCCTATGTTGGACATTCGCTGGATACGGGAAAATAAGGAATTGACGGAAAAGCGTCTCGCTTCGCGGCGTGGAGGCGATGAGAGCAAGGTAGAGCGTTTACTGGAGCTGGATGCACAACGTCGTGGCCTCTTGACGGAAGTTGAACAGCTAAAAGCTGAGCGGAAATCTGCTTCCAAGCAGATCGGGGCGCTTATCGGACAGAAAAAAAAGGAAGAGGCAGAGGAGAAAAAAGCCGCGACCAAGGCTATTGGAGATCAAATTACGACGCTGGATCAGCAAGTTCAAGAAACGATGAAGGAACAGGAAAGTATCCTTTTGAGTCTTCCGAATTTACCACATGAATCCATCCCGGACGGGGCAAACGAGGAGGATAATCCTGAAATTCGACAATGGGGGCATAAACCGGAATATGGCTTTGATCCTCAATCACATGTCGACCTGTGTGATCAGCTTTCATTGATAGATTTTGCGCGTGGAGCCAAGTTGGCTGGAAGCGGTTTCCTCTTGTACACCGGTTGGGGGGCTCGGTTGGAGCGTGCATTGATTCAATTCCTTCTCGATTTGCACACCAGGGAACATGGTTACACCGAAGTATCGCCACCCTTTGTGGTGAGTCCTGATTGCATGATAGGAGTCGGTCAGTTCCCGAAGTTTTACGATCAAGCATATGCTGTTCAGGAAGGTGAAGATGGCGAAACACTCGGTAAACTATATTTGGTTCCCACCGCGGAAGCTCCGGTCGCCAACATACACAGAGAAGAACTGCTCAAGGAAGAGCAACTCCCTATTTTTTACTGTGCATACAGTCCATGCTTTCGAGCAGAGGCAGGAGCTGCAGGAGTAGGGACTCGCGGTATGATCCGGGTGCATCAGTTTGATAAAGTCGAGATGGTTAAAATTGTACCGGCTGATCAAGGTTATGTTGAGCTAGACGCGATGGTTGGTAATGCTGAAAAAGTCTTGCAGTTATTGGACCTACATTACCGAGTCATACTATTATGTACCGGTGACATGGGATTTGCCAGTGCCAAGACTTTTGATATCGAAGTTTGGGCTCCAGGGCAGGGGAGTTACCTGGAAGTTTCGAGTTGTTCGAATTGCGAGGATTACCAGAGCCGGCGTATGAATCTTCGCTACAAAACGCGAGAAGGGAAAAATGTTTTTCCCCACCTCTTGAACGGTAGCGGTACAGCATTGGCTCGATTATTTGTGGCACTTATTGAGACACATCAGCAGGAGGATGGTTCCATAAGGATTCCTGAACCATTACAGCCTTACCTCGGGGTTGAAGTGATTCCTGCGGCGTCATGAATTGAGCCCAGCCCGTTTGCCCATCTTTTTCAATTTCACTCACACAATTTCATCATGACAATCATGCAAGTTAGTGGGGAATGTTTTCCCTATTCGAAAACGGGAGGACTTGCCGACATGGTGGGTGCACTTTCAAAAGCCCTGGCTGCGAGAGGAACTCAGGTTCAGGTCGTGACGCCTCTGTACCGCGGCATAGCCAGGAAATTCAAGGAAATCCAGCCTATGGATTGGGCTCTTGACCTGGAAATGGGCGACAAAATGGTTTCCGGGAAATTATACACATTAAATCCGCAACCAAACCTCACCATTTACTTTATCGAACAACCAGATTACTTCGATCGTCCGGGAATTTATGGTGAAAAGAGTGAGGATTATGAGGATAATTCAGAGCGGTTTCTGTTTTTTTCCAAAGCCGCAACCAACCTTGCACGTTACCTGACCGATGCACCCGATATCGTCCACGCTCATGACTGGCAGGCAGGAATGGTCCCAGCGATGATTCAACATCAGCATATGCGTGGAGGCTGGTATCCAGCTCCAACAACATGCTTTACTATTCATAATTTGGCTTATCAGGGGAATTTCCCTGCAGATTCATTCAGTTATACCAATCTTCCCAGCGATTATTTTGGGCCTCATGGAGTGGAGTTTTACAAACAAGTGAGCTTCCTCAAGTCAGGTTTGATTTTTGCAGATCAATTGACAACGGTCAGCCCAAAATATGCGAAGGAAATATTAACAGAAGAATTTGCCTGTGGCATGGGAGGTGTGCTCAATGCTCGTGCAGAGAGTCTTTGCGGTATACTAAACGGAGTAGACTACGAGGATTGGAACACCCTTCAGAATCCGAATCTGGATGCTACTTACACGGTGGGTAAAATGGATGGGAAAGCGTTGCAAAAGAAAAAACTACAGACCATGTTGGGGCTTCCCTGTGAACCGAATGTACCCTTGCTGGGATTGGTGGGGCGATTGGTTGATCAAAAGGGGATGGATCTTCTGTTGCCAGCGCTTCATGCAACATTGGATCGCCGTTTCCAATTCGTGCTGCTCGGAAGTGGAATGCCGTTTTATCAGGAAGGATTTAAACGGCTTGCAAGGGACTATCCTGATCAGGTGGCAGTGACTATTGGATATGATAATTCTCTGGCTCACAAAATAGAGGCCGCCTCCGATTTCTTTGTGATGCCTTCTAAATTCGAGCCTTGTGGATTAAACCAACTCTACAGTTTGAAATATGGAAGTGTCCCCATTGTTCGAGCTGTTGGTGGCTTGGATGATTCGATTATCGGATTGAGCGAATCTGCTCATGTCGCAACGGGGATCAAATTCAATGATTATGCAGTCACAGCCTTGGAAGCTGCTCTCAACGAAGCTTTTGATCTTTATGAGGATCAGGAAAGTTACAAAAAAATCCGCAAGAATGGCATGCTCAAGGACTTTTCATGGGAACGTACTTCTCTTGAATACCTGGATCTTTACGACAGCTTGTTACAGTAGCTTGAAGTTTTCGGTTCAGGGGGTGATTGAAACTGCAGTAACCATTTATGATGACCTTCAGTTATCAAACGAGGGTGCTTCCTGGGGTTTGGAAGGCGCAATGCCTGATTGTGCATCACTAAGTTTTGAAGAATCCCCTGCAGGAGCATTTTCTCGTTTCCAATCTTTGTCCTTGTTTGGATTCCCTCGTTTTTGACGGAAAATCCCGCCTTTAGAAGAGTCCCGGTGACCTTCACCCCTCCCTGGCCCATTACCAAATCCCCGCCTTGGCCCCCCTGGTCCCTGATTCCGGCGGTTCTTCATCAATGCTTCAAATTGAGTCGCCTGTTTCTCGGTCAGATGCCCTTTGATTTCCGAGTTCACCTGAGAGAACTCTTCGGCAATTTTTGGATGCATCTGTTGCATCAAGGCGTCCATACGTTGCTGACTGCTCTTGAGTATCTGAGTGATATTGGTCTTTTGTGTGCCGGTAAGGTCGAGTCTGCTTCCAAAGCGTTGAATGAAATCATTCATCCTTGGTCCGCGCGGCATCGGATCTCTTCGAGTTTGTGGGCGGTCTTTGGTGGGTCTCAGATCATTTAAAAATGTTCCGGTGATCAGCCCTGCGGTGTAGATGACCAGAGTTGCGATGATGATTTTCCATGAACTTACCATGATTCCTCCAACGCCTGGAATGGCTGGGTCATCGTATACTGGAGTTCAGAAGCCAGTGCATCAGAGGATGCGTTGGCGTCTGTTGTAGAGGAAAGAGTGGCCCAGGTAGTGATGAGGAGCATTATTGCGACACATGGGACAGCTGCTTTCCACAGTCCAAGCGCCCATATTGCTACGTTATCCACGGGTTTGACATCACGCAGTTGAGACATGATACGCTTCTCGAAGGAGTAAGGGGTCTGATCATTTTCCGGTATCCTACGTGCTGCACGGATGAGGCGATCAAAAATGTCGTTATTTTTTTTCATCTTATTCAAAATAAATGTGCTTCGTTGATGCAAAAGATCCCGCCACGCTTGCTACAAGTATTTTTCCTGATTGAAATCTTCGAGTATTTTGCGCATTTGCTTTCGAGCACGAAAGGCCCTGACCTTAACCAAAGATACTGACCAGCCTGTGATCTTGGCAATTTCTTTGACTGATTTCCCTTCAATATCCAGGAGTGTAATGACCATGCGCGCTGCAGGCTGCAATCGCTCCAGTAAATCATGAACAAGTTTATTGATTGCCTCCTGTTTTTCACGTGTTGGATGTTTTTCTTCACCAATGACTTCCAGTAAATCAAAATCCTCTTGAGCAATGTCGGAGAACGATGAAACCTTGTTGCGTTGATGCTTGCGAAGGTAATCGTAACAGGTTCTCACGCTGATCTTCATGAGCCAGTGTTCAAAAGGAGCTTCCTCTCGGTAGGAATCCAATTTCTTGAACGCCTTGATGAAAATCTCCTGCACAATGTCTTCAACTTCGCTTTCCCGCCGTGCGTATTTCCGTGCTGTTGCAAAAACACGAGGTTGGTAATGGGCGATCAATGACTCATATGCCGCTGTGTCACCATGCAACACTCTGCGAATAATTGTTTTTTCTTCGGATCGATCCAGTTTGGTTTCATTGATCAATCCCACGCATAACCCTTTCAGTTGCAATATATGTTGAGCTGCCAGCACATCTCTCCCTTGTTGGTTTGATTTCGTCAGCCAGGGGAGATCGCTTTTTTCTGTTTGAAGCATTCATCCCTTCATTCGCTCAAAAAGACGCCTGACAATGCACCCAGGTTACAGAACTACGAAAAATCATCGGCCCTCACCTAAAGTTTCATAGTAGGTCCGGACTAAATCTGAAAACTCTTGTGGAACCGGATCTCGATCAATTGGCACCACAGCCTCCTTGGACAATCTTTTGGCCAATTCTTCGTTGATGCGTTTCTTGACTTCATAAAGAGGTTTTTCGATCTGAAGTTGGACAAGGTCCCATTGGGGCTCCTTGCCTTCATTCCGTAACTCACGACGAACTGCCTGTGCTCTGTCACGAATGGCAGCTATATCGTTTTGCAGTTCCGGGACATCTACCATCTCTTCTGCTTCGCGCAACTGATCGGTCCATTCTCTGAACTCATTTCCTGTAAGCGGACCCTGCGGGTTGTCATTACTTTCCCCACCACCGTTACCTCCGCCTCCCTGATTCATCCAGGACTGTGCCAGTTCGCTTTGCCCCTGACCATTGCGCAACTCTTGACGTTCCTGAGGCTGCTCATCGCTGCCTCTTCCTTGTCCTTGTCCCTGACCGGGGCTGTTGCCTTGGCCCTGCCCACTGCTTCCTTCCGCGGACTGAGCAATTTCTTCGGATTCTCCCTGATTGCTATCATTGCCCTGACCTGCAGTCGGCCCTGATCCCTGACCTCGAGCTTCAGTTGCCTCTTGAGAATCATTCTGGCCTTGACCGGGTGGATTACCTTCCCCCTGCGCCATTTGCGTGGGTGTTTCCTTGGTGTTTTCCTGTGGTGATGCTCCCTGACCTTGTTGAGAAGGTTGGCCCTCCTGTGGGCTGGATCCTGTCGGGTCCCCCGTTTGGCTTGTGGCTTGAGCGATTTCCTGGTTCAGATCTTCTGATAATTCATCCAGCAGATCACGGGCACGCCTGAGGCTTTCGACCCCATCTCCTAAAATACTCTGCGCAGCCTGATCGATGCGTTCTTCCAGCGATTCAATCTCAGGGTGAATCTGCCGCTCCAGTTCAGCGGCCTTGTCCACCATGTTGAGGCGGGATAATTGGCGGGTTGTTTCGAGCATTTCTGTCAGTTGATCCTGATCTGTCCGGCGAAATGTCTCGCTCAGTTGACGAGACAACAAGGGTTCTGCAATCTCGGATTCATCGCTGATGCGTCGAACGTCTTCCATTATCTGATCAATTTCCTGCTGCTGTTTTTCACTTATCTCCATGGCCTCCTGCGCCTGAGAAGAAGCACCCAGTGATTGACGTTGCTGTGCCCCTTGTGCCTGGTTCAAACGTTCTTGTAATTCATCCTGACGCTCACTCAGTTCACGCGTACGCTTCCTTAGTTCCTTCATGGCCTCTGAGAATTGGCTTGAGTTACGCTCTCGAAAGTCCTCCTTCATTTCCTCCAGACCTTCCTGAGCTCTGGAACCCGCAGCAAGGGCATCGGAAATTTCCTGCTCTTCAATTGATTCAGCGGCCTTCTGTGCCTGCTCCCTGACCTGGTCGAGCTGGGACATCGATTCGGCATTCTCGGGAGACTCGTTTTCGGCAAGTCGTTGATTTAAATCGTCCATGTCCTCGAGCATTCGGCGTTGCTCATCACGCAGTCTTTTCAGCTCGCGCTCGATCTCCTCTTCCTGCCCCTGAGACTCGGCTTCGCTGAGGGCGGTTTGCAATTCCTGTAACCGCTCATTCAGATCCTCCTGACGGCGTGCTAATTCCTTTAATCGATTCAGATTTTGCAAGGCTTCGTTTTGTTGTTCATTTTGCATGCCTGAAGCCTGACTCTGCGTTTCGTATCGATCCTGTTCCTCCGTCATTTCCAATTGATTTAGTTGCTGCTGAGAACGACCTCCCCCGCCGCCTCCGCCGCCGCCTCCTTGCGTGACGCTGGATTCCTTGGGGTTGGCCTTGAGGATGAGTTGATAGGCGGTTTGCTCATGTATCAGGGCATTGGACAAGGCTGTCATCGATCGATCATGCACCGCGTCGTAAAGATTATCAGCGGCCTTTTCCATGGCTTCTTTCGCCTGTGTCAGGAGTTCCGCTGCTTGAGGCTCCTGAGCAGCTGCTTCAAGTATTTGATCGGTCTGAGCAATAGCGTCCTCCTGTGAAGAGAGCACAATCTGGAGGTCATCATGCCCTTTGTCCGAGATGGCGCTCCCAGACTGCTCTCGCCTGGTATTCCATGTTGCACTGATAATTTCTTTTTGCAGTTCGGCCAACTGTTGGGCAGGGCTGCCTTGTTCTCCTTGCTGCTGTTGCTGCTGTTGCTGCTGTTGCTGCTGAGCATTGGGTTGACCTTGCCTGAAGATTTCCTCAAAGGGTCTTATTTCCCCAAAATACATATCTGAGTAGGCCCTGCGGAGGCTTCCATCCGGTCCAATATCCTCAGCCCAGAGATAATAAGATACCAAACCACCAGGTTCAAGTGTGAGGTCTTCGAGTGTCAATAAGTGCGAGATATCAACTTTCTTTTTAGCCGGCGCCTCACCGCCAAGCTGGATGTCGACAGGCTCTTCACCGCTAACCTGAAAACCGAATCCATGCGCTTTCAACCCGAAGTCATCCCATGTCTCTCCTTCGAATGTTACTTCTTCCAAGGCTGAAAAACGCTGGTCACCGCCAGGAAATGTCAATTTCAGAGCAGGGGGTTGATTCGTCGATACTTTGATCACGATTTCAGCGGGTAATTTGTTCACTCGCCCGTCTTTATCTTCAAGATCAAGCAGGTATCTCGACGATTCTTGCAACACTGTTGTAAGTCTGTAGATGTTGGAGCGAGTGGTGTCGGCTTTCAGGCTGATCAGATTTCCATCTCTGTCTTTCAGGTCTGCTCTTGCCACAGGCTTGTTCATTAAAAATTCATAGTCCAACTGTGTGCCTTCAACAGCAGATATTCTCAGGGTGTCTTTAATGGTGCGTGGTTCTTCATCCGTGTATGCTGGGTAATTCAAATATGCATCCGCTTGCTGGAGTTTGGGGTGCTCGAAGGTCAAAAGTTTGTAGGTCTCGGATTTTTTGCCGTCAAACTCGACATAATAAACCGTGTCGGCATCAACCGACAGCAAGCTGGCTCCGAAAAGAGGATCGTCCATGCTTTTCTTCATCGATAATGTTTGAGTTTGTCCGTTTGCCGGCATGACGACCAGGCTAACCTTGGAAGGAACCTTTTGGCCGAACCTCGCCGTGATGACAACAGCATCTCCGCGTTCCATTTCAACATTACCCGGCTCCACAGCAAGTTGACCGCTGTACACTGACGCCTCCAAGCTTGGTTTTTCCGATTCGATGGGGTTCTTAATCAAGTAAGCACCAAAGGCAACAATCAACAAACTGGCAAAACGCAGCACTCCCGTGAAAAATAACTGGATGTGAAATGGCTGGTCCCACGGTTCCTTGAGATTGTTTTCGAGTGCTTCACGAATCACACGGGTTTGAAGGAGATGGTAATCGCCTGACTTCGGATCCGGTTGCTGGTCCAGGGCCGTGATCAATGCTGCCTCCAGCTTGGGGTGTTCCTGCTCGATTCTCCGGGCGACCTCTCTCAGAGAGAGCCGGGTTCTTCGATGCTGGATCCAAAGAATCAGGGTGCCTGTTATCCAGAGTGTGATGAATGTGGTGAAGGCATGAGGATGATCCCATCCTTGTTTGTGCCTGATCAAGGCGTAAAGAAGGCCTGTGGATCCCAGTGCCGTCCACAATAGAGTAATTTTCTTCCTTATCTGCTGCTGGCGATGGCATTTGAGGATGGGTTCCAACGCTGCAGTGATGATGTTGTTTGGCATAAAAGTGTTCTAATAAAATGACGATTGCTGCCGTCGAAAAATAACCACAGGACGCATTGACCTCCCTCGAACGAAACCCACTTTTTCTTCGACCGCATCGCTGAGATGCAATCGATGGGATAATTGGACAAATAATCCTTCTTCTCTTCTACATTGAGATGAAGAAAAAGCAACCGGTTATCGGGATGTTTTCCGTATGTTGCATCATGGCTTTTTCGTGTAAGCAAGGAAGGACAGGCGGTATTTCCGGATTTGGTATGGTTTTCTCTAGCCTAGTCCAAGCGTCCTTCGAACTTCTGCACGCGCCGATTCTAGCAGGGGACGGTCCTTGCAAAGATCGAGGTAGCGCCACCTGGGGAGTCCGCTTTGCTGTTTGCCGGCGAGCTCTCCCGGACCTCTTACTTTGAAATCGGCTTCAGCGATCAGGAAACCGTCTCGTGTTTGCTCCAGCACCTTGAGCCGTTCCCAGGCCTCTTGCTTGGTTTTATCCCCAATCAAAATGCACTGGGAAGCATGTGATCCACGACCGATACGGCCACGGATTTGGTGGAGTTGTGCCAGTCCGAATTGTTCGGCATTTTCAATGACCATGACCGTTGCATTGGGGACATCCACCCCGACTTCGATTACCGTTGTAGCCAGCAGTATGTGGGTTTCTCCTTCACTGAAAGAACGCATGATGCGGTCTGTCTCTTCGCTTTTCATTTTCCCATGAACCATTGCCACTCTGAAGGGTGCAAAGTACTCACTCAAAACGCTTAACTCTTTGGTGACAGCAGTGATTTCGGATTGTTCCTTTCCTTCCACTCTTGGGAATACAAAGTATGCCTGCCGCCCTGTTCCGATTTGTTTTTTTAAAAAGCTAAGCACTTTAGGTCTTGAATTGGCAGTCCTCAAATAGGTCTTGAGCGATCCTCTGCCTGACGGCATCTCCTCAAGTGTTGAAATATCCAGATCGCCGTAAAGAGTGAGCCCCATGGTTCGTGGGATGGGTGTTGCGGTCATGACCAGCAGGTGTGGATGTGCCCCCCTGCGAAGCAGTTTGTCACGCTGGGTTACGCCGAACTTGTGTTGTTCGTCGATGATGACCATGCCCAGTTTCTTTGATGTTTCATTTGATTGGATCAAGGCATGAGTGCCGATAGTGAACAAAGGAAGTTCACTCTTTGTTGGAGTTTTTGTATTTCCTGTATGAAGTGCGACTTGGATTGGGTAGGGTGCCAGCCATTGACTGATGGTTCTATAATGTTGCTCCGCAAGTAATGTAGTCGGGGCCATCATGCTGGCGTCGTATCCACTTTCCAAAACCATCAAGGCGGCCATCACCGCAATGACTGTTTTTCCGGAGCCCACATCCCCCTGCAGCAGTCGTCGCATAGGGTGTTGGACGGAAAGATCTTCCCTGAATTCTGCCAATACCCGGATTTGAGCTTTTGTGAGTTGGAATGGAAGCGATTCCAGGAACGGCTTAATGAATCGGTTGTCATGAGCACAGGGCAAAGCTTTCATGGATTCCATGAATTTTTTGCGGCGAATCTGTACCTTTTCCTGGAGTGTGGTTGCCTCTTCCAAGGCCAATCGTTCCCTGGCTGAATCTGCGTCCTGCATTGTCCCTGGAATATGCAACAGAGTGATTGCCTGTTGGTAGGTGAGTGGATGTTCTTTTGGATACGCGATATTGGGTTCAACCACCTCGCTTGCATAAGCCCTTGTTGTCTCGTAAATTTTTTCTCTCAACCATCTCTGCTGGACCCCTTCCGTCAATCCATAGACGGGAACGATACGGTTCAGGTGCAGCAGTGAATCCTCTTCGTGATCCCCAACAAATTCAGTTTCAGGATGATCCATGGTTCGAGGCTTGAGGTTGTTTGGTTTTCCATAAACAAAAATTCTGTGCCCTTTAGCGTAGATTTTTTTCAAGAATGGCATGTTCCACCAGCGGCATCGAAGTCGCCCGCTTGCATCCTCAACAACAGCTTCAAAAACAGACATGGAGCGCCCCCTCCAATACTTGACTCCGCAAGTAATGATTTCTCCGTGGACTGAAGCGTGTTCATCCAGAGCGAGGTCTTTGATTTGGCTCAGGCAGGTACGATCTTCGTATCGCTTGGGGCGGTGCAGCAACAGGTCAGTGATCGTTTCTATCTTCAACTTGGCCAGCAGCGCTGTTTTCTCTGAACCGACTCCCTTCAGCTTGCTGACCGGAATTTTGGTCGAGTCAACTTCTGGAGTCTGATGGTTGTCTGGTTTCTCAGCTTTGCTATGACGTTTATCGGGCCCCGCTTGATTGTGTTCCTGCGTTGTCATCCATAAAGGAGTTTTTAACTCAGAGCCGAACGCAGCATGGAGACACTCCGGGCCACGCCTGTGTCCGATGGGGCCTTGCCTTCGAATTCAAGCGAAACATAGCCATGATACCCTACATCCTTCAAAATGCGGGCGATTCGGTTGTAGTCAAGATCAAGGGTATACCACTCACCTCCACCGTAGTAGGTTTTTGCTTGAACGAACACCGCCTCAGGAGCGACTTTTTGCAGCTTCTCATAAGGGTTTTCAAGAAAGTTACCCGTGTCCAGCAAGGCGCCCAACCAGGGGGAATCAATGCTGTCGAGAATTCTCAGCAATCCCTCGGGCGTGCGGGTCAAACCCCAATGATTTTCCAGTGCGAGCAGGACTCCTTTTCTTTCTGCGTGTACAAGACATTTTTCAATGCTGTCAATGCA
>Ga0315331_10002532_pt1 | contig 13860 bp, 9 predicted proteins | sample M160m34915metaG_FD_203456 | JGI IMG/M metagenome (GOLD analysis project Ga0315331, IMG submission 203456) | Ammonia-oxidizing marine archaeal communities from Monterey Bay, California, United States - M1 60m 34915 | ecosystem: Environmental > Aquatic > Marine > Intertidal zone | place: USA...
GCCAACGTAGCTTTGAGCTTAATAGAAAACAATTTCATAATTCGTCTGGGGTTTCAGTAAAGAAAACGAAAACTCCTCTGCAACGGGGCCAAAAAAATAACTTTTCCTGATAAATTTGCCTCACAGAAAAAGGATTTTCCAAGCCATCAAAACATCGCTTGACCATTAAGGACTGCAGCCAATAAAGTTTTGACTGGTTTCCTCGAATGCGGATGTGAAGCAAAACTTTACTGTATCCTTAGTCGAGATTAGTCAGCTTGTAACAATCATCAACACGGCAAATAGCGACTCGGTTCACAATGCAGGGTGACTTGGGTGGGAGTGTTCAAGGTAGGATCATTGATCATGCGATAGGTCACATAATCATGCCTTCAACGAGGTGCGGAACAGCTTGTGTTTGCTTCTGTTCAGTAAATCTTTTCTTGTATTTCTTTTTCTCACACCTTCCTCTATTGAGTCAAAAATCAGTTTTTGATTGGGAATACCAGTCTTGCCTTAAAAAAAGATTGCACTAGTTTCCACTTTTTGAGTTACTCAAATTTCTGACATGATCATTTTGCGTCACATCATCACATTATTGATGACGGTAAGCATCCTCACTGCAGGATTTCTTTCCCGTGATGCGGAATTCCATGCCTTGCTGCATGCTGGTGAAGAATTCTGTGAAGTTAAAGCATCAGAATGCCACCAAAAAGGTCAACATAACCACCATCACGAAGGTGAGGGAGCGGAAGAACATCCTCATGGGCTCCTGACGCTGATGGCTGGAGCAGCTGTTGAAACCTCATTAGCCCCTCTGGTCTGCCCTGAACCGGTGCCTGCCCAATGGGCTTTTGTGACATGGAAGCAAGAGCAAGGTGAAAGCTTTCGGAGCTGGAAAGCTTGCTTGGGACGAGCACCCCCAGCTCGATCCTAACATCTCCCTGTTTCATACAAACCAAGGCGTTCCATCTTCCGTATCCTGTGCCAGTGCACGCAAAATGCTTTATGGAATGCTGCACTTAAAGTTTCTTTTCATAAAATTATGTCAAAATCCTCTTGGCGCCCACATGTGGGTCCCAGGTTGAGCGATGCTGCAATCCGTGGGTTTACTCTCGTTGAATTACTCGTGGTCATTGCCATCATAGGCTTACTGGCGTCGATGCTGTTTCCAGCACTCGGCAAGGCCTCGGCTAAAGCCAAGCAAGTTAAATGTGCCTCCAACATGAGGCAAATTGGTCTTGGTATCTTCATGTATACCGATGACTTTGATGGTAAATTGCCGCAGACGGCCCACGAAACGCTGAGCACGAACAAAATCTGGATACGTCAACTGCTTCCTTACGTTGGGAATTCGGACGCGATCCGCCTTTGTCCGGCTGATCCAAATCGAACAGACCGTCGAGAAAGTGGGGGAACGAGCTATATCCTGAATGAGTTTATTTCGGTTCCGATCGTAGACTCATTTGGGCAGACGCTTAAACCCATCCCCAAACTTGATCAACTCAGGCAGCCATCGGAAACCCTATTGCTTTTTGAGGTTGCTGATGATTATGGCCCATCCATCTTTTCGGACCATACGCATTCACGCTCCTGGCTCAGAAGTGGATGGGAAGGTGTGGTCGCAGACATTCAAGTGGATCGGCATCGAACTGGAGCTCCCAACGTGGATCGCACCCAGGGAAAAGCCAATTATCTGTTTGTGGATGGACATGTCGAATCCGTTGATGCCTCTGTATTCAAACAGCAGTTTGATCAGGGTATCAATGTTGCCCAGCCTCCAGAGTTCCGGCCTTGATCGCCATCGGATACTGACTCCAAATAGCCCCAGAAGAATTCAATAGATTCGCTCAAGAGCAAGCTCATTGCTTACGACTGTACTCATATTCAAGGGGGGGAAACTCTTACAATACTCACCAAAACAAAAATCAATTTACGAACAATAATGAATCAACACTCAGTGAAAAACGTTATCATGCTGCTTTTTGGCCTGATTTCAATAACAGCATTGGCCGGTGAACGGCTAAAGTGGACTGATGGTCACGGAGACTTGTCAGTAGGATATAACCAAGGAGATTGGGACTGGGGCATATGGGTCAATAGTCCTGTGGACGGAGTGATTGTAAGTCTCAACGAAAAAGCAAAGAATACAATCCCGGACATTACAGGTTTTGAATTTCTTGGGAATGTGGGTGATTCGATATGGATCGCTCCTCAAGTGGATCGAGAAGGTGTTATTTTCTTTGGCATGAATTCCTCTTCCACGCCTCAAGGAACATTCGAGAGAAATCGCTTTGATCTCTTGTTAACCAGTGTGGAAGGTCCCGGCGATTTTCTCACTTGGATCACAGGGGGCGCGGGATCCGTCGAAGTGGGTATGAATTCTCGCGATGGCATCGATACTTCAGATCGTATCGACGTTCCCGCGCCGGGGCATTTCCACCAAAACTGGGGGTTTACCTCCCCTGGAACCTATCACGTGGGATTTACTGGAGAAGGAATACTTGCCGGTCAGTCAGCATTGGACGTGAGCGACGAACAGGTTTATCGATTTGCCGTCAACGTCTTTGACCGAGGTGAACTGGACATGGAAGTTGCCTATGAAGATGGTGAATGGGAGTTGGTTTTACTTGATGAAGTCAATGAAAAAGAGATCGAGGCAGGAGATGCAGCCTTGCATGCGGGACCATCCACGTGGCAGGCGGTTCCGTCTGATCCGGCTTTTGGTTTCCTGGGAAATCCCGGTGATAGTATCTACATCCTCCCTCAGGACGAAAAAGAAGGTATCCTGTTTTTGGGGATAGCTGGTGATGAAATTGAATCAGGTGTGTTCGAAAATGATCAGGTTTCCCTGAATCTTTCAACAGTGGAAGGTCCGGGTTCTGTGTATCTGTATTCAACCGATGCATTCGGTACCCCAAGCAAATACTTCGACTCTGGCGACGGGATAAGCTCGGAGGATCAGTTCCCTGTGAGTGTTGGGGGTCATTCCCATCAGAACTGGGCATTCTCATCTCCCGGGATCTATCGTGTTGGTTTGAATGCTTCTGGAGTTTTGGTCGATGGTACGTCAGCGAAGAGCGATGATACCGTCTTTCTCTTTGAAGTCTTTGGTCCCACTATTTTTGGGGCAGGTGAACTTGATCTTGAAGTTGCCTATGAAGATGGAGAATGGGAATTGATAGGCCTTGATGAGGTCAATGAGCGTGAAATCAACGCTGATGAACTTGTGATTCTGGGGTCATCGGCCACGCAGACAGTTGTGCCTGAAAATCCAGCCTTTGGTTTCCTTGGTGCTCCGGGTGAAGTCGTCCATGTGTTGCCACAGGAAGAGACCGAAGGAGTCATCTTTCTGGGTATTGCCGGTGATGAGATTGAGTCCGGTGTTTTTGTTGGAGACGCCGTGGAGTTGAAACTCGTTTCTTCGGAAGGTCCCGGTCATGTCTCGTTGTATGCTGTGGACGCATTCGGAAGTCCAGAGGTCTTCTTCAATACAGCTGACGGGATCAGTGGCAGTGACGCGTTCCCGGTCAATGTTGGTGGGCATTCGCATCAGAACTGGGGCTTTACACAACCGGGTGTTTATCGGGTTGGCTTGCAGGCTTCTGGAGATCTGGCGGGCAACGCTGGTGGATCTCAAAGTGATGTAGCCATATTCACGTTCAACATTGAGGGGACAGGAACAACTACAGATGTACCACGCGTGGTCTTTGACCGAGGTGAACTGGACATGGAAGTTGCCTATGAAGATGGTGAATTCGAGCTCGTGCTTCTTGATGAGGTCAACAATCTGGAAATTGAAGCTGCAGATGTCCTCCTCACAGGGACCGCCGCCACATTGGAACCCGTTCCCAACAGTAAGGCTTTTGGCTTTCTGGGGAATCCAGGCGAACGCATTTTCATTTTACCACAGGACGAGCAGGAGGGAGTCTTGTTCCTCGGCATTGCTGGAGATGAAATTCCGGCAGGCGAGTTCCGAAATGATTCGGTTGGATTGAATCTGGTTCAAATTACTGGCCCAGGTGATGTGTTCCTCTATGCCACGGATGCTTTTGGGACCCCAGAAGCCTTCTACAATTCGGCAGATGGCATTGATGAATCCGACGTTTTCCCTGTAAAAGTGGGGGGGCATTCTCATCAGAACTGGGGTTTTTCAGCGGCAGGAGAATATGAAGTGATTCTGCAGGCTTCAGGTGTCAAGGTTGGAAATGAAGAGTCCGTTGTGAGTGAGCCTGTTGCTTTCTTTTTTCATGTCATCGAGCCTGAAATTTTCCACTCGGGCGAGCTGGATATGGAAGTTGCCTATGAAGATGGTGCATGGGAGCTTGTTTTGCTGGATGAGGTCAATGAGCGTGAAGTGGCGCCTGATGAGTCCTTGCTTCAAGGCGGAGCTGCTGTGATGCAGTCAGTTCCGAACAACGCTGCCTTTAGTTTCCTTGGCTCCGTGGGAGATACCGCATGGGTCCTTCCACAGGAAGAGACCGAGGACGTTCTGTTCCTTGGCATCGCTGGCGATGAGATTGAAGCTGGCATCTTTGAAAATGATGCCGTGGATCTGCAACTCAAAAGCGTGCGTGGTCCGGGTGATGTTTCCTTATATGCGGTCGATGCATTTGGAGCTCCCGTTGTCTATATGAATTCAGGTGACGGTATTGATGCCAACGATGTTTTTCCGGTTAAAGTCGGAGGACATTCACACCAGAACTGGGGATTTACTGCTCCAGGGATATACAAAATTGCATTGCAGGCAGCAGGCACCCTCTTTGAAGGGAGTGAATTGATCGAAAGCCAGACAGTTGAATTCACTTTTGAACTTTTGGATGGTTCCTCGTCCATCAGCCTTGTTCGAAACCTGAATGATAGCATCAAACTTCGCTGGGCGACATCGCTCGGAGCGAACTACCAGTTACAATCACGATCTGCTCTAAGCGGTGGAGAATGGGGTGATGTGGGAGAGGTGATGTCAGGGACGGGAGAGGTCATGGAATTTGAAGTGCCTGTCATGGCAGATGTAGATTCCTTGTTTTATCGTTTGTGGATAGTGCCTTCAGCGACGCCATAAACGCTTTTGTATTTGGGGAGCAGTGCCCGGCGTGTGACTACAATGGGCGCTGCCACCCCCCTTCTTAACATGTCAATGTTCAGTTGATTTTTACAATGCAATTTGAGTAATGAAGAATCGAAATAAACCACCTTTGGAATCCATTCAAATTCTTCGATTCACCCCTTTGCTTCAAGTTGTTCACAGCTGCGGAAGAGTGGCGGCTTGTCTGCCTGGTGGTGAAATAAACGAATTGTGATCGAGTTCTTGAGAAGCGAGTGACCCGAGCGATTCATGCTTAACAAAACAAATGAAAAGTCACATATTCATTAAACCCTGTATCACACAGGTTTCCTGCGACATGGATGCGAGCGCCCAAGTGGATTCAAATTTTTGTTCTATTACCAAGATAGTGAGTGAGTTCGGGTTAAAGCGAAAAATCTCACACGGTCGCCGACAATTCACCCAAGAAGAATACGAAAAGTTAAAACTGATTTGTAAGCTCGGCAGACTCAATGTGAGTGATACCAGCACATTACTCGGCGACAGCAGTATCAATCATCCTGATTGCGACACTTTTCAAAATAGCAGTGAATCTTCCGACGCTGAACTTAGCAGACTGAAAAAACAAGAGCAGTTCTTAGATGAATTGTTGAATAAAATCATGAATTCGACAGCTGATGTGGATAACTATTTGATGAAAGCACTTTTATTATACGCAGGAAGGGAATGATTTCCCGAATAAGTAGTCAACGGTTATCGTTCATGGCTGCACCAACAATTCATTTCCTTTTTCTAGAATATCAATCCTTAAGCAGAGACAAATAAAATGAGAATGAACAAGAGTTCTTACATGCTGGCTTTCCATACCTTATGCATTTGTGTATTCGGATGGGCTTTATGTGGATGTGGCCCCAAGGGGCATAACGACAAAACCGGTAGTGGCCATGCGGCCGATCGGCATGCGGATAGTGAGCTTCCCTGCGTCATTGTTTCGACAACCGATTTGAAAGGCATCGTGGAAGCCATCAGTGGCGACAAAATTGAACTTCACAGCTTTGGTAAAGGGAACCAGGATCCCCATGACCTAGATATTCTTCCCAGTTATGTCCGTGAAATGAACGATGCGGATCTATGGGTTCAGGTAGGAAACGGCATTGAAGCAGCCTGGTATCCTAACTTGATCCGAAATGCTAATAATCCAGATATCATCGACGGAGCTGAAGGTTTCATGGACGTATCTCAAGGAGTGACTCCACTGGAAGGCATCGTTGGCGACATACTGGGCGCGGGGCACAACAGTGGTGTGCATGAGGCAGGTAACCCCCATTACCTGCTTGATCCTATCGAAGGGATACGGGTCGCCGAATTAGTGACACGGAGATTGTCCAAGATGCTTCCTGATCTGGCAGTCGAGTTTGCAGAGAATTTAGATAAGTTTCGTGACCCATTAGCCAAGGCCCTCATGGGTGAAGCTCTGGCTGAGCGGCATGATGTTGTCCAGATTGCTGATATGTACATGGCAGGCACCCTGGACTCTTTTCTTGAACAGCAGGGGCATGGTTTGGCTTTGCAAGGCTGGTTAGGCGAGCTCAAGGAATACCGAGGCACAGTCATTGTTGGGGACCACGATCTCTGGCCTTATTTTTCCCGAAGGATTGGCCTGAGTGTTTTAGGGTATTTTGAGCCAGAACCAGGGATTCCTCCGACTACCAAACATCTTCAAGCACTCATCGCCCAGATGAAGGCACAGTCAGTGCAGATCATTCTCTCCGCTCCTTACTTTGACAAACGACATGCAACATTTGTTTCCGAGAATACTGGGGCTGTTGTTTTGCCCATGTGTCATCAAACCCAAGCGCGACCGGCTACTGAAACTTATTTCGATATGGTTCGACATAATATGGAAACCATCATCCAAGGGCTGAAACAAACGCAATCACCAGCTCCAGCCGCACAATAAACCGTATGAAAGAGGATATGCGAAAACAGCTGGGTCTTGATGAAAGGTCCGTTGGTATTCCAGTAAAAAAAATGGTTCCCCCTTCAGAAGGGACAAGCGTACAACAGAAAAGTGACCCCATTGTCCTCGTAGAAAATGGCGGGTTCGCCTATGGCCGGAACTCGATCCTGGAGTCGGTGGAAATGAAGATCAAGGATGGTGAATTCTGGTGTTTTATTGGGCCCAACGGGGAAGGGAAAACAACTTTCATCAAGGCTTTGTTGGGCGCACTCAGACCAAAACGTGGTTTGATACGCTTGCGTGCAGATTTCGCAAGAAGGACCCGTATAGGTTTTGTACCTCAAAGTTGTGACTTGAACCCTAGTGTTCCGACCACGATCGAATCTTTTGTGAAACAAGGCACGGCAGGTTTGAACGTCGAGCGAACAAAATTAAACCATCGAGTGCGGCGAGCGCTTGAAGTGATGGGAATCCAGTTCATTCGTGAACGAAGCATCTGGCGTGTTTCCGGAGGGCAACGACAGCGAGCCATGGTCGCACGGGCGCTGGTCAGAGACCCCCTGATGATGATTGTCGATGAGCCTACTGCTGGATTGGATCTTGCTGCCTCTTCGGGGCTTTTGAAAACCATCACGGAGCTCAATCAAAAGCACAAGATTACGGTTATTTTTGTGACGCATGATTTACAGCTGGCAGGAAGGTATGCGTCTCATGTCGCCATCTTTAAAAACAAGCGTGTAATCAATGGCCCGATTGGTGAAATATTGACCGGTAAGAATTTAGAAAAAGCTTTTGGTGTCCCCACTGAGGTCAAGCAAACATCTTCGGGTGAATATACAGTGCGCTCAAAAGTTGAATTTCAGGAGGCCTCCGTATGATAGCTGAATTTATTGAGTCATGGCCTCTTTTTTACCGTACTTATCTGAGTGCCATCATGATTGGCCTTTCTCTCTCCCTTCTGGGTGTTGTGGTTGTCGCTCGTGGGAATGTTTTCGTGGCTGCAGCCATCTCTCAGGCTTCCTTGCTTGGAGTGGCGCTGAGTATGTTCTTTCGTCTGGGGCAACCTGTGTTAGCGGCCGTTTTATGCTCTGTGGGTGCTTCTCTGCTGGTTGCACGGAAACATTCGGCCGGGGGGAGTTCAAGCAGTGAGGAATTGACCGGATGGCTGTTTCTCATCAGTGGGAGTCTGTCCGTGTTGCTACTTGCCAAAATGCCATTTGGATTAAAGGAAATACAGTCTCTTTTTTCTTCCAGTATTATCGGAGCAAATTCGCTCGATATCGGAGTATTTGCCTCACTGCTGGTGATTTTTATCTTATTTCTGCTCACACGCATGCGCCGGCTCACATTGTTTCTCTCTGATCCTGTCATGGCTGCCGCTGTCGGTGCCAACATCATGATATGGTCGGTGACCCTTTCAATTTCTTTGGGATTGGCGACTGGCTTGGCCATTCGCTCTTCGGGGATGCTCTTTACTTTTGGGTGCTTGATTCTTCCGGCTCAAATGGCAAAGCACATATGCCGTGACATCTCACCGATGTTCATGGCGGCTCCCATCATGGCCATCGTTAGCATTCTCTCTGGATTGGTGCTTGGAAATTATTTTGATCTTCCTCCGGCTCAAACCATCATTGCCTTGATGTCATTCATGTTGCTCCTGACATGGTCCTATCGTTGGACAAGAGATTCCTTTTTTGTCACTTCATAGAAAATAGGGTTCTTTCAAAACTGTGACTATGCTGAGTCAACGAAAACAATTTCAGATAGCGTGTATCCTCGTCGTACTCAGCGGGGCTGCCTCACTATCACATCAATTGCTCTGGACCAACCGGATGACGGATCTTCTGGGTGCCAGTGCGGCCTCGGTTGCGCGCGTTTTTGGTTGTTTTTTTCTTGGCCTCTCTGTCGGAGCGGGACTGATGGGATGGAAAATATCCAGTGTGAAGCATCCCTGGCGTTGGCTCGCGTGTGCAGAATTTGCAGTTGCACTGATGTGCTTGCCCATTTTGTGGCTGTCCTATTGGACTGATTGGATCTGGCCATGGTTGGGGCTGGACGGATTGCTGGGCTGGCAAGGCGCCTGGATTAAATGGATATTGTCCATGGGTGTTGTGTTTTTTCCTGCAATGGCCATGGGGACGACATTGCCGATTGTCATCAAAGGAGTACGTTCGGCATCCGCTTTGAAAGGTCACTTTAGCGTCTGGCTTTATGCTTTGAATACTTTGGGCGGACTATTGGGGCTGGGAATTACCGGTTGTCTGACCTTGTATGCGTTCGGTATCAGCGGAGCCATGATGCTGGCCATCGGTACGAATATCTGTGTTGGCATGATTGCCCTTTGGGTGGATAGAAAATCAAAAATCATTGATCATCATATTCGACGTGATCTGGTTCCTGATGGTGGTGTGCTGACAACGTTAGGTCAAATTGGCTGGAAAGCATCAAGCACTGCTTTTGCTTCGGGATTCCTGATACTTGCACTCGAGATTCTGGCCATGGATCTTGTGATGCTGATCGCGCCTTTGTCTTTTCATGCACCACTGGCTGTTTTGGGTGCGTTTATATTCACATTGGCGCTTTCTGCCTCTTGCATTCCTCTTCTTGGAACTAAATGGCGTCGCAGTAGTCAATGGATCATGCTACTGCTGGCTGCTGCTGGTATTTTAGCTGCCGCGGGACCCTACTGGTTTGTCCAGTCGGCTATGAACACTGAGGGAGTTCTGCCGGCCGATAGTCTTATTGGTTTTACGCGTTCGCTCGTGTTTACAGTTTTATTATCATTTGGACCGTGCATTCTGTTGGGTGGATTCATTTTTCCAAGCCTTCTGGGGATGATCCCTGATAAATGCGAAAAGAGTAATGCTGTTGGATTTCTTTTGGCTTTCAATGGTTTGGGAGGGCTTTTGGGAGCAGAATTTACCTATGGTTTATTGATGCCAATGCTGGGTGTATACCTTGGGATAGGGGGTGTTGCTGTGATATATGTGCTGATGGCTTTTCTCTGGGTGCAGTGGAATTCAAAGAGAAAGCCTGTTTTCGCAAACCTTGCTGTTTTTGGCGCTCTGCTGATCACGGCAGCATCCTTTTTTTGGTTAAGACAATTGCCGGTCGTGAATCCGAACATGGGACTCAAAATCCTTGAGTTAGATTCTGGACGTGAGGGCAACCTGGCTGTTGTTGAGCATGAAAATTTTGGACGTGGATTACTTTTTTCCAATCAGTATCTGCTCGGCAGTACCAACGTTCGCTATGATCAGGAGCGCCAAGCTCATATCCCATTGATGCTTCATGGAGAACCCAAGCATGTCTGCTTTGTAGGGTTGGCCACTGGTATCACTCCTTCCGCAGCATTACAGCATTCAATGGTCGAAAAAATTGACGTGGTGGAGCTATCCTCGATGGTCACCCGTGCTGCAGGTACTCATTTTACAGATTTTAACGCTCATATCATTCAAGATCCTCGCGCCCATATCTACGTGGAAGATGGTCGCACTTTTATTGCGTCTCAGCGCGATCAATATGATGTGATTGTCAGTGATCTGTTTCTGCCCTGGCGCCCTGGTGTAGGCCGACTCTACAGCGCCGAGCACTTTCAATCGACGCGGAACGCCTTGCGCTCAGGGGGGCTTTACTGTCATTGGTTGCCCCTTTATCAGTTTACCAAAGAGCAGCTGGATTTGGTCTTGAGAACCTTCCAGAGCGTTTACCCCAAGGTATATTTATTTGAGGGAAAGCTGCAACTGGACGCCCCTGTCCTTGGTCTGGTTGGGTTCAAGAGCGGAGATCTTAAATGGGAAGAGCTTCAGGATGCCTGTCGCCGTGAGCGTCTGGCCGGCAATATCAAAGATCCGACAGTGAGATGGTTGCAGGGACTCGCGATGTTGTTTCGTGGAACGATCGATTCCGATGTTCAGTACGAGAACATCAATACGCTTGATAACATGCAACTTGAGCTTCAGGCCGGGCTTGACCGAATGATCGATCCTGAAGGGAGCAAATATCTGACAGGTATCAGCTGGTTGTCCCTTGCTCAAAATTATCTTCAAAAGAATGCTCGGAGGGGTTACCCAAACACTATTCAGGATTATCCCTTGAAAGGCATGAAAATAAGTGTGCTGACCGAAAGAATCAAACAAGGTGGCGAAACAAAAAACTCAAGCCTTCGAGAAATTTTTTCCCAAATGCCTGAGGCCATGCTTAAAGACCAATACTCTGACTGGAAGCGTTGGGCTGGTGCTGAGATAAGTGTGAGATGGAAACCCAAAAGTGATAAACTGAATGCACCACAGTTATGATGTCAGCTAACGTTTAATGATTTAGACAATGATGAATAAAGAATATTTATCGACCATCTTTGAGCACGACCATTCGTTTGGCCAGGATAAGAAGAAGCCCGGCGAGTTGAAGACCATTCTTGTGATCGTGATCACCTTTACAATGATGATCGTGGAAATAACAGCGGGTCTGGCTTTTGGATCCATGGCGCTGCTCGCCGATGGTTTGCACATGGCTTCTCATGCAGCTGCACTTGGTGTTTCAGCCATCGCATACGTATTTGCACGAAAGTACGCACACGATCCGACCTACAGTTTTGGTACCGGAAAAGTCAATGTGCTGGGAGGTTTTACGGGAGCCGTTCTCTTATTGGTTTTTGCCCTGATCATGGTGAGTGAAAGTATCCATCGATTGGTCTCACCTGTGGAGATTGTTTTCAATCAGGCAATCACAGTAGCAGTGATTGGACTCATCGTGAATGGTTTATCGATGCTCATCCTCGGTCATGACGATCACCACCACCATTCTCACGATCATGAAGACGATCACCACCATCATCATGATCACAACCTGAAAGCAGCTTATCTCCATGTACTGGCGGATACGCTGACATCCTTACTTGCGATTTTTGCCTTACTGGCTGCCAAATATTTTGGATGGGTCCGAATGGATCCGCTGATGGGAGTCGTAGGGGCAATCGTTATTTCCAAATGGTCCTTCGGTTTGTTATCGCAAACCGGTTCCTCCCTCCTGGATCGGCAAGCTTCAGCTCGGACCAAGGAGGGGATCATTGGCAGGATTGAGGGTGCGCAATCTGAGACTTATGTCTTTGACCTGCATGTATGGTCTATCGGTCCAGGGATCTTTGCAGCCTCTTTCATTGTGGTTTCAGATCAACTAAAAGCACCTCATTTTTATAAAGATCTCCTCAAGGATATGGGTCAAATCGTGCACATAACCGTCGAAACACATCTGCTTGATCCGGAGGAATTGTATGATCACTCAATAAGGACTCAAGCCCAGGCATAGGTTAGTCTTGGAGCTCTCTTTTTAGCGGTAACTTAATCATTTTTGTATTACCTTCACTTGAGGTAATTCGGCCCATGTTCGCATGTTAGGCTTTAAATGACCTTTTATTCCGTCCGTCAAAAACTAATGATTTTTATCTGAATTGATCGACACGTGCTTGTCTTGATCAGGTGCTTGCTTTGTCCATTGGCCATCGGGTCTGAATACGCCAGAGGCTGCTGAACATGGTAATGCATGGGGAACGGATAGTCGGCACCAATAACCCATAATCAGCCGACTGCGGCCCGCGCCCTCATGTTCATACACTAGCAAGCCCAATGGACTTCTTCTTCCGCTCGGCGCCCTCCATTGATGGGGATAAAAATGATCTGTGCACCTTTTTCTGCAAGTTACCGACTCAAGTGTAGATCAGGCATCGGGGTATATTGCTGATTCCCCCATATTTCGTTACAGGTGGGTCCACTCACTCGAATCCCCTTGATTTCAAAGGTGCTAAGAAGGGGGATTGCATAGTCGTTGATTTCTCTTTGAAGGGTTTGGGGAAACTCCCGCCAAATAAGGGCTCTGAGTGTAAATCCTGAAACTTGCCTGATGAATCGTAAAAGCCAATCTGGTTTTAGTGCTTTTGATCGTCCGGTTCGGTGTGACAGGTAACTAAGGCAAGGGCGATATTAGATCGATTGGCTTGCTCGACAATGTTTGCCAATGCGCTGCTAACTTTTGTCTGATCGGATTTAGGAACTTGATCCCTGCCTTTTAATGTTCAAGATGAACACATGTTACCCGCTGAATTGCATAAGCGACTGCACTCAAATGGGACAGTCTTTGGTTCTTTGATCGTTTCTCCCTCACCGCGCTGGCCAGATGTTGTTAAAACCTGTGGCCTTGATTTTGTATTCATCGACACAGAACATATTGCGCTGGATCGAGAAAAATTGAGTTGGATGTGCCAGACATACATGTCGCTGGGGCTGCCTCCTTTGGTGCGCATTCCATCACCAGATCCCGATGTCGCTACCACGGTGTTGGATGGTGGTGCTGCTGGAGTGATCGCTCCCTATGTTGAATCTGTCGCTCAGGTCAATGCCTTGCGTGGCGCCGTCAAGCTTCGACCCATCAAGGGTGAAAAACTCAAGGGAATACTGGCAGGTGAAGCTGTTGAACCAATATTGGAGGATTATATCAACAAAAGGGCAGCGGATTGTTTGTTCATTGTGAATATCGAAAGTGTTCCGGGGATCAATGCACTTGATGATATACTGGCCATTCCCGATTTGGATGGCGTGCTGATTGGGCCGCATGATCTTTCCTGCAATCTCGGTATCCCAGAGCAATACGATCATCCAGACTTCTTGGAAGCCTGCAAAACAATTTTCCATAAAGCCCGTGAAGCTAACGTCGGAGCAGGTATTCACTTCTGGGGGAATGTGTCTCAACAGGTCCGGTTTCTCGAAATGGGGGCGAACTTCCTTATTCACAGTGCTGACATACTGCTCTTTCAAAAGCATTTGTCCGCGGACCTGAGTGCCATTCGCAAAACCGCAGGAATCAAAGTCGACACACTTGATGA
>Ga0315331_10002540_pt1 | contig 13839 bp, 10 predicted proteins | sample M160m34915metaG_FD_203456 | JGI IMG/M metagenome (GOLD analysis project Ga0315331, IMG submission 203456) | Ammonia-oxidizing marine archaeal communities from Monterey Bay, California, United States - M1 60m 34915 | ecosystem: Environmental > Aquatic > Marine > Intertidal zone | place: USA...
GATTCTGAAAAACCATATCCTTGGTTTCCGCCCTCGCTCCGATTCTGCCATCCCCATCGTGCCGCTGGCTCTGCCTGAAGACCCGACCTTTCGGATTTCAGATTGCTGGTCAGCAGAAATAGAGACGGGTCGGGGAAAAGACAGGTTTCGCTGGGACGAATCTCGCGATGTCGTGGGTTCCGGGCCCGACCGACTGCCTGAACTTGTTCTGACCATCAGTTCGGAGGACATACACGGTGGTCCGGGAATCGGTCAGTTGATCTCATGGAATCCGCAGCTGTCTGTCATGGATGCTGTGGACCAATTCACCACGGGGCTGCACCCTGAGCATTTGTCGGCAGACACACAGGGCGTCCTCAGTTTTCCATGTTCTGCCGGGCGGGTTTCGGCAAGCTCCCGGTACCTGCGGGAAATCAGCAAGGCTATCCGGCCCCTTGTTGGCCAGGCCAGGATGTTTCCGTTATACGATGTTTCGGCCGGACAGTCGTCTGAGCAGTCGGATTCGGGGGAAGAATCTCAGAACGGTACGGTAGCGGTCGATCGTCAACTTCTGCAGACTGTGGCCGCCAGAATAATTCGCCTGGAAGTCGTATCTGAGCAGCAGTTACGTGTCGTTCTTCAGCCAGCGGTTCTTAGTACACCGACGGCGGTAATCGCCGCAGCGAACGACAACACACCGCATAATCGGTACGTCTGGAAGATCTGTCTGGTCAGGTAATCCGGTTATACGGAGAGCAGTTAATGTGCGGACTTTCGGCAATAAATGCCTGAATCCGACTGAAGGCCCTCGGGGCGTGCTTCTAACAATTCCTACCCTTTTGTCACGATAGGATTAGTGCGTGATTGCGCAAATAGTTCCTTCGGACTACGTCGGCCAATTGAGGAATGTTCATGGTTGCTGCCTCCCACAATACACTGTCTTCGCCTCGCGAGTTTCAGCGATTGAAGAACAATCTGCACCGACAGATAGTCGATGTGATCGATTTTTCGCGCGCAGAAACAATGACGGAGGACGATCTTCGCAGTCAGCTGAAGAGCCTTGCTGAGTACCTCTGCTCGCGGGAAGATGTGAATCTCGGCAGTTCACAGCAGGATACCATGGTCCATGAGATCATGGATGAGATCTACGGATTCGGTCCTCTGGAACCATTAATGGTTGATCCGGAGATCACTGACGTCCTTGTAAATGGCCCTGATCGAGTACTGGTCGAGCGTCAAGGGCAGCTGGAAGGCACAGATATTAAATTTGCAGACGACGCTCATCTGATGCAGTTCATTCAGCGACTGGTGGGACGAGCGGGGCGACGCATCGACGAATCAAACCCGATTGTGGATGCTCGGCTGCCAGACGGTTCACGGTTCAACGCGGTGATTCCTCCGTTGGCGCTTTGCGGTCCGACGGTTTCTATTCGCCGATTCGGTAATCGGCGTCTGTCGATGGAAGACCTGATTGAAAACAACGCACTTGCTCCGGCGATGGCCGATTTTCTGATCCTTGCAGTTCGTGGCCGCATGAATATCATCCTGAGCGGAGGTACCGGTGCGGGAAAGACCACACTGCTGAACTGCATCAGTCGCTTTATTCCGGACACTCAACGTGTTGTGACAATCGAAGAAACGGCGGAACTTCTGCTCCAGCAGTCAGACGTCATTCCACTGGAAACACGTCTGCCCAACATAGAAGGCATGGGAGCCGTCACTCAGCGTGATCTGCTTCGCAACTCGCTGCGAATGCGTCCCGACCGGATCATCGTTGGTGAATCACGCGGTGGCGAAGTTCTTGACATGTTGCAGGCGATGAACACTGGTCATGACGGTTCCATGAGTACGGTGCATGCCAACAACCCTCGTGAAACACTGGACAGACTTGAATTGATGGTGGCTCTGTCGGGAACAGAACTGCCTTCCGGAATCGTACGGCAGTATATTGCAAATGCCGTTGATGTTGTCATTCACATGACTCGGCTGCACACCGGTGAACGCCGCATTACTCGAATCACGGAGGTGGCGAGTGTAAAGGACGGTGATTATCAGGTGGAAGACCTGTTCGTCTATCGTGTGACGGGACAGCATGCAGATGGTAAATCGTCCGGTGCATTTTTCGCCACGGGGTATGAACCGGTCAGCCTGCATCGTCTGGCTCTCACCGGGGTCGACGTCTCGCGCTACAAGCCGCTGTTTGAACCCCGCGAACTGGCAATGACCGGATCCACCGGCGACGATATCGGGGATGAATTCGATCAGTCAGACTCCACCCAAAACGATTGAACAATGACTGCATCGGCAATGGAACTGCCTGTCTGAGGAGAAACATTGATGGCAATACACGCAGAGGCATTTCCCGTTGCTTCTCTTTCCGGGTTCGACGGTATTCTGAAGGAAGATGTGCGGTTTGCCACTGGCCCGGGGGACAGCCCGGGCGATGCCGTGAATGGCTGGTTCGATCGCTTGATGCTGCACTCGGGAATCCAGACACCACCTTCCGTGTGGTTGATGCTGTGTCTTCTGGCTGGTGTCACGACGGGCGGGACCATATTTGTTTTCTCAGAGCACCTGCTGGCAACCGCAGCTGGATTCATCATCGGGCCGGTCGTACCGATTACCATTGCTATGGTTAAACGGAGCAAACGGCAAACCCAGATCATGGAGCAGTTGCCGGGCATGGCAGAAGCTCTGGCTCGTGTGGCACGTACCGGGCGAAACATCGCGTATTCATTCCGCGCGGTCGCCGCGGACACACCGTCGCCACTGGGAGATGAACTGCGGCTCGTGGTGCGCCGTACAGAGATGGGTATGGATCTTGGAAACGCGGTTCACGATCTGACTGACCGCACGGGCGTGACCACCCTGACGATGTTCAGTTCCGCTGTCGGAGTGCACCAGGACACGGGGGGCGACCTGATTCAGGTTCTGGAACGACTGGCGACCGCTGTCCGTGACCGACTTCACTTTGTGAATCGACTGCGTGCCGCGACGGTTGCCAGCCGTCTGGGGGCGATGTTGATGCTGATCGTTCCGCCTCTGGTTGTTCTGTTTTTTACGTTGAGCCGCGAAAACTATATTGAAGACCTGGTTGGTTCATTCTGGGGTCGCCTGTCGTTGGGGGTGGCGATCACATTGCAGATTGTGGGTGGTCTGATCGTATTTCGAATCCTCAGGCGCAGTGCTCGTTTTTAGAACATACAGAGGTGCCGGCGGGCGAGAGTATGTCCGCTGTAGCGGCACATGGAAGCAGTTCGTCCCGCTGAAGTGCCGGTTGACGTGGTCGGAGAAAAGTTATGCTCACCTGGGTTGCAATAGGTCTGGTCGTCCTTGGCTGCGGTTACGGCCTCTATATCATGTTTCGCGGCAAACCGGGAGAATCCGGCGATATGTCTCAGCCGGGTGCTGAAGGGGCACAATCTGTCGCGATTTCCGCAAGTGCTGATTCATCAATGCTCGGCGATGAGCCGTTGAAACCAGTCGTTCCTGGCGTGATTGACGCTGCCGTGGATGAATCTGTCCCCGTAACCGATCAGCCGAATCAAGGCGGACTTTTTTCAGACTTCAACAGTATTCTTGGCACCGATTCAGGCCATCTGTTGCCGCGTCCCAAACCTGAAGAACTGCCCATGTCGAACGCCGACATGGTGTTTGGCAGTGTCACACCCGCTCTGGCGGAGATGCTTCCTGAATCCGAAAGCCGACGTGAAGTGCAGCGGCAGAATCTCGCTGCAGCGGGCCATCACTCTCGCGCTGCCTGGATCAATTTGAATGCCGTACGTTTCGTGCTGGCGTTTCTGACATTGGTTATCGGCGGATTCTGGCTGCTGATGGCGCCGCCACAACTGGAGGTCTATCTTTTGGGCTTTGTTGCCCTGGGGCCACTGCTGGCATGGGCACTGCCACCTCTAATAGTTAGTTCCAAAGCAAGCGAACGAAGAATTGACATTGAACGTGGTTTGCCGGACGTTCTTGATATGCTCAATATGGGTGTCAGTCAGGGGCTGACAGTGCCTGCGTCACTCCGCCGGATCAGCAGTGAAATTGCCGGCATTCATCCTGCGTTGGCGGTGGAGCTAAGTATCGTGAATCAACAGGCTCGGGTTGGTTCCCTGCATTATGCACTGCGCGGATTCTCACAACGCATCGACTCACCGGAAGTCGTGTCCTTTACTGCACTGTTAACACAGTCTGAAACAACCGGCACCAGCATCGCCAAGGCATTGAAGGATTACAGTGACAGCATGCGGAGCAGTCTGCGCGAACGGGCGGACTCAAGGGCTAACGCAGCTTCATTCAAGTTGCTGTTTCCAACGACGTTGTGTCTGATGCCATCGGTCTTTCTGTTTCTGCTTGGGCCGGCGGTCGTGGATATGAACGACTTCTTCGAAAACACCGCGGGCACACTTACGCAGGGGCGCGATGCTGCCGTTGAGTCACTAGAACGGCAACCGGTCGCCGTACCGACCGACAACTAATTCCGTGATTCCCCTTCCAGCTGAGCTGACTGCGACGACTTTGTAGGATACCCTCCCATGGTATTCCGTCTCCCTGCTTCATCCAGCTGCCGCCATGCCGATTAAGTTTCGCTGCAATCACTGCGATCAACTACTGGGTATTTCGCGATCGCGTGCCAGTGCTGTTGTGGACTGTCCGCAATGCGGCCGGTCTTTGCGAGTTCCGGAACTTGACGGTCGCACGCGCCGACTTCCGGACCCGCAGTCGGCCGCCAAGGCTGATTCAACGCTTCTGTCCGCTCTGACAGAACTGTCCGTTCTCGACCAGGACGCATGTGAAACTGAGGCTGAAGGGGCGGAGAATCAGGCCGGGCCGGGTACGCCCGAAGCGGCAGGCCGGGCTGTCTCACTGGCCCCGATTCCGGCATCAGAACCGATCGAAGTCGAAATCTCCCGGGCCGCAGATCCGGATGTCTGCTTTGAATCCGGTGAACCGATTGCCATTGCCGAATCTTTGAACGAACTTGCCGCACTGGAGTCGCAGACAGCAGAAGGTCAGGTTTCGGAAGATGTACATCGTGACATGCGTGAGGTCAGTCACGGTCAGCAGGGGATGGCAGGGTTGCTGCTGAGCGGCATAGTGATCTTACTGCTGGGAATTTGTCTGGGATGGTGGGTTGGTCATCGTACATCTGACAGCGAAGGTTCCGCTGACGCACCAGCGGACATATTGCCATTGCCGGCTACCGACACGTTGCTCAAAGCGGCTCCCGCCGAAGATGGTCTCACCGTTCAGGGCAGGATTGAGTATCAGGATGCTTCCGGTGCGATGAATCCGGATACTGGTGCTACAGTTCTGCTGTTGCCGGTTGACAGACAGGGTACCATCAAGCTGCATGCGCGAAGTCTGAAACGGCCGGCGGGCGATCCTGATCTTGTTGCTACGGTCGCCGCTTTGTCCGCTCTGGGAGGTGCTGTTGATCTGGTTGACGGAGAGGGAACATATCAGCTGACGTCAGCGGAGACTGCCGACTGCATGCTGATCGTCGTTTCGAAACACCTTGAACGGCCGGACGACTTACCTCCCGCACCGTCAGTGGTACAGAGTCTCGAATCCTGGTTTGACTCTGCGAACCACATTATGGGCCGACTCGCGACACGGTCCGTTAGAATATCACAACAGCCGAGTGATGCATCCTCGACGGACATCCAGTTCAGGACCGAGCGTTAGAGCAGTTTATTTATTGTCGTAGACGATAGTGGCTTGCGGCAGTAACGAAACGGCTGTCAAAAACGTTCTTCGAGGCCACAAGTCAGCGTGAAATGCCGTCGCAGGTGTCAGAGTGCCCGACAGAACGTCCTTCACCTCACTGGCGACAGACCCAGCGCGCGACGCAATAATCCAATCTGTCCGGCATGAATGAGTTCATGCATGGGGCAGAACATGATCGCTCCCAGTTTGATCGGAAACGCCGCATACGGCATGTCCACGGGATCCAGCAGTATTGCCGGTTCAATCGCAGCGACTTCTTCCATGGCAAGTTTGTGAATTTGACTCAGGCGTTCGTAAAGTTCGTCTGGGGATGGCTGAAATTTACGATCCGACTTCGGAACGGATTGTCGGCTGTAGGATTTGCGGAATTTTCCGGGAATCAAATCCAGATCTGCCGGGCGGCGTCCCCGCATGCGAAACATCAGCAATCCGTACTGACTGACAGTCAGGTGTCCTACCTGCCAGGCTACGTTTGTGGGAAGTCCCTCCGGCACATCAAACCACACGTCCTGCGGAGTCGCCTCCAGTAGTTCCAGTGTGTACTGCCGTGCGAATTCAATCTGCCTGATTGCGCCATGCAACATGGACGTAGCGGTGGCGATGTCGGGGATGGTATTGTCGTTCATGTCGGGCTGGTACAGAAGTTGGTGGCGCGGCAGAGATGCTCACCTGAACAGATGTTTGTCGGCGGACCGGCCGTTGGGGCGCCTACGAAAGTAAGGTATTGTCCCACCTGTTCCTCTGAATTACCAGGCTATGCCTGCAACTGATTTGATGTAGATTATCAATCTGCGAAGATTGTCACCTGTCAGATTGTCCGTTTTCCTGTTCTGCAGGCAACACCTGCAGCAGTGTCGCGTTTGGAGGATGTTATGACTGAGTCTTCTCGCCGAAACTTCCTGCAGCGTTCTTCCGCATTAACGACGGCCGGTTTAGTGGTAGCGAAATTCGGGCAGGCGGCTGCAGTACAGTCCAGCGAGCGTGTTCGCGTTGGCATTATTGGTGCTGGTGGTCGCGCGATGTCACTGATCAACTCGTTTTCCTCAAACGCCTCCGTTGATGTTGTTGCCATCGCGGATCTCGACGCCAATCGCCTTCCCAAAGGACTTGCAGCTGCCGAAAAGAATCAGCAACGTCGACCTCGGGGCGAAGGCGATTTCCGCCGGCTCATTGATGACAACACGATTGACGCAGTCGTGATCGGAACACCTGATCATTGGCATGCCATCCCCACGATTCTTGCCTGCCAGGCGGGCAAGGACGTCTACGTCGAGAAACCTGATGGTCACAACATCGTGGAAGGCATGCGAATGGTTGCTGCGATGCGCAAACATAAACGCATCGTGCAGATGGGCTCACAGCATCGATCGACGAAACGTCTGCAGACGGCCATCGAATTTGTCAAGAGCGGTAAACTGGGACGCTGCGTTGTTGCCAAAGCATGGGAGAGTTCAAAACAGGGGGCGATTGGATTTCCCCCGGACGGCACGCCTCCTGCAGGCGTTGACTATGAAATGTGGATGGGCCCGGCGCCACGACGCCCGTTCAACGTCAACCGCTTTCACGGCCGCTGGCGGTGGTTGTATGACTATGGCACCGGTGACCTGGGGAACGACGGCGTTCATCGACTGGATATGGCTGTGGCATTACTGAATGCTGCCTGTGAAGCACAGGGCGACCAGCAGGTTGGATTTCCGTCCTCTATTTCGGCTCACGGGGGGAAATGGTACTTCGATGATGCACAGCAGTTTCCGGACACGATGCAGGTTACCTATGACTACGCCGCCGGGGGGCACACAAAAATGCTGACTTACGAGATGCGCGTCTGGACGCCGTATCGGTATCTCGGCCATTCCGAAGGCGCAGCGGTTTTTGGTGACAGAGGCTATATCGTGATGGGAAATTCGAACTGGACGGCGTACGGTCGCGGAGGCCAGGTCCTGGGGCAGGGCGAAGGGGACAGTCACGAGGCACCGCATGTGCAGAACTTCATCGATTGCATTAAATCAAGACAGAAGCCGTACTGCGATCTGGAAACTGTCGGCCACCCGGCGTCAGTGCTGTGCCATGCAGGAAATATCGCTGCGCGAGTCGGCAGGACGTTGAAGTTCGATCCCCGACTGGAGGTTTTTCTCGGGGACGACGAAGCCAATGCACTGCGAACACGGTCAGCGTACCGCAAGCCGTGGACTCTCCCGGAAGTGTGAACGTGGACAACCGGGGCGAACAATCCGCCGCCGGAATTACCGGTCGCTATTTTGCAGATTCTTCGGCAGGACGTGACGTATGACAAAAACTTATCGAGTCGGGATTATTGGCAGCACAGGCCGCGGCGATTACGGACACGGCGTTGATGCTGCCTTTACAAAGCTGCCGAACGTTGAGGTGGTCGCCGTGGCGGATCCGCACGATGGAGGCCGCGCAGCAGCGCAAAAACGCACGGCTGCTCCGATTGCATATGCCGACTATCGCCAAATGCTCAACCAGGAAGAACTCGACATTGTCGGTCTCTGCCCACGCTGGATCGATCAACATCACGAAATGCTGCTGGCCGCGGCAGAGGCTGGATGTCACGTTTATATGGAGAAGCCGTTCTGCCGCACTTTGACAGAAGGCGACGAGGTTGTGCGTGCCATGGAGATGCGACATTTGAAACTCGGGATCGCCCACGTTACACAATATTCTCCCGTTCTGGACACAGTACTGTCGCTGATTCAACACGGAGAAATCGGTGATGTTCTGGAACTGCGAGGTCGAGGAAAAGAGGATCGTCGTGGCGGAGGAGAAGATCTCTGGGTATTGGGGTCACATGTCTTCGGCATGATGCGCAGTATTGCGGGCGGAAACGCGCACTCATGTATGGCCACTGCCACCAGTAAAGGACATCCTGTGGGCGCTGGTGATGTTTTTGACGGACCGGAGGGAATTGGCCTGCTGGCCGGCGACCACGTGCAGGCTCGGTACGCCTTTTCAAAAGGCATTTACGGCCACTTTGCCTCAAAACGAGGTGTCGGCGGCAGTCCGACGCGTTTTGGACTGCAAATTATGGGGGCGCGGGGCATTATCGAGATGCAGAGTGGCTATCTGAAACCGGCCTTCATCCTTCGCGACAGTAGCTGGTCGCCGGGGCGAACCGGTAAATCGTGGGAAACGATTACATCGGCAGGTATCGGTAAGCCCGAACCTCGGACGGACGGCACATATGAAGGTGGTCACATTGCGGCCATCACTGATTTGATCGATAGTGTTGAACAGGAACGACAAACGAAATGTTCGGCGGAAGACAGCCGTTCGATCGTAGAAATGATCGCAGCCGTGTTTGAGTCTCATCGTGTTGGTGGCCCGATTGATTTGCCGTTGCAGACACGCAACAATCCTCTGGCGTTGTTGCGGCAGTAATTACGACAGGACGGGCGGCAGGCTCAGTCGGATCGGCAATAACTCATCAGGTCTTCCCTTCCCGTCAGAAAAATCTTGATGGACTCCCGACTCTGTCGCTTCCACGAACAAGGATTCAACGATGAGCGGACGCGTACTGAAGAACAAGTTGCTTAAGGGTGAGACCGTATACGGCACGTTGCTGCAGCATGCTGTTACCCCCGCAATGGTGGATTTTCTGCCGCCGAATGCGCTGGACTTTGTGATCGTGACCGCTGAGCACAACGCGCTGGATCTGGCGGAGTTCTTGCCCGTACGTTACGCGCTGGCGGCAAAGGGAATTGCCTGCCTGGCCCGGACCCACAGTCGCGAACCTGATGACGTGTCCAAGGTCTGCGACAGCTTTGACGGTGTCGTCGTACCGTACGTGGAAGATTTCGAACAGGCTAAGCGTCTTGCTGCCGCCGCCGTATATCGGCCGCTCAAAGGAAAAGCTCTTACCCAGGTGCTGGCGGGTGGCGCATGGCCCAGCGAAGCCACCCGGAAATACGTCACAGAATCAAAATGCGCTGACACCGTCTTCATTCCCATGATTGAATCAGTGGAAGGAGTCGCGAATCTTGACCGGATCTGCTCAATTCCAGGTGTTCATGCTGTCTTCGTCGGGCCTAACGATCTGACTGTAAATATGGGCATTCCGAATGAGTATGACCATCCGGACACAATTGGCATGCTGCAGAAAATCATTGATACGGCGGATCGTCATCACGTCGCTGCCGGGTGCTGGTTCGGGAAGACTGAGCAGGCCTTACGGACCATCCGTCAGGGGGCGAGACTTGTTGTATTCTCCAATGATGCCCTGATTCTCAAGAATGCCATGGCTGAAGCCTTCACTGAACTGAAGCAGGGTTGAATTAACGTCCGACGCGGTGCAGGCCGACACGCGGCACCGCGTTCGTCGAAATCTGACCAGGCCGCAGGACCGTGTTGTTATTGCAGCCTGGTCAGTTGACTTCGACGCAGAATCTGCGATGACATCGATATACTTAAGTTTCACCTTCCTTCTTCTCTTCTTAAGAGAGCTCCACCGATGAAATGCCGTTTGCTGCCAACTGTTATCTTCGGGTTGACTGCGTCTTTCATCACCATGGTCGCGGCCAAAGCTGATGTTGAACTGCCTGCTGTGCTGGACAGTCACATGGTTATCCAGCGTGATCAGCCAGTGCGCATCTGGGGTTGGGCGGACGCAGGCGAAGAAGTGACGGTCACTCTCGGTGAGGAATCACAGAAGGCCACCGCTGACGGGGCAGGACGGTGGCTGGTTCGGCTGAAGGCACAGAGAGCGGATGGTCAGCCACGACAAATCAAGGTCGTTGGCAGGAACACAATCGATCTGGAAGACGTGTTGGTCGGTGAAGTGTGGATTGGTTCCGGTCAGTCCAACATGGAATGGCAACTGAAGAATACCACAGGATCAGATGAGGCGATTGCGTCAGCTGATCATGCTGATGTGCGATTGTTTCATGTGCCGAAAATTCAGGCAAAGGAACCAGCGGAGGATGTGAACGCTGAGTGGAAAGTCTGCACGCCCGAAAATGTACCCGCATTTTCGGCTGTGCTGTATTACTTCGGCAAGCGACTGCACGAAGAACTGGACGTGCCCGTCGGCCTGATCAACAGCTCGTGGGGGGGCTCGCCAATTGAGCCATGGACCATTAAAGACGGGCAGTCCGGTGGCATGTACAACGGTATGATCGCGCCTTTGACAAACGTGGCCGTTAAGGGATCGATCTGGTATCAGGGCGAAACCAATGTGATACAGAAGAACGGATTGTTGTACGCGGACAAGATGAAAGATCTGATAGAAGGCTGGCGAAAGCAGTTTCGCAACGATGAGCTGGCGTTTCACTTTGTGCAGATTGCACCGTGGTCCGGCGACCGATACGAACCTGGCCAGTTGCCGGCGCTTTGGGAGGCGCAGGTTGCGACGCTCAAAATTCCTCACACCGGGATGGCTGTCACAACGGACATTGTGGACAACGTAGCTGATATTCATCCGCGGAACAAACTGGATGTCGGCAACCGACTGGCGCTGTGGGCCCTGGCCGGAACGTATGGTCGCGGGGGAATCGTGTTTTCGGGGCCGCTGTATAAATCACTGAGCATTGACGGAAAGTCGGTTCGTCTGACGTTTGCTCATGCCGACGGGATGAAGTCCCGTGATGGCAAGCCGCTCACAGAATTCCAGGTCGCTGGCGAGTCAGGAGAATTCGTTGACGCAACGGCAGAAGTCGATGGGAATGTCATCCTCGTGTCCGCCGAATCCGTGGCGGCACCAGTACAGGTGCGGTTTGGTTGGCATAAACTGGCGAATCCCAATCTGATAAACGGCGAAGGGCTGCCTGCTTCGCCCTTCCAGACCAGTGGCTGGCGTGGAGGCACAGGCGAATAATGTGCGGATCTGCATGATGACAGCATGGAATCCGGACAGTTTTCGTGTTGAACGGCCTGTCCGCTCGGAAACTGAGAAGTCCGCGTTACAATTTGCGTTTCTCTCAGTTTTATTTTCGCGATTCAGGCAGTGAGTTGTGGACGAACCAGTTGTAATTATGGACGAGAAAGTTGTCCTTCCCGGCCAGATGCAGTTTCACTGGGGGGCCGAACCGGATTCCGGCAATGAGATGAGTGACCGCTCCCAGTCAGAAAAAGAGGATCTCAGCAAGACGAGCATGAAAAAAAAAGCTTCTAAGTCCAGCAGTAAGTCGAAGAAGACGGCTCAGCCTGCAGTTGCAGCGTCGGAAAAAAAGAAGGCGCAGCCCAAACGGAAATCTGACGGAAAGAAACAGAAGCTGAAGTCGACGGTCAGAAATGCGACTGTCGCCCGGAAGACGAGTCCCGAGACTTCCAAATCTGTCGCGAAAGAGACTGGCGAACCCGTGGCAGGGGCCGTTGCGACGGTCCATGAGGCGGTTACTTCCACTTCGCCTGGGTCAAGTCAGGAGAACGTGTCGCAGAAGGATTCAGAGTCAACTAACGCAATCGCACAAAGACGAAATTATCACGAAGCTATGGAAACAATTGACCTGAAATGGGGAGCGAAACTTCCAAAGGTTGGGTTTGGATTCTGGAAGGTCGAAAAAGACAAAGCAGCGGAAGTGTGTCGTACTGCGATCGAGGTTGGCTACCGGCATCTGGACTGTGCCTGCGACTACGGAAATGAAACGGAAGTCGGGCAGGGGATTGCTCAGGCAGTCAGTGATGGTGTGTGTGATCGAGAGGACCTGTGGGTCACATCAAAGCTCTGGAATACCTACCACGCGCCCGAACACGTGCAGGCTGCATGCGAAAAATCACTGGAAGATCTGGGGTTGGATTATCTGGACTTGTACCTGATCCATTTCCCGATCGCGCAGCGGTTTGTTCCCTTTGAAACAAGTTATCCCCCCGGCTGGTTTTTCGATTCTGATGCTCAGAATCCATGTATCGAAGAAGCCCGTGTTCCTATCAGTGATACGTGGCGTGCGATGGAGGATCTTGCCAAGTCAGGTCTTGTGCGGAACATTGGCATTTGCAACTTCGGCACCAGCCAGATTCGCGATCTGTTGTCCTACGCAACGATTCGTCCAAACGTGCTGCAGGTGGAAACACATCCTTATCTGACTCAGGAAAAACTGCTGCGATTCTGCGATCAGGAAAGAATCGCGTACACCGCCTTTTCACCGCTGGGAGCTCAGAGCTACTTCAGTCTGGGTATGGCCGATCCGTCGGAAGCGGTCATGGAGCATCCGATTGTCAAGGACATCGCTGCGGCCATCGGACGTACGCCTGCTCAGGTACTGCTGCGATGGGGCGTGCAAAGAAACACAGCCGTCATCCCCAAGACGGCTAGTCGCGATCGTATGGAAGAGAACATCAACGTATTCGATTTTGAGCTGACGAATTCTCAGATGGGTGCGATATCTTCACTGGATCAGCAGCGACGGTTCAACGACCCCGGTGATTTTGGCGAATCGGCATTCAATACGTTTCTACCGATTTACGAATGATTCGCGCGCACCGTAGCCTGCTGTACAGGATGCTCCGCGCAGGTGTGTTAAGAAGAGCGGGCTGTCCCTTCAAAAACTGAGAACGCCGCTCCGGCCAGGACTGTCGTAAAATACATAGCTTCCTGTAACCGGAAGCACGCGATCCCGTCCGGAAATTGATTTAGCCGAGAACTGACTCCATGATTAAATCTGCTGTGACGATCAGCATCGTTGAAGAAGCTCGAAAAGGTCCGTTCGTTTTTCACGCTGACGTACCCGGGGGCTGCGAAAAGGCGGCCGCACTCGGGTTCGATGCTGTTGAACTGTTTGCACCGTCAGCGGCAGCCATTAACGCTCAACCGCTCGCCGAGTTACTGGAAAAACACGGTCTGAGCCTTGCTGCGGTCGGTACCGGTGCTGGCATGGTCATTCATGGTTTGCACCTCTGTGATGCTGACGCCGGTCGCCGCACTCAGGCACGTGACTTCATCAGAGGCATCATCGATGCCGGTGCGCCATTTAAGGCTCCGGCGATTATCGGGTCGATGCAGGGGCGCTGGGATGCCGTTACAGACAAGGATGTGGCCATTGGCTATCTGCGAGACAGCCTGAATGAGCTGGGTGAGCATGCGGCCGGTCATGGCGTGCCACTGATTTACGAACCACTGAATCGTTACGAGACGAATCTGGCGACGACAATGGCTGAAGGTGTGGAGCTGCTGGC
>Ga0315331_10002541_pt1 | contig 13838 bp, 23 predicted proteins | sample M160m34915metaG_FD_203456 | JGI IMG/M metagenome (GOLD analysis project Ga0315331, IMG submission 203456) | Ammonia-oxidizing marine archaeal communities from Monterey Bay, California, United States - M1 60m 34915 | ecosystem: Environmental > Aquatic > Marine > Intertidal zone | place: USA...
CGATGACTCATCAGCAACCGTAACAGTTGTAGCTATAGAAGCTGTACCTGTTAAATTCCCAGTAAAAGTTCCTGTTATTGTCCCTCCATTCGTAATATCATTAGTCCCTAAATTTATATCTCCACTCATTGTTCCTCCCGCCAAAGGGAGCTTAGTGCTATCAGTTGCGCTATCAGTAGCCCAACCTAAAGCCCCTGATCCATCTGTCTTAAGAATTTGATTAGCAGATCCATCAGCAGCAGGTAAACTCCATACAAGATTACTAGCTACAGTAGCTGGAGCCTTTAATCCTACATAATGTGTAGAATCAGCATCACCGAGACGTATATCGCCCTGATGTCGTGTTTGTAATAATTCAGCTTTAGTCTGTGTCATCTACTCTATTAAACTCTGCGCTTTATATATAATTTTACGCTCTAAAAATCTACTATCTAAAAGAAACTTCTTTCTTCTGTATACCAAGGATCTTCGTCTGAACCATCACTAGAAGAATATGTAATCTGTTCTCCAGTGGTTGGTAAACCTAATCCACTACTAAATGAAGACGTAGTACCACTTGAACGGCTTTTCCATTGAGACGCTAAATCCCTAGCATTCCCCCAATTGGCCATTACTGCAGGAAAATCTGTATCACCCATAATTAAACCGCAAAAATACCAGCCATTCTAGGAACAAAAGCCTGAATGGGCCTTCCTAATACTGCCTCTCTCATTCTCTTTCCAAAATCAGAGTCTGTAGTAATACTCTTAATATCATCAGGAGCTCCATCTCTACCATATTGTATTGTTCTATTAAGACCTCTATTAGGATCGCCAGCAATTAAAGATCCCATAGAAGTAGAAAAATCTGCTCTTCTTCCAAAATTAGATAAAAAACTACCTTGGTCATTGAATGAAGGTAAACCACCTGTGAAATTACTAAAGGATGTACCGTAACTTCCAATTGATGGGGTAGACCCAGTCATATCTCCGCCATAAACGTTTCTTCCAGCTTCCCCAGCAAAACTAGGATCAGCACCTCTTGCACCAGCCTCATTTAAAGTTTTTTGACTAAAACCCCCTATATCACTTGGATTAGAAGTTACAAATTTTCCTTGAACATCATTTAAACGTGAGTCGAGAAAATTACTAACTGGTGTTAAACCAATCCTGTCAAATAAATTTTTATTTACATAGTTATTGACATTTGCATCGGGTGCGCTTCTTCTTGCGTCGGCTCTAGCTCTTCTTGCAGAGTTAACAGATGCTCCTGCAGAACCCATTTTATTACCACCTCCCCATTTTCTCCATGCTTTAGCTTCTGATCCTAAAGGTGCAAAAGCCCATCTGTATTCTCGATTTTCTCCAGGGGTCATAACTTTTGAATGATTAACCCCTTCATCCATACTTTGTAATTCCGATAGACCTTGACTTAATCCTTCCCTTATTTGAGGAGCAAAAACTTTTCTATATTTATCTCGGACAGCTGCAAGAGCTGCGTCTAATGCCTCTTGTGATCCATAAGGTACTTCATGTGCAAAAGACATGGTTAAGCACCAATTCGAGCTAAAAAGTTATCAACCCTATCTGTAATAGGTTCTTCTTGTGAGACAGCATTCATAGAGTTAGTTTTCTCAGCAGCTCTTATATTTGCTTCCGCGTAAGGAGCGCTTACTGCTTGACCCTGTGTTGCATAACCACCAGGTAAACCCTCTTGACGACGAGGATCACCTAAATCATCCATATTTAAACCTGCTGGATCAAAACCTGGTCCACCCATTACTATTTACCTATTTTTACTAATTATACCTTTGACCAATCAGTGACTACTAAAACTCCATGTCCATAGAAGTAGGTATTTTATTGCGAATCGCATATTCTTTAGCTGTCTGAGATTGAGGATATTGATTTACAAACTCTTGCATAGTTCCAACTCTTTGAGCATCCCTAAAATCTCTAGTCTGCTGCTGAAGGGCCCATAACTCATCATCAGTGAAAGCTCCTGATCTTTGAGCAGGGCTATTTCTTGTCTTTTGCAACCATTTACTTCTCTCATAAGCATCAATTTGGTCACTAGCAGAAGGTTGTCCTCCTGGACCCCATTCATTCTCTTCCCGTTCTATACGACCTGCTTCATCTGGATCAACATCGCTTACTTTACTGAATAATTGTGAAAATACACTAGGAATTTCAGCTAAAGCATTCCATCTTGCATTCCTCCAAAAGAGGTCATCGTTATTTCCCTTACCCCCGTTCCCGCTCCCTCCTACTAAAGCTCCTGAAGGTGAAGGTACCAACGCACCAGCTGGTGTCACTATCGTTTTTGCATCGAACTCACTATCAGTTGCACCTGGGGCTGCAGTTATTACTGTAGGTTTATCATATGCAGAAGGAATATCTCCCCTTAAAAAAGCTTCTTCATCCATATACTGAGGACCCCACGGAAGACGTAAACTACCAGCCATACGATTAATATTGTCTCTATTCAGTGCATAACTACCACCTGCACCTAATGCTAATAAATACGGTAACCAAGAAGAAGAAGCACCTGCAGCTACTAAAGGGATAGGCATTATAAATATTCTAAATATGTTACTTACAATATTATCACCGACAAATTAAATACTAAAGTGACAACTTACCCTCACGGAACAACAATCGAAACACTTAACGACCACGGTCATATCTTTCATCGTATCTGCGTCCCAGGTGGTGGAATGTGCCGCTATGCCCACAACGAAGATGTAGCTAATGATTTTGCCTCAATCTACGAAGATCTTTATAACTATAAATAGGGTTAGGTACTTAACTGTTTAATAAACACAGAAAATAGATAAAAAATAGGTAGGGTTGTAAGCTATTTTTTCATATCTTTTATGACAAATCCATGACCTTGCAAAGGTTTTAATATGAACACCCAAAATTTAACAAAAAATAGACTTTTTACTTAGGCGAGTGTATGTTGTGGTTAGGTATATGAATGTCAATATAGAGTTTTACAGGCACCTACCTAACCCCCTCCTCCTTAAAAGTAAATATAATAGTAAAAAAATTTTAGATTATGACTGTTTAATAAGTATTGTTGCGATACAAGAGGTTTAAGGTAGTCTGATCTGTGCACCCTAACTAAATAAAACATGGAAGCATTTCTTTATGAAGGTTTAACTCCAAAAGATGAGATAGTTTTTGCTAAAGCTTTCCAAGTATCCCTTCAATTGTTAGGTAAAGACTCATGTTGGTGTATGAAAAAGTGTAAAGATAATATATTTAGCGGTTTTACAACTAGTAAAAAAGGTTTTTTATCTTATAAAGGTAGAGATGCTCGCCCATTACTTTTAGCAATGGCTGGGAAAACTTTTGAACCACAGAAACCCATTGTTGTTCGTAAGTCTTGCTGTAAATCAACTTATTGCTTAAACCCTTCACATTATTATTGGGGAACAAGAGCTGACGTAGCTTATGAAACTACGAAAAAAAATAAAACAGGTTTAAATAGTGACTTAATAAGTAAGTTAAGACAAGATAGTGACGCAGGTATCAGTAGTTTAAAACTATCTAAAACGTATAGACTTCCTTATCACACTGTAAGAAGAATATGTAATAATGAAACTTACGAAAATGTAATACCTAGCTATAAAGAAAAAAATGAGTTACAAATTTGGAATAATATTGGTAATATATGTGCATCATTAACTAATGCATATCCAAAAGAAGCCGAAACATTTAATTTAACTTATTTTATGACTAAAAATCTAGAATGCCCGTGGCATAATCAAGGTGATAAAAAGCATAAAGGAAACTTTGGAATTATGGGAGAGTGCTTAGATTGTATGAATGAAATAAAAAAAGATAGATGCACTATTGATGTAAGAAATTTTGATTTTCGTTGGTATTGGCAAATAAAACGCTTTTGGGAGCAAGTAGAAATTGGAAAAGAAGATGAATGCTGGGAATGGAAAGGCGCTACGAAGAAAAACGGAACAGAATCAGTTGCTTATTTCCCTTCTCCTTTCCATAGCGGTAAGACTCAATCAGCTTCAAGGGTTGCATTTTGGTTAAGCCGTGGTTATACAGGTAAATATAGAATTTTCACAAAAAAATCTTGTAAACCTTTTTGTTGTAACCCTCTGCACCTTACAATCAAAGAACTCGAAAACGAGTCATTCCCAACAAAATTACAGTGCGTCAAGCTAACTCATGACAACATCTTCAATCACTACAAAAAGAAAAAAAGTAACTCTAAAAAAAAGTGAAGTAATTCCAAGTAATTTTCATTTAGATGAAAAAAGCTATGCTCCAAGGGTTGTTATAGATGGAGAGATGTCTGTCGGTGCTTGGTGTGAAACAAAAGAAGAAGCAAAAGCCCGATTAAACCATTTAGAAATCGCTCTTGATTATCATAATTATCCAACAAAACAAGAAGAAGGTGTATATCCTGAACGGAGTAGAATAATGGAAGAATTATATAATAAATCAGGAAGAACAAATAGTATCTTCACTGGTTTAACAGAAGAGTATGGCAAGGTACCTAACGACAATCCCCAGTAATACAGGTTTCTACAATCTTGGAACAGTAGAATCTTACCCAACAGGAGGAGCAGGGCCAACAGCGTATGGTCCTACTTCTTATTATGGTTCAGATCCATTACCAGAACAAACAGGAGATAATATTTACAATCCGATTGATCTAGGTGATTTTTCATCTATTTTTAGAAGTGTAAACATTGAAAATACCCATGGAGGTTTATCAAGAAAACAAACAACTTTTTATAAACTTCGATTAAATCACCCAAGATCAATTCAATTTAAACAAAATTATAGTCAATTCTCATACGAAGAAAAAACAAATAGAAATACATTACTAGCTTTTTATGAAATTACAGAGGGAAAAAATAGAGAAGAACTACCTATAAATGATTTAGGTTATGTCTCAAAAGAAAGTTCTATTGATTATTTAGACGATGAAAGTATTGGTAAATTAAATGATTATTCAGCAACAAACCTTCCTGTTGGAACTTATCTTTTTTTAATTACAAACGATATTAGATATATAGAAACAACTTATTCTATAAGTATTAATGTAGATCTAACAGATTGGGGGTTAACTAATGAAGCTATAGAGGATTCTATAGATTTTGGTCAAATCTCCGATGGTGCGGGAACAGAGATTAATTTTGGAACTATTTAATTTAAGTTACACTATTTTTTTTTGGAACTGGACTCCAATTGTAATAAGTAAAGTAATCATCATCTCCATCATCTTGTCTACGTAAGAATTTAACATAGTCGTTAAGAGCTAAGTTTGGACCTGGATCACCTGTACCAAGCCTTTGAACAAGATTATCACCTTGCATAAATAAATCATTATCCTTTAATGCCTGTGAATCTACTTTGGAACCTGAAGTAGACCAATAATTAGCTAGAGCATTAGATACTGTATAGGGATTATATGCATTTTTATCTGGACGAGCAGTAACTCCTTGTACATATTCGTCATAGGTTAAATTATTATCATCTCCAGCAAAATTTTTAAATTGATCAGTTAAATAATTTGTCCTAGCAAAACTACCAGTGTCATAAATATCTCCACGGCTTTGTTTATCCCAATGAGTTCCCGACCATCCCTCATTGGATCTTAAATTAGCGTTAAAATCCCCTTGTGCTCCTTTACGTTCTGTATACCAAGGATCTGCATTCGTAGTAACCGTAGTAGAACCATCATTTGAACCATCATTTGAACCATCATCTGAAGCTGAACTTACATTTTTTACTGTATTTAGTAAATCTTCTAATCCTCCTGTTGCCCAGCTAGGAGTTTCATTTAACCCTACAACATCTTCAGTTCGAGGATTATTTGAAAAATCTCTCCAAGCATCATCATATCTTTGCTGTGTACGTGCGAGTTTTTGTTGAGCAACATCTTTAGCTGTTTTTAAAGGTAGTTGTTTATCAATTCCTTTAATTAATTTCTTTTCATCATCTCTATCACCTACTCTATCTATTGAGTCATTATTTGCAAAGTAGTCAGAATATTCTTGTGAAAGTCTAATGTTTTTTAAAACGTCGTCTTCTGACATTCCTCCTCTCATTTGTTCTTTCCAATAACTTCTACCTTCATCACCAAGATCACGTCCTAACAGATTTTTATATGAATCTTGTAAAAAAGCTTCTTGATATTCATCAGAACGACGGATATTATCTAAAACATCCTGATTTGATTGACCTTCATCAATCATACGGCCCCAATAATCCCTACCTTCAGATGCTATTTCTCGGCCTAATAATTTTTGATAAGCATCACCTAAAAATCTATCTTTAAATTCAGCAGACTTTCTAATATTACTTAAAACGTCATCTCTACTCATACCTCCAGATAATTGATCTCCCCAATAGGTACGTCCTTCGTTACCAATATCCCTACCTAAATAAGTGCTATATGCTCCAGTTAAAAAATCTTGGTCTGAATGAGCAGTATCAGTAGATACATCTCCTATGTATAAAGTTGGACGTGATTTATGCCAACCACTATAATTATCTATTCTTTTATTAGATTCGGCAGGCTCATAGTCATAAAATTTTTCATCTTCTGCATCTTTCTTAATATAATCAACAGTGCCATCCTTTTTAGCTTTTTGAAAAATTTTCTTTAATATACCGCTTCTCCCTTGTCTACTTTCAGTATCCTCATCTTGATTTACATAATTGCGGCCAACAGAACGAGAAGTACTTGGATCTAAATATCTCATTACATCTTCTCTAGGCAAACTACCTAGATAATTCGCAGCTAAATCTCTATCAACTGCAGCATTCATCACACCTAATGATTTTGGTCCTAAACCTTCATCATCTAAAAAACCTCTTTCCTGCTGTCGTTCCTGTCTTATACGATTTAGATAGTCTGCCGCCATGCCATAGGCTTGTTTTGGCACATAATTTTTATAAATGTGCGGTGTCTGGTTTTTCGGAGTTAAAATAGTATATCCGTTAATTGTTTCTTGGTTATATCCCGAATCAGTTGACATTTGGATTTTTGAACTCTACTTGTATATCGATTCTATCTGTGGCAAACTCATGTAAATGACGGACCCCAATATAGCAAAATGGAACCAATACCAAGATCAAAAGCAACTCAGCATAAGTGATAGGTCTTTGCATATCGAAAAATATCCTTTTCTCTTGGAGTTTAGCGAACTTATTGCAGATATGTCCACGAAAGATTTAAAAAATAATCTACTTACACCTGAACAAAAAATGCTTGCAGAGTCTCTTTGGATGGCTAACAAAACTAAAATACAATCAGATCCTAGTTATAGCCCAAAAAAAACTAAGCTTAGACAATTTTATGAAAAGGTCTTAAAGGTAGAACATAAGCAACAATGGGACGAATACAGAAAAAGAGCTAATATTACTTCAGACAAACACCTCGAATGACAATAATTAATAACGAGGGTTGGTTACAAGTCTTAGAAAATACAGATTACGAGCCAATTGAACAAAAATCTAATATCTATCAAAGCTATCGATTTGTAGATTTAGATATTAGTAGCGTAACTATAGGAAATTATAAGGAAAAATTAATGGGGTCTTTAATAGAACAAGTTGAAATGTTTATACCTCCTTCTGGTAGTTTTGCTAATGCAGATCTTCGACGTTATTTGGAACTAATATGTAGCTATGAAACTAGTACTACAGATTTAATGCTGGGTCTATCTTTAGCAGATCAAATACGGTTAACTTTTAGCGATATGAAAACAAGTACAATTTGTGATCGGTATCCAGAAATCAATCTTGCTGAAAAAAGACGTTATAGATGTGTTGCAGAATATCTTATAAGACAAGAAGAATTAACAAAATTAAGAGATGAAAATGGAAAATTAATAAAAAAAATCGGGAATATGCAAAAAGCAGTAGTTCTTTACAAACCTCTTCCAAAATTATTAGAAACTCTTAAAAAATCTGGATTAGGTCATTTAATTAAATCTATCCCGAAAAAACAACCTGAAAAAATCAAAAAAACTTGATAAACTAAAGTATCGCAATTGATCTATGACAAGCAGAAGAAACCAACTCCTTTTAAAACTTTTTCAAAAAACATCTGGAGAAACAGAAGATAAACTTCTACAATTATCGATAGAACGTATTCTTGCTGATCAACTGGAGTACTATAAAAAATTCTATTCAAATGAAGGTCCTGGAGTAATTGTATTTAAACCAGACTTTGCAACTGAAAAAGAACAAATGGAATATGTAAGTGTAAACAAGTTAATAAGTATATTAGAAGAAGCAAAAGCTGCAGGACAAGATAATGAAATTATAAGAAAAACTATTAATATGGCAGAATCTTTAGATCCTGAGAAAGAAGGGATTTTTATTATAGAAGACGAACGTGACACTCAATTATTTAGAATTAATCCTCAACAAATGAAATCTTCAATTTTGTAAATTTGGAAAAAAGTAAATTTAACTGGAAAAAAGGTAAGGCATTATTAGGCAGAATTTCACATTTAGAAGATGATTGGCTTACACCAGCAGATTACATACCTTATATAAGTGCTTTATTAGGTGAAATAGAACTGGACCCTTGCTCTACTCATAATGCAAATAATCAATTTTTAAGAGCACGGAAAATATATACATTAAAAGAAGATGGACTTAATACGGATGATCCGTGGGTAGGTACTACATATTTATTCCCGCCAACATATGGTAGATGTTCCTTTAGTAAAGAAAGAGGAACTTGGAGATGGAGTAGAAGAGCTGGTGGAGTAGCAAAAGCACCTTCAATCATATGGTTTAAAAGATTAATAAAAGAATGGAAATTAAGAAATATTCCTGAAGCTTTATTTTTTACTACCTACCCAGAAATGATGAGAATATGTCCAGAAATGTGGGATTATCCTGTATGTATACCTACAGATCGTTGTAAAACAATTCACGGTAAAAAACTATTTACACTTAAAGATTCTCTCTTTTGGGGTTATTTTATTTATCTACCAAAATTAGAATTTGGCTTCCAGCAAGCTGATAAATTTGTGGAAATCTTTTCACATCTAGGTAAAATTATCAATTAGAGGTTAAACTAAAGATTCATGGATACAGAAAATAACGATTCTGCAATGACTGGAACACAGATAGAAATAGCCTGTGTGTGTGATGACATAAAAGAGCTATTACTTTATAAAAATCAACAATATGGTGATTCTGCACTAAATCCATCAAGAATTTTTAGTAAAGCAAGCCCAGTAGAACAGTTACTAGTCCGAATTGATGATAAATTAAACCGTATTAAAAAAGGAGCAGGATTGATTGCAACAGATGAAGATGTAATACAAGACTTGATTGGATACTTAGTATTGCTTAAAATAACTTTAAACAAAGAAAAAAACCAAGGAGAAAAATCATGAATTACAAAGACATTGTAGAAGGCTATACAGACGATTTAAAACTAATAGATGCAGTTGAATTACTTAATCGAAATCCTTTTGACGCGGCGGAGATCCTAAACTACGTGGCGTCTCACTCCAATAACGAAAAAATTGACGTAAAACCTCCTCAGATGGGTCCCACTGAAGTAATTTTCTCTCAAGATATTCAATTGCTTTCAACTGATTGGGAGCCCCAGTATAAGTCTCAGGGAGATTCAATAAGCATTTCTTTAAACGACAGTGATGAGGAACAAATGTTGGAATTGTCTTGTCAGGGGCCAGATACGTATCCAGTTCCACTCGACGTCGGTCCACTAACAGAGATCCACCTGAATACCACAATCGATTAATAAAAGGGCTCCATTCTCTAATTATCTTATTTTTAGTTGCATAACTATTAATTAATTCAAAAAGACGACAAGTTTTAAGTGAACTAGGTCCAATACTATGAGCAAAACTTAAAACAGCAGCTTTTTTATTAGCATTTAAAGGTACAAAAATATGATTTAAAACTAAATCAGAAAATTCCTTTAAATCTTCTTCTAATTGTTGTGAAATCTCTTCCTCATTGGCTCTATCTTTAGCTGAGAGCCATCTCTTGCCTAGTTTTTTACTTCCATAACCAATTCTCCATATATTTTCTCCATACTCCTTATAAGGCGCATACGTACCTATTCCTGTAAATACACGAGGTAAAGTATATTTTTTTATAAGATTAATTCCTTTTCTTGTTAAAAATGGGTGTTCTTCCCACTTTTCTAATTTTTTATTCTTATGGGACTTCAACGCTGCCGTTATAACTTACTTCAGAATAACCATCTAAATTAAGTAGAACAACATAATCTTTAGCTGCATTAGATACCGCAACTCCAACTGCACCTTTACCTTTACCATCTTTAGCTATATTCGTAACAACTTTATAACCAGTAGCAGCACTGCTTCCTGTGTAAGCATCTTCTTGAAAGATTTCCATGGTATTTATACCATTAGTTTTATCAAGCTTTACAATAATGTTTCCAGTACCCCCTGGATTAACACGAAAAGCTCTAATAGCTTCCCCTTTATTACCAGAAGAGGTAGCTCCTAAATAAGTGACTTCGGAACCTGTATCAACAGAAAAAGTATCTAAGGTACCTTCAATAGTGCGAGTTGGCATGGTGATTAAGAGATCTGTCCTATCGTAGAGATGTTGAATTTAATATCGGCATCAATGCCGTGTTCCTTTAGTATGCCAAAAAACATTTGACGATCTAAAGCTTTTTGATGGAGCATTTCAACGAAAGCTTCCTCTAAATCATCACGATCTAGATTCTGAATCGCTAAAGCTGTCGCATGAATTTGAAATTCAACATCGACTGGAAGCTCTATTGCATCCATAAACATTTAAAACCTATAGTTATACTACCAGCGCTGAATTGAAGAGCAATATTAATCTTTTAGTCTATAGCCACGAGAATAGCAGCTTTTGGATTTTTGAGTAGTTAATAAAAAGGAACTAAAGCCGTGACTAATACCAAATAAAATAATAAATGATAAAAAAATCGGTGTCATAATAACTCCTGCTCTAAACCTATCTTACAAGTAATCAAACTCGTATAGTCCCATCCATTAATTTGCCGTAGATATCACTACGTTCTTGTCCCTTCAAAGCTGAATCACCTAAAGGAGGTAGATGTTCATTAATAAGATCAGGAATCCATCTTTCTGGATTTCTTTCCTTTATATATGATTTTAAAAATAGGTCGGATTCAGTCATTAACTGTACAAGGAATGTACTTATCAAAAGATGGTAAGTTCAAGAAAGAAGGTTCTTTAACCATCCATGCTTTTATTTTAACAAGCCTTTCCCTGCAATAATATAGATATTTTGGTGTATACCACTCATCTAATAACGTAGAAGCTTTTAATTTATTACAATCTGAACAACAACAACACATATTAGATTTTATATTTTGACCGCCTTTAAATTTTGGAACAATATGGTCAATAGTGGCAGTTGTATGATCTAACTCTTTATTACAATAAGCACATTTCCAATCCCATGCTTTAAAAATCTGTTTTCTAAACTCTTTACGAGCACTACGTGAAGATAAAACAAGTAAATTTGTTAAAAGATCTTTTTCGCATTGGTACACATTAACTTTGCAACCTTGAAAAAACTCTAAACTGCATAAACTTGTGTTTTTACTAGTTAACAGATTCTAAAAATTCTTCTTCTGCTGGATCATAATCAGCATCTTCTAAAAGCTTTAATAAATAATAATGAATTTTTTCTGTAACCCAACGAAGATCCTCCTCACTAATATCACAAATAATCGCATCAAGAGATAATTCTCTTGATGGTGTTCTCACATGATCAGCTAGTAATTCTAAAGCCTTATATCTGCTTTTATTTAAATCACCAAGCATTGTACTAAGAGGTCACAGCATCTGCAACAGGATCAGAAGTTTCATTCACACCTGATTGTTGTTTCTGAATTGAAGCAAATTCTAAAGCTCCTAAAACTTTTAAATATTGCTCTTTTAGTCTACCTAATTGATTTTCAGTTTGTCTTATATTATTTTCTAAACTCTCTTTTTGATCGTGTAATTGGTCTTCTAATGGTTTTACTGCATCAGACATGACAAAATTTTTAAAAAGTACCACATAGGAGAATAACCCTCCTTAACTTTTCCTTTTCCTAAAATTTGACCAACACCACCCATTTGCACCTCCTCCAATAAATAAACGTCGGTCTAAGTCTTTTTGAGCATATTTAATATTTTTACCAGCTTCAGCAGAATGTGATTTAAAATCTCCATTAATCAAATCTAATTCACCAAAAGGATCTTGAACTAACCAATTATTAGAATCGTATCCAGTAATAACTATGAAATGCCTACCTCCGTAAGGTCCAGTAATCTTACCTTTATGAATAATACTCGCTACGACAGGTCTACCAAATTTTAATTCTTTTTTAATATCATAAGGATCAAAAGAAATACTGAATGATGCAATATAATTTATTTCAGCCATGGCATTTAAATTTGCGCGATAAGAGTAATATTTACCATACTTATTAATTAAATTTAAATAGTCATTAACACCGTTAATAGTAGGCGCATCTGCATATTTCAAACACATGGCTAAACAATAAACTTGACTTTTATCATCATGATCCTTTTCACTATCATCTTTAAATAGATATGGAAAATTACGTAAGTAAAGTAAATCACCATCAGTAGCATATGGTTGTATATAAATCTCGGTATATAAACCTAACCAATCTTTGTCATCAACCCACCAATCCCCTAGTCCGAGCTTTAATTCAAGAAGAGTTTGGTTATTCTCACGTTTTAAAACCCTACAACGTTGAAAAGTTCGATTTGGAACAATAGCCGCTTTTTCTTCTAAAGATAATTCAGATAAAGGAATAGGATGTTTTTTAAAGAAACAATGACATTTAGAAGTAATAGATACCCAACCCCATTTAAATTCTGTAGGTTTATGGCAAAAAAGTTCAAGTTCGGCAGATCTTCTTCTAGATAAACTTTGTAATACATGATTTTTTTCTTTATTCAATTTATAAAGTTCTTCTATAGCTACAACACATGGGTCTTCTAATTCATTAATTCTTTTTAGTAATAATGAATTAGTTAATCTATCTATACCCATATTTGATGCAAAAGAAAATAAAGCATCAAATTGATTTTGATTAAGAGGAGCTGTAATCAAAGCAGAAACCTCTTTTTCTAATTTACTTACAGCATCTGACGATAAATAAGCACCTTCAAAAGTACGGATAAAATCTAAACCCGTCTGAGATACATTATTTATAAACATCTAGCAGCCTTCTATTGCCTTAGCTATATCTCCTCCAAGGTTAGCCCCCGTTTTTTGTCCAAACATTGTCGCCCATCCGCCAGCAACCCAACCAATTATAGGTATATTAGATAACGCAGGTGCAGCTTGAGCACCTACAGATGCTCCTATAATGCCTCCTGTAGAGCCTCCAGCTCCTTCTGCCTTAATACAAGCAATCTCTTTAGCTGTGAGTTTAGATGCGTCATCACCGCCATCTAAATGAACTTTCCCATTCATCGTATATTCTTCATACAAATCAACAGTCGTAGTACTCTTATTAAATAGACCTCCAGAAGGCTTAACAATATTTTCTGTTTTTATCATTACCTTTGGATCATTAGCGTTATATCGAATTTTATATCCATCTTTAGTCGCCTCCATCTCATAAGACGTATAGCTACCCACTGGAAAATCAACAACAGGTAAGTTGCTTTTACTTATTAAGGAACCCATTAAGCCAATATTAGTGACTCCGAGAAAGGTTCCAAATCCAAGAGCTGCCCAATTCATGTTGCTCTTCCTATACATTCAAATTCAAGACTCAATAGAGGTCTTGTTATCCACTGTAGTAATTTTAATAGGCGCTTGCTC
>Ga0315331_10002544_pt1 | contig 13833 bp, 18 predicted proteins | sample M160m34915metaG_FD_203456 | JGI IMG/M metagenome (GOLD analysis project Ga0315331, IMG submission 203456) | Ammonia-oxidizing marine archaeal communities from Monterey Bay, California, United States - M1 60m 34915 | ecosystem: Environmental > Aquatic > Marine > Intertidal zone | place: USA...
TTGACGGATGTCACTCCTTGAGCGACATCCTGCACACAAACGATCCACCGGGACTGGCTCGATTTCTGCTGCGGCCCGACACAAAGCCGATTCCCCATAGTGATGTTGAGTTCCTGGCACCGATCGATCAGCAGGAAGTCTGGGCTGCCGGCGTGACCTACAAACGCAGCCAGGTGGCTCGTATGGAGGAATCTGAAAGTGGTGCGTCACATTACGACAAGGTGTACGAAGCAGACCGCCCGGAGTTGTTTATGAAAGCCACGCCGTCGCGGGTTTCAGGACCGGACGAGCCCGTACGAGTTCGGCAGGACAGCTTCTGGTCCGTGCCGGAGCCCGAATTTACGCTGGCCATCAACCCTCAGGGCAAAATTGTCGGTTATACCATCGGGAATGATATGTCCGCGCGAGACATTGAGGGAGAAAATCCACTCTATCTGCCGCAGGCCAAAGTCTATCGTCAGTGTGCCGGGCTCGGGCCGTACGTGCTGCTGGCCGACGAACCACTGGACCTGCCGACTACAGAAATTGAGTTGCTGATTCAACGGGATGGTGCTGCAGTCTTCAACGGCTCGACAAATCTGGGCCAGCTGAATCGTTCGCTCGAAGATCTGGTAAACTGGCTCTATCTCGAAAGCGAATTTCCCGAAGGAACTTTTCTGATGACAGGGACCGGGATCGTACCGGACGATGAGTTCACCCTTGAGGACGGCGATTCCGTATCGATTACAATTGCGGGCATCGGTACCCTCAGCAATCCTGTCACCAAAGATCCTGCGCCGGCTGTCTAGAGTGCATCTCACGAAGAGTAGTGGCAGAGACGCAGCTCAGTAACCTTCGCAAACAGGGAGGTTGCTATGAAAACATGCTTTAAGGACTTTCGTCGTAATGTGCTGTGAGCCTGTGATACAGGAGATGGAACGCGAATAATCGCGTTTCAGTTCAACGCGAATGAGTTGTGGGGTCACCGAGTTAAGCAGCAATGTCACGAACAGAGACGGACTGCTCCATTCACGACTCGCAAACGAATTCTGACATGGCAGACTGTTGATGGTCCTCGTTGGATTCACCCGAGAAGGCCTCGCCGTCGAGGTCGCTTGATCGTCCACCTCAATGCAAATCATTGATGTGTCACAACATTTGTTTGCCGTATGCGGCCCCCCAGGCATATCCGTGCGACGCCGGCCTCGAACTCCCGGACAGGAAGCTCACCACACGGCTCAAACAGGCCGCTGTCGAAACGTTGTTCATGTCACCAGTTAGTTCATGAAACAAATGGTTGCCTGAAAAGCTTCAGTTGCAGGCTTCGTGATGAATTATTCAACGGTGACTCTTTCTGAGTTGGACGGATGCTCATGGGGTAGTTGACCGTTGGCAGCTTGTCCACAACCACCATTGACCGGAAACTTCGATGCGCGTCAGACCCCAGCGGTATTCGCCGTACGCTGTTCTTCTACCGATCGTCTTGCGGTCTAACGCCGGAAGAACACCGGTCCCACTCTCGCACTTAAGTTGATACTACCCCCAGCGCCAGGTCAGTCGTGTCAGTACGCGTCCAGGTAGTATGCGATTTGTTAGCGTCGCCGCTGCCGCCGGTGGTCACCGCGATGCTTCCGCACCCACGGCCGGTAAATGCGAATACGCGTTTACCGGTGATCACAACGCCGGAATACGCCGGCTGATCGCGGCGCGGCTGCACTGGCAAACCAACGTACCTTCCGGGAATTCCGATCCAGCCCCCGCCGGCTTTCCTTCACAACACACAGGAAAATGTTCGTGCGATCGTCGTCAATCTGCCCGGCGATGGCGTACCCCACACCCCATCAGACGCTTCCGCCTGCTGCCGCCATGTGGGCTGTCCTGTTATGCGATACAGACCGGTGGTTAACTGGCTCTTTGCTGGTGGCTTGCTAATGACTGTGTTGTCGTAAACGATCTGACTGGACGAAAACGCCCGTTTTCCCGGTTCAGATTCCTCCCCAACGTCCGCCGGCCACACCTTACTGCCATTCAGATCAAAATCATGGAGGGCACTCTGCGCGCAAAGCACTTGAATATTTTTTCCTCCCAAACCGGCATGTGTGAAGCGTAGCCATGCCGCCGATTCCGGAATACGAGTCTTATGACAGGGAGGCTTCACGTCTTGCAGCCAGAGAATTCCCCCTGATTCGACATCAACGCACACGAAGTGCCGAAGCAGGTGTTCAACTCCACCAGGGGTTTGCGGATTCAAGCCGTGACCAGAAAAGCAAGTTACGAGACTCCGTCCACGTCAGATTCGCCTCAGCCGACTAGCTGGCAGGAAGGGATTCCGAATACTCCGGAACACCAGCGCCACCGTGTCCGTGAAATCGCAACCAATCGCCGGCGATAACCGTCTGCAAGATGAAGGATGTCAGAAACAATGCCCACCACATGGACGAATCGAATCGAAACTTCCAATAAAGAGGTGTGTTTTTCTAAATCACGCCGTCCGTCATGGCATGGTGCCAGGTCAGAAGGGAGTAGTTCTGCATCAACTTCGCTCTCGCCAGAAGTAAAGTGGCTGTGTTGAGCGATCATCAGGTAACTTCAAACGACGGAAAGTCTGCGGCCAACTTCAAATGCGGCCTGATCCTTTAATAACGCCATCCAATCTGCAGGACTACGCCGTTGCTGAGGTCGAATTTAGTTGAGGTTGATTCGTACTCGATCCGGCGATTGAATGCGAGGCCGCATTCGGAAAACCAACCTCCACCACCGTCCGTGAGATGATCAACGCCGAAGGTGAGCCTGAGGTCTCGCAGCGACAATTCATCAGTCTGTCCGCCCGCTCTTGTCACAGCCCAGGTGTTGCCGCCGATCCCTGCTTTCACATAACTCCACGTTTCGCTTTTACTTCCGTCTTTCGACAATTGCCACGCGAGTTTTGATTCCGGAAAACGCAATTCCAACTTCGTGGTCGCCTTCGGCGTCCACGTGAGACCAACGGCCGGCAGTAGCGGAAGATCCGCACGATCCAGGTACACCGCGCCGAATGAGAGGGAAAGTATTTCCGGACGGTACTGCCAGTTCACCACGCCAAGCCCAAAGATCCGAAAAGCATCGTCACCCGTCGTGAAATCGCTGCGGATCGATGGCTGGATGATCGTCATCGTGCTTAGCCGATCGTTGATCGGTTTTCGGTAAAAGAAAGAGACTCCGGTTTCGAAAAGTTCTCCGGGAATGTCGATTGCTGCCGCCGCGTCGACAACGTCGACACGAAATGACGGAGTGACGGCAAGAATGTTGTCAAAGCTGCCCAGCGGCACACCCAGCCCGATAGAGGTTTCAAAAAAACTGCTGCTCAAATCATTACCGGCCCCCGCCTGCATCCACCCTGATGAAACTGAGAACTGTTGCACCGCCTGCTTCTTGAAGCGACGGACTGGATCATTATCGAAAGAAACAATCGCGTCGGATCCACAGCCCTGCCGGGTACATACCGCGACATTCAACTCACGGTTGGTGAGACGTGACGGGACGGTCTGCGCCTGAGCGCCGGTCGTAGAAAGTAAGATGATGCAGAAGATGAAACGCACGGGGGAAGTGTAGACTCCGAGGCTTGAAGAACTTTCTTTATGGTTGAGTTTCCACACAATGCGACGGACAGCGAGCTGTAAACGAACAGCCCAAGCGGCAACTGTTGCCGCTTCGCACTGCCAATGTCAACGATCCGTCAACGCGCTCGACCGACGCCGAATCGATTTCGATTTTGAATGCTGCCGGTTTATTGTTGTCCGGAAAGCCGCCGATGCCGCCGACTTGCTCTGGCTTCAACCGAGCGCTGCAGACGACTCGTCCGGACCAGCTAACAACAAATCTGCAGACGCACCTGTCACCGTAACCCATTCGTCGATTTTTCCTCTGGAAGGTTGCTCGCCCCGAGGAAGCAAACCGTCAAGCAGGTGTGTAAGCATTCAAACTGTATCTTCGATCGTCACCAGGACTTTTCGCAACCATAGAATCTCCGCTCCTTAGATCCATGGCGAAGCCTCCCGAACGTTCGTGTCTAAGCACGCTGTTCCCGCCACAGATGTGCTCATCACCCGTGATTCGTGTCGACGTTTGGATTGATCGATCGTGAATCTGATGCCCATCACCTGCCAGCTAGCGAGCACAATGATGGAGAGTGTCTTCGAGATTCTGAAAGTGCTGCTGAAAGACCGGGGCGGCAACAGGACGATGTTACAGTAAACCGGGCTTCGGTAATTCTCAGTCAAATCGGAAGCGAGGGTTTCCATTCAATCACTCGGTAAACCGCTCGTACGCTGACAAATGGTTTCTTACATCTTCATTCGAGTCAGCACAGACCCCAGCCCGCCATCAACGCCGATAGTCTGGCCCGTGACCCATGAGTTGCACGGATCAAGTAACCACACGATAGCTCGGGCGACGTCTTCCGGCGCGCCGAGTCTACCCAACGCGTGCATCTGAGCGGACATTGCCTCAGCTCCATCAGTTTCCCAGAGCTTGCGAGTCATCGCAGACCTGACTAAACCAGGTGCGACAGCATTGACGCGGATTCCGCGCGTGGAATATGTGGCCGCTGCAGAAAGCGTCAGGCCGATGATTCCGGCCTTGGCTGCAGCGATGGCTTCATGATTGGAAAGTCCGATCTGCGCGGCGGCCGAGGAAACCAGCACGATCGAACCGCCTGTCTTGCGCATCGCTTTCGTGGCAGCTCTCACGAGCGAAAACGACGATGTGAGATTCGTGGTGATCGTATGATGCCATTCTTCGTCACTGGTCATGTGGGCAGGCTTCAACAGCACCGAGCCTATGCAATTCGCGACCCCCGTGATCTTGCCATGCCTTTCCAGGGTGGCTTTCACACAGGCTTCAATCGAGGCAGAATCGTCCGCCTCGACCTGGTGCGCGTCACCTTGAAATTCTTCTGCTATTTGCGAGGCTTTATTGAAGTCTCGTGCTCCCACCACAAGATTGGCTCCGGCCACTGCCAATTGTCGAACAACGGCGCTGCCGATGGAGCCGGTCCCGCCGAGAATGATGTATGTCTGCTGTTCGTCTGTCATTAAGGATGCTTTCTCACGCTGAATAGCTGGTAAGACGTCCCGTCTTCTTTGCAACTCTCGAAGTGATCGCCGCTTATCCCTCCAGCTAAGATGGGTACAGGAGTCATATTCTTAGTCAGTAACACGGTCCGGACGCCGTATCCGCGCCGCAGACTGAGAGCCTCTGTTCGTCGATGTCTGACATGTCGATTTTCTTCATCTGAATGATCCGTCGGCAGACGGCGGGGCGTGCTCCCTGTCCTCTGCTTTCGCCGTTCAACCGAGCCGTTGTCTTTGCAGCAGCAGGACAGGTGTGCTGGTGAATTGCGAACAAGGAACAGCCTGTGTTGAGGGCGGCAAGAAGGGTCGACGGGGGCGTCCTTGGAATAATCGGGCCAAACCGCACCTCAGTATGCACGCGAAAACAACATTCCACAGGCGTCACCCAACCTCCATCAGCCACTCGTCCGTGAAGTTCTATCATCGATACGGCGTTAAAGTTTCCACCGAATCTGGTATGGAACTTCGGTCCAGCAATGCTCGTGAATCGACCGCGCTGCTGACCATCTAACCGCAGTCGCAGTTGTGTTTCCAGCTTTTGTAAAGGCCACTCGTCCTCGAAGAACCTGTCCATGGAACAGAATTTACTCATGTTAGAAATTCATTCAGACACTGAATGTTTCAAGAGTGCCCCAACAGACCTGGTTTTGGATTTCCTGCGACAATGTCGTCAGCAAGAGCGTCCCACATCAGCTTTCGAGCCCGGAGAGATTTGACCGCTGCTTGCTCGGCTGTACTCCATTTCCCAGGGTCGTTCCCGCAGACAGTTTCCATCAGCTCTCTGGCCATCGCAGTATGCTCGCCCCCATCCAGTTCGACATGTCGGATCAGGTAGTACTCGAACGCGTCGAACGTGCCATCGGTGCAGACCTTGAGGCTTGACGCGATTCGTTGAAACACATCGGGCAGCAATTTTTCTCGGCCGAAAGTGAACGCTGACGCGATTTGGCATACGTTCTGACTGTCGGCAATCTCGAAAGTCGTGTTGACGAAATTGCGCGTCGCAGATGGCATCACTGTCGACTGCAGGGCTTGTTCTACTCGGCTGCCAGCTTCGATCTTGTGCAGAAAGGTCTGCATTGTGTTCACGTCAGCGCCTGCCTGCTCCATCGCCAACAGGTAGAGTTCGAAATGACTGACGGGCTGTCCATCGGGGCCAACATCTGATTCCTCGGCCAGTACAAGCTCATTGATCAAACGACAGGCGGCTCGATTTTTCGCCGGACGCCACGGTACCTGCACGCAGGTGAGCTGACGTTGAAGTGCCTTGAGCAGCGACATGAAGTCCCAGACCGCAAAGACATGTCCCTGCATCAGCAAATGCAGGGACTGCATTGTCGAGAGGTATTCGTAGATTTGATGATTCACGACGTCTTGCCTGAGCCCCGCAAGGCGCGACTCTAATCGTGAAAATCTGCTCATAAGACATACCTTACGGGTAAAAAACTACGGCGCTTCTATGTTTTCGCCGCAACAGTTACAGGCATCGCACACGTCGTGTCGTTCGTAGTTGCACTCGATTGCTGACACAAAATGGCAGCCTCGCCAATTCGTCTCAGCATGCCTGCAAAAACAAACTGATGCAGTGGCCAGATCGAATACCAGTAGCACAGCCCGATCAGGCCGACGGGATCGAACATCGCCGTCTGAGTGATATTGCAGCCGTCGTCCTTGGGCGTTACGGTGAATTCCAGCCAAGCGCGTCCGGGCAAGCGCATTTCAGCATAGAGTCTGAGCACGCGTGGGGCGTCAAGCTTTTCGACGCGCCAGCAGTCGAGTGTATCTCCAACGTTCAGTTCGACCGGATGCCTGCGGCCACGTCGCAGCCCGGGACCTCCAACCATGAGGTCCATGAATCCTCGAATTCGCCACAGAGAACCACCGTAGTACCAGCCGGTCTTGCCACCGATACGCTGGATCGGTGCGAAGGCATGCTTGGGTGTGCTGTTCAGTGAGATGGTTCGGCAGTCGACAAGACGGCTGCCAAACTGCTCGCCGCCGAATCTGCGGGGAGCCATTGATGAAGAAACAGCATCCTGCCAGCGAGTGTTGGCGAATTCCTGATCTTCTCTCGACAACGCTCGCTGAATGGCGGATTCCAACGACATGGGACGCAAAGGGAAAGCCTCCAACGCCGAGTCGTCATTCACAACTGTCGGGTTCTTTAGGCTTTCGACGAGTTTCCTTCCAATGGTTGCGTACACCGGCGTGACTAAGCCGAGCCACAAGCTGGATAGCCTCGCTGAAAGAAACGGCACGGGAATCATCAGGCGTTTCAATCCACGTTGCCGCGCATATTCCCGCATAAGATCCCCGTAGGAAACCTGATCCGGTCCACCGATCTCATAGACCTTGCTCACTCCGTCAGGGTGGTCCAGCGAATAGCACAGGTAGGCCAGTACATCTTCGACAGCAATTGGTTGAGCCTGTGTCGAAACCCACTGCGGGCAGATCATCACCGGCAGTTTCTGTACTAATGCCCGGATGAGTTCGAAAGACAGACTACCGGATCCGATCACGATCGAGGCTCGATATTCAATTACCTGTGCACCGGATTCCTTCAGTATTTCGCCGACCTCATGACGACTTCGCAGGTGCTTTGAAAGCGACTCGTCATGTTTACCGAGCCCCCCGAGATAGACAATCCGACGGGCACCTTGCAGTTTCGCCGCCAGGGCAAAGTTCCGGGCAGCAATTCGATCCTGATCTTCAAAGTCCTGCCCACTTCCCATCGAGTGGATCAGGTAGAAAGCGGTGTCAACTCCCGATAAAGGCGTGGTCAGGGTATCCGGCCTCGAAACATCTCCGGCGACGATTTCACACTCAGCTCCGATCCGGTCACGAAGGTACTCTGGCTTACGGACCATCAATCTGAGGTCCAGCTCGCTGCCACGGTTTCTTAACAGAGCAATGAGACGCCCGCCGACGTAGCCGGTTCCACCCGTAATCAGTATTTTTCTAAGAGCCTTCATTTCGCTTACGATCTTACACACAGAAGAGTCGACGCTCGGAGTGCGTGTGCACACGCAGTTAAAGTGCTTGAACGCATCGGTCCGGCCGTCACTTCAAGAGAGGTGAAGCTCCGCATTCGTGACATCCACCGGCCACATGCCCCACGGCTTTCCATCACCAGCAGTCGGCAGCAGTTTCGGCCGCGGGACCTGCACCAAAGTGCACCGCAACTATGCAGGTCGAAAAACCCAGGACGCTCTCCCGTACTGGATTCATGACTCACACGTGTCGCTCCTTCCGGAACGGTCGCGGCCGGTACGAACACCTGCCGTCTCCACGCATGACGAGGTCACTACCGATGACGATCGTGACATCCGCATTGACGGAAAACGCTCGTCGGTTGGTCATGCTTCCGCTAAGTTGCGCGTCATTACCCGGATGGCTCCGTTGAGTTTCCAATGAGCGTGGTCTGCGGCGGCGTCCGTACTGCCGGGAACACCAATTTCCAAGTTGTCGAAGTTGTAAGCAATCTCTGCGTTTCGTTCGGTAAGCCGGTCGTACAGTCCGATCGCGAGTTCAGGCCATGTTTTGGTGTCTTTATTTTCTGACATTGACGTCGCTCCTTTTTCAGGGTGTGTAGTGAGGTCGCTATGGGCCGGTTCTAGACAGCAACAACGTTCTGGCCATCCAGAATTAAGCATGTCCCGAAGTCTGGAGAAATAGATTCCGAAAATGTCGAATCAAAGAAAGCAAATGCTCGCCGTGAGTCTTCCTGTTGTTTCTGGCCAATCGGTGCGGTTGATCAATCACGATCGTTCCTGACACCACTGAATATGAGGAAGAACCAACATGTCAGCTGTCTCCACTCTCCGGGGCTCGTCCGAAGAAAATCACACGCCCCCCGAACAGTCATTGCGAGCTAAAAGAATTATTCAATGCGAAGTGAAGTTCATCTACTGCTCTGAGTTTGACCAACCGCGTGCCGAATCACGAATCCTGAAGATGCCTACCTCGCAAGCTACCGCCAGACGGCGAGAAACAGCCCCTTCCGATGTCCCGGGACATTTGCTGCACCTGTGGGAGATTCCGCTTCTGACTGCCGACCAAGAAAGGGATCTCTTTCGCCGAATGAACTACTTAAAGTACCGATCCAATGCACTGCGAAGTCGACTGAAACCTGACAGGCCGGTTGTTCGGCACATGGATGACATCGAACGCATGCTGGCCGAAGCCACTGAGGTTCGCAATCACATTGTGCAGGCAAACACAAGGCTGGTTGTGTCGATCGCTCGTCGACTCATGCATGTGCCCGACGCTTTCGATGAGATGATAAGCACGGGAAACATGGTTCTAATCAAAGCAGTAGAACGATTTGACTACAGCCGCGGGTTTCGCTTCAGCACGTACGCCACCCATTCGGTCCGGCGGGAACTCTTTCGCAGTTTCGGTCAACGGCAGAAGCTGCGTCTGAGCGAAGTGTCGACCGCTCCGGAAATACTGTTGGATTCTGTAGAAAATCGGGACGAGTCACGCAACTACCAGGAACAGGATCGCAAGGTCAATTACGTGCGATCGCTCATGGAGAAAGTGCTGCCTGAGCGAGAACAGAAGGTGGTCATCTCGCGGTTTGGTCTTGACTCTGGCAGCGGTCACACGCTGCGGGAGATTGGTGAGGCGATGGGTTTGAGCAAAGAACGAGTCCGTCAATTGCACCTTCGAGCAATCGACAGACTGCAGGCCGTCGCAATCACTGATATGCCCGATATTCTCAGGGATTCAAGATCATCGAACAGAGAGCAACACATCTAAATACGGGAAACCGCAAAGATGCATGGTTCTTAGAATCCGACTCCAGTCAATCCGCTGCAAAATCATATCGTACAAATCTGATGGAAGCCTGCGATCTTCGCCGCCAGGACAATCTTATCAACTTTGCACGTGTGTCGGTCCGGGCTGAAGACATGCTCCAGCAGCTGGAAGCGGAAAAGTTCACCTGCATCAGTGGAAGGACTTGAGGCCGTCGCAGGATCGACTGGAGAAACGGCTCCGCACACCGATTACCTTGCATCCAGTGTAATTTGCAGCACGTGGCCCGTCGCGGAGGCCGCGAGGCAGGATGGCAGCAGGAGCACCGCATCACATTGCACAGTGTCGCGCTATTCCTGAGCACACAATGCACCAGGCACCCCGCCTACGAAATGGCTGTCGCAGTCTGGCGGCAAAAGTTCATGCTCTCAATAGCTATGGTCAGTTGCTGTCCCGCGTCTATGAACAGAAGTCCATTTTGAAAAGGAGAAGATCCAATGTCTAAACAATCGCAAGCAAAGGTCGGTTTCATCGTTGCGGCCGGTGCCTCGTTTCTACTGTCGATTTGGCTGTGGTTTGGCGGCAGCAAAGACCAGGGAATGTTCGTCGGCCTCTGGGTACCTTCAATTCTGTCATTCGGCACCTTAGTGCTGTCTGGTGGTCGCCATGAGTGATCTCTCAATCTTCATCTTCGGAATGCTGGTCTTCGGTGTAGCCATTGGCTCTTCGCTGATTTCAATCATCGGCACATCGCAGTCGGAGGCAAAGGTCAAGGAGGGAGAGTAACCAAGGCTGGATACATGGGACACGCTGTGTGATCGTCACGGCAGTGTTCTTCAGAAAACCATTGTGAAGTCAGCGAAACTCATAGATCTGTCGAGTCTTGTGGTCAACTGCAACGGCCACACGCGCCTTCCTACGACGTCCGACCTGCAAGAACTTCGTCACTGTCGCGGCGGCGCAGCTGTTTGTTCCGCTCCACTGATGCACGCCCCGATTTCCCGTATGGATCGACGATGTAGAATTCGACGACGAAGAACGTGCCACTCACTTTGGATTCCACCAGAACGTCCAGATGTAACCTTGCCTGACGAGAGATGATGTAGTCTTTGCCGCGGCGGATATCGAGTATTCAGGCGATTTCTCGATCCAGGCAGTCGCGACACGATTCGTCGTCGCGACGCTCGGCCGTGACAACGTCATAGGACTTGCGACCGAGGTTCCCATAGGCCAGCCATTGATTTTCGAGTTGATCCGGATGACGAAGTAAAGCGATTGAGCGGGGAGGTGATTCATTGGGGAGACATCATACATTCATTCTCACGCACAGTGTTCTGGAGCGGCAACGGGGGTGATGGCAGCAACAGATCCAGCCCGTGTTGAAGACAACGCCCCCGTCGCGTCATTGCATGAGTTTCTAACCCGCGAACAAGATTCGTCGCCCCGTACACGCGACGGTGCAAATCCAGATGGCGGAAGCGAATCTCCGCCTCGCATTGGGCGACCAGTCAGCTGTGGGTGAGTCGAGAGCACCTACCGATAACAACGCGACGGACCTCCAATTGACGAGAACGAACGCCACGCGGGTGTCTGAAATTCGTTCGAAAGCTGTTTTACTAACGTTACCGCCGCAGCCGGTTTCACCCGCGCTGCAGGACCAACAACCCACGTGGTCCATCGTTAGTGAAGCTCTTCATATATTTCAACGTGTTCACGGACCACATCAGCGGACATCGGGTGACGAACAAGTGGCACAAACCTGATGAGTCCTACCGGAAACATTTTTGGAAAAAAGATGAATCAATAGAATTAACTTCGTTGATCGAGGGCCGGACGTGAAGGAGCATCCGCCACGCGCTTCCCTGTAAATTTGAGATCTGCCTCGCGTCGGTCGGTTGTCGACACGAACAGGCTTTTGGCGAGCCGAGTGTGGTGACAATTCCCCGGTTCTTGCGGTCGGCGACGAAGAATTGAATTCTTGCAGTGCATCTGAATGACACTGGGCCAGAGATCGCCTGTATCTACTGGCCATACGACTTTTTGCACCTAACACGGCCGGAGGAGTATTCGTAAGGACGGGTTTGACTCCCTTCCGCAGTTTCAAAGATCTCACGGCCCAGGGAACTTCAATGAAAAAACTTCTGCTTTTCAATCTGTTCGTGTCATTTTTTGTTCTGCTTCTCGCGTTTACTGTTCGAGCATTCTCAGTGCGGGGCATTTTCGACAACCGGTCGCTGATGGAGGACGTATGGTTTCAGGTAACGTTGCTTGACGCATATCTCGGTTTTCTCACAGTCTACGTTTGGATCGCGTGGAAGGAGCGAACACTTCTACGACGGTTCGTGTGGTTTGTGTTCGTCATGAGTTTCGGCAACATGGCCGTGTCTCTGTACGTGATTTTGCAAGTCGTCAAGCTCCCCGGCGGGACCGGCCTGTCTGAAATCCTGACGATGAGAACCGAACCGGTCTCCGTCAGTCGCCATGGCCACGACTGATGTCTATTTCCGCTGGCAAGTCATGCCCCGACCGATGGCAATCTGGCAGCGGCACGACGCGACTCGAAAACACTGCGCGTCTGACGACGGACTGAACGTCGGCCTGTGTGGGGAAGCAGCGTCTTCAGGCAGTATCGCCGCTGCCAGTCGCATCTTGGCGCCCATGAGAGCTATGGATGGCTAGATGGAACATCGTGGACACATCGCCAACGGCACGATCACTACTGCCGGATTCGGCGGACGTGTGCCACATATTCAGAGGATGGAACAGGGCGATTCGGTCCGAAACAACTAGGCAAGGGCAGGCTGCTGGTTCGTCTTAATCTGCTGTGCCAATACGAGATAGTCGGGCCTGTCGGACGCATAGTCGTGCCGGAACCCGCCGAGAATCTGTCCACAGTGATACAGATATACGCCGGGCATCTGAAAACTGTTTCCGCTCACTGCGCCTCGACCGTGACCACTTAAGACACCAGCGATCAATCCGCGGATCCAGACACGCAGCCCAAACAATTGCGAAAACCCGCCAAGATCAAGTCCGAATTGCCGGTACAGTCGACCCTCCGGATCTGAAAAACGAGGCACATCCTCGAGGCCATATCGTGCAAAGAATCCGTCGTCGTCTTCAGCTGTTCCCCCCAAATGTACAATAACAATTCCTGCTCCGGCCTCTTCAATCTGTTGGCGCTGCGTTGAGATGTCAGACAGAGCTTCTCGGCAAAACGGACATCCGGCGTGACGCAGAAAAAGTACGAGTTGTGGCGATTGATTCGCAAGGTCATTCATGTATCGGCCCGTATTGGCCACGATGTCACGTAGCGGATCGTCTGCTTCGGGAGTTACGTATGCCGTCCCCGCGGCGTGGCAGGAAAGCACAGCCCGCCAGAGGATGACTCCGAACGGAATGCACCAGATCAGGTCGTTTGTCAAAACGGTCCAGCCCATACGTGCCGGAAGCATACCTCCCACGAAAGCAACGACGAATCCGATGACTCCACACACTTTCCCCAGCAGTCCAACAACTGTGATTGCCCAGTGCCGATAGGGATCATAGGACGCGATGAGGTATCCCACACCATAAACGCCAACCATCATTCCGATGAGCTGCCAGAGCTGTGAAACAACGGGCGTAGTCGGCAGATCAGTGAAAGTCAGCAACTTGGCTGGCGTAAGCACGCACAGAATCCCCCACAACAGGTTGTACAGACCGGCCGCAAAGAGTGTCCGCTTCATCCACGCCTGAGCATCGTAGTCATTAGTCATTGGTGAACCTTGAACTAGCAGTTTGAAACTACGTTGCAAAAGTGGACTCAAACGGCTGCGCGACTTCCGCCAGTTTTTCAAGGGCGGATAGCTGCAGTTGCCGAACCCGCTCCTTGCTCAGTCCCAGCTGGGCTGCAAGCTCCCTCAGCGTACTGGTTTGTTCAGACTCATTCAGCCCGAATCGTGCGCGAATAATGATGCGTTCGCGTTCGTCCAGTACATCATCC
>Ga0315331_10002547_pt1 | contig 13824 bp, 13 predicted proteins | sample M160m34915metaG_FD_203456 | JGI IMG/M metagenome (GOLD analysis project Ga0315331, IMG submission 203456) | Ammonia-oxidizing marine archaeal communities from Monterey Bay, California, United States - M1 60m 34915 | ecosystem: Environmental > Aquatic > Marine > Intertidal zone | place: USA...
TTTGTCGTTCTTGATCTGCTTGTGCAGGTTCTGGGCATATTTCCAAACTGCACCCGGAGACTCGATGGCAACCACTTCATTGTAGAGATCCTTCATCGATTTTTTCCCCACCAGAACCGGACGGTTACCGAACATGATGGCACCACCGCTGTAACCGTTACCCTTGCGGCTATCAAGCTTATCAATCTTCAGGGTAAGGAGCGAATCCCAGATCTGTTCAGCGCTTAACCGCTTGAGCTGACGGCCGTTGAAATTGTATGGCGAGCGGGCCGGATGCTGAACCGGGCTGGGGGCAAGCTGATAGGTATAGGTATAGAAAAGAACCTTCTGGAAAGCTTTCAGGTCATAATTAAGATCGACCAGCAATTCCTCCAGATAAGCCATGAGAGCAGGATTGGACGGTGCTGCGCCCGAACTGAAGTTGTCGAGCGGCTCAAACAAGCCGGTGCCCATCACCCGCTTCCACATGCGGTTGGCAATGACCTTGGTAAAGCGCGGATTCTGTGGGCTTACGATCCAGTCAGCAAACTCCTGCCGGGCCTCACCCGCATCCTTTGCCTTGGACTTGAGGCTGACCCTTACGCCTTTGCCAAAACCGGAAAGGGATTTTGCACCAACCCGCTCACCCGGTTTTCCATCGCGATATTTATAGTCCTTAGGCAAATTGATGCTGCCATCGCCTGCATCAGCGACAGAAAAATCAAAAACCGCATAGCGAATCAAGCGTGAAACGTCACGTAACCCGCGATCGATGCCGTCCTCATCCTCCTTGTCTGAGAGGTAACTGGAAAAGGAGTCCCTTGCACCGATCTTCATCCCGGAGGTAAAGGCAGCCATCTCGTAGAATTCCATCTGCTTCCATGAGTCGAAGGGGTGATTATGGCACTGCGCGCATTCAATGCGGGTGCCCAGAAAAATACGGGTGGTGTTCGCCATGTTGTCCTTCAGCATCCCCTTGTCACGCATGTAGTAGCCCACTGCGCCATTCTGCCAACCGCCACCAGTGGCGGCGACAAGCTCATGAACCATCTTGTTGTAGGGCTTGTCTTCCGCAATAGCGTCCTTGATCCACTTGATGTATGGGGCGCCTGAAGTGTTCTGGAAACTGTCGGTGGCCCGCAAGAGGTCAGCCCACCAGTTAAACATGTGCATGTTGTAGCCGTAGGAGCCAACCAGTGAATCAATCAAGGCGACCCTCTTGCCGCTTTCCTCACTGTCGAGGAAAGCAACCGTTTCGTCATAACTGGGTATGCGGCCTACCGCGGTCAGGTAGCTGCGGCGCAAAAATTCTGCATCCGTGGATTTCGGCAACGGGCGGATCTGCTTTCTCCGGAACTCTGCGCCGACGAGCTTATCGACCTTCTTGGCTGCAGCCAGTTGGAATTCCTTGGACTGGTTGGGAGGAACGGCACCGGGGCGGAGACCAAGTTGGGCACTGGCACTACCAGCGTTGAAAAGGGCAAAAATAATCGCCGCTATGTTGAGGGCAAACAGCTGCTTCATAGACTTAACTATAACGTAATTAGTGCATTTTGGACAATAGAAAAAGGCATATCCCATCCCCTGGTGACCCCGCGGGCCTGCCGTTGCAGTAATTTCCGCTGATTTTGCCACAAAACCCCGCTGAGGCCTTTATTTAAAAGGGTCTCTGTATCAATCCTCAGGAATTGGTGAGGGGAGGTTCCCGGCAGAAATGGGTATTTGCCGAGGATTTTCCAGCCGATTTTTTCACGAAACAGGGGTTTTGATCTAAAAATGTCCTTTTTTCCTGCGGGCAGGAAATGGGAATTTCCAGCCCCCGTCACCCGCCACGCGGATATCACGCCGCTGGAAGCCTATCCAAGCCAGCCATGAAAACAGCAGGGCAAAGGCCAACAGGCCAAGGACCGGCTTTATGTGGAGGCCTCGCATGGCATGGGCCTGAAAATAGGTAAGGGGAGAAAACCTCGCGGCTGCCTCAAGTTGGGTAATTGCCTTGGCGAGGCTGGTGATAATCTCCCCGGCCAAAACAATAAACCCGGTGGTCATTGCCGCAGTCACTCTGGAGGGCATCATCATGCTCAGGGCAAGAGCGAGCGTCATGAAAAACGTGCTCACTGCCAGCACCGAGACATAGGGAAGCAGGATCTGGCCAGGCGGAAAATGAAGAGAATCTGCCCGCCAAACCCCGCACCACAGGCCGATCCACCCTAATCCCAGGATAGCAACCAGTGCTGCGCACAAGGCGAGCAACCTGCCGAAAAAAACCGGTGCCCGGCCTGCCGGGTGGGCAAGCAGGAAATCGAGGATGCCACGCTCCTCATCAGATGCCAGCATGCCACTGCCGGCCACGGAAGCGAACATACCGAGGATGATCGGCAGGAAAGCAAAATAACGTAATGCAAGGAACCCCTCGGGAGTGAAAATCTCCTCAGCCTCTTTACCTCCGATAAAGCTTTTCACCAGCGGCTTCAGGCTCTGGATGACCGGCCTGAGTTGACGCTCATTCTCCGCGACGAGATCATAAAAAGGGGTGGTTATCAGACCCAGTAACATCAGCGGGATTCCCCAGCCGAGCACTGTCCAGCGCAAGCGCCATGAGGAAAAACGAAAAATTGTCCAGAAGGATGCCATGGAAGATTAATGCCTGCCGGCTGGCTCTTGTTCACTCCCGTAATGAGCATGGAATGCCTGCTCCAGGCCACATTGCCGCGTCTCCAGAGATGCCACCGGGTAACCTGCCAGCCATTTAACAAGCGCATCCATCTTACCTGTGACCGCGAGTTGAATAAAACGCCCATCATCATCAGAATGGATCAATTCCACTCCCGCTAATCCCGCCAGTTGTGCCTTTTCAAGAATCACGGGATCCGCAAAGGCCACCCGGACCTCCACGGTTCCCCTTGCTGATAAGTCCGAGGTTGTAGCCACCTCGACAACCCTCCCGTCGCGAATGATGGCAACCCGGCCGGCCACGGCTTGCACCTCGGTTAATACATGAGAGGAAAAGAATACCGTCGCGCCGCCTTGCTGGGCCTCTGCCACCAGCTCCATCACCGTCTGTTGAACCAGGGGATCAAGCCCGCTGGTAGGTTCATCGAGTAACAACAATTCAGGTTCATGCATAAAGGCAGCGACAATACCAATCTTCTGCTTATTGCCCTTGGAGAGGTTCTTGATCTTTAAGGCCGTGTTTAATTCCAGCCGCTCGGACAAGGCCTCTGCCCTGCGTCGACAGGCAGAATCACCTCCGCGAAGATGCCGGAAAAATCTCAATGCCGCATTGGCGGTAATATTTTCATCAAGGCGCAGTTCCCCGGGCAGATACCCGCACCGTGACCTCACGGCGACAGGATCCCTTTGGGGGTCAAGTCCCGCGATCCTCAGCAAGCCGGAAGAGGGCCGTATCAAGTCCAACATGCAGCGGATTGCGGTGGTTTTACCCGCGCCGTTGGGCCCAAGGAAACCAAAGACCTCACCCCGTTGCACCTCAAAACCAATCCCGTGTAATGCCCGGAAACCACCATAGGACTTGGCAAGGTTCTCAACCCTGATGGCAGAATGACAGACTTTACTCATCATGAAATATCATACGGACAGGTTCAACCCACAGGCGTACCGGCTTACCCTCGGAAATATCCTCAAGGTGAGGCGCAAGAATTTCAACCACATGTGGATCCTGAAAGTGTTCCGGCTTTGTCTCAGGATGCGGCCAATAGATGTAAGCCGGCACAGGCAGCCCGGCAGCCCCTGCAACCTGGATATCAAAGAAGGAAAAATTCTCCGCGGGACAACTCGGATGCCACTGGATCTCGCGATAAGTGACAAAGGGGCTCTGCGGCTGCGGCACAAGAGGCGCCACCGAGACATTAATCGTTCCATGGTAGAAACCATCAAGCTGCAGGCCTAGTGACGCAAAAATCGGCAACTGCAGTCCAAGCGTGCCGGCAGGAAAGCGGGGATCACCGGCGCAACCGGATGCCACGCCGTGACCCCGGACCACTGTCCCATTAATCAACATGGCATCCCTGGGGCAAGCCGCCGGGGTCCTGCATCGGCACCCCTTTGGCAGGCAAGGACAGAGAGGCGCGAACTCATGGCCATACCATCCCGGTAAACGTCAACATATCCATGCAAAAAATTCTGTCCTTTCCCTTCATCCTGTTGAAGTGTTTTGCCGCATGTCTGAACACAGGGCAACACTTACTTGGCAACACACTGGCGGAGAATTCACCTACAAGGCTTTCTCGCGGGAACATCGCTGGGACTTTGGCAACGGCCAGCTCCTCAATGCCTCAGCGGCACCGGATTTCCTTGGTGACAAGGAACTTGTGGATCCTGAGCAGGCCTATGTTGCCTCACTTTCCAGCTGTCATGCCCTGACCTTTTTGGCCATTTGTGCACTGCAGGGCATAGCCGTCGAAAGCTACACCGACCAGGCGGTTGGCTTCCTGGACAAGGCCGATGACGGCAAGCCCTGGCTGGCCCGCGTGGAACTTCACCCTTCAATCACCTTCGGCAGGGAAACCGTGGTGGATGATGCCAGGGTCCGGGAACTGCATGGTAAGGCACACCTTGAATGCTTCCTTGCGAGGTCAGTAAAAACCAAGGTTAGTGTAATCCACTAGACCACTGACAATGTACATGCTCCGAACTACAGTAACAATTGCAGCAGCCCTGCTATGTATCAATGGTGTAGCGAAGGGGGCAGAACACTTGGCTGGATCGGCTCAACCCCACGGCTACGAGGAACTGAAAAAAGAAAGGGATGCCATGCGTCTGCCAAATGTGGCATGGCGCAGCATTCAATGGGAAACCTGCCTACTCAAAGGCTTGCGGGCATCTCGCAAGAAAAACAAGCCGTTGATCCTGTGGATCTTTATTGATCTGCCAATTGACGACAAGCGATGTTGAGTGTTTGCCGGTGCTGCCCGTGAGGTGGTATTTTCCAACCCCGAAGTCATCAAGCGCGTCAGAAAAGATTTCATTCCTGTGGCACTCAAGGCCGCCAATGTCCAGAGCCCTCCGGCAGGCAAGGAAGGTGAAATCTATAAGGAACTGTTGCGTACGCGACCAGCGGCACAGGGTATCTGCACAATGAACTCTGCCGGCAAGGTCATCACATGGTCCCTGTCATTCGATAATGAAGCAAGTGTGCTGCAATACCTTTCCCATGCCAGGAAGAGGTTTGCCAATGCCCCAAAGGGCGACCTGGATGCTGAGCGCTTCAGACGCTTTCCAAGTGTCAAGCTGCAGGATGTCCCGGGTAACGGCCTCTTATTACAAATCCCCAATAGGCATCCCAAAGATGAGCAATGCCCGGGAGAACTGCGGCAAGCCAAGGGATCCCTGAAAGGTACCATTGTAGGGCGGGCTTTTGATGGTAAGGGTCAACCCCTTCAAGGCACAAGAAGCCAGGACAATTACGTTGAGGATGTTCTTGAGATCACAGCCAATATGAAAAGCGATCTTTTACAGGCGGCACGGAATGCAAGTGGTCGTTTTCCGCTTCCGGCTTCTCTGGCCCGGGAATTTGTCGCAAACGCCTACCTCGGGATGCTTGACGTCAACCCCCTCGGTGGCGACAGGATACGAGCTGAACTTCTCACACAATCCATAGAGTTCTGGGCAGAAAAAAATGAGACCGGTCGGCTAACCGTCGGGGGAAGCTCGAAAGTAAGCGCTAAGAACCGTGAGGGAATAGCTACTGATGCAGGCCGTAAATGGACCCATCTTGTTGATCTCAAATGGCATGGTTTCATTGACTTGGAACCGGAATATAAAGGCATACGGGAAATCATTCTTTCCGGCCACGGCAATGAGCAGCTCAAGTGGGGCGGCCCCGGCAGCCGGGTCAGCCCGGATGCCGCGAAAAACCCGGTGGCACACCTCCCCTCGGGTCGTTGGCTGAATATCTCAAGCCCGGTCCGCTACTGGATCACGGCCAAAAAATCCTGAAGCCGCACAGCGCACGAAACATCTGGGGTGAAAAATACAGCCCCGAGGAAAAGACCACCCGGGCAGATGGAATTTTAGATGCCACTTCCCGGTTCCCGGGATATAATCGGCACCCCAAAAATGTTCCGCGCACTTCTACTCGCTATTTACGCTATCGTGCTTGCTTTGCCGTTGACTGCATCTATCGGGCAAGAGCTTGAACTTGTCGATCCTGACAAGTTGAGCGAGTCCCAGCGCCAGAGGGCCTCGGCACTCTTCAAGCAACTCCAGGCCAATCCCCATGATCATGCTGAACGCACCAGGATTATCAGTGAAATCGCGGACATTAGCCGGGGCAGTGCCAAGAAGATGTTCGAACTTCTTGATCGCCAATGGAAGCCACTCTGGACGGACTACCGGAGATTGTTTACCGCTGCCGCCAGAAAAGCCGCAGCTGCAAGATCCAGCGGCACGTTAAGGCAGGAAATCCAGAGTCTTGAACGACAGGTTCGCTCCCTGCGTGAGCTGGACGACCGGCTGACTAAAAACCAAATCCGGCAAACCGGCGACCCGGCACTTGATCGGCTTAAACAACTCAAATTCCTTACGCTCGAGGAAATATTCTCGGTCAACCCGGGACTGAAGAAAAAGCGCACCGGGATAGTCGAGTTTGGCAAACAGCGGACCCTGTGCATTGAGCACCTGCTGCTCATTGAAGCCGAGGCTGCGCCCTTTGGCGACAAGGAGATCCGGACATTTGAAGAAGACACCACCGGCAATGCCCTTGGTATCCCCGCGGAATTTCTTGCCATACTGCGCCATAACACAAAAATGAGGGAAATAATCCCGGCCGCGGAAGCCGATGCCATCCACGACATGAACCGCTACCGGATGCTGATTGGGCTTGCCCCCTGCGCAATCGACCCAAGGCTCTGCAAGGCCGCCCGTGACCATTCACGTGACATGCATGAGAGAGACTTTTTTTCCCATACCTCGCCGGTGCCGGGTAAGAAAAGCCCCTGGATGCGCGCCAAGCTGGAAGGCACCACGGCAAAATCAGAGAATATCTACTCCGGGCGAAGGGACGGCAAGGCTGCCAACAGGTCCTGGTGGTATAGTCCCGGTCATCACCGCAATATGCTCAATCCGAAAAATCTCCGGGTCGGCATGGGGGTACACGAAAAGGATTGGACGCAGATGTTCGGAAATTAAGCACCCGGGCTCATTCTGAATCAAAAAAAACTGGCCAAGAAGCTACCTTACTGAGTATCATCAGTATATGAAGCTACTTCGCCCCTGCTCTCTGATCGCCTCCACCCTTTTGCTCTTTTTGGGGGTAGGCAACGCCCAGATCGATAATTTTGATGACGGCAACGACAACGGTTGGTCACATTTCGACCCTATCGGATCACATCCGCTTACCCCCCCATCATGGGTAACCTTTGACGCTTCTTCAAAGGCCCTGAATATAAAAGCCCCTGGCCAGAATATTAACCCTGCCCTGGGACCATCCCGCGGTGCCGCTTTCCAGGCCAATGTCTACTCAGACTTCTGGGTCAGCGTGGATATTGTTGATTGGAATCCCGCACAACGTCAGGCGATTGGTATCCTGGCCAGGATCCAGCCGAATCCCTCCCTCGGAAATGCTCAGGGCTATCTGCTGAGCTATCAGCCACAGGAAAACGACATCCAGATCACCCGCCTCATCGGTGAAGAGCCTGACGGCTATATTGGTGAAGATCCGCCGCTTATACCGCAGCCAGAACCCGGGGTAGGACTGCGCCTGATTTTCACCGGCACCGGCAACACACTGACTGGACGTGCCTACAGCCTCTCAGATCCCGATATCCTGTTGGCAGAGTCTTCAGGGACTGATAACTCCTTCACGGAAGGGATTTCGGGAGTTCTTGCCTTTGACTTCAGCAATGGCGGCAATAATCCCATTGACGCCACCTTTGATAATTATGCTGCCGGAGCAGAGGAACCTTACCAATTTGCCACTATTGATGCCCGCATTGAAGAGGATACCCTGCTGATTGATTTCCTCAGCAAGCCAGGAACTTTCTACGCCATTGATCAAAGCAGCAACCTTGAGGACTGGCTGGAAATTGATGACGGCATCGAGGGCGCAGCAGGCAGTGACCGCACCACGGTTCAAGTGCCCTTTGTCGCAGGTTCCAAGGTGTTCTTCCGCTTACGGAAACAGTAAAATCCCAGGGCGGGGTCTACCGGAGACTTATCGGCGAGATTTAATTGGCCGGCGATTGCTCAAGGCTTTTCGTTGCCTCATCTTTTGCCTCAATAAGAGCAAAAGAGCGAAGGACTTCATCGAAGGTCTCACCCCTGCCGGTAAAGACATAAAGTCTGTCAAGGTGCTCGAGGATAACACGCTTCCTTGTGCCTTCATTTGCACTCTCATCCTCTTCAGGCAATTGAATGTCAAAGCCCTCAGCCTCCAGGCCGCCGATGTCCTCCTTCCTCTCGCTGCCGGCTACCAGGTGCTTGCGCAGGCGCTCACTCCAGCCAACAGGCCGCGTGATCAGCTCAAAGACAGTGAATTCATTACCCGGGTATTGCAGTTTCAGTATAATTCCTGAGACGTCTGCCCCCTCCTTTTCCTCAACCTTCAGATTTAAAAGGTTCGGGTAACGCAAACTGAAGCCCAGCGCCTCATTATAATACCCCTTGTCCTCGGGTATGGCCTCCCGGGGATCACGCGGCTCCGGCGTCTTGCAGGCTGAAAAAACCCCGGCAACAAGAAGGGTGAAACTAACTTTCCGGCTAAAATTCATCCTCTTCATCAAGCTTCGCGGCCGCCGCAATTTCCGGCTCCTCCAGTTTGCGGATTTCGATATTCCGGTATTCCCCGGTGGTACGGAAAGTGGAGATCGCAAAGGGTACCGACTCCTCAATCTCACCAAAGCGCATGCCGATCTTGCGTCCCTTGATGCCGACATTGACAATCCGGTCGCCATCCACAAAGCCCTGGAAGCGGTTATCGCTGATCACCAGGCGAATCTTGTACCATTGGCCTTCGACAAATTCCCTGGCAGTCATTGTTGAGTTGTCCATGGCATCCATGAAGTCAATGCTTGAGATTCCACATACTGAGCCCCCCCATCCGCCAAGCACAAAAGTCGCGTGTGTTTCCCTGTAGGGGAAAGTCAGGCAACAGAAGAAGTCATCCCCCTCAACACGACGCGCCTCCATTGTGACCTCATAATTCAACTTGGGCAGTTGATCCTTATCATACCCGAGACGCCTCACACCGCTGAGAATCTCACCCCGGTTAATGCGCAAAACCCCGGTTTTACCGTCAACGCTCACCTCGCCCGCCGCGACATAGTCACACGCCTCCCAGCCTGCCAGGGACTTGCCGTCAAAAATCGCCGGTTGTTTTTCCGCCGTGACCTTCCCTGCGTTTGCCGGCGGCTTTTCCCCCGGGTTGCTGCAGGAGATGAAAGCCAGTAGTGAAAAAAGTAGAAAATAGGCAAATCGATTCATTTCAAGCCTGCAGGATAGCCTGACCCTGCTGCCGGGGGAAGCGCAAAACCTACCGCCCGTCCTCGGTAAAGGCTTCCCCGATAACCTCAACCGTGCGGGCAATATCCTCCTCGGCATGTGCCATGCAGAGAAAGCCTGTTTCATAGGGGGAGGGAGCCAGGAAAACCCCTTTTTCGAGGCAGGCATGGAAGAACGGCTTGAAGGATCCTCCCGCTGCTGCCGCCTTGGCGCCATCAAGGTCAAAAACCTCTTCGCCTGTGAAAAACAGGCAAAACATTGAGCCTACCCGGTGGAAGGTGTAGTCGCACCCGGCCTCTGCCATTGCCTTTCTCACCCCGCTTTCAAAAATCGCACCTATCTCCTCCAGTCGCTGCCAACCTCTCTGCTTCTCCATCTCATGCAACTGTGCCAGGCCGGCCGCCATGGCAAGCGGGTTGCCGGAAAGGGTCCCGGCCTGGTAAACGGGTCCATCCGGGGCAAGTTGATCCATGATATCGGCACGGCCGCCGAAGGCTCCTACCGGCAAACCCCCGCCAATCACCTTACCCAGCGCGGTAAGGTCAGGCAGGATCCCATAAAGTTCCTGGGCACCACCCCGGGCAACCCGGAACCCTGTCATCACCTCATCAAAGATCAGCAGAGAGCCACGCCTTGCGGTAATATCGCGCAGAAACTCCAGATAACCATCGCGAGGGAAAAACAGCCCCGCATTGGCCGGAATCGGCTCGAGAATAACCGCGGCAATATCATCACCATCGACCGCAAAGGCCTGCTCGACACTCTCCGGGTCATTAAAAGGCAGGGTGATGGTCTCGGCGGCAAATGCCCGGGGCACCCCGGCACTGTCGGGTTCGCCGTGGGTAAGCGCACCGCTGCCGGCAGCCACCAGCAGGGAATCAACGTGCCCGTGATAACAACCCTCAAACTTAATCACCTTGTCGCGGCCGGTAAATCCCCGTGCCAGACGGATCGCCGACATGGTGGCCTCAGTGCCGCTGTTCACCATGCGGACTTTCTCAACGGAAGGAACCCAGTCGACAATTAACCTCGCCATCTCAATCTCAAAGGGATTCGGTGTGCCAAAGCTCACGCCACGCTTCGCCGCCTCGGAGACCGCCTCTATCACGGGAAGGGGGGCATGCCCCAAAATAGCCGGACCCCAAGTACCCACGTAATCAATGAATTCATTGTCATCAACATCCCACAACCTGCACCCCTTGGCCGCCCGGACAAAAAACGGCTCGCCATCCACGTTGCGGAAAGCACGCACGGGTGAGTTCACGCCACCGGGAATAATCTCGCAGGCGCTCTGGTATAGCTTGGAGGAAAGGGATTTACCGTGCATAAAGTGAATATCAGGATCGTCTGTCCATTGTGAATGCGCAAGCCCGCGGAAACACGACGACACGTTGCATTACGGGCCGATTTCCGGTAAACTGCGTAAAGTAATGAAAACCAAGCCCTCCCGGATCATAGCCACTGTTGTTGCCGGCATCGTGGGATGGATCTCAATTCTACCCAGTCCCGGTGCTGCGCCCCAGCGGGAGAAAAGCTCCCTGAGCCGCGAACCCGGTGCCATTTACTTTGAGGATTTTACCGATAAGAGGGTGGAACTGCTCGCTATCCGGCAGGATCCCATCTACGCCACCGCCCAGCGCAAGCGAGCCCTTGGGGTGCTCAAGAAATCCAGAAAAGTCATCGTGCTGGCGATGACCGAAAAGCAGTATATGATCCGCGGCATGGCCCTGCATGGACAGGTCAAGGGTTGGGTATTTCCCTCCTCGCTGGCTTCCCTTGACAAGGAATTCGTCGCCAACCTGCGTGCACTCTATGAACGCCAGAAGGTTGTTGAGGACCTTATCAAGAACCATCAGATCGCCTTGGGAATGACGACGGAGGAAGTGATTGCCTCCATGGGCAAACCGGGGCGCAAGCATTCCAAGCTCGACAAGGGTGGTAGAAAGGATGTGTATGATTACGTCACCTTCGAAAGGATACCCCAATACCAGACCCGTCGTGATGCATACGGCAACCTGATCAGGCAAAAATACTACATCAAGGTGGAAAGCGGCAAGCTTTCGGTAACCTTCAAGAATGAGGTTGTGCAAAGTATTGAGGAAACCGAAGGCAACCCGCTGGGTGGTGATGGTGCCAAGATCGTACCGATCCCCATCGAGTTATTCTAGCAATACCCCGGTGAATTATCCTTTCCGGGAAGTTGTCACCGATATCACTGCATGCCAGTTTCAGGGCAGCAGGATGATGTTTGCATCCGCCCTTTAAGATAGCTACCCTGATCCATCCAATGCGATATCCTGTCCTGATCCTCATGCTGTGCTTGCTCGCCTTTCTGCGGCAGGAATCTGCCGCCGGTCTCCGCCTGCCCAATATCCTCGGCGAAGGCATGGTGCTGCAGCGGGACAAGCCCGTGTCCATCTGGGGCTGGGCCTCCCCGGGGGACAAGGTAAAAGTCAACTTTGCGGGCCAGAGTAAAACCACAACCACAGCCACGGATGGCACATGGTCCCTTCAGCTAGAGCCCATGCCTGCATCCCTGGAACCCCGCTCACTGGGCATCTCCTGCGGCAAGGAGAGCCTTGATCTGGGCAACATCCTGGTCGGAGAAGTCTGGATCTGCGGAGGACAGAGCAACATGGAATGGACCCTGCGCGGTTCACGCGATGCTGACCTTGAACTGGGCGCCGCAAACTTCCCGGCAGTCCGCTTTATCCGGCTGCCAAAAATTGCCCATCTCACTGCGCAGGATGACTTCCCAGTCGAGAACCCCGCCAGCCCGGTCGGCAACTGGCGCAGCGCCGTCAGTGAAAAGGTCGAGAACTTTACCGCTGTCGGTTATTACTTTGCCCGGCGCCTGCACCGCCAGCTCAGGGTGCCCGTCGGCATCATCGATAACTCTTGGGGTGGCACCCGCGCCCAGAACTGGTGCAGCAAGAAAACCCTGTCTGCCATCCCGGAAATGATCCCTGACCTGGAGAAGTTTACCGCTGCGCACAAGGCCTGGATCGACGGCGGCGGAGAAAAGGGTGCTGAAAAACGGCTGGCGCAGGACACTGCGCAATGGGAAAAACAGCGCGAGCTGGCAAAAGCCGAAGGCGAGCGTGAACCCCGCAGGCCGAACGCCAACAGTTATCGTGATCCCGCAAAAGGCGGGCAGCCCGGCGGCATGTTCAACGGTTCGCTCATGCCGGTTGCAAAGACAACGCTGCGCGGGGCCCTTTTCTACCAGGGGGAGAACAATTCCTTCGCCACTTCCTGGAAGCCCTTCCATCGTACTTTTCCCTCAGTCATCACCGACTGGCGTACCGCCTTCAATAACCCCGGGTTACCCTTCGGGATCATCCAGATTGCCGGCTGGAGTAACCGCCGCTCGATGGTTTACGACATGAACCACCACTGCAACATTGTGCGCGAGATCCAGGCTGATACCTGCCGGGACATCAAGAACACCGGCCTGATCACCACCTACGACACCAATTCCAATGGCAGCATCCACCCGGGACGCAAAATGCCCGTCGGGGAACGTGCCGCCCGCTGGGCGCTTGCCGAGGTCTACGGCATCAAGCAGGCCGGCTCCAACAAGCCTCTCGAATGGCGCGGCCCGCTCTACGAGGCGGCCACCTTTGCTGAAAGTAAGGCCCTGGTGACCTTCCTAGAAGGAACCGACCGTGGCCTGCGGCTGGATCAGGACGTCGATGTCGGGTTTGTCCTCGCCGGCGAAGACCGGGTCTTTCACCATGCCCGGGCACGCATCAGTCAGAGAAAAACCGATAAGAGGCAACAAGTCGAGGTGTGGTGCGATGAGGTCAGCAAACCGGCAGCTGTCCGCTATGCCTTCTCAAACCTGCCCATGGGCGGCCTCATGAACGCCCGTGAACTCCCCGCCTACCCATTCCGCTCGGATAACTGGCCAATGACCCCGCATCAGTCCACCGGCTCTTACCAAAGGCAGGACAAAAATAAGTGATCTATAAACTGCCGGCCGCCCTTCTACTGTATTTCATTGGCTTCTCCATATGGACTGCCGCGGCACAGGTACGGCCGGTCTCGGGTGTCCCGGTCCCGGGACTGACAGCCCTTGATTCTGCCATGCAGGGCATCATGCAGGCAAATGATATCGGTGCAGGCGTCCTTGCCCTCATGAAGGATGAAACGGTCGTCTACCGACGTGCCTTCGGCTGGCAGGACAAACAACGCGACACCCCGCTGCGGCCTGATTGCCTGATGCGCATTGCCAGCGTAACCAAGCCCTTCACCGCCGCCGCAATCCGCCACCTGATCTCAAGCGGTGTCATTGCCCCCGACAGCCAGGTCTTCAGTGGTCGTGATCCCGGGAGTGGAATCCTTGACTATGTGGCTTTCGGCACCCGGGATATGAGGCTCACC
>Ga0315331_10002548_pt1 | contig 13818 bp, 9 predicted proteins | sample M160m34915metaG_FD_203456 | JGI IMG/M metagenome (GOLD analysis project Ga0315331, IMG submission 203456) | Ammonia-oxidizing marine archaeal communities from Monterey Bay, California, United States - M1 60m 34915 | ecosystem: Environmental > Aquatic > Marine > Intertidal zone | place: USA...
CTTTGCCGTACCCATTAATCCCTCTGTTTCGGCCCACGAAGCCATTGCTAAATAAAACTGGGAAGATTGGGCTTCCATTTTAATTTGGGCATTGAGTGATCTCTCTATTTTTTCATTTAACATACTTGTTTGCTTTTAATGGAACTTACTACAAAATTAATGGTTTTTGATTGGATTAAATTAATCCGGCCAACTCATTTTATTTCTTTATTCTGAACGCGTAATATTTATATTTAACCTCAGGCGTCTTTTTCTCGATTTTAATAACTTTAGGTTTTGTAAAAATAAATCTAATGAAAAATATTGTTCTTATTCTGTTTGTTTTGGCACTTCAATCCTCAGCAAAGGCGCAATGTTCGGCCAGCTTTACATTGCTTCCCGACTCAAGCGGCACCATATATGGCGACAACACTTCTTTCGCAGACACTTCTGTTTGGTACGTTTATGATGCGTCTGGGGCTCTCCTGAATGTTTATTCATCTTGGGATTTGACACACACAACCGCTACTACCGGCGCTGCCGTTTACACCGTTTGCTTATATACCTACACGAATCCACCTTTGGCATTTTGCGATTCTACTTGTCAAACAATTACAATTGTTGGTGGCCCCGCGTGCAGCGCCAACTTCACCGGCACACAAGACACGTCTGGCTACTACGACTTTTTAAACCTCTCCAGCGGCACAGGCCTTTCCTATTATTGGGATTTTGGAGATGGAACAAATTCGTCATTGGAGAGTCCTACTCACAACTATACTGCTAATGGAACTTATTCGGTCTGCTTGACCGTTTGGAATAGTAGTGGCTGCGCAGACACTTTGTGCGACAACGTCGTTGTTTCGACATTGGGGAGCGGATCCCCGTGTGAAGCAAGTTTTGTGGGAGCTCAAGACACCTTAGGTATTTACAATTTTTGGAGCCTATCAAGCGGGGCGAGCCCTCTTTTTTATTACTGGGATTTTGGAGATGGGGCGAATTCATCTTTGGAGAACCCTTCACACAATTATGCCGCTGCCGGAACCTATCTGGTCTGCTTAATGGTGTGGAATAGCGGCGGTTGTGCGGACACCTTGTGTGATAGTGTTGTTGTCGGGGGCTCTGGGTGGGTTCCACCTTGTGAGGCTGATTTTATTTGGTTCCCTGACACATCAAGCAACATGGTTTATTTATGGAACTTGTCGTCGGGCAGCTCGGGGGTGTCTTGTTTTTGGGATTTTGGAGACGGAAACACTTCTAACTTGACATTTCCTTCTCACACCTATGCGGTAAACGGTGCTTACTTGGTTTGTTTAACTGTAGTTGATTCGGTGGGTTGTGTGAGCACATATTGTGATTCTGTTTCAGTTCCTTTAAAATCTAGTGGGTTTACTATAAATGTTGTTCCTCCAGGCGTGACGCAAGTTAATGATGAGCAAACTGTGCCTTTATCTCATGTTGTCTTATACCCCAACCCAACAGGTGGCGACGTGGTTTTGACGTTTACAAGCGGCTCCTTTTTTAAGAGTACTGCGCATATTTATAGCGCTGATGGTAAAATTTGGGGTGAAGAAAATATTGTTGCTCGTCCTGGCGAAAACAAGGCGATTTTAGACTTTAAAGACCTTCCCGCGGGACTATACTTGGTTTTAATAAATACCGAGTTTGGCACAAAAACATACAGGGTTATTAGAAGTTAGTGCGGATTATCTTACTATTCCGCCTTACTATTCCGCTTTTATGAGTTACTTGGCTTCAAGACCCCGCCAAGCAACTCTCATTTTACAGCGACCTTCTTTTCAGCCAATCTGAATAATTAATGAGGTCTGATCGGTTATTAGTTGTCCCTAGATCTGCTATTAAGCCAGCCAGTGTTTGCTCTTCTTTCGGAGACCTGTTCATCGTCAAGAGCTCTATTACTGATAGCATTATCCCCTCCCTTTGACAGCCTTTTTCTTTCCAGTTATGTTTGGATTGGTGCTTTTTCATTTTTATCAGGCACTCCTCCATTGCGTTCACTTCTCCTATTTCTGATAAAATTAAAAGCTCTAAGAGGGCTATCTTAATTATAAGCGCATCATCAAGCTTGTCGAAACCAGAAGAAACCAGAAGCTGCTTTAATTGTTCGTGTGCTTTTTCATACGTTGTTTGAGTAACGTAGTACACTGTTAGCTGTAGCAAAATAAAGGTGGTGTTGATTGCGTCTTTTTTAATCACGTCATCTTCCGAGGCCTCCAAGAGTATTTTCAGAGCCTTAGGAGGGTCCGTAACAGAGTGGTTGTAATACAATACGCTATAGTAATAAAAAACATATTTATCATAAAGCAAGTAATTAAACTCCCTCATTGCAAGCAGTAATTTTTCTGCACACTCAAGCGAGCCTGAATACTTTTCATTTTCAAAAAATGCATTGCACAAGTAGGTGAGCATTTGAAGTTTTGTGTCGTGATTTCTCTTGTTGAATAGTTGGTCCTGCTCGAATTCGTTAAGTGTCTCTGACAGGTAGGTTTCTAATGATAAAAAATCCTGATTTTGAAGAAGAATTCTACTTACACCATGGTACATTTTAAATCGGACAATCGGGCTGCTTCTTAGTGCCGCCTCAGACGAGTGAACTTTAATCGTTTCACTCAGCAAATCAAGGATGTTGTCTGATTTGGTAGCATAATTTTGAGACGCCTTAATCTTAAACATTAATAGCGCCAAAAGATCATCTAGCTCGCTAATCTTACTCAGTTCTTGCCTGTTCATTTTCCTCTTTTCTATGAGCTCGGTAGGGTTTTTATCTAGCGTCTCTCTTGATAGTTTGATTTGATCAGAATAAATTAAGTTCAAAAGTTCGAGGTTTTGAAATTGTCGCGCTTTGCGTTCAGCCATACTTAGGTAGTGGCCACATATCTCGTACTCTTGCCTTCTAAAGAAAAGATTGGCAAGTACGTAGCTGTTAATTATTTCCTGTTCCGAGCTGCCTGTGGCGTGTTGCGCCAAAAGGCTTTTTCCAATGTCCGTTTTAAGCCTGTTCTTTAGCCGGTAATAAGTATTTCTATTTCCTCCGGACAGCTTTTCGCACAAAAAATCTTCAGGGGTATTGTTTCGCCTAAGCTGGTCGAATAGGTAAATGTCCTTTCTGTGGGCGCCTTCATTTGTTCTATTTAAAAAAAGCTTAAGGCATCGTGCCTCGTCTTTTGTCATCGACAAAATAATCTTTTTTATCATTGATTTTTGTTTTTGAACGCGTAATATACGGATTGTATTTTTATTACTTTTGGACTCTTTTTTTGTACATTTCATAAAAGCTTAAACCTATGCATAAGTATCTATTATTTTTGGCGATTTCTTTCTCGTTTTTTCATCTAAATGCGCAAAGCCTGCATACATTAGACGTTTGGGGAACCAGCATGTGGCCAGACACCTCCACTTTAGGCGCAACGGTACATTTTGATCTAATTTTGGAAAATACCGACTCAGCATCAGCGTACAACGACATTATCGATTTGTATTTTTTTGTTGACTCTGGGGCCGGCTTCGCAATTGCCGACACTATATCACTTGGAACTCAAATGATTCCCCTGCTAGATACCGCAACATTTTTAGTGTCGCATCTAATTGACCCCTTAAAATACGCTCCAGGGAACAACGTTGTGGTAATATGGCCCATTAATGGCGGCGGAGCAGCTGGAGATTCCGCAACTCTTGATATTTATATTTTAGCTCCGAACTCCTTAAAGGAAGTCGGCAAAAATGAACTGTTATCTGTGTTTCCCAATCCTTCTTGCAAATACATTTTTGTTGCTGGATTAGGGCTTGGAAATGTTTTTTATTATTCTATTCACAGTACTAATGGCTCACTTCTTCAAAGCGGGCAGCTGGCAAAAAACGGGAAAATTGATATTGAAAATCTTCAAAAAGGCGCGTATGTACTAAGTCTGCGGGACGGCCTATTTGAAAAGGGGGTTCGATTCATAAAAAACTAACTGTCAATCTTATTTTGTAAAGAATCTTTATTAAAGTGCGCGCCTTTATTCAATTCAGTTTCTTTTGCGTCTTGCATTGATTACTTTAGCCTTTGTGAAAGAACATCAATCAAACAAAATTATATCTAAAGTTTTAAAGGAGGGGATTATTAAGCTTTTCCAAGGGGCGCCGACGAAGTCCTTTAATTACAAGCAAATTGCGTCGATCTTAGCTATTAACGACAACCCAACAAGAAAGGCTGTGCTTTCTATGCTTAATAGCCTCAGTTCTGAGGGGGTAATTAAAGAGGTTCAGCGTGGCAAATATAAGCTCGATAGTAAGGCAGCTACGCTTATCGGTAGGCTTGACGGAACTCAACGAGGAGATGCCTATCTAATCTCTGAAGACCTTGAAAAAGACGTCCTTATCAAGCAGCAGGACTTAAATCATGCGTTTGATGGTGACACGGTACGAGTTCGGCTAAAAAACAAAAAAAGAGGCGCAAAATCTATTGGAGAGGTAGTTGAAATAGTAAAGCGAAACCAAATTGAGTATGCGGGAACTATTCAAAAAAGCCAAAAATATGCTTTTTTTATGCCTGATAATCAAAAAATTCCCGTTGACTTTTACATTGACCTGTCAAACCTAAATGGAGCTAGCCAGGGGGATAAAGTAATTGCACAAATAAAGAGTTGGCCAAAAGGGAAAAAAAATCCGTTTGGAGAAGTTTTAAGGGTGCTGGGAAAACCTGGTGAAAACGACGCAGAAATACACTCTATACTCTCCCAATATAACCTTCCGTATGCGTTTCCTGAAGCTATTGAGTCCGCTGCAAAAAACATTTCAGGAGAATTCCTGAAGGATGAAATAAAAAAGAGACGCGACTTTAGAAAGGTGCTGACATTTACGATAGACCCTGATGATGCTAAAGATTTTGATGACGCCCTTTCTATTAAGCTGATTGATAATGATTTATGGGAGGTCGGAATCCACATTGCAGACGTCTCTCATTATGTTTTACCGGGAACCCTTCTAGATGATGAGGCTTTTAATAGGGGAAACTCTGTATACCTCGTTGACCGCGTTGTACCAATGTTGCCTGAAGTTTTATCAAACGGGCTTTGCTCTTTGCGGCCAAACGAAGAGAAGTATACGTTTTCTGCTGTTTTTGAAATCGACGGAAGCGGAGGCATTAAAAAAGAATGGTTTGGCAAAACGATTATACATTCTGATCGTCGCTTTTCCTATGAGGACGCCCAATCGAGAATAGAAACAGGAAAAGGAGATCTAGCCGAAGAAATAAAAATACTGGATTCTTTAGCAAAAAAATTACGCAACAAAAGAATTAAGGCGGGGGCACTTGAAATTGAAAGCGAAGAAACAAAATTTAGACTAAATGACGCCGGACACCCCGTTGAGGTTTATCAAAAAATAAGCTTAGACGCCAATAAGCTAATTGAAGAGTTCATGCTCTTGGCAAATAAAAAAGTAGCAGAATTTATTGGAAAACCCGTTAAAAACAAGGCAAAAACACCTTTCGTTTACCGGGTACACGACAAGCCCAGTGAAGAGCGACTTGAAGATTTAAAAATATACATTAGTCGTTTTGGGTATCGCTTAGAGTTGGTAAAAAATAAGCCCGTTTCTTTCGCTTTAAACAACTTGTTGAGAGCAGCAAAAAAAAGAGGAGACCACGCACTAATAAGCCCCATGGCTATAAAGTCTATGGCGAAGGCCGTTTACACGGGAGATAATATTGGCCATTATGGTTTGGGATTTTCCTATTATACCCACTTTACATCTCCTATTCGAAGGTATGCAGACCTGTTGGTTCACAGGCTCCTTTATAGTCGATTGAACTCCTTACCTAAGGGAAATGAGGCGTTAATTGATTCTCAATGCAAACATGTCTCTGGAACAGAAAAACAAGCTACAGACGCAGAAAGAGCATCCATTAAATTCATGCAAGTAAAATACATGCTGGATAAAATTGGAAGTGTATTACCTGGCCGAATTAGTGGCGTAACGGAGTGGGGCATTTTTGTTGAGCTCCACAACAACAAGTGCGAGGGTTTGGTCCATATTCGTTCCATGACCGATGATCATTATTTTTTCAGCCAGGAATCATTACAATTAGTTGGTAGTAGATATGGAAAAGAGTTCGGTCTTGGCGATGAGGTTCTAATAGAAGTCAAGGGGGCGGACCTGATGAAGAAGCAGCTTGATTTTGTCCTAATAAACGACTAACAATGTTGTCGCTTTAAATTAAATTTAACTTTTTTACCAGCGTCTCTTTGTAGGAACCTCCGACCGGAATAATCCGTTTGTCGTTTTCGAGAATGATGTTTGGTTGTTCGATTTGTGCAATTTTGTCCGTTCTAATAATAAAAGACCTGTGCACTCGGACAAACTGATTATCTGGTAATTTTTTTTCGATTTCCTTCATCGTTGAGTGAATCGTGTATCGACTATTTAGAGTGTTTATTACTACATAATCCTTCAATGCTTCAACGAAATATATGTCTTTGTTGTAAAGTTTAATTAGTTTAGAATTCGACTTGACAAAAATAAATTCGTTAGACTCTTTGTTTTCTACGATGTTATATAAAAAGTCACGCTCTTTTATTACTTCTAGCTCCTTTCCATGCTTGTAGAGCGCCATCTCTATAGAGGTGTGAAGATCAATCTCCTTAAAAGGCTTTAAAATGTAAGCGTAGGGTTCTGTTATTTTTGCTTTTTCAAGCGTGTTTTCATCAGCATATGCTGTTAAAAATATTATTGGAATATTTAACGACTTCTTGATTTCTGCGGAAGCCTCAATGCCATTAATGTCACCCTTTAACATAATGTCCATTAAAACAATATTTGGTTTTAATTCTAGGGCGAGTTCAATTGCTTTTGCACCTGTTGCAGAAGAACCGATAACCTCATAGCCTAACTTTTTCAGACTGTATTGAATGTCTTTTGAAACAATGGACTCGTCTTCTACAACTAGAACTGTGGCTTTTGGCATAATACTGTTGTCATTTAAGGTTGCTTAGCAAATGTAATTAAATATTTTGTTCCTGTTTTTGTGTCAAGATTTATTGTTCCCTCCAGTTGCTCTATCAACGTGAAAACTAGCTGTAAACCTAAAGAATCTGTATTTTCAACATCTAGCTCTCCCGGAATACCAACGCCATTATCTTCAACCGTAATAAAAATTTCTTTCCCTTTTTCTGATAGCATTATTTTAAGCGTTCCGTCATTTTTATCTCCTACAAATGCATATTTTAAGGCGTTAGAAATGAGTTCATTCAAAATTAAGCCACACGGTATTGCTTGATCCAATGAAACATCTACCTTTTCAAGCTCTGTTTCCAGTTTAATATTCTTTTCATAAGCATAGGTTTGAACAAGATTTCTAGACAGCCTTTCTATGTATTCATAAAATTTAATTGAAGAAAAATTGGTTGTTTGATAGAGGCTTTCGTGAATAAAAGACATGGATTTTATTCTGTTTTGACTCTCCCTAATTATTTCGAGTGTTTTCTCGTCTTTAATGTAGGATGTCTGCAGATTTAATATGCTTGAAATTACTTGTAAATTATTTTTTACCCTGTGGTGAACTTCTTTCAATAAAATATCTTTTTCCGCAATAGACTCTTTCAGTTTCCACTCTGCTTTTTTAAACTCCGTAATGTCTCTTGAAACCCCCATCGATCCAATTTCATTTCCCTTGCTGTCTTTAAGAATAGATGCGGATAAATAGCTAATAAACACTTTTCCTGATTTCGAAATATTTTCAACTTCTCCTGTGAATTCTCCTTTTGCTTTTAGTTCTTTAATAACGTCCTCGTGTGAGCTCGATTGATTAAACAGCTTAACCCCTTTTTTTCCTAAAATTTCTTTTTCCGTATATCCAAAAGCCTTCATTACGGAGGGGGATATCTGCGTTATTTTTCCGTTGCGACCAGAGGCTATTATCATATCAATAGAAGAATGAATAATACTGTTCGTGAACTCCTGCGTTTTAGCTAGTTCCTCTTGTGCGGAAATTCTCTTTTTTATCTCTTTTGCTAAGTTTTTGTTTGCCTCCTCTGCTAATTCTGCTCTTATTTTTTGTTTTTCTGAGTCTTTTCTTTCTGTTAAATCCGCAATATAACCTTCGAAAGCAATCACTTCTCCTTCTTCATTTTTTATCACCTCTCCCTGATCCCATACCCACCTCTCTGAACCATCTTTTGCTATTATTTTATACTCAAACGAAAATGTTCCTGTTTGATTAACGTCTAATAACATTTCTTCTGGCGCGACGTTATTAAAGTCAGGATGTATTAAATTACGATAAGACGTAACGTTGTTGTTTATTATTTCAGTTCTATCATAACCTGTAATACCTACACACCCTTGGCTAACAACCTTCATTGTCCAGTTCGCATCCGGCAAGCACCGATAGGCCATTCCGGGTAAATGGCTAAATAAAGTTGAAAGAATTCTTTCTCTTTCTTGAAGCTGTCGCTCTGACATTACTTTTTCAGTAACATCTTTAGCTACCCCAAAATTTCCGACATATTTTCCTTTTTCATTTATCTCTGGAAAAACATCTTCTTGAATAAAGATATACTCATCACGTCCTTTTGGTTTTAGCCTATATGTTTGGGTTATTGGTTGTTTCATCTCACTTAGAGTGCGGGCAGAAGCTTCAATAATGTGAATGTCATCTGGATGAATAAGCTCTTTTTTACGCTGCTCTTTTATTATATTTTTATATTCTGCAATAGTATACCCGTAAACTTTTTCTATTTGAGGGGATATATATTGAAATATGTGAGCTCCATTTTTTTCTATTTTTATATCAAAAATAATGTGATTGATACTGTTCAACACTTTGGTTAACCTCTCGTTAACTTCTCTAAGTGCACTCTGAGATCGATTAAATGCACTAATGTCCCTAACGATAATGAGCGCTTCGTGATCATCTAAAGGTATTAGTCTTGCTTCAAAACCGACTCGTTCTTTATCTACTTCCAGATTATAATAAAATAGCTGTGGATTTCTGGTTTCTAATCCTCTTTCTAGATTTGCTAATATTCTTATTTCTACTTTTTTAGGGAGGTTTCTGTCCGCAATGTTCTTACCAATAATTCTTTCATCTTTGGATAAAAAAGCTTTTTTATCCAGCGAATAGAATTCTCTATAATACCCATCCCTGTCAATTATATAAAACAGGTCGGGAATAGTTTTGATTATTTTTTCCAGGCGATCCATATCACCTTTGTGGACTTGTTCTCTACTTACATCTTCGGCTCGAAGAAGACAAAATTTCTTTTTATCGTGTAAAAAAAAAGATTTAATCAATCTAGCATACCTCTTTTCAGTAGTTAATACATGATTAAATTCAATAATAAAATTATCTCCTTTTTCTTTTGAAAAGTCAGGATAAATGGCTGTAAAGGGTTTATTTATAACATCACTTTTTTCATTAAATCCCAACAAACCTAAAGCTTGAGAATTACAGTCCACCACTAAATCTTTATTAGTGTCAATAACAAAGAAAGCATCTTTTGTGTCGCTAAAGAAAAGATTAAAATATTCTAGCATTATTCTATAGAATCTAAGCCTGGTTTGAATTTAAAACCATCATATTTAAATTCAATCCCATTTTTATACAATATAGTTAGAATTAATTGGCCGTCTGCGTTATATTTTTTCCAGTCACCTTCTTTCATACCACTATCGTATTTTCCTTCTTCTTTTAATTTACCATTTGGATAAAAATAACGGTGTTTTCCCAATGGAATCCCATTAATATATTCACCTTTAAAAGCAAGTTCCTTTTTCTCCTGATTTATTGTATAATAAAATTCCCAAATACCTGTTTTTTCTCCATCAGCATAAGCTCCCTCCTCTGTATGATCACCCACATTATAAAACCAAACACCGTCTTGAATCCCTTCTATGAATTCACCTTCTGTTAATAGTATTCCTAAAGTATCGTATTCTAAACTAATCCCATCTTCTTTGCCTTTTCTGTAATTTTCTTTTCTCTTTAATTGTTTATTTCTATGGTACCATTTCCACTCTCCTTCCGGAATTCCGTTACGATAAGTTCCTATTTGCTCCAGTTCTCCATTTGAGTGATAATACTTCCATTCCCCCACTTTTACACTTTTAGAATAAGACCCAGTAGCTTTGACTTGTTTATTTGAAAAATAATAAGTCCAATCACCTATATACAAAGATGATGAATCAACCATCCCTTCGCCAACAACAGAATCGTTAACATAGATATAACCATTTATGAGATTACTATCTTTATCAAACTCTCTAAATAATCCTTGTTTTTTATTATTACTTATACCTCCAATTAAATGCAGTTCTCCCGTTTTATAATATTCTCTGTGTAGAACAACAAATATTACTTCTTCAGCATCTTCTTGAATAATCCCTTTTTCAAATTTATTCAACTTCTTTAATCTCCCTTTGGAATCATACTCCCTAACTATCCCTTCTATTTTTCCATTTTTGAAATTTCCTACCCATTTTTCTTTTCCATTGTCATAATACTCTTTCCATAACCCTGTTTTAGCACCATCAACATCAACACGATTAACTTCTTCTCTATTATTCAAAAAACCTTCAACAAAATCCTCTTTCAAAATAACAATACCAGATTCATTATAAACACTAGAATTACCATCCTTTCTACCTTGATTATAGCTGGTTCGTTGTTTAATGCTGCCATTAGGATAAAATATTAATTCTTCTCCGTTTTTTTGATTTTGTATATAATTACATGTTGAAACTAAATTTCCTAAACTATCATACACATTAGAAAAACCATTTTTTTTATTGTTTTTATAGCGTATTTCATTTTCTATTAATCCTGAATCTGAATAAAATTTCCAAACACTATCCAATTCAAAATTTATACGATTTCCTTGAGATTTTAATACTCCATTACTGTAATAAGTTTTCCAATACCCATTCGGTTTACCTTCTTGCAAATTACCTTCTGAAGAAATATTTCCATTTGAATGATAAAAAGTATTATAACCATTAGGATCTACTTTAGGTTGAGCTAAAGTGCAGTCAAACCACGATACAAAAACCAGTATCAAATAAAACGAGATTAATTTCATTCTTAACAACGTTAAATAAATTAAAAGAGATTTTAAAAATAAATTATGTTATTATTAGCAGTGTGTATACGTGCATAAATATCTGTAAAATTTATTGTACAAGTCACTTATTAAATATTAATAACATGTTATTAACAGAGTTTATTATTCTAATTAGTTATAGTAAAGAACTTTATGTAGTTTAATTAACATTTGTTAAATATAATGGTAATCAAAAAAAGTGAATAAAAATTTATAGTAATTAGGGAAAATATAGTTTGAAAGATGTTAAAAAAAGAGTTATTAAAAAGTACATTTTTCCTTGACAATTGAGATTTACGTTTGTATAAAAATATAACTATACAAGAGTCAATTTTTTTTAATTTTTAAATAACAGATAATTAACACAATTAATTAATTAGTTGTTAATAATACTCTTTTACTCAATATTTTAGTTCTTTACAGTGAAAAATATAAAAATATGAAGATAGCTATTGGTTGTGATCATGCCGGATATGAATTAAAAGAAAAACTAAAAGAGCACTTAGAGGGTTTAAACCACGTAATATTGGATTGTGGAACCTATTCAGAAACAAGTGTAGATTATCCAGATTTTGGTCACGCCGTAGGAAAAGAGATTAATAGCAACAACATTAAATTAGGTGTATTAATTTGTGGAAGCGGAAATGGAATTAGTATGGTTGCGAATAAGTATAAGAATGTAAGAGCTGCTTTATGCTGGACCCCAGAAATAGCAGAACTAGCAATAAAACACAACAATGCTAACATACTAGCATTGCCAGCAAGGTATATAACAGACCAAGAAGGACTACAAATATTAAATACATTTTTGAGTACAGAATTTGAAGGAGGTAGACATGAACGTAGGGTCAATAAAATAAGCTGTGTATGAAAAATTTTATAACCTCTGCAATTTTTGCTTTGTTATTGTCGGGATGCTCTATATCCAATAAAATAAAAATAGACAGAGACGCAACAGCTATTAAGTATGCAGCTACAATAACTGCAGAAGAACTTAAAGATCACCTATCTATTTTAGCTTCTGATGCTTATGAAGGTAGAGAAACTGGAATGCCTGGACAAAAGAAAGCTGCAGCTTATATTGAAAATTATTATAAAAGAATACATGTTCCGGGAGGAATGAAAGACGGTACATACAAGCAAGAATTTCCGTTAATTGTCGAAAACCCTAAAAACATTGATGTTTCTATTCTTAAATATGCTGAAGGCGAAGCAGATAAGCCGCAAAAAATAGAGCTTCAATATTTAAAAGACTATTATTATTTCGGAGGATTTAATGACACTACATTAAGGGATGTAGAAATGGTTTTTGTAGGATACGGGATAGATGAGCAAAGCTTTAATAGCTACAAAACGGATGTAAAAGGAAAGGCTGTAATTATCTTAGAGGGCGCCCCAAATTTCTTGGCAGACAAGGGAATAACTAAAGACTGGGACAATTGGAGACTAAAGTTAAAAACCGCTCAGGAGAAAGGCGCAGTTGCGGCGTTTACAATTAAAAAAGAATTTAATGAAAGCATCGAAATGATTCGATATTTTGTTGAAAACCCAAGGATGCAACTGCACAATAAAGGACAAAAGAAATACGATAGAATTCCTAATTGTTATTTTCCAGACTCGCTTATAGAAACGTTATTATCAAAAAGTATTTCCGAACTGCAAACCTTAGGATTAAACGAGGAGAGTATAAACACAACCCTCCGAGTGAATATGAAATCTTATTTCATTGATAGCAGCATGAAAGCTGAAAATATTTTAGGGTTTATAGAGGGTACCGATTTAAAAGAGGAAATAGTGGTTTTATCTGCTCATTACGACCATATTGGCTTTGATAATGGAGAAATATGTAATGGCGCAGATGATGACGGTTCTGGCACTGTCGCTGTCTTAGAAATAGCACAAGCATTTATGAAGGCCAAACAAGAAGGAAACGGCCCAAGAAGGAGTATTTTATTTTTAAATGTATCGGGCGAAGAAAAAGGACTTCTTGGGTCGCAGTATTATACCGAAAATCCGATTTACCCTTTAAAGAACACAATTACAGACCTGAATGTAGATATGATAGGGAGAATTGATGAAAATCACGAAAATGATCAATACGTCTATCTTATAGGTGCAGACAGAATAAGCACCGACCTTCATTTGATTTCCGAAGCATGTAACAATGAATATGCGAAACTGGAACTAGACTACACCTACAACAAAAAATCAGACCCAAACAGGTTTTATTATAGATCCGACCACTATAATTTTGCTAAAAACAACATCCCGGTTATTTTTTATTTTAGTGGTGTACACGAAGATTATCACAAACCAACAGACGATGTTGAGAAGATTATGTTTCCAAAAATGGTGCAAATTTCAAGATTGATTTTTCATACTGCCTGGGAGTTAGCCAACAAGAGTCAAAAGCCAGCAATTGATTAAGCGAAACAACGCAAAAAAGGTTATTTAACTAACAATTCTTGTATAAATAGTCGAGTGTTTTTTACATATTTATTGTAATACGGTCCAGTTCCGGGACCATAAAACCCCGTGTGAACCCTTGCCACCCTACCGGCTTTATCAATAAAAACACAAGTTGGAAAAGAAGTAATGGCGCTTATTTGTGGAAACATTTTTGAAGCATCAGATTTTGAGGAATTACCGGCAATGCCAACAGGGTAAGGAATATCTAAAGCATCAATATAAGAAATCAGGCGATTTTTTTGTTTTTGAGAAGGCTGTGTTTTTTCAAAAGCCA
>Ga0315331_10002550_pt1 | contig 13804 bp, 9 predicted proteins | sample M160m34915metaG_FD_203456 | JGI IMG/M metagenome (GOLD analysis project Ga0315331, IMG submission 203456) | Ammonia-oxidizing marine archaeal communities from Monterey Bay, California, United States - M1 60m 34915 | ecosystem: Environmental > Aquatic > Marine > Intertidal zone | place: USA...
CGACCTCAGCCTCAACGACGGCGTCAACGAGGTCGCGATCCGACAGGCCTTCTGCGACCGCGGCATCCTCACCGGGGAAGAGTGCAGCACGCCAAACCTGATCACGCTCGACATGACCGTCTCCCCCAACCCCGTCCGAGCGGGTCAGCTCGCCACCTACCGACTCGATGCGACGAACGCCGCCGCGCACACCCTCGATAACCTCCTCTTCGCTGCCACCGTGCCGACCGGCGGCCAGTACGTCGACGGCTCCGCGACCGGAGGGGGAGACCTCGTCGGCGACACCGTCCGCTGGCCCGCGCAGTCCCTCACCGCGGGCCAGAGCGCCGCCTTCAGCTTCGAGCTTCGCGTCGACCCCAACCTGATCAACACGACCCTGTTCGATGACGACATGGAGTCGGGCAGCGGGAACTTCCTTGTCAGCCATGGCACGGGCGACGCCGACTGGAGCCTCGGGACGGCCAACAACCACAGCAACGACCCGGCGGACCCCAACGCGCCGGGACACGCCTGGTTCGCCAGCAACCCCCCGGCGCTCACCGACCAGTACCTCGAGATGGCGACGGACATCACGATCACCCCAGAGGCACAGCTTCGCTTCTGGCACCACTACACGACCGAGCGGAGCTTCGATGGAGGGCGCGTCGAGTTCTCGACGGACCAAGGCACCAACTGGTTCGGGACGAGCCTCACCCAGATCGTGCAGAACACCTACAACACGACGATCAGCGCCAGCGCCCAGAGCCCCCTCGCCAACCGACGGGCGTTCAGCGGTGCGAGCGGCGGGTACCTCGAGACCGTGATCGACCTGAACCCGTACGTGGGTTCCGATCTCCGCGCCCGCTTCCGCATGGCCTCCGACAACATCGTCGGCAGTATCGGCTGGTACGTCGATGACGTGCACATCGGGACGCTCTTCCAACTGACGAACGGCGCGACCACGCGCGGCAGCGCGATCCATGACGTGCAGCTGGTCGTCGACATCACCGGGTCGACGAACAACGCCCCGGAACTGGGCCTGTCGAGCCTACCCGAGGCGTTCATCGACACGCTGTTCAGCGTGAGCCTCACCCCAACGGACGTGGATCCCGATGACACGGTGACCGTATCGATCCTGACGGCGCCCGACTGGCTGAGTTCACTCACCGCGAACGGAGACGGGAGCTGGACGCTGTCGGGGACACCGACAGAGCCGGACGTCGGTGTCCACACGCTGACCCTCCGTTTGACGGACAGCGCGGTGGAACCATCGACACAGGACGTCACGTTCGATCTCCGGGTCAACGCGCCCGACCAGGATGGCGACGGACTTGACGCGCTTTCGGACAACTGCACGCTCGCCTTCAACCCCGAGCAGATCGACCTCGATGGAGACGGGTGCGGCAACGTCTGCGACGCCGACTACACCCAAGACGGGCTGATTGGAGGGGCCGACTTCGGAGTCTTCGCCGCGGCTTTTCGCACTAGCGCTCGGCAGGAATCCGACTGGGACCCGCGGACGGACCACGATCAGAGCGGAAACATCGGAGGCCCGGACTTCGCCATCTTCCGCGACGGCTTTCTGCGGGGCGCGCCGGGCCCCTCTCATCTCCCCGATCGGGACCCGATCGCCTGTCCGTGAACGCGGCCCCGAGCGCGGGGACCCGAGAGACCGTCAGTCGATCACCGGCATGTTCGCCCACTCGCCGTCGCGGTCGCGGACCCAGCCTCCTGAAGCCCAGGTGCCGCCATCGACCGGGATCGTCGCGCCGGTGACATAGCCCGCCATGCGCGACGCCAGGAAGACGATCGGCCCAGCGGTCTCGGCGATGTTGCCGCGGCGCGCCAGCGGGATCGCGCCTTCCGCAGCGGCGATGCGCTCCGGGGTCGCCCCCTCGAGGCCCTCGATCCCCGGCGTCGAGGTGTAGTCCGGCGCAATGCAGTTCACCCGGATCTCGTGCTCGGCCAGCTCGACGGCGAGCGTCCGCGTGAAGTTGATCATCCCCGCCTTGCAGGCCGCGTAGACCGAGTAGTTCGGCGCCGCGCGCGTCCCCTCGATGCTCGCGACGTTGATCACCGACCCGCCCCGCCCGCCCTCGATCATGGCCCGAACGGCCGCGTCGGTCGGCCCGAAGAGCCCACGGAAGTTGAGCTCGACGTGGCGGTCCCAGCCGCGCGGCGCGAGGTCGAGGAACGCCGCCCGTCGCGTGCCCCCCGTGTTGTTCACCAGGATGTCGACGCGCCCCAGCTCGGCAGTCGTGCGCTCGACCATCGCCTGAACCTGGTCGAGGTCGCGGACGTCCACGGCGACCGCGAGGGCCTCACGGCCCAGGCCGCGGACCTGCTGGGCGACCGCCTCCGCGGTCTCGGCGTTCTTGTCTGCGATCACGACGTGCGCGCCGAATCGCGCGAGCGCCACGGCCGCGCCCTCGCCGATCCCCTGCCCGCCGCCCGTAACGATCGCCACCTGGTCTGTCAGAAGTGCGTCACTCGGATCCATGCGTTGAGTCTGGTCCTGGGTCGCGCGGACTTCAACCCACTTCGGCAGCCGGCGGCGGTGTCGGCCAACTCAGCGAGACGGCGTGCGGCCCAACCGACGCGTGATAGGCTCGCGCGTGCTGACGAGTCGGCGCCCTCCCCCCGTCAGCGACCCAGAGGAATCCGGCGATGCACACCCCCGTCGACCCCACACCGCTCTCGGCCGTCGACCTCTCGGACCCCGAGGCCTTCGTGGCGGGCGTCCCGCACGCACACTTTCACCGGCTGCGCGAAGCGGCCCCCGTACACTGGCAGCCCGAGTGCAAGCTCCCAGGCGTGGCACAGGGTCCTGGCTACTGGGCGCTCACGCGCCACGCCGACGTGGCTTACGTGTCGAAACACCCGGAGCTGTTCTCCTCCGAGCGCGGAACGAGCGTGTTGTCCGACCTTCCGCGCAAGGACGCCGACAATATGCGCCAGCAGCTGATCAACATGGACCCGCCGCTCCACACCGCGATGCGCAAGCTCGTGAGCCTCCACTTCCGGCCCACCACGGTGCGCGAGACTGAGGCGCATACGCGCCGCATCGTGGCCGATACCCTCGATGCGTTGGCCGGCCAAACCGAGTGCGACTTCGTCGAAGACATCTCCGCGCCGATCTCACTGCGCGCGCTCACGCACTTCCTCGGGGTACCGGACAAACACTCGGGCCGCTTCTACAAATGGACCAACAAGCTGATCGGCGCCTCGGACCCGAAGGTCAGCAGCGCGTTTCGCGGGCGTCTCGCCGTGCTCGAGATCCTTCTCTACGCCGCCTGGCTCGCCCGCAAGCGCCGCAAGCGGCCCACCGGCGACATCTACTCGAGCCTGGTCAACGGCCGGGTCGACGGCGCCGCGACCGACAACCTCCGGCTCGGCATGAACTTCTTCCTACTCCTGATCGCGGGCAACGAGACCACGCGAAACGCGCTCAGCGGCGGCGTGCAGGCCCTGTGCGAGCACCCCGATCAGCTCGCCCTGCTGCAGGCCGAGCCCGAGCGGCTGCCGCGCGCGATCGAGGAGATGCTGCGCTTCGCCACGCCGGTCATGCAGTTTCGCCGCACGGCGACGCGGGACACGCTGGTCGGCGACCAGGCGATCCGCGCCGGCGACAAGGTGGTGGTCTACTACGGCGCCGCGAACCGCGACCCGGCGGTCTTCGACGAGCCCGACCGCTTCGACATCACGCGCACCACCCCGCACCTGGCCTTTGGGACCGGCACCCACTTCTGTGCCGGCAGCCACATGGCGCGTCTCGAGATGCGCGTGACGCTCGAGATGCTCTTCGAGCGGTTCCCCCGCCTGGGCCTCGCCGGCCCGGTCGACCGGCTGCGCTCGAACTTCATCAACGGCATCAAGCAGATGCCCGTACACCTCACCTGACCACGAGGAAGCGGCGAATCCCATCCCAATCGGCTGTCCGCCGGTGCACAATGAGGCGAGCGAGCGCCGTCCAAGGGGACGGTGACACGCCGGTCTGGATGACGAGCCGACACGAGCGGCCAGAACAGGAGTCGAGCGATGCAGGACCTCACAGGGAAGACCGCTGTCGTGACCGGAGGCGCGAGCGGCATGGGCAACGCCATGGCGCGCCGCTTCGCGAGCGAAGGCATGAAGATCGTGCTGGTCGACGTGGAAGCGGACGCGCTCGCCGCCGCCGCGGCGGCGCTCGAGGCGGACGGAGCGGAGGTGCTCGCGCAGCAGGTCGACGTTTCAGATGCCGCGGCGATGGACGCGCTCGCGGACGCGACGCTCGAACGCTTCGGCGGGGTCCACATCGTGTGCAACAACGCCGGCGTAGGCTCCGGAGGCCCAATGTGGGAGCTCACGACCGAAGACTGGGAGTTCTGCCTGCGCCCCAACCTTTGGGGCGTGATTCACGGCGTGCGTGTGTTCACCAAGCACATGATCACGCAGGACGAGGGTCACATCGTCAACACCGCGTCGATGGCCGGGCTGGTGACCGTCCCGGGCATGGGCCCTTACAACGTCACCAAGCACGGGGTCGTGACGCTCTCGGAGAGCCTTTACCACGAGCTCGCCGACCTCGGCAGCTCGGTCGGCGTGTCGGTGCTCTGCCCGGGCCACGTCAACACGCGCATCTGGGAGTCGCACCGCAACCGCCCCGCAGAGCTCGCCGCGACCGGGCGCGACCCCGAGACGGACGAGCAGCGCGCTACGCACAGCATGTTCCAGGAGCTGTTGGCAAATAGTATGGCGCCCGATGACGTCGCCACCCTCGTCCACAACGCCGTGCTCGACGGCACCTTCTACATCCACACCCACGAAAACGGCCACGCCGCGGTCCGCGCGCGGCTGCAGGGGATCCTCGACGGCAAGGCGCCCGCGACGCCAGAGGGTGGGCAGGCCGTCTTCAGCAAGTAGGCGGGCGACGCATACTGCATCGGAGCGCCCCCCTTCCTGGCCTCCACATGGCGGCAGGCGCGGGCGTTCGCAGGTGGCGCGACCGGCTCAGACCGCCGCAGAGCGAGGCGCTCCCGGCTCCGCGCTGGGCGGGCTCGTGCGCCGCGCGACCTCTTCGTAGGCTTCGTGATAACGCGGGTGGACCGTGCCGCAGAGCTTGTCCCACCACGTGAAGTAAAGCCCGTAGTTCGCACGCGCGTACTGGTGGTGCATGTTGTGGCTTACCGACGTGTTCAGCCACCGGAGCGGACCACGCCGATCCGCCCCCGCGCCGTATACCTCCCAACCGAGGTGTCCATAGACGTTGTAAGACGTCATGAAGAGGAGCCACGACACCACCGCGAGCGGGTGAACGGGGAACAAGAACACGAACGCGAAGATCACGCTCGCCTCGACCACGGCCTCGAGCGGGTGAAACGCAAAGGCGGCCCACGGCGACGGGTTCGTCGAGCGGTGATGCACCGCGTGGAACGCGCGGAAGAGCCGCGGGTGATGCATCGCCCGGTGCGTCCAGTAGAAGTAGACGTCGTGGATCAGGATCATCAGCACGAGGCTCAAGCCGAAGTAGGCCCAGCCGTACTCGGCGATGTCCTGATAGGTCTGAGTATATTCGCGCAGCGGGGTCGCGAAGATCGATGCGCCCACCGCGGAGAAGACCCCGAACGAAACGAACGAGTACGCAACCTCTCGCGCGTAGTCCGACCCCGCCGGCAGACGCCGCTGGATCTTCCGTTCGAAGATCCGGTCCCGCCGGACCCGATACCACACAAAGAAAGCCCCGCCGGCGATCACGGCATAACGAAGAGCGAGAACCAGAGCCCCAACCGCCCAGACGCGAGCCACCAACCACCCCTGCGAGGCTTCCCCGGCCCACTCATTCATCTGGAACGATTCCTTCGTGTGATGGCCTGAGGCGGGGTCACCGGCCCGCGCTCGCCACTCCACGAACGGAGAGCATGGGTTCGGCCTCACGACTTGTTGCTGCGGGCGAGGCGCCGCGCGTCAAAACTCGCCACAATCCTGGGGCGCGCGGTCGGCCGAGAAGATGCCGCAGCCGACGCAAAACCAACAGACCCCGGCGCGGGCAGAGCCCCGCCAACTCGGAACGCGGCAAAAATACTGACGTGAGACTCAGGACGGCTAGCAGATCCCCGTCGCACACAACTCGCCCGGCAGGCCCGCTAGGCGCCTTCGAGGTCTTCGAGCAATCGCCCAAGCCCACGGTAGACCGGCAGCGCCGCCTCCTTCGCGAGCGCGTCGCCGAAACGTCCCAACCACGGACCCAGCAGCTCGCGATCGAGGTGTTGCGCGACCTCGAAGCCGGCCTCCCCGCCTCCCTCCACAGCGGTCACGACCAGATCGAACAACAAGCCCAGGTGATCGAGCGGTACGCGGCCCCAGGGCTCGGCCACCCGCGGCTCCCGCCCGAGCGCCTCGAGCGCGGACGTGACGAGCCCGTGCACCTGCGCCCCCAGCGCGTCTCGGTCGCCCTCGAGCCACGCGCTCGCAAAGGGCGGCGTGCCGGAAGGCAAGACGAACAGACGTGCGTACTCCTCGCGCAGCGCGACAGAGAGCGCCTCCTCCCAGGGCTGCTCGAACCAAGCCTCACACGCCCCGTCCAATGCTACCCAGAGCGTACGGACGGGCGGCACGGTCAAGGCCGCATAGAACGCCTCATCGACCTCGCGAAGCAGCAACCGAGAGGCAACCGCGTAGAACGGAACCCGCTCGCGCAGACCCAGCCGCGAGGCCGCGTCACCCGCCGCGGCGCTCATGCCTTCTTCACCCGACAGACCGTGTCGAACCAGTTCTGCCCACCGACAAGCGGCTGCGCGTTGATCGGGAGCACGTGGTTCAACGCCTCGCCGCCCCCAGGCCCGCCGTTGGCCTCGGACCACCAGAGGTGGTCATCGATGTCCGCGTCGCGCAGCTGCACCGTTTCCATTCCCGCGGCGCCAGGACTCACACGGTGATCGGCCCGCGCGATCGGCCCATGCTCCCAATGCCCCATGTGGTGCGAACACGCGACGACGCGCGAGTGCATCCCGGGGACCACGCGGACACGGTTGCGCAGCACACCCACGGGCTCCTCTTCCCCGGCCCGGTACACGTGCCCCTTCGGGCGAAAGGTCGTGATCTCGACCCAGTCGCCCGTCTCCACGCCGAGCTTCGCCGCCGTCTCTTCCGCCATGAGCGCGTGGTTCGTGTGGACGATCTCGGACGCGTGCTTCCAGTAGGCCGAGCGGCCCTGTGTGTGTACGTTCCACTTGAAGGTCGTAAAGACGTACTGATCGGGGTCCAGCCCCTCGTGCTCGGGGACCCGCCCGTACACCGGAACCGCGCTCGCGTTCATATCGTCGGCCGGCAACCCCGTGTGTTTCGCCGCGAGCGGGAAGATCGGGTCCTCCACCATGATGGTTCGCGTTGGGGTGTCGAACCCCTGGACGACCCGGCCGTCCCGCACGATCCCGACCGCCACGCGGTCACCCCCCTCGCCCTGATACACGACCCCCGTCTCCGGGTCCGTCACGCTGCCCACCAGCCGCTCGGGCGAAACCGGTCGTTCATAGAGCGCATAGTCGAGCGGGCGATCGGGGTCGGTCCAGATCCCGTCGCGCTTGAGGTCTTCCCACTCGACAGGGACCTCGGCGTACCACTCCCGGTAGAAGTCTTCGAGGTCGTCGTAGTCGAAGAACGCCTCCATCCCGCCGCCGATCCGCAGCGCGAGCTGTTGCCAGATCCACTGCGCCGGCCGCGCCTCGCCGAGCGGCTCGACGAGCGGCTGCCGGATGCCCGTGTAGGGCCGCAGCCCATAGCTGTTGGTCGAGTGCGCGTCCCAGCGCTCGAGCGCGGTCGCGTCGGGCAGGATGATGTCGGCGAGTGCCGCCTGCTCGCCGTAGCTGACGTCGATCGCGACGTGAAACGGGACCAACGACTCATCGAGCAGGACCTCGCGCGCCAGGTCCGTCTCCGGGAACCCGAAGGCCGCGCCGAGCGTATACGACATATAGACGCCGACCCGCTGGCGGCCCTCTTGGATGTAGGGATAGACGAGCTGCCCGACACGCATGTTGTACCAGTGCCACGACAGCGGGAACTCAGACGGCGTGGCCAGCTCCCCGAAGTAGCGGTCTTGCCACATCTCGGGAAAGGCCGCGACGCGCTCCTGGACCTCCGGCGGCAGCGCCTCGAACTCGCGGGTCCCGGGCTTCCAGGGCTTGGGGCCCTTCGGCTTGGGCGCCGGCTGATCGATCGTCGGGAGGCCGTCTTGCCCGTAACGCCCCTTCCACATCCGCAGCGTCGAGAGACAAAAACCACCGGGCCGCCCAACGTTCCCGACGAGCGGGTCGAGCATGCGGATCGCGCGGTCGGCCTGGACCCCGTTGTAGTGCTTCGCCGAGCCCCGGTTCGACATCGTGCAACACGCCGGCGACGCCTGCGCGAACTCGATCGCCAAGCGGCGGATGTCCGCGGCGGGGACGCCGCTCTCGGCCTCCGCGAACTCAGGCGTGTAGTCCGCCAACAATCCGGGCAGATCCTCGTACGGGAAGTTCACCCAGCGACGCCAGAACGCCTCGTCCGCGATCCCCTCGGCGACGATCACGTGAGCCATCGCGAGCGCGATCGCGCCATCCGACGCGGGCGCAACCGGGAAGTACTCGTCCGAGACGGAAGCGGTCGCGGACGGGCGCACCTCGAACGTCACGAGCCGCGCCCCGCGGTCCACGCGCGCGTCCATCAAACGCTTGCGCATGTAGAGGCCGCCTTGATAGGCCTCCATCGGGTTCGCCCCGAAGTTCAAGACCATCTGCGTGTTCTCGAGGTCCTGGCTCTCCCACTCGAACTCCCGCCCGTAGAAGCTCATCAGGGGCGCGCGCCGGTTCGAGCTGCAGATCGAGCGGCGGTTGAGCCGCTGCGGCGTCCCGAAGGCGTGGGTGAAGCGCTTGCTGAACCCCTTCGTCTTGTCGCGACCGTAGTGGAAGACGAACTCCTCCGGCCGCCCGGCCTCGCGGAGCGCCTTCATTCGAGACGCGACCTCGTCCAGCGCCTCGTCCCACGAGATCCGCTCCCAACGCCCCGAACCACGAGGCCCGACCCGGCGCAGCGGGTACAAGAGCCGCTCGGGGTAGTAGGTCGCGGAGATCAGGCCGTTCGCCTTCGAGCAGACCGTCCCCTGCGAGTTCGGGTCGAGCGGGTTGCCCTCGATGAGGCGGACCCGCCCATCCTGAACCCAGCCGACCACACCGCAATGCGTCGTGCAGCCGAAGCAGATGGTCGGGACCGCGCGCGCGGTCTGATAGTCGAGCTTCGCGCCCAAAGAGCGCAACCGCGCCCCCTCGCTCGGGGGCTTGCCGCTCGGCTGCGTCGCGCAAGAGAACACGGCGGGCGACGCGAGCGCAGCAGACAGCCCGGCAGAGAGCTTGAGAAATTCACGACGGCCCAATCGGGGCATGAGGTCCTCCTAGCGCTGCTCGTAGATGGGGTCGGGATCTCGAGGGTCGAGCGCCGCGCCGCGATGGAGATGGTCCGCTTCGAAGCCTTCGAGGCCCAGGTACTGGACGTCTTGTTTCAGGTCGTCGGCGTCTGGGCCGGCCAACACGCTCGTGGCCTCACTCGCTCGTAGCGCGTCGGAGGCCGCCCCGTAGCGGAGCGCATCGGTCGGGCACGCTCGGACGCAGGCCGGGTCGAAGCCCATCGCGAGACTCTCGGGGTCTCCCGTGCAGAGCGTTTCGCTGAAGACCGGGACGAAGGCGTAGGTTCGCCCGTCCGGGCGCGGGAGCCAACGCACCCGCAGGGGGAAGCTGCCGAGCGGGATCTGGTGGGCCGTCTTACAGGCGACGCTGCACGCGTGACACCCGATACAGCGGCGGAGGTCGACGGCGAACCCCCCGTCCTCCTCGAGCGCAGTTCGCTGCTTCAGGTCTTCGCCCGGGTAGGGTCGCTGGGCCATGGAGTCCTCCGGCAGGTGCCGGCGGCGTCCCGGATCCCCGAGGTGCTAAACCCGCGCCTTCAATCGTGTGCCGAGAACTCCGGCGACACGGTTCATTCACTGACGGGTCAAACGCACGCTCACGAGTCGAATCTCCAGGTCCCTTCGACGTTCCCAAAAACTATCGCAACCGCACCCCGCGCAACCACTGGCCAGGGACCCGGTCGGCCCCCGAACCGGGCCTCAGGCCGCCTCGACGCGGACGGGCAGCGAGCGAAGGCCGCACGCGAAGGCCGGCGCGTTGATCGGGAGCGGCCCCTCCGTGGCGCGCTCGATGCTCGCCCATGTCGACAGGACCTTCTCGAACGCGCAGCGCAGCTCCAACCGAGCGATATTCGCCCCCATGCAGAAGTGCGTGCCGATGCCAAAGGAGACATGAGGGTTCGGGTTGCGCGTGATGTCGAACTCTTGCGGCCGCTCGAAGACCCGCTCATCCCGGTTCGCCGCCGCGTACATCAGCAGCACCTGCTCGCCCTGCTTGATCGTGGTCCCCTGGATCTCCACGTCCTCGGTGGCGGTCCGCCGCATGTTCAGCAGCGGCGAGACCCAGCGCACCATCTCTTCGATCGCGGTGGGGAGCCGGTCCGGCTCGCGCCGCAGCAACGCATATTGGTCGGGGCGCTCGATGAGCGCGAGCGTCCCCCCCGCAATGACGTGCCGGGTCGTGTCACTCCCACCGTTCAAGAGCAACAAGGACTCCGAGGCGATCAACGCGTCATCCCGCGCCGCGGCACCCTCGTCCCCGTGCTCGATCATCTTCGAGAACCAGTCGTCCCCAAGGCCCGTCTCCCGACGCTTCGCAACCACACCGATCGCCTCGGCGAAGTAGCCCTGGGCCATGTCCATCAGCTCATCGGACGCGTACCGTGGGCCACCGCCCCCCGCCATCGTCACCTCCGCGATCTCGGCATAACGGGCCCAGTCTGCGTCATCGAGACCCAGCGCCTCGACGATCACGCGGACGGGCAACGGGACCGCAAGCTCCTCCACCAGATCGAACTCATGCCTCCCCTGAAAACCCGCGAAGATGTCGTCGACGATCCGCTGGATCCGGGGCACGAACTGGCGAGCCCCCCGCGGCGTGATCTCCTTCTGGAAGATGCGGCGGAAAGCGAGGTGCCGGGGGTCATCGCTGTCGATCATCGAGCCCGATCCGCCGGTGTTTGGGCGGGAGCCCTCCGCGCTCGAGAAGCGCTTCGGGTCGCGGGAGATCTCCACGATGTCGGCGTGGTGGGAGATGCCCCAGATCTCGTTGGTCTCGTCCCAGTAAACGGGGGCGTTCTCGCGTAACCACGTGTACGTGGGTTGGGGGTCCCCCTCATACAAGGCGCGGTCGAGGAGGTCGATCGTCTTCGAGGCGTTCGCGGACATCGGCTTGGGTCCTCTTGCTGGGCATCGCGTCTGCGGCGGAACCACACTTTAGGATGCTCCGGCGGCGGACGCCGCGCCAGACACGAAGCCCCCCCTTCCAAAGCGGAGGGGGGGCTTCGCTCCTGACTCGAGCGCGACCGGCTAGTGCAGCCAGTACGCGGCGTTGTGCGCCCCCGCGATCAGCTCGGATCCGTAGTGCACCCCGAGCTTGACGAGCTCCCCCGTGCCTCCTGTGGAGAGGCTCGAGTCGGTCCAGACCATCGCGCCGGACGCGCCATGCACGGCATGCAGGACCGAGCTCCCGTCGCCCACGTAGACGATGTTGTTCTGGTCGGTCACCGGAGCCTCGAGCCCCTCTTGGCCGAGCGCGTAGGACCACATCTCCGCCCCACTCTTCAGGTCCACGGCGTAGAGCGACCCGTCGGTGCTCGCGAAGGTCGCCCAGTGGCTGAGCAACAACTGGATGTCGAAGGGCTCCTCGTTGAGCGTGATCTCGGGCATCGCGAGCGCCGTCGCGTGTCGGCGCGTGGTGAAGCCTGCCGCGCAGTCCTCACACCCGAGCGGAGGCGCAGCCGGCAGGTAGACGCTGGTGGCCTCGACCTTCCCGCTGACCTCGCCGAGGTCCCAAAACACCTGGGCGTGGAGAGGCGTCACCGCAAGGAACGGGTGCATCAGCGAGACGCTCCCCGGGATCTCATGCTGACCCAGGGTCGTCCCCGAGGGCGTGAGCTCCCACTCCACGGACTGCGTCGAGAGGTTGATCGCGCGCAACATCCCGGCGTTCGCGGGGGCGGGAACGCCGATGCGGTGGGCGATCGGTAGCAGCGCGATCGGGTCAGCGAGTCCCCGCTCGGCCACGGTGACCCCGGCGTAGTATTGGTCGTTCGTCCCGCTCGTGCCGCGGACCCCGCTGGTCTCGCTCCAGAGGACGGTCGACAGGGCGCTGTCCAACACGTGGAAGCGCCCACGCTTGGTCGCCACGAGGACCTCATCGCCGGCGAACGATCCGTCGAGGTTGTACAAGGCAATCGCGCCGGGCACCTCCTCCGCGAGTGAATACGTCCCGGTCAAACTCAACGTCGCCGTGACGAAGTTGTACTGGAAGGACTGAATGTCACCGAACATCCCGGCGAGGAAGAAGACCCCGCTCGAAGAGCGCTTTGGAGAGCTCTCGCTGGCCCCAACCACGCTCGAGGAGAGCGACGCCTTCAGGGTCAGGGTGTAGGGGGCCGTGTTCTTGTCGATCTCGACCACGTAGAAGCCGCCGGCCTCACACCCGGTGAAGAGCGTGCTCCGCTTCCCCAGGTAGTCGTTTACGATGTAGGGAGAAGCCCTCGGTCCATCCCCGTCCGTGATGGGGAGGGTCAGTGTGTCCTGATAGGCCCCAGCCGGGTCGTACACATGGATCTCATTGGAATACGAGGTCACGATGTAGGCCCCTGCCGAGTCCGTCAGGACGCCGACCTCGACATCGTGGGTCTGCCCTGGAACCGGGTGAGCGAGGCTTGCGCCGCCAACGATCCCGGCACTGGGCCCCGGGGCGCTCGAGTTGTGAGGGTTCGTCGCCCCATTCCCATATTCATTCCAGTCGACGCACCCGACCGCGACACCGAGCACGAGGCAGAGCCCCGCTCCCCGGAGGGCGGTGAGTGCGGTTCGTCGATTTCGTTGGCGTTTCATTTTCGGTTCAATCCTCAGTTCGAAGTGATTCGGCCGCAGGATGGAGGCCCGGAGCCTCTGCCTGCGCCCCGCCACGGGAGCCAGTCCCACGCGAGGTCACAATCAGCTACTTCAAACCTCGTGCCAGAAATATCGGGACTCTAGTGGCGGCAGGGCCGCCCTCAGGCGCAGATCCGTAACATTTAGTGACGAGGGCTAGAATCTCGCTACGGCTGCCATAGGCGGCGAGTCGGCTTGGGGGCGGGCGCTGGAGCACGCTCGAATCAGGGAGCCTCGTGGCGCCCACATGCTGCCCAGGCGAAGTCCACTGCTACCTCGGACGACGCGCCATCGCGAGAGCCCCACACCGGTCCGCCGGTCGGCTCGCCGCTCGCGCACAAACGACACCGAACACGCGAGACCCTCACGGCGAAAACGGCCCTCAGCGGACCCACCAGGCGGTATCCTCAGCGCGCGACGAGACGCAAGCGATTGGCGAGACGGGCCCCGGCGAGAGCCGGATGCCCTGCCAGAGAGAACAACCCGATGACGGAACCGGTTTCCACACCAACAAAAATCGCCGACGGCCTGCCTTCCGACGTCCTCGACTGGCTGGAAACGAGCCTGAGCGGCAAGGTCACACACGCAGAGCGGTTCGTCTCTCGGCGGGAGGGATGGCTCGTCGACGTCACCCGTACCGACGGCGACCGGCTCGAGGGCTTCCTACGGCTCGAACGATTCGCGGGCGGGAAACTAAAACAACCGGCCTGCCAGGTCCGCCTCGAAACAGGGGTCATCAAGGCACTCCACGACCAGGACCTCCCCGTCCCCGCCGTCATGGCACACAGCGAGTTGCTGCAAGCC